>Ga0075366_10001675_pt1 | contig 11121 bp, 10 predicted proteins | sample EndMethybrTD3031_FD_72351 | JGI IMG/M metagenome (GOLD analysis project Ga0075366, IMG submission 72351) | Populus endosphere microbial communities from Tennessee, USA - Endosphere MetaG P. TD hybrid TD303-1 | ecosystem: Host-associated > Plants > Roots > Endosphere | place: USA: Tennessee... | reverse complement strand
GGCTGGGACTGCCACGCACATCTGTTCGGGCCCTACGACCGCTATCCGCTCGCTGCGGATCGCAGCTACACGCCACCGGAGGCAGTGGAGGCGCACTACCTCGCGCTCCTGTCCCGGCTCGGCCTGTCGCACGGCGTCCTGGTTCACCCGAGCGCCTATGGGGACGACTTCTCGCTGCTGTTCGACGCGCTGGCGGCTCGCAAGAACTTGCGTGGCGTGATCGTGACCCGCCCCGGGGACCTGCCCACCCTCAGGACGCTGCGCGACAAGGGTGTCCGTGCCGCACGTTTCAGTCATCGCAGCGGATCGGGCGCGAACTTCGCCGGCAGCGCTTCGTTCGACGATCTGCTGGCGATGGCACCGAGCCTGGCCGATGCGGGCCTGCACGCCGAGTTGTGGACCGATTGCAAGGTGCTGCCGGACATCGCCGAGCGCCTGCGCGAGCTGCCGGTGGCGGTGGTGATCGACCACATGGGCGGATTCGACGCGGGCGCAGGCATCGACGACCCTGGCTTTCGATGCCTGCTCTCGCTCGTGGAAGACGAGCACGCCTGGGTCAAGCTCTGCGCCTATCGCAACCTGCTTGCCGCGCCCGACTTCGAGCTCGGCAAGCCGTTCCACGAAGCTCTCCTGCGTGCCAACCCGCACCAGCTGCTGTGGGGCAGCGACTGGCCGCACCTGCGTGTCACGCCGGTCCCCGCCGCCGCGACCTTGCTCGATGCGTTCAAGCGATGGACGGCGAGCGACGCGCTGGTCGCACAGATCCTGCTGGCGAACCCGACTGCCCTGTACGCCTGAAGCGAACGTCTCGAGGCCCGGCCCGCTGCTCGGCCCGCACGATTTCAGCCATGGGGCGCTCCGAAGGGTTGGGCGGCGTGCACTGCGCGCTGCAGCCACAGCGAGGTGCGATACCGGTCCTCGCCATAGGCGTGCCGAAGGTGTTTCAGGACCGTGGCAACGTGGGAGAAGCCGATCTTTCGACCCCAGGCCATCGGACCGATCGGGTAGTTGACGCCCTTCTGCATCGCGGCATCGACATCGTCGGCCGAGGCGATGCCTTGGTACACCGCATCGGCCGCCTCGTTGACCAGCATGGCCACTGTGCGTGCGACGGCCATCCCCGGCACGTCGGCCAACAGCGAGACCTTCTTGCCGAGCAGGATGAACAAGCCGATCGCTTTGGCGACCTGCTCATCGTTCGCCTGCAGTGGTGCAGCCAGCGCCACGCGCGAGCAACTGCCGTAGTCGAGGGCCAGATCGAACAGCACGACCGGCTCCCCCAACGCCCTGGACCGCTCGGTGGCGGTTCGACCATCGCTGAGGGCGAGCGCGACGCCGTCTACGCGCAGCAGACCCGGGCCTGTGCCTTGCTGCACGGCGGTTTCGTCCTGGCGCCTCAGCAGGTCCGCGAGCGCGGCCGCCGGGCCCAGATCGCCCTCGACGCGCACCTGGCTGGGCACCCTTGCCCTGGCGCCGGCTTCTTCGGGGCTCGGCGCAACGGCGCCGTCGCGGTAGTCGAAGAAGCCTCTGCCGCTCTTGCGCCCCAGCCAGCCGGCGTCGACCAGATCCTTCTGCACCAGTGAAGGCTTGTAGCGCGGGTCGTCGAAGAAGCCGTCGTACACCGATCGTGTCACGGCGAAGTTCACGTCGTGGCCGATCAGGTCCATCAGCTCGCAGGGCCCCATCTTGAAGCCACCACACTCGCGCACGACGGCGTCCAGCGTGGCGGGCGTTGCGGCCTGCTCCTGCAGCAGACGCAATGCTTCACCGTAGTACGGACGGGCGATGCGATTGACGATGAACCCGGGCGTCGAGCGACACGCCACCGGCATCTTTCCCCAAGCCCTGGCGGTCTCGACGATGGTCTGCGCCACCTCGGGCGCGGTGGCGTGGCCACTGACCACTTCGACGAGCGGCAGCACAGTCGGGTTGAAGAAATGCATGCCCACCACCCTGTCCGGCCGGGCCAGACGTCCCGCAATCGCCGTCACGGACAGAGACGAGGTGTTGGTCGCAATGATCGTCTGTGCCTCGACCTCGGATTCGATCTGCTTCAGCACGCTCACCTTGACGTCCAGGTTCTCGACGATCACCTCGATGACGAGCCCGACGTTGTTCAGCGGGGACTGAGCGTCGACCGGCTTCAGGCGCGCGATGGCCGCGTCGCGCTGCGCCGCGTCGAGACGGCCGCGTTCGACACGCTTGTCCAGGCTGCGACGGATCTGGGCGATGCCCTTCTCGAGCGCGGCCTCGCTGGTATCGCGCAGATAGACGTGGTGACCCGCGGTCGCCGCCACCTCGGCGATGCCGCTGCCCATCGTGCCGGCGCCGATGACGACGACGGCCTTGTCGAGCGGCAACGCGCTGGACGACATGGGGTGATCAGCCATCGACGGGCTCCGTGTACTGGAAAGACGCACGTGTCCGGACCTCGGCGTGCCATTCGGCCAGACGCGGGGCCTTGCTTCGCCAGCCGAAGGCGTCGAACCGATAGTCCAGATAGCCCAGTGCGCAGCCGAGGGCGATGTGGCCGATCGAGAACGGCGTTTCGTTCAGGGCTTGCGCTTCATCGTCGAGTTGCGACAGCGATGTGCGCGTCTTGAGTTCGAAGGCGTCGAGCAAGGGCGGCAAGGGAGCGGTGCGCTCGCGTTCGTTGCGCCACAGGATCAGGGCGTCGAGCAGGCCATCGCCGAACGCGTGCCAGCGCAGGGCCTGCCATTTGTCCGACCCCGCGCGGGGAAACAGCGATCCTCCTCCCAGGTCATCGAGGTACTCGCAGATGACGACCGAGTCGAACAGCGTGAAACCGTCTTCGAGCACCAGGGTCGGAATCTTGGACAGCGGGTTGTCCTGCATCAGGCGCTCGTTCGGCTTCAGCATGGCCGCGACCGAGCGCACGAGCTCCAGTCGTTCGACCAGGCCCACCTCGTGCGCACAGATCATCACCTTGCGCACGTACGGTGACTTCGGAGACCAGTGGAGTTTCATCGTGCCTCCCGTCGGGCCGTCCCAAGGGAGGCTGCGCCCCCTTGGGGGACAGCGAACGAAGTGAGCTTGGGGGTCATCATCAGATCGCTCCTGCCGTGCGCAGCGCGGCGATGTCGGCGGCGCCATAGCCGAGTTCGACAAGAATCTCGTCGCTGTGCTGCCCGAGCAGCGGTGGGGCGGTCTGCGTCTGCAGGGGTGCGTCGGCGAAGCGCATCGGGCTGGCAACCTGCGGCGCGTCGACACCGCTCGGGTGTGGCACATGCTTCAGCATGCCGCGCGCCTTGACCTGCGGGTCCTTGAAGACGTCGGCGACCGTGTTGATCGCGCCGCAGGGCACGCCGGCGGCGTCGAGTGCCGCGATGAGTCGCTCCCGCTCCCATTCCGCGAACACGTCGCGCAGCATCGCCGACAGCTCGCCGATGTTGCGAACCCGCTGCGCATTCGTCGCGAAGCGCTCGTCGGTCACCCACTCGGTGCGTCCGAACACCTCGCACAGCTTGGCGAACTGCCCGTCGTTGCCCACGACCAGGATCACGTCGCCATCGGCGCACGCGTAGACATCCTGCGGCTGGATGTTCGGGTGGGCATTGCCGTTGCGCTTGGGAACCTTGCCGGACACGAGGTAGTTCATCGCCTGGTTGGACAGCGTGGCGACCTGGACGTCGAGCATCCCGATGTCGATCGTGTCACCCTTGCCGGTTTCGTTGCGGCGCGCCAATGCCGCCAGCACCGACACCGCGGTGTACATGCCGGTCATCAGGTCGACGATCGGGATGCCGACCTTCTGCGGGCCGCCTCCTGGCCTGCCGTCCTTCTCGCCGGTCACGCTCATCAGGCCACCCATCGCCTGGATCAGGAAGTCGTAGGCCGGCTGGTCGCGGCGCGGGCCCGTCTGGCCAAAGCCGGTGACCGAGCAGTAGATGAGCCGGGGATTGACCTTGCGGAGCGACGCCTCGTCGAGGCCGTAGCGCTCGAGCGTGCCGGCCTTGTAGTTCTCCAGCACGATGTCGGCCTTCAACGCCAGCTCGCGCACGATGCGCTGCCCCTCCGGCTTGTCGAGGCTGACGGTGATCGAACGTTTGCCGCGGTTGACGGCGAGGTAGTAGCCGGCCTCCTTCGTGTCCTTGCCGTCGGCACCCTTGAGGAAAGGAGGTCCCCACGCGCGGGTGTCGTCGCCTACACCGGGACGCTCGACCTTGGTCACTTCGGCGCCGAGGTCCGCGAGGATCTGTCCGGCCCACGGCGCGGCGAGGATGCGGCTCAGGTCGAGAACCTTGACGTGGGACAGCGGGCCGGCGTTGGCGTTCATGGTTGGCGTCTCGGGCGGTGGAGTGCGAAGAACTTTAGATGGGCGCCGTGCCATTGCCTACGCATGGGCTGGCAAGGCTGGCATGCGCCGCCGCACATACCGCACCGGCCGACTTTGCGTCGATCGCATACCTGATTTGCGGCTTCGCTGCCTTACTTCCGGCGCGTGCGGCGACGAAACTTGAAGCACTGAACTCAGGAGACAACATGTTCAAGTCCCGGCATCTCGCCGCGCTGTGCCTCGCCGCTGCCACGCTGTCCATGGCCAGCCCGCCCGCCCGCGCACAAGCCTGGCCGTCCAAGCCGATCCGTCTCGTCGTGCCCTACGCGGCGGGAGGTCCGGGCGACGTGATCGCGCGTCTGGTGGCGAAGAAGGTTGGAGAGGGCCTGCAGCAGACCATCATCGTGGACAACAAGGGTGGCGCCGGCGGCACGATCGGCGTCGATGCCGCGCTCAAGTCGGCGCCGGACGGCTACACCTTCGCGCTCACGGCGCAGGGGCCGCTGGCGGGCATGCCCAACCTGATGAAGGTCCCGTATGCCTTGAGCGATGTGCAGTACCTGACGCTCGTGGCGCGTGGCCCTGCGGTCATCGTGGTCGGCAAGAAGGTCCCTGCCAATAATCTGGCCGATCTGATCAAGCTCGCCAAGGCGTCGCCAGGCAAGCTGAACTACGGGTCGGCAGGCCCCGGCACGACGCCGCACATCGGCGCCGAACTGCTCAAGCAGGAAGCAGGTATCGACCTCTCGCATGTTCCGTACAAGGGCGCGGCACCCGCCGTGACAGGTCTGCTCGGCGGCGAGATCGAGCTTGCCGTGGTGGACTTGCTCAACGTGCTGCCGCATGTCTCGGCCGGGACGCTGAAGGTTCTCGCCGTGGCCAGCTCCAACCGCGCACCCCAGCTTCCGGATGTCCCCACCACGAAGGAAGCAGGCTTTCCGGCCGTGGTGATGGACACGACCTACGGCGTGATCGCCCCGCCCGGCGTGCCCGCCGACGTGCAGAAAAAGTTCCGCGATGCCATCGTGACCGCGATGCAGTCGACCGACATGAAGGAGCAACTGCTCAAGCAGGGTGTCATCGCGGTGACGACGACACCGCCGGAGTACAAGGCCGCCATGCAGGCGGAATTCGACAAGTGGCAGCGCGTCGTGACCAAGGGAAAGATCACCCTGGAGTGAGGTTGCCATGTCACAACACGCCTTCATCTGCGACGCGGTTCGCACACCGTTCGGCCGCTACGGTGGCGCACTGGCATCGGTACGCGCCGACGATCTGGGTGCCATTCCCCTGAAAGCGCTGATGGCGCGCAACGACGCGGTGGACTGGGCTGCCGTGACGGACGTGATCTTTGGCTGCGCAAATCAGGCCGGCGAGGACAACCGCAATGTCGCGCGAATGTCGGCTCTGCTCGCCGGCCTGCCGCTGGAGCTGCCGGGGACCACCATCAACCGGCTGTGCGGCTCGGGAATGGATGCCGTCGGCACCGCGGCGCGAGCCCTCAAGAGCGGTGAGGCACAGGTGATGATCGCCGGCGGCGTCGAGAGCATGAGCCGCGCGCCCTTCGTCAGCCCCAAGGCCGAAACGGCCTTCTCGCGCAGCAATGCCGTCTACGACACGACGATCGGATGGCGCTTCGTCAACAAGCTGATGAAGGAGAAGTACGGCGTCGATTCGATGCCCGAAACGGCGGAGAACGTCGCCACCGACTTCGGGATCGACCGCGAGGCACAGGACCGAATGGCACTGGCATCGCAGATTAAGGCGGTCGCCGCTCAGAAGGCGGGCTTCTTCGACGCCGAGATCACACCGGTGACGATCGCGCAGAAGAAGGGGGACCCCGTCGTCGTCGCGAAGGACGAACACCCGCGCGAGACGTCGATGGAAGCACTCGCAAAACTCAAGGGCGTCGTTCGACCCGATGGCACGGTCACGGCCGGCAACGCCTCGGGCGTCAACGACGGCGCCTGTGCGCTCCTGCTCGCGACCGAAGTGGCCGCGGCGAAGAACGGCCTCGTGCCCCGAGCGCGCGTCGTCGGCATGGCGACCGCAGGCGTGGCGCCGCGCATCATGGGCTTCGGCCCCGCGCCGGCGGTCCGCAAGGTGCTGGCACTCACCGGTCTCGCTCTCGAGCAGATGGACGTGATCGAACTGAACGAGGCCTTCGCCGCGCAGGGCCTGGCGGTGCTGCGCGACCTCGGTCTGGACGACGATGACGCCCGGGTCAACCCGAACGGTGGCGCCATCGCACTCGGACATCCTCTCGGCGCCAGCGGGGCCCGCCTCGTCACGACGGCCGTGAACCAGCTCCACCGCATCAAGGCACGTTACGCGCTTTGCACGATGTGCATCGGCGTCGGCCAGGGCATTGCCATCGTCATCGAGCGGGTCTGAGCCTGCTTTGCACAAGAACATCAAGGAGACAAGCAAATGAACCAACTCAAGGTGGCGCTTGGCGTCGCGCTGCTCGTTGCCTCGGCCGTTGCGGCGGCGGCTTTCCCCGACAAGCCGATCCGCCTCATCGTGCCTTTCCCCGCGGGTGGCGCGGCCGACGTGATGGCGCGCGGGATGGCGCAGCGACTCGGCAGCGAACTGGGCCAGCAGATCGTCGTCGACAACCGCGGCGGCGCGGGCGGCACGACCGCCGCCGAGGCCGCCGCGAAGTCACCGCCCGACGGCTACACGCTCTTCTTCGGCACCATGGGGACGCACGCGATCAATGCCGCGCTGTATCCGAAGCTGCGCTACGACCCGCTGAAAGACTTCGCGCCGATCAGCCTGACCCACACCACGCCGCGCGTCCTCGTGGTCGGGCCGTCGGTGCAGGCCAAGTCGGTGGCCGAACTGATCGTTCTGGCCAAGGCCAAGTCAGGCGGGCTCACCTACGGCTCGGCGGGCAACGGCAGCTCCAGCCACCTGTCCGGCGCGCTGTTCGAACTGCTCGCCGGCGTGGACATGGTGCACGTTCCCTACAAGGGCAGTTCGCCGCTGCTGGTCGACGTTCTGTCCGGTCGCGTCGACATGACCTTCGACTCCTACACGGTCTACGAAGAACACATCAAGGCCGGCAAGGTGCGCGTGCTCGGCGTGACCTCTGCGAAGCGCATGGCGGCGTTGCCGCAGGTGCCGACGATCGCCGAGTCGGGGCTGACGGGTTACGACGTGTCGAACTGGCTCGGTCTCTTCGCGCCTGCGGGCACACCCAAGGAAGTGGTCGGCGCCTTGCACGCGGCGGTGGGCAAGGCCATGGCCACCCCCGCGCTGCGGGCCCAGCTCACCGCGCTCGGCATCGAGCCGGCCTATGGCACGCCTGAGGAGTTCGCAGCGCTGATCAAGGCGGAGTTGCCGAAGTGGGCGGAGATCGTCAAGAAGTCCGGCGCGACCGCGGACTGAAGCACGATGAGGCAACTTCTTCGGGCTGGCGAGGCACGCATCGACGTCTTTGTCGATGGTGACGCCGCTCGCCCGGCGATCGTGCTGTTGCCTTCGTCGCAGCGCGACTCGACCGACTTCGACGACCTTGCGCAGCGCCTCGCCCGCGAGGGCTTTCGGGTCCTGCGGCCACAGCCGCGCGGCATGTGCCGCAGCAGTGCGCCCCCGACGGGCATGACGCTGCACACGTTGGCTGCCGATGTCGCCCGGACCATTGAACAGCTGGGTGGCGGACGGGCGATCGTGGCCGGCCACGCGTTCGGGCACTACGTCGCGCGTGTGACCGCGCTGGACCACCCGCAGCTCGTGCGCGGGGTGATCGTGCTGGCCGGCGCAGCGCGAATCATCCCGCCCGGGTTGCAGGCGGCCCTGGACATTGCGGCGGACGCCACGCGTGGCGAGGCCGAACGCCTTGAAAGCCTGCAGCTCGCGTTCTTTGCGTCAGGCAACGATCCCTCGGCCTGGCTCGCGGGCTGGCACCCGCAGTTGCGCGACAGCTATCGACGCGCCGCCGAGGTACCACCCAAGTCGACGTGGTGGCCGGTGAGTGACGCACCGATCCTCGACTTGCAGGCGGCAGAAGATCCATGGCGTCCACGCCAGACATCGGAGGAGATGAAGGCAGTGCTCGGCGACCGCGTCGTCGTGCGCGTGATCGCGGGGGCCAGCCATGCGCTGATCCCGGAGCAGCCGGCGGCCGTGGTTGAAGCGATCGTCGAGTGGGCGCGCAACGACCTTCCCGCGACCTGACGGCAACGCCAGGCCAGCGAGCTAGCGCTTGAGCGCCGCCCGCTTGGCCAGTTCGATCTTCGCGATCGCGTTGCGGTGCACTTCGTCGGGGCCGTCGACGATGCGCACGGTGCGCTGGTGTGCGTAGGCTTCGGCGAGCCAGAAGTCCTGGCTGACCCCGGCGGCGCCATGCGCCTGGATGGCCCAGTCCACCACCTTGCACGACATGTTCGGCGCAACCACCTTGATCATCGCGATCTCGGCCTTCGCCGCCTTGTTGCCGACCGTGTCCATCATGTGGGCCGCGTTCAGCGTCAGCAAGCGCGCCTGGTCGATCAGGCAGCGCGACTCGGCGATGCGCTCGTGCCAGACCGACTGTTCCGCGAGCGGCTTGCCGAACGCGGTGCGTTCCTGCAAGCGGTCGACCATCATCTCGAGGGCGCGCTCGGCCGCGCCGATCGAGCGCATGCAGTGGTGGATGCGGCCCGGCCCGAGACGGCCCTGCGCGATCTCGAAGCCACGGCCTTCGCCGAGCAGGATGTTCTCGACCGGCACGCGCACGTTCTCGAGCACGACCTCCATGTGGCCATGGGGTGCGTCGTCGTAGCCGAACACCGTCAGCGGGCGCACCACCGTGACCCCCGGGGTAGCGCGCGGCACCAGCACCATCGACTGCTGCGCGTGGCGCGGCGCGTCGGCATCGGTCTTGCCCATCACGATGAAGATCGCGCAGCGCGGGTTGCCTGCGCCCGAGCTGAACCATTTGCGGCCGTTGATGACGTACTCATCGCCCTCGCGCCGGATGCTGCATTGGATGTTGGTCGCATCCGACGACGCCACCGCCGGCTCGGTCATCAGGAAAGCCGAGCGGATCTTGCCGTCGAGCAAGGGCTCGAGCCAGCGCTGCTTCTGCGTGTCGGTGGCATAACGCTCCAGCGTCTCCATGTTGCCCGTGTCGGGCGCGGAGCAGTTGAAGACCTCGCCGGACCACGAGACGCGGCCCATCACCTCGCACAGGGGCGCGTAGTCGAGGTTCGAGATGCCGCCCTGCCCCTTGTAGGAATGCGGCAGGAACATGTTCCACAGGCCGGCCTGTCGGGCGATGGCCTTCAGTTCGTCGACGATCGCAAGCGGCTGCCACGCGTCGCCGGCGCGCCGCTGCGTGTCCAGCTCATGGTGATGGCGCGCTTCGTTCGGGTAGATGTGGGCGTCGTAAAACGCGTTCAGGCGTTGCAGGAGGTCGCGGGTCTTGGCGGAAGGCTCGGCGAACATCGGTCGTCTCCGGTGTGTGTGCGTGCGGTGTGCGACATGCATCGCATCGGGGCACGATCGATTGAACCACTCCTGGAGTCGGCTCGAAGTCGCCGACGCGACGCTCGAAGGGGCTTCGCTGCAGGTCAACGCTTCATTCGATCTGCATGCCGGACTTCTTGACGACGCCGGCCCACTTGGCCCTGTCCGAGCGGATCAACGCGGCGAACTCCGCCGGCGGCGCAAGGAGGGCAAGGCTCAGGGCGGCCCCTGCGAGCGTCGCGACGCGGCGAAGTGCGTACACCAGCGTCGGCATCTCATCGGCCCTTGAAGTTGGGCGCACGCTTTTCCTTGAACGCGAGTTGCGCTTCCTTGGCATCTTCGGTCTTGCCGATGATCCCCGTCATGTCCTGCTCGTATCGGTAGCCGTCGCGCAGGCTCATGTCTTCGATCACGTTGAGGGTGTGCTTGCCCATGCGCGTAGACACCGGACTCTTCGAGGCGATCGACGTGGCGATCTCCATGGCGGTCGACATCAATTCCTCGGGCGAGGTACAGGCCTCGACGATGCCCAGGCGGTAGAGCTCAGCTCCACTCACGCGATACCCCGTCAACGCCATGCGCCGCAGGCGCGAGTGGCCGAACAGGCGCATCGCGTGCCGGCACCCGCCGAGCAGCCCGACATCCACCTCCGGAAGGCCGAGCGATGCCTTCTCCGAGGCGACCAGGACATCGGCCGAAGCGACCATGGCCAGACCCGATCCGAGCGCGGAGCCGTTGATCGCCACCACGACAGGCTTGGCGCACTCGCGAATCGCATGAAAGCACTCTCGTGTGCGCCGGGAATGCGCGAGGAGGTCACCCGGTCCCTTGATGTTCTCGGCCCGCCCCTTCAGGTCTGCCCCAGCGCAGAAGACCTTGCCTTCGCCGGTCAGCACCACGGCGCGCACGTCGTCCATCTCCGACAGGCGGTCCAGCGCGAGCGTCAGTTCGTCGTTGAGCACGCGTGTCAGTGCGTTCACGGGAGGCGCGTTCAACGTGAGTGTCGCCACGTGGTCGGCGATGATCACCTTGAGTTGAGTGAGGTCGTCCATGTGTCTCCAGCAGGTCGTTGGGGGATCCGTGTCGAAGAGTCTAGGTCGGCTCGATCACGTCACCCACCCTCCCGCGGGCAGAGCAGCTATTCCCGAGAAGGCATGACGACATCGCCTTCCCGAACCCTTGGGAGGCGCGGCAAGACCGCTTCTGGCGTCCATGCCGCAGACCGGCAGCGGACAAGAAGGCAGCAAGGCGTATCGATGCAGCCGTTCGAAGACGAAGGTCGCCGCGTCAATGTGCTGCCACCACGCGTCGCGCTTCATCGAGAAGGCCTGTGATCAGTCGCCCGCGCACCGAGGCACGCTCCCAGACGA
>Ga0075366_10001674_pt1 | contig 11123 bp, 7 predicted proteins | sample EndMethybrTD3031_FD_72351 | JGI IMG/M metagenome (GOLD analysis project Ga0075366, IMG submission 72351) | Populus endosphere microbial communities from Tennessee, USA - Endosphere MetaG P. TD hybrid TD303-1 | ecosystem: Host-associated > Plants > Roots > Endosphere | place: USA: Tennessee... | reverse complement strand
CCTGCAGGGTTTGCCATGACCAACGCGACCAAACTGATGTTGCTGGCGCTTTCCTGCGCCGTCGTCGTCGCTTCGATGTCGGGGTGCGGGAGCGGCGGCTCGGGAGAGGCCCTGGCTGCCGATCAGCCGCAGGGGAGCACTCCTCCTCCTCCCCCCCCGCCTGCAGCATCTCCCGCAGAAGCGGTGCCGAATGGGGCTGCACCGCTGTTCTTCTCGGACATCGACAGCGGGCCGAACACCGGCGGCAAGGACGGCAAGGGTGCGTTCGTGACCGTCTGGGGCAAGAACTTCGGCACGACCCAAGGCAGCATCACGGTGGGTGGCGGCGCGGTCGGCGGCATCGTCTCGTGGACGGACACCAAGGTCACGTTCCAACTCGGCGCCAACGCCAAGACCGGCAACATCGTCGTGACCAACGCCTCGGGCCTGCCGTCCAACGGCCTGCCCTTCACGGTGCGCTCCGGCCAGATCTTCTTCGTCTCCCCCGCCGGCAGCGGCAACGGGGACTTCGCGTCGCCGATGTCGCCGTTGACAGCCATGCGCGGCATCTCCCCGGGCGCCATCTACTACTTCCGCGCCGGTACGTACTCCGGCGGCTACGACGCCTATTCCAGCTGGGGACGCAACTTCCGCATCGGCAAGTCCGCGAGCGGCACCTCGGCCAGCGGCAAGACTGCCTTCGTCGGCTACCCGGGAGAGACCGCCGAGATCGTCGCGCCTGCCGGCCAAGGAAGCAGCAACTTCCTCATGTCCTCCGATGACGGGCCCGTCTCCAACTTCACTCTCGCCAACCTCCGCTTGCGCGGCGAGTCGAGCAACATCGAGATGGGCGGAAGCGTTCTGGACAAGACCACCTCCGCTTCGAACGTGCGGGTTGTGGGCAACGTGCTGTCGGCCAACTACACCGGCAACACGATGAGCGGTCTCATCACGGTGGGCAACGACGGCTGGCGCGTGCTGGGCAACGAAATCAAGGACACCGGCACCACCCCGCCCATCAACAACAACCACGGCATCTACGTCGTCACCGGTGCCAGCGACATCGACGTCGGCTGGAACTACCTGCACGACCTGCGCATGGGCCACGTCATCCAGGTCCACACCGACGGCTCGGCCTGGACGTTCTCCAACGTGCGAATCCACCACAACGTCATCACGGCGGCCAACGTGAATGACAGCCGCGGCATCAATGTCGGCGACACCAACACCGGCACCAACGGCTCCATCTACGACAACGTCCTGTACAACCTCGGCCAGAACTTCAGCGGCATCGCGATCTACAGCGGCAGCTGGAACATCGTCAACAACACCCTGTACAACGTGAAGGCGTCGGGTGGCATGGTGTGGGTGGACAGCACGTACCACAGGCCGACGGGCGTCGTCATCCGCAACAACATCTTCTACTCTGACGGCAATTCGCCGTACCTGCAGTTGTCGGGCGGGACGACCACGGCGCAGGTCACCACCAGCAACAACCTCTACTACAACGCCGGCAGTGCACCGAGCTTCGACTCCGCCGCCACCGTGGCCAACCCGCTGTTCGTCAACGCCGCCGCCGGCAACTTCCGCCTGCAAAGCACCAGCCCCGCCATCGACAAGGGCTCCGCAACCGTCAGCTCCATCGTCACCACCGACTTCGACGGCATCAGCCGCACGCTGAATGGCGCGATCGACATCGGCGCGTTCGAGCAGGTGAAGTAACGGCGCGTCTGCCCGGGGCGTTGTCGCATCATCTCGCGCCGGCGGACATCAGCGTTGCGCGAGTCTCAGCCGGCGCTTCAGATCGAGGAGCCAGCGCGGGAGCAAGACGTACCAGTACGGGAGAGCTCGCCGATCCATGCCGAGCGCTCGCAACTGCCGCCGCGCCATCGGCAAGTACCGCTGATAGATCAGCGATGGCAAATAGTGCAGTCGAGCCCGACGCTTGCGCTCGGCGACGATCGAAGGCGAGAGTCCGGCCAGGGCGCTGATCTTGTCGATGTTCGCAAGCTCGGCCGCCAGCATCTTGTCGGGCTGCCCGCTGTAATGGCCAGGCGCCGGCGTGAAGTCGTACAGCGCCTCGGAGTGCACGAACCGGAAGCCGGCAAGGAGGAATCTGAGCCACAGGTTGTAATCCTCCACCCCGATCAACGCGCGGTCGTCGTCGAACAGGTCGAGCGCGACGAGTGCTTCACGCCGGATGATCGCGGAGCTCGGATTGCCGCCAAGGTTGCGCCAGTACATCTGATCGAAGGTGATCTGCCCCGTCCCCGCCTCCTTCGGGCAGAACACGGCGTCCACCCTGTCCCGAATCAGGCCGATCTGTACTTCGGTCTTGTTCGGATGCCAGAAGTCGTCGTGGTCGAGGAAGGCGATCCACTCGCCGCGACTGGCCCTCACACCTGCGTTGCGCGCGCTTGCGGGGCCGCCGTTGGCCTGTCGAATGAGGGTCACCGGGTAGCGTGCCACGACATCTGCGGTCGAGTCGGACGAGCCGTCGTCCACCACGATGATCTCGAGCGGACGATGCGTTTGCTGCAACGCGCTCTCGATGGCACGCCCGACGAAGTCGGCCGAGTTGTATGCAGGTATCACGACCGAAACCGTGGGCGGGCCGCCCGGCGGTTCGCCCACGGCGGGGCGCGGACTACCGTCCACGGTCTCCTTCAACGGGACACCTCGTCGCGCTGCGTCATCGCTCACGCACCTTCGCGACGGCGCCGCAAGGCCAGGGCCATCGCGCGCATCTCCGGGTCCATCGCCAGTACCGGCACAACGTAACCGAGCAGCATCGTGGGGATGAGGATCAGCAGCCGAGCCCATGGCTGCACGAGCGACATCTGTTCGACAACCAGGTGCAGGGCCAGAAAGGCGACAACGCCGACACCGGCTGTGAAGATAACCTTTGGCCGCGGCAAACAGCGCAGTGCCGGTGGACAGAACCCGTAAAAGAGCGAATAGAGCACGATCTGGCTGCAACTGGTCGAGATCGCTGCACCGAAGATGCCAAACACAGGAATCAATGCCAGATTGGCCACGATGTTGATTCCGGCTGCGACCAGCGTCAGGGCGAAGTAGGTCTTCGACTTTCGTTCCAGCAGCAGGCCGGTTCCGCCGATCGTCAGTACCGGCGTGACGAGCAGCAGGACCGACGACAGCACGAAGATCGGAGCGGCTGCCGCCTTGCCTGCGCCCGCCACCAGAACCACCAGGTCTTGTCCGCCAACCACGATGCCGATCGCCAGGCCCGCGCAGACATAGACCAGCGGCCGCAGGACTCTGGCCTTCAACGCCCGCACGGCGTCCGCACCCTCGGTGTTGTAGACGCGGTTGACGGCCGGCGTCCAGGCCTGTCCGAGGGCCGATGTGACGAGTTGGTCCACGTAGGTGGCAAGGCTGGAGCCGATGACGTAGATCCCCAAAGCCCCGAGGTCACCGAGCAACCAGCGCAGCATGATGCGGTCCACGAACGCGAGGACGACGCCCGAGAGTTCCTTCAAGGCGAGCGGAATGCCATACGCGAGGCCCTCGCGGGCATAGGGCATGTCGACAGCTGCCCACGAGAAGCGCAGGTTGCGGAAGGTCCACGAGATGAGCAGCGCCAGGATGATCGCTCCCGCGGCCATGCGCGCGACCAGCATGCCGATGACGCTCTGCGAGACGTAGAAGAGAGTGATGAGCGTAGCCCCGACACCCAACCAGCGCGCCGACACGTCGATCACGGTGCCGAGTCCGGACAGCTGCCGCGTTCGCATGACCCACAGCACGTGCGACGTGAGCACGTTGACAAGGACGATCCCGAGCGCCACCAGCATGACCCACGGCGTCTCCACCAAGCCGAGAACCGCCCCTAGGCTTGCGACCACCAGACAGGTCCCCCAACCGGCGAGCCCGAGCAGGGTCGGCACGAGGACGAAATTGGTGGCGTGCCGGACCAGCAACTGAGGGTCGTCGCGCGATGGGTAGAAGCGCATGATGGTGTCGCCCGCCCCGAGCTTGAAGACGGCCACCAGCAAGACGATCCACGCTTCCCAGTACCCGAGCAGGCCGAACTGCTCGTTGGTCAGCAGGCGCGTGGTGATCGGAAAGGTGATCAGCCCGGCGACGAGCGTCAACACGTTGCCGATCGCGTAGCGCCGATAGTGCAGCGCGAGCGACGAGCCGGCCTTTGCGGCTGCCACTTTCGGTTCCCGGTCTGTCAACGTCGACCGACGAGCGCGCCCACCGCAGCCCGCCAGATGCGCGGCGACCACGGATAGTGGCGAATGGCGTCGCGATACCACCGGATGGCCTCGGGGAACTCACCGCGGTTGCGCGCGTGGTACCCATTCGAGGCAGACAACGCTGCGAGGGCCTTCGAGCGCAGCGTGCGACCCTGCCCTTGCTGGCTGTGTTTGTCGATCAGTTGCAGCCGCGCCTGATGCATGCGATCGCGCTGCTTGCTCATGTTGGCGCCGTGCACCCGATAGCGGGCGTGGACTCCAGGCAGGAAGACCAGTTCCCGGCATGCGGCGATGCGCAGCCACATGTCCCGATCTTCACAGCCGAGCCGGTTGAAGCGGGGATCGAAAGGCCCGACCTCGTCGACCAACGATCGACGAAACACGGCTGTCACCTGCATGACGTGGTCCTGCCACAAGAAGATGGCTTCCCAAGCGCTCTTGTGCGGCACCACCCATCGCCCCGGCGGCGTTCCCTGCGAAACACTCTGAGCGTCCATCACTTCGTACTCGGCATGCACAAGTCCGACATCTGGGTGGTTGTCGAGCACGGCCAAGGCTTCCGCGAGGTGGTGTGGATACCAGGCATCGTCCGCGTCGAGCAGTGCAACGTACTCGCCCCGCGCGACCGCCAGGCCCGCATTGCGCGCTGCCACCAAGCCACCATTGGCTTGGTGAATGACTTTCACACGATCGGAATCGGCCGCAGCCAATCGGTCTGCGATGGCGCCACTGTCGTCCGTCGAACCGTCATCGATGATGATGACTTCGAGATCCGCCATCGTCTGACTCATGGCACTTTCGACGGCTTCGGCAAGGTAGGCGGCACCGTTGTACACAGGCACCAAAGCCGAGACGCGCGGAGATGGCCGGTTCGAACTACTGAGATTCGAGGACATACGGATCCAGATAATGGACATGCTGTCGGACGAAGGTGGCGCGCAGGTGCGAACCATCCGTCGTCATCGGCCGGCCGTCGTCGAACGTGGACGGGCAGACCGAAGGAGAGCAGAGAAACTCGCGGGGATTGATGACCTCCGCCCCGGCGCGTTGTGCAACGGACCGGACGCGATCTTCGATGCCTTGCCAGCCATCCTCGAGGGCGGCGCGCGGCGCAGGGCGCGGGGCGAAACCGAAGTCCAGCCAACGCCGCTCCACCATGCGTTTGGGTTCGAACTCACTGCCGCGCGGCGTGGACAGGACGATGACGACCCGCTTGCCCAGCGCCCGCAGTCGCAGGAGATCCTCGGCCCATTGATCAAAGACCCAATCCGCGTGCGGGGACAACAGGTCGAGCACCGGATCCTGCGGCTTGCCGGCGACTCGGTAGTCGCCTCGTGACGCAAAGCCGGCCCACGACGCCGCGATAACGACCGTCCGGACGTCGGGTGCTCGAGCTTGTGCCAAACCGGATTGAACGAACGCGTCGCACGTTTGCCCACTGCGCTCTATCCGGGGGACAGGTGCACATCCGCCGCGGGTGATGAACTGCACCGTTCTCATGCGACGAGAAGGATCCGCAGCCAGCGCCTCGAAGCGCGCCAGATAGTGCTGCATGTGGCTGTCGCCGAACATGAGCACGCGTCCATCGGCCGACCCGCTCAGGGTGACGTCGCGGCCGTAGTGCATATCCTCGACGGCCGCGGCCACTTCGCTCATGCCGGGAAAGCGGCTCGCCATCGGTCGCACGGGGCCGAATCGCACCGCGATCGCCAAGACCGATACCGCGCACATCGCCAGGGCCAGCGCGACGGCGGAGCGCCGCTGCACCTTCGGGACGACGCGGTCGCGGATCGGCTTCTCGATGAACTGAAACGTGCCTGCGGCGAGCACCAGGCTGAGCGCCAGCGCTGCCATGGCCATCGCTCCGTCGAGCGCAGCACCCCGCCAGATGGCTGCGATCGAAAGAACGGGCCAGTGCCAGAGGTACAGCGGGTAGCTGATCTTCCCGAGGTACCGCATCTTGCTTGTCGACAGCAGATGCCGGTTGACCCAGCCGTTCGGCCCCGCCCTGAGGATCAAGACGGCCCCCAGGACGGGCGCGGCGGCCCAGTAACCGGGGAAAGCGCTCGAGGGTCCGATTGCCAATGCGCTGCCGACGATCAGACCGGTGCCGATCAGCGAGGCGAGCGTCTGCAGCCTCTCGCCGAGAACCGGCGAGAGGCCGGCTTGCGCCTCGCAGGCGAGGGCGGCACCCGCCATCAGTTCCCAGAACCGGGGCACCGGGAGAAAGAACGCTGCTGTGGCGTTGTGGCCCGTGAGCAGTACGTTCACGACGAACGACAGCGCCAGCAGTGTCAGCACCGCCGACATCTCCCATCGACGGCGGCGCGCCAGCACCATCAGCAGAAGAGGCCAGACGATGTAGAACTGCTCTTCGACACCGAGCGACCAAAGATGCAGCATCGGCTTGACGACGGCGTCGTCGTCGAAGTAGCCGGACTGCCGCCAGAAGGCGATGTTGGAGACGAATCCCGCCCCGGCAAGGACCTGACCCGCAAGCTTGCTGAACTCGTCCGGGAGCAGCAGAAACCATCCGGCGCACAGCGAGACCAGCATGACGGCGACCAACGCAGGGAAGATGCGTCTGATTCGCCGGACGTAGAACTCCGTCAGACTGAACTGACCCGCGTGGAGCTCACGGAGGATGATGCCGGTGATGAGGTAGCCGGATATCACGAAGAACACGTCGACGCCGATGAAGCCGCCCTGCAGCACCGTGGGGAACGCGTGAAAGAGCAACACGAGCACCACGGCGACCGCGCGCAGGCCATCGATGTCGGCACGCTGCGCTGCTGCAGCCGCGTGCGTGCCAGGCGACGCGCTTTTTGCCGCCAGGATGCCGGTGTCCGCAAGCACGCTCATCGGTTCAGGCGGCGCCGCACCTGGGCGTCGATCACGTGCAGATCACCCGCTCGCGTGAACGTGTGGGTCGCAACGACATCGTCCGCCCACTCCGGGAGTACCTTCGTCACGATGGCTTCCTCGTATGCCGTCGCATCGAGCCGATCCACCCTGGCGATGTTGAAACCCCAACCGTAGCGCGCCGAGCAGTCCTGGGAAGGCCGGTACAGGCGCCCGTTCTCGACGAAGAGTCGGCCGGCCGGACGGGCGGAGCGGCAGTCGGAGATCACCGGGTTGGCCAGGTGCGCATGCCAGGTGCCGCCCACCGGCCTGTCGGACCAGTAGATGAACAGTTCATCCGTCGATGGCGCACCGTCGTTCTCGGTGAAGGTCGCGAAAAGCCAGAACCTCCCATCGTGCTCAAGGATGGTCGAATCCCAGGCACGCCGCCCTTCGAACAGGGTCTCCTGGAGTTCCCAGCGGTGCGGAAACTCCACGCATCGATAGATCTCGATGCAACGGTTCTGCGCACTCTCCGGCACCATGTAGTGCTGGCCTTCGTACTCGAAGACGAATGGATAGGACAGGTGGTAGGGACGCTCGAGAACCGTCTTGGGCGAGGTCCAGCGGCCGTCCGCATCCATCTCGATGACGGCGATGTGGCCCTTTCCGGCGGCGTAAACGAACTCCTCGATGAAGATCGCATAACCCGTCGCCGTCTTGACTGCACATGGGTCGGCCCAGAACCGGTCTGCGGGCGGCACCATTCGTTCGTAGCGCCAGAATGAGGTGGACAGCGTCGGCTTGACGCTGAACATCAGCTGCCACTGGTCGCGGTATCGGAGGTTGTAGGCAACGAGACGGGCCTTGGCACGCATCCGCCCAAACAGGAGCCTGCCGTACTCCATCGTGCCCGGATTGCGGTACAGGGGGCGAGAGTAAAGGATCGGATCGGCGTTCTGCCGCCGCGCTCGTTCGAAAAACTCCTCGCCACCGAGCCGATGCAACTCACCGAGCTTTCGGGGGATGAAGGACAGAGTCTTCCAAGCGGTCGCACGCCGGTTGTCAAGCACGGACATGGCGTTCGTCGGCGAGAACGAGCGTTGCAGCACCAGACCGTTGTCGAGGTCTTCGGTCAGGACCTGCAACATCGAACCGGTGGTGGTCCAACCCTCCATTGACTCCCAGAAGGCCGGCGGTCCGCCTCGGTTCACGAGATTGTCCCCGTGGTGGTAGGACCACACGCCGTATCGGGCCGCCTGCAGCACGCCGCCTCTCAGGATGCGCCCCCCGAGCCGAACCAGAACGTCGACGTCGTGGCGCCGCACACGCTCCAGGTCCTCCTCGCCGTAACGGTCGGACCATCGCGTACGTTGGGGGTTCGCCTCCAAGACCACGGCGCCCGGCACCAGACCGTCCATGCCAACCGTCTCCTCGCTCGGTGGCAAGACGGCGCGGCGCTCGAAGAGCCAACCGTAGAGACGTTCGAAAAGTCCGCGCAGCGCGGCCGATGCGAACGCAACCGGATCCGACAGGAGCCGCCCGACCCGGCCTTGGCCAGGCTCTTGCGCCTGCGTCCCAACCGCGTGCACGACAAGGACCACCTCCGAATGGTCGCTCGTGTGGATCGACTCGATCATCCGATGTGCCCACCGCGACACCGACAAGCTGTCCACGAGCAGTCCGACGCGCAGTTTTCTGGCGGCTCCCGCGCCACACTCTTCTTGACTCATGTTTGTCAGCTTCACATCCAGGCAACCGGTGCCGCGGGACCGCCGGGATTATTAGTCATCGCCTCGTCGACGACGGCGCTCGTTTAGGGGTTTGCGTGCATGGTGCTGCACGGTTCCGAAACGAGTTGGCGTTTTGATGACGGCACTCCCCTCGTTCGTGGGTCAGGATCGCTTTGCGCCGAACCCTATACTGGTTCGGACACCCGCCGTGCGGGCACACGTCTGCCCGCACATCGATCTGCGCGGCGTTCGGCGGCGTGACGCCACCAACCATCATCGGGATGACGCTCATCTCACCGAGTCCCATGCTCGCTCACGCACTGGCACAACCGCGCATCGCAGGTCTGGACTTTCTTCGCGCCATCGCGGTGATCTTGGTCGTGGTCGAGCACGGGCTCTATACCCCGGCGGAAGGGCCCTGGCGGCAGGTCGTGTCCGGGATGAGCAGCCTCGGCGTGGAGATCTTCTTTGTACTGTCGGGGTTCCTCATCACCGGCCTGCTCCTCGACGAGCACGACCGCCGCGGCAGCATCGACTTCTTCGAGTTCTACAAGCGCCGCCTGTCGCGCTTGATGCCTGCGTTCTACCTGTTCATTGCCTCGGTGGCGGCGATCGCGTGGCTGCGAGGCCGCACGATCGACTGGGCCCCTTTCGTGGCCTCGCTGCTCTACGTCGTGAACTATTACCAGGGTCTCACGGGCGCCAAAGAGAACGTCGTCGCGCACTGCTGGTCCTTGGCTGTCGAGGAACAGTTCTACCTGCTGTGGCCGATCGTCCTTGCTTTGCTGCTCGCGCGAAGACTTCGATTGGCGCGCACCCTGGTACTGCTGATTGCCGGCGTATGGATCTGGCGCGCCAGCCTGTACCTGAGCGGCACGGCATCGACCAGCTATCTCTATCGAGCGCTCGAGACCCGGGCGGATCACTTGGCGGTCGGCTGCCTACTGGCCGTGGCGCTGCGCAATGCCGAATGGCGACGGCGCATCGAAGCATTCTGCCTGCGCCCCCTCAACGCGTTGATGGTCGTTGCCGCGACCGCCCTCTCGGCCCGCCTGGACAGCGCCTTCCCCGCCTACAAGTACGTCGCCGGTTTCGCGATCGAGCCGTGCCTGATCGCGCTGCTCATTTCATCGACGGTCGGCTTGGCCGCGACGGCCGGTCGGATCTCCCGGATACTGAACAGCGCCCTGTTGACCCATGTAGGGAAGGTCTCGTACGGGATCTACCTCTTTCACGGGGCGATCATGTACACCGTGCAGCGGATCGTGGAGGCCAGAACCGGCAGTGTCCTCGTCGGATTCGTTTGCGCAGCGATCGCGGTGCTCGTGTTCGCCTCGGCCCTGTTTCGCTGGTACGAGTCGCCAGTGCGCAACTGGATCAATCGCCGCGTGGTGCGTCGCATTCCCGTCACTGCCTGAAGCAGGACCCACCAGGGTCACCGCAGCGGTGTGCGTTGCGGTGTTGCCCCGGAATCCACCTTCGGCCCGGGCATCGGACGGGACGCGACCCGCGTCTGTCGTTTGATCGGATCGGCTGCGTCCCGCGCCCGTTCCAGGATGCCCATGAGAATGAAGAAGTAGGCACCCATCGCGAGCGCTGAGTAACGGTCGCCGAAGATGTTCGTGACGATCATCGCGGCGACACAACTCATGAACCCGAACCCCAACCCTCGATGGAAGGCGCTGATCCCGCGTCGGAAGGCGTACCACCCCAACCACATCGCTCGACTGAAAAGCAACGCCAGCGCGATCAACCCGAGAACACCCTGCTCGGCGGCGGTCTGCACGAAGTAGTTGTGCGTGTTCGTGAGACGTTCACCCTGCATCGCATAGGCGAAGCCCGTGTACCCGATGCCGAAGATCGGGTTGTCCAGGAACATTTGTTCCGCCCGATCCCACATCACCATGCGCAGCGCGGCGGACTCCTCGATCTCGCCATCCTCGTTCTTCGTCATCGTGATGCGCTCGGTGACGCTCGTGGGAAGGATCTCTTGCCACCCGACGGCCAGGACGACAAGAAGCACCAGAACGAACCGATAGCGCAACAGTCCGAAGATCAATAGGACGAGGAGTACGGCCGCGTAGGCACCGCGCGAGTAGGCAAAGAGCAGCGGATGCAGGCTGAAGCCAACGGCGGCAAGGAACAGCCACCTGCGACGTCGGTCGGGGTCGATGAATGCCAGGCCGAGCAGCACGGCGCAGTAGTGCGCGAGAAACGCCGCGAAGTGATTGGCACCCAGTCCCAGGAGTTCGAACGGCCCCGAGGCCCGCTTGTCGTAAGAGAACGTGGCGCGGGCGTCGAAGTTGCGGAATGCCTGTACCGACATGTACAGGATCACGACGGCGAT
>Ga0075366_10001673_pt1 | contig 11123 bp, 11 predicted proteins | sample EndMethybrTD3031_FD_72351 | JGI IMG/M metagenome (GOLD analysis project Ga0075366, IMG submission 72351) | Populus endosphere microbial communities from Tennessee, USA - Endosphere MetaG P. TD hybrid TD303-1 | ecosystem: Host-associated > Plants > Roots > Endosphere | place: USA: Tennessee... | reverse complement strand
GCGCTTGCGTTAGGGCTGGCCTGGAACTCCGCTACCGCGGCAGAGGTGTTGCTTGCGGAAGAGCTCAATGAATCCGTCGTCAAGCTGCCCATCAGCGTGTCGCTACGAGATGCCAGCTCTGCTCATGGTGAAATACTGCTGACAACCTTCAAGCCTCCGGGACCCGGCCCCTTTCCGATCGCCATCATCAACCACGGCCGCAATGTTGTGGATCGCAGCACACCTGCCCGCTTCCGCATGATCGGTATGGCCAGCTATCTGGTGCGGCAGGGCTTTGCTGTTTTTGTCCCGACGCGACTTGGCTACGGTGCCTCTGCGTCGCCGTCAGGTTTGCAAGCCGGCTCGCAGGTCGACCCTGAAGAGTCGGGGAGTTGCCGCGACAAGGATTACGCAGGTGCACTCGGGCCCGCCGTACAGCAAATTGCGGCGACACTGAACTATGCACGCACGCTCGGTTATGTGGATGCGTCCCGCCATTTTGTCGTCGGGCAATCAACGGGTGGCCTGGCGACTGTTGCCTACGCGTCGACCAATCCACCTGGCCTGATCGGCTATGTGAATTTCGCGGGTGGTCTGGGTGGTGATCCTGTCAGGCACGCTGGCGTGCCATGCCAGCCGGAACGCCTGACGCGCGCCTATACCGAATATGGCAAGGCCACGCACGTACCCAGTCTGTGGATTTATGCGGAGAACGATCAGTACTTTGCTCCGCGCTACAGCCGGGCGTGGCATCGCGCATACGCGGCGGGCGGCTCACCGTCTCAATTCGTGATGCAGGCCCCGTTCAGCGATGACGGGCACAAACTGCTTGTCGATGGACTCGTGCGCTGGCGCCCTTTGCTTGACAACATGCTTGCAAGGCTCGGCGTGCGCGTCATGCCTCCGCCAGAGGCTCCTTCCCCCAGCGGGTATGCAACGATTCAGGATATTGCGCGCATTCCGTGGCTGGCCTCGAATGCCAAGGCCCGCGGTTATGCGCAATTCCTCGCGGCCGCCTCGCCGCGCGCATTCGCCATATCGGAGGCGGGTTACTGGGGCTGGGCTAATGGCCCCGAGGAGCCCGCGAGCACTGCGCTGGCCCACTGCAATCGCAACTCCCCCAAGCCCTGCGTGCTCTATGCTATCGATGACACGGTCGTCTGGACTGGTCGGCAGCCGACTGCCCCGGACAAAGCCTCTATGACGAAACAGCCATGACGGACATCCCGATCGCAGAATCCATTGCCTCTCCCTGTATCCGCGTTTGCTGCCTGGATGACAAGGACGTCTGCCTGGGTTGTTTCCGCACGCTGGATGAAATCAGGAACTGGCAGGCTGCTGACGGTGGCACGCGCTCGCAGATCCTGCAGCATTGTGCGCAAAGACGCGAAGCGCACGACCGGCAGTTTCCCTGGCCCGGCTCGCACCGCTCGTAGGTTCGCTGGCGAGCCATCTCAAAATTCCACAGCAGGACGTTGCGTGTTTGGCGTATCGTTTGCGGATCCGCAACATCCGCAACGTTTCAGCATAACGCCATGCAACTCACGCTCATCAGCGGCTTGTCCGGTTCCGGCAAAAGCATAGCCCTCAACGTACTTGAGGACGCAGGCTACTACTGTGTCGACAACCTCCCCGCCACGCTGCTGACGCAGCTCGTTTCCTATCTCTCGGCAGCCGGCTATCAACGCGTGGGGGTTGCCGTCGATGTGCGTTCCGGCGCCAGCATCGGTGCCGTGCCGAAAGTCATTGAAGCGCTACGCAATATGGTCGAGGACGTGCGCTTCCTGTTCCTCGACTCGCGTGACGATACGCTGATCGCGCGCTTTTCCGAAACGCGCCGCCGTCATCCGCTGGCCAGCGTCAACATCACCATCGGCGAGGCTATCGCACGTGAGCGCGAGCTGCTCTCCGCGCTCGGCGAACTGGGCCACCGCATAGACACCAGCAACCTCGCCCCGAACACCCTGCGCGCATGGATCAAGGACATGATCCACGCCGCGCCCAACCGCAGCCTCACCTTGCTGTTCCAGTCTTTCGGTTTCAAGCACGGCATCCCCGTCGATGCCGACATGGTCTTCGACGTGCGCTGTCTGCCAAACCCCTACTACGACACCACGCTACGGCCGCTATCCGGCAAGGATGCTGCCGTCATCGAATTCCTCGAACGCATTCCCGAAGCGCACAAGATGGCCGAAGACATCCACCGCTTCGTCGCCGACTGGCTGCCCGCCTTCATCCGTGATGGTCGCAGCTATTTCACTGTGGCCATTGGCTGCACCGGCGGTCAGCACCGCTCGGTCTATCTTGCCGAACGCCTTGCCAGGGAACTTGCCAGCATCACGCCCGTGCTGGTGCGCCATCGCTCGATGAAGACCACGGAATAGACCGCCGCAGCTTCATGGTCTGCGACGTGACAAAGATTCACTTCCCGTGTGCGCCGCCACAACTTCACCGCACTATTTGTCTGACAAAATAGCGCCTCTGCCGCAACGTGCATGACTGCCCCGCTCATACACCTTTGACGCACTTCGGTTGCATTTCAGTCGCATTTCAGTTTCTCCTGCCTTCGCCCATGACCCACGAAACCCTGATCCAGCTCCTGACCCTTTTGCCATTGGCCTTCGCAACGGGCGCCATCAATGCTGCCGTTGGTGGCGGCGGTTTGATCCAGGTGCCGGGCATGTACGCCATCCTGCCGAGCTTCCTGCCGGCGCAGATCATGGGCACCGACAAACTGGCGTCGATCTTCGGCCATGCCACCTCGATGCGTCAGTACGCGCTCAAGATGCAACTGCCATGGCGCCTGATCCTGCTGACCTCGGCAGCCGCATTCGTCGGCGCACTGTCTGGCGTGAGCATCATGTATCTCGTCCCGGCAACGTGGATGAAACCCATTGTCATCGTCATCCTCGCCGTGATGCTGGTCTACACCTGGTTCAAACCGCAGTTCGGTACGCAGGACGCGAACAAGCCGATCACACGCAATGATCTCTACAAGGGTCTGGTATTGGGATTCGTCATCGGCTTCTACGACGGCTTCGTCGGGCCGGGAACAGGCAGCTTCCTGCTATTCCTGTTCGTACGCTTCTTCCACTTCGACTTCCTGAAAGCCACGGCCTGCGCCAAGGTCGTCAACTTCGGCACCAACCTCGCCGCGCTGTCCTTCCTCGTGCCGACCGGCATGGTCGTCTACAGCTTTGCGATCCCGATGGGCATTGCGGGCATCCTCGGCGCGCTGGTGGGATCACGTCTGGCCATGAAGGGCGGCAATCACTGGATCCGTAGGCTGTTCCTGATCCTTGCGGTGTCGCTGCTGGCGAAGCTGGTATGGGAGACGGTCAAGCCTTGGCTGGGCTGAACGACGCTAGATCGCTGAAGTCGTCGGCTTGGCCGAAACTGGCTGTGTAAGACCCATCGAAAGGTAGATGCTCGTGAGCTGCTCGACGCCGATGTCGGCCGGTTTGACCCAGTCGAGCGGCACATATAGCAGCCCGCCACCCACCGGAATCGGCGCAGTCGGCACCAGCACCGCGCGGTAGCTGAAGCCGCCGATTTCAATCGGCGCCGGATTGGGCATCAGTGCCAGCACGGCAACACCACCTTCTCCACCGAAGAAACACCACACGGGGCTCATGGCGGTGAGGTCGGCCTGCGCGTTGCGGTCGAACATGCCGACGAAGCGATCGGTCACGTCGTACAAGGGGCCGATCAGGGGCAGGCGCTTGATGGTGCGCTCGACCAGCGTTTCCAGATAAGTCTTCATGCGCGTCTGCACCACCGCGCCCAGCAGGTAGAGACCCACGAAGAGCAACAGGGCACCGACGACGTACGCCATGCCTTCGTTTTCGACGAGTTGGAAGCCGATGGCCGATAGCAGGGAGCCGAACAGGCTGTGCGGACCAATGAAGCCGCGCAACAGGTTGGCCACCCAGCCAAGCAATACGAAGGTCACCAGCAGCGGCAGGAAGGCCAGCAAGCCAGCGAGAAAAGTATTGAACATCCTCGTGACAAGCTGGCGAAAGCCTTGCGCGTGCGTCGTCGTCATGCGTCGATCAGCCTTCGAAGAGATCGGTATTGGGCGAGCTGCGCGGCTGCTTGAGCCCGAAGTGTCGCCAGATGGCGGGCGTAGCAACGCGTCCGCGTGGCGTACGCTGCAGATATCCCTGTTGAATAAGGTAGGGCTCGAGCACATCTTCGATGGTGTCGGGCGCTTCGCCAATCGCTGCGGCGAGATTGTCGAGCCCGACCGGACCGCCGTCGAATTTCTCCAGCATGGCGAGCAGCAGCTTGCGGTCCATGATGTCGAGGCCGAGATGGTCAACATCGAGCATGGTCAAGGCCAGGTCCGCGACGGGCTTGGTGATGCGGCCATTGGCTTTCACCTCCGCGTAATCGCGGCAACGGCGTAGCAGACGGTTGGCGATACGCGGCGTGCCGCGCGCACGACGGGCAATCTCGAAAGAACCTTCGCTCTCGATCTCGACATTGAGCAGACGCGCCGAACGCGTGACGATCAATGACAGCTCCTCAGGCGTATAGAACTCCAGTCGCGCGTTGATACCGAAGCGATCGCGCAGCGGGTTGGTCAGCATGCCGGCGCGCGTGGTGGCGCCGATCAGCGTGAAGGGCGGCAGGTCGAGCTTGACCGAGCGCGCGGCCGGGCCTTCGCCAATCATGATGTCGATCTGGAAATCTTCGAGTGCCGGGTAGAGGATTTCTTCCACGACGGGTGAGAGCCGATGAATCTCGTCGATGAACAACACATCGTTGGCTTCGAGATTGGTGAGCAGCGCGGCCAGATCACCCGCTCGCTCCAGCACCGGACCGGAAGTCTGCCGCAGATTCACGCCCAACTCTGCAGCGATGATATTGGCCAGCGTGGTCTTGCCCAGACCGGGCGGCCCGAACAACAGCACGTGATCGAGTGCCTCACCGCGCGCCTTGGTGGCCTGGATGAAAATCTCCAGCTGCTCGCGGATCTTCTGCTGACCGACATACTCGGCGAGACGCTTGGGACGCAGCGCGCGCTCGATGGCGTCTTCCTGAGGCGTCGCCTGTCCGGGGGAAACGAGTCGGCCCGGCTGAAGTTTGTCTGTTTCTATCATCGGGCGAGTATAGGAGCGAGCTGGAGGGGCGTCAAAAACAAGCAAGTACTTCAACACAGAGGCACCGGGATGGCACGGTGGCCACAGAGAAATTCCATTCGAGCGCTATTCAGCCTTGCCTCTGTGGCCCTCCGCGTCTTTGTGTCTCTGTGTTGAAGCCTTTGACTATCACCGAGTCAAGCCAATCTCACGCGCCGTCAGCGGTCCAACCATGCAATCGCGCAGCGATGCAGGCATATCCAGCTCGCTTTCCGACAGCGGAGTACGTCCCGCCATGAGTTCGCAGAAACGCTGCGGATAGCGCGGTTGCCGATCCGGCTCGGCAAAACCGTCGGGATGGATGGGCATCAAATTGGTCATGTCGTATTTGTCGGTCGCCCCCAGCGTGTGCAGTATCTCGTGAGCGATGACAACATTGTTGGTGCGCTGCATGTTCGCCACGGCGTGCACATTGCTGATGGCGATCAGCCCTTTGCTGAGTCCATGCGAATCGGGTACGCGGCCGCCCATGGCTTCGGAATCCCAGTAGATGACAAAGGCACGGGTATGGGCACGTGGCGAACCGCTGGGCTGGCGCCACGCCCACCAGCGCAGCTTGAGGCTCCACAGAATCACGTCGAGCGTACTGTGTGCCGCAGGCGGCGGCGGTGGAAGTGTCTTGAGTTCGGGCTGCAGGCTCACACGCACCGGCATCATGGTTTGATTGCCGTACTCCTGAGCCTGCTCTGTCAGGAAGTCTTCGATGGGTTTGAAGCTCGTATCGTTGAGACTCGCGATACGCGCCGCTGCGGCAGCGCTGCCATCGCCATTGATGGGAAAGATCGCGACGTGCAGCGTATTTCGCCAGTCACGCGCCTGAGACTGGCCGCGCCAGGTACCCAGCGCAACCGTCACAAGAATGAACAACAGGATGGCAATGCGCAGTTTCTTCCACATGGGCTGAAGCACTTTTGAATAAGTGCTTCAGCATATCAGGCGAGCTCTGCATCCATGAAGACAGATTCCTCGCTGGTTTCCCTAGTGATCGCCGCCTGCTGGCGCTGCCACGGTCTGTTTGACCGGTTTGGCAAACCAGACGATGCCTGTCAGCACCAGGAAAATGACTGCGCTGGCCAGAAACAACTCGTCTGCAGAAAGCGTGAAAGCCTGCACCGTGATGAGTCGGTCGAGCAGGCCAAGTGACTGGGCATCGCTCAACCCGCTGTTCTGCAACTGGTTCAACGCAATGGCCGATTCGGGTCGCAGGTTCGAGATCGACTCGGTCAGCTGCGCATGATGCAGGCTGGCACGGCTCTCCCACAGCGTAGTGAATATCGACGCGCCAAACGCCCCGCAGGTGATACGCACGAAACTGGACACACCGGATGCCGAAGGAATATTCTGCGGGCTGACCTGCGACAAGGTTATCGACACCAGCGGTATGAAAAAACACGCCATCGCGGCACCCTGAATGAGCTGCGGAATGATGAGCTTCCAATAGTCTGCGTCCGTGGTGAACTCCGACCGCATCCACGACACGAGCGCGAAGATGATGAATGCAACGCTCGCAACCTTGCGTGCATCCATTTTCTGCATGTTCTTGCCGACGATGGGCGACAGCAGGATGGCAAAGATACCGACAGGTGCCGTCGTCAGGCCCGCCCATGTAGAGGTGTAACCCATGAACTGCTGCAACCACAGCGGCATCAACACGACGCTGCCAAAGAACACGCCGTAACCCAGAGAAATGGCCAGCGTGGCGACGGTGAAATTGCGCGACTTGAAGAGCGAGAGATCGACGACCGGGTGCTCCTCGCTGAGCTCCCACACCAAGAAGAAACAGAAGCCGATGACTGCGATTGCGGCCAGCGCGACGATCTCGCCGGAGTTGAACCAGTCGAGCTCCTTGCCCTTGTCGAGGGTAAGCTGCAGACAGCTTACCCACACGACCAGCAAGCCGAGACCGACGATGTCGATGGGTAGCTGACGCGTCGGCGTTTCACGCGTCTTGAATATCCGCCACACGGCCCATCCGGCCAGCAACCCGGCGGGAATGTTCACGTAGAAAATCCATGGCCACGAAAAATTGTCGGAGATCCAGCCGCCGAGAATTGGCCCCATGACGGGCGCGACCAGTGTCGTCACCGACCAGGCCGCAAATGCCATTCCCGCTTTCGCCTTCGGATAGCTGGACAGCAGCAACGCTTGCGACAGCGGGATCATCGGCCCGGCCACTGCGCCTTGCACAATCCGGAATGCAATCAGCATGGGCAGGCTGGTAGCCATGCCGCACATGAAAGATGCAATCGTGAACAGCATCACCGATGTCACGAACAGACGCACCTGACCGAAGCGCTGCGTCAGCCAGCCGGTGAGCGGCACCGAGATGGCATTGGCCACCGCGAACGAGGTAATGACCCAGGTACCCTGATTCGGCGACACACCCATGTCGCCGGCAATGGCCGGCAACGACACATTGGCGATGGTTGTATCGAGCACATTCATGAAGGTCGCCAGCGACAGGGCCAGCGTCGCCAGTAGACGCTGGCTGCCTTCAAGCGGGGCAAGACTTTGCGGCTCGGCCATGGCTAGCTCTTGCGTCCCAGATTGTCGCGAATGATCTTTGCAACGCGTTCGTGCGCTGCCTTGAGCCCTGCTTCATCGACACTTGCCAGCGGTGGCGCATTGGCCGCAGCGGCGGGCAGCGACAGGCCTTGTCCGTCACGCACATCGACATCGGCCTTGATCGACAAGCCGACACGCAAGGGATGAGCCTTGAGCTGGTCCTGATTCAACTCGATACGCACCGGCACGCGTTGCACGACCTTGATCCAGTTGCCCGTGGCGTTCTGCGCGGGCAACAGGGAAAACACACCGCCCGTGCCTGCGGACATGCCGGAAACGCGACCGTCATACTCCACCTTGCCGCCGTATAGATCGGCATGCAGGCGCACCGGCTGGCCAATGCGCATGTCGCGCAACTGGACTTCCTTGAAATTTGCATCGACCCATACGTCGTTGAGTGGCACAACGGCCATGACTGGCGAACCCGCTGCGATGCGCTGACCGGTCTGCACATTGCGGCGTGCGACGACACCATCCAGCGGCGCACGCAGTGTGGTCCGCGACAGTGCTACATAGGCTTCTTCCACCTTGCTGGCTGCACGCAAGACGGCCGGGTGATCCTCGATCTTCAGGTTCTCGGTCTGCACGCTTGATGCCGCCTTCTGCTCGCGCGCCACTTGCAGCGCAGCGCGGGCACTCTTCACCGCTTCGCGCGCCTGATCGATTTCTTCCTGCGCTACGGCACCTGTACCTGCCAGCGATTCACGGCGGTTGAGCAGATCGGTCGCGCGCGCCAGTTCCGCATCGCGCACCTTGATGGATTCGCCCAGCGTATTGAGGTTGGCGTAGACGCCCCGCAGCTCACGTACGCTCTGTGCGAGGGCAGTCTCGGCCTGGTTCAGCGCCAGTTGTGCGTCGACCGGATCAAGGCGCACGAGTATGTCGCCCGCATGCACGGTCTGAGTGTCGTCTACCTCTACTGCCGTGACCGTGCCGCCGACCTGCGGTGTGACGAGCACGATGTGCGCGGAGACATAGGCGTCTTCGGTCGTCTCGTGATTGCGCACAAGCAGGAACCACCACGCAAAGGCGGCAATGCCGAGCAGGATGAAGACGATGGCCAGCCGCACCATGCCGCGGCGGCGATTATTGCCCACGGGGTTCTGCAGGGGCGCATCCGGTTTGACGGTGCTGGTTGTCGTGTCGCTCATGAGTGATCCTTCGTATCCGGTGTACGGCTTGAGGTAATGCCTGGTTTACTGATTGATGGCTTGTCCGATGCCACTGCCGGCAAGAGGCTGGGCAGCGCCACGGCGCCATCGCCGCCCGTGGCGCGAATGAGTTGCACGGTTGTGTCGAAGCGGCGCGCATCGAGATCCGCCATGCCGCGTTCGGCCGACAGGCGCTGCAGGCTGGCGGTCAGCACAGGCAGATGATTGATGATGCCCTTCGACTCGCGCTGGCCGAGGACGCGCTCCACTTCACGCGACTTGTCGAGCACGGTTTGTTGTTCGGTCTGCGCCAGCGCTGTGCCCTGCAATTGCGTGAGGCCGTCGACGATCTCGCGCAGACCATCAAGCAGGGTCTGGTTGTACTGCGCAACCGCGCCATCAATGTCCGCAGTCTTCACGCCGTAGGTGGCGCGCAGACGACCCGCGTCGAAGATCGGCAAGCTGATGGCCGGGCCGACTGACCAGGTGCGCGAGCCGAATTCCAGCCACTTGTCGAGGCCGAGTGCCTGAAAGCCGAGGAAGCCGACGATATTGACGTTGGGATAAAACCCCGCCTTGGTCACGGCCGCGTCCTGCGTCGCGGCTTCCACACGCCAGCGGCTTACTGCCACATCGGGGCGACGCGCCAGTAGCTCGGCAGGAATCTGTGCAGGCAGCGTGGCAGGCACATCGCGCATGCTCGGCGCTGCGAACTTCTCGCCCTCGCCCGGCTCGCGTCCGGCGAGCACGGCGATGAGATGGCGCTGAACCAGATTGCGCTCTTCCAGCGAACGCAATTCGCCACGCAGCGCAGCCATTGCACCCTCGGTCTGTGCGCGATCGATGCCGGGTTCAAAGCCGGCTTTTTCGCGCTTCTGTTGCAGGCCAAGCGATTGCTGGCGTATCGCCAGCTGACCCTCAACCAGTTTCTTCTGGCACGTCAGGCGATCCAGCTCACCCCAGCTGCGCACCAGTGATGCAGAGATCAGCAGGCGCGCAGATTGATACTCGGCGGCAGCCAGCTTCTCCTGCGCGATGGCGCCTTCCAGCGCGGCGCGGTGCTTGCCCCAGAAATCGATTTCGCCGGAAAAGTCGAGCGCAGCACGGTTGTTGGTACGTACCGAACCTGCGAGCGGTGCCGGCACGGTGTAATGCTCGGAGAAACGTTGCGTAGCCGGATTTACATTGAGTGCAACGTTGGGGCCATAAGCAGCCTGTGCGGCATTGATGACGATGCCAGCGCGCTCTGCACGCGACTGCGCAACAGCGAGGCTGGGGTTGTCACGCAATGCGTTGCTGACCAGCTCGTTGAGCTGCGCGTCACCGAAAATTTCCCACCAGCGCTCGCCCTGTGCCGACACAGCAACGCCCGGAAGACCTTGCTTGCCGGGTTGCAGGACTTGCTGTTTCGGCGTAATACCGGAGCTTGAGACACATGCCGCCAGCATCAACGGCAAGGCTGCCAAAGCAAGACCGCGCAATACAACATGCGACTGAAATGTCATTTGAGTGTTCATTCGCCACCTCCATCTACCGGCACAGTGTCGCTGGGGGCAAGACGTATGGCGTTATCGAGCACACGACGCAGCAGAGACTTGAGGAGCTCGAACTCTTCCTGACTGAAACCTTCCAGACGTGGCTCCATCATCAGGCAGGCGCGACGCGTAATCTGCGAGCGCAAGTTCATGCCACTCTCGGTGACCTTGAGATTGATCACGCGGCGATCTTCCGTGCTGCGTTCGCGTGCGATCAGGCCTTTCTCTTCGAGGCGGTCGATCATGCGCGTCATGGAACCCGTGTCGTAGCCGCTACGGCGGCACAGGGCAGCCGCCGTGCACTCGGGCTCCCCGCCAACACGGATCAGGATGATGGCCTGTGCCGAGGTGATGCCAAGATCGGCCAAGTCCGCGTCAAGGGCTTGCATCATGAAGGCTTTAAGCTTGCCGATCAGGAAGCCGAGGGAGTCATCAAAGCGGTAGTCGTCAGGATTCAGTTTCAGAGGTGTTCTAGTCATTGCTGGCCTTTCAGTGCCCGGCACGCCGACATGGCTGCCAAAGCATTCACTGCATAGGCAGCAATATAGTCAGCAAAAAATTAGCTGTCAAGGCAGTAACAGCTCACGCCGTAATTTTCACAGTTATTGATGGATTCATTGCAGGAACGTTGCCGGACGATTTTGCGGGATGTTCAATTGCCGCGTGATGACACGACCGGGACAAGCTTTCTGACAGCGCCCGGCAGGCCACGCCGGTACAATCCGCGCCATGCCTGCAGCCCCCCCGAT
>Ga0075366_10001671_pt1 | contig 11141 bp, 9 predicted proteins | sample EndMethybrTD3031_FD_72351 | JGI IMG/M metagenome (GOLD analysis project Ga0075366, IMG submission 72351) | Populus endosphere microbial communities from Tennessee, USA - Endosphere MetaG P. TD hybrid TD303-1 | ecosystem: Host-associated > Plants > Roots > Endosphere | place: USA: Tennessee... | reverse complement strand
TTGGACGTGTCTTCGTTCATCAGAACGTTGAGCGTCGGGATCAGGAAGGCAGCGGTCTTGCCGCTACCGGTCTTGCTGCTGACCATCCAGTCGCCACCGAGCATGGCGGCCGGAACGGCTTGTGCCTGCACAGGGGTCGGGGTCGTGAAGCCGAGCGCCTCGATGGCGGCCAGCAATGGCTGGGCGAGGCCCATGCTTGCAAACGTAAGGGTATCGGTCGTGCCGGGGGTGATGCTGTTGGTATTGTTTTCTACAGTGCTACTCATTGGTACTTATATCACCCGCTTGTTTCCGGCCAGTTCCGAGCGCGTCGCCTGTCCTGGCGTGCAAAGCACGCAGACAAAAGCGGCCCATGCGCCGTAAACAAAGGCGCGATCGGGACTGGAGGCTACTGAGGGCGCTCCGTCGGGGCACAGCTGCCTTTGTAAGGCGTGTGCCGGGTTGGTCACAACATCGACCAACAGACGGAAAGTGCAGCTTTACGGCGCTGCAAGATCGACCCGCTTCGGGGTCATGCTGGGGACGATGCTACTGGTCACTTGCTGCAACACGTTGTTGGTGCGTTGCACAAGGCTGCGCATGATTCCATACAAGGCGCAGTTCTCCAAGTACTTTTTACATTTCTGCCACAGTTCGTCACATTCTGGTTCCGCGCTGGCGGGTCATTAAGGCAGAGAATTCATTCCTCCCCTCTTCAACCGGAACGTCATGCTGCGATTCCCGCTTTTTCCCGCCTTGCTGGTCTTGTGCGCCCACACCGCTGGCGCAGCATGCCCGAATGTGCCAACCCCGATCCGCGACATCGAGGCCAATTCCTTTTACATCGATGAGCATCACTCGGTGATCGACAAGGAACTGGAGAAGAAGTACCACGACAACATAAAGCCGCTTGAGGAATACCTGCGCAGCGTCGCCGCCATGGCCGACAGACATCTTGAAAAGAGCGATGCGGAAGCCGGGCGTTGCGCTGTGGCATGGCTCGACAACTGGGCAATCGGCGGCGCGCTGCAAGGGCGCATGATCAATGGACGCGGCGACACGCAGGCTCAGTTCGAGCGTAAATGGTTGCTGGCTGGCTTGTCATTGGCATACCTCAAGGTACGCGACCTTGCCACGCCTGAGCAGGCAAGGCACATTGCAGCGTGGATGCAGGACATCGCCGATCAGTCGCTGGCACTTTTCGACTCCCCGAAGCACAAGCGCAACAATCACTACTACTGGGTCGGCCTGTCCATGATGGGCACAGCCGTCGCCACCGACAGCAAGGCGCATCTGGACAAGGCACGCGCCATCTTCGACAAGGCACTCGGCGACATTGATGACGATGGCACGCTGGCGATGGAAATGGATCGTGCCGGCATGGCCCTGCATTATCACAACTACGCATTGGCTCCGCTGGCATTCATGGCGGCGCTGGCCCGCCTGCGCGGAGAAGACTGGTATGCGCGCAGCAACGGGCGCCTCGCCCTGCTGGCCAACCGCGTAACCGCGGGCATTGCAGATCCGGGTTGGTTCGAGCATCGCACAGGAGTCGCGCAAAAGCGGCCGGGTGGCGCCGTACTGTGTTGGGCCCTCATATATCGGCCAGGCAACGGCGGCGCCCGGCACGCGGCATTGGCCCCCCCGGACGCCTGCCGCTACAACCACTTTGGCGGCAGCGTAAAGCTTCTCGCCGCCGGCTTACTTTCCGAAAGCGGGCCCAAACCGATGTGAGTCAGGTGCGTATCCCGCTGCGCGGCCGGCCACTGATAGCGTTTCGGCACCGAATCGTGCCATATTGCATGCGGACCCTGATCGCAGGCATTCATCAGGACCCGAATTACTCAAGAACCAATCGCAGCGCTCGTTAGAAAAGAATACGGACCGGCTCAACCCCGGCCATGCCATCACAGAATGGAGACAAATCCATGAGCCTATTGCGCCAGGCCCTGCTACGCGGGCTGTTTTTTCTCGGAATACTCACGTCGGGTGCGGTGAGCGCAGATCAGCTTGCCGACATCAAGTCGGCCGGCCGCATTCGCGTCGCCATCATCAATGGCTTGCCCAACTTCAGCTATCAGGATCCCCGCCAGGGCTTCATCGGGTCCGATGTCGAAACGGCAAAGCTGCTGGCGAAAGATCTTGGCGTACCGGTCGAGTTTCTCTACGTAGCAAACGCCGACCGCATCGACACACTGCTGTCGAACAAGGCTGACATCATTCTGTCTGCACTTTCGATCACGCCGGAGCGCGAGCGTGTCATTTCATTCTCGGTCCCCTACTCCGTCATTGCACTGGTCATTGGTGCGCCGCGGAAACTCCAGATAACGGGCTATCGCGACCTCACGGGCAAGAAAGTCGGCGTCGGGCGCAACACCTCCAACGGCGCGCAGCTCAAGCAGAACACCACGGGAGTCGACATCGTCGAATACGAGGACGAACACGCGTTGCTTGAGGGTTACAGGAAAGCGCAGTTCGACATCATTTCCGCCCAGCGCGCCGACATCGACGAGGTAAATCGCCTGGCGCCGGATCGACCCATCGAAGAGAAATTCATCCAGAAGGAATTCGAAGTTGCCGTTGGCATACGCAAGAGCGAACGCGGCCTGCGCGAATGGATCAACACCTGGGTTGCAAAGAATCTCGCCAACGGCAAGCTCAACGCGATATATCACCGCTATCACGGACAGGACCTGCCTGACACCGTGCTGCCGAAGACACTCAGCCGCTAGAGGTCGCCATCATGATACGGCTGCTCTGCAACGTACTGCTCCCTGTGCGCACCACCATGCCGTTCGCATGGTTTCGCGCACTGTCAATTGTTGCGCTGCTGCTGACCACAGCGTCGCCTGCCCAGGCTGATCTGCTCGCCAGGATCCGTGCCGACGGCAAGGTGCGTGTCGCGATTTCGTCTTCAACGCCGCCGTATAACTATGTTGATGTGAACAATCAGCTTGTCGGCTCGGACGTAGATACCGCACGTCTTCTTGCCCGCAGTCTGGGCGTCAAGCTGGAGATCGTACGCATCGTCAATGCTGACCGCGTCACCTCACTGCTCGATCATCGTGCCGATCTGGTCTTGTCCGCATTATCGATCACGCCGGAACGCGAGCGCCAGATCGCATTCTCGGTTCCCTATGCTCAAATCCTCGTCGTCATCGCCAGCCCTCAACTACACCAGTACACCTCGATGCTGGATATCGACGGCAAGACGGTGGGCGTGCTCGCCAACAGCTCCAACCTCGGCACGCTGGTGCATGACGCGCCCAATGTCACGCTCATGCAATATCCGGAAAACGACAAACTGATTGCAGGCTACGCGGCTGGCGAATTCGACATCATCTCAACACCTCAATCCGTCGTCGATGCGTATAACAGGAGCAAGCCAAAACGCCCGATGTCCGTGCAATTCACGCAAAGTGTTTTCGATATAGCGGTCGGCATGCCCAGTGGAGAAAAACCGCTGCGGGACTGGATCAATGCCTGGGTTGTCACCAATCTCCGCAACGACAGTCTTGGCAACATCTACCGCAAGCATCACGGTAGCAATCTGCCGAACACCATTCTTCCTCCCGAGCCGGGCAAGAAATGATGCACATGCGCGAGTTTCTTGTCGCGTTGATCATTGCGCTCGCAACGCTGCACAACGGCGTTGCCCTCGCGGTCGACAAGGCTCCTGCAAAACACATCCTGCGTAGCGCAGATGTGCACTCGGAAGATTTCCCGACCGTACAGGCCGTGATTTACATGGGCCAGATCGTCGCGAAGAAAACTGGCAACAAGCTCGGCATCCGCGTTTTCGACTCCGGCCTGCTGGGAGATGAAGGCCCGCTGCTGGAACTCGTGAAAGCGGGAAAACTCGACATGACACGAATCAGCGCACAGGCGCTTGATCCCGCATCGCCACAGGTTCGCGTGCTGTCGCTGCCCTATCTTTTCCGTGACATCTCGCACCTGCACGAGGTACTGGATGGCCCGATCGGCCAGGAAATACTGGACTCGCTGCGTTCGCAAGGCCTGATCGGCCTCGCCTATTATGATGCCGGCATTCGCAGCGTCTACTCCAGGAAAAAACCCATTCTCCGGCTGGAAGACATGAAAGACCTTGCCATTCGTGTCCAGCCCTCGCCGCTTTCGGTCCATGTTTTCGAATTGCTGCAGGCCAGGCCTGTGCGTCTGCCATTTGTACAGACCGGGCGAGCACTGAGAAGCGGTATCGTCGAGGCCGCCGAGAACAATACCCCGTCCTACAGCAGTGAAGAGCACTACAAGGTAGCGCCGTTCTACTCGCTTACCCGTCACAGCATGACGCCGGACATCCTCGTCATGTCGCGCCAGGTCTGGGACAGGCTTCCGGCTTCCGAGCAGACCATCCTGCGCAATGCGGCGCGCGAGTCGGTAACGATGATGCGCGACATGTGGGCACAGCGCGAAGAGCGCGTCGAAGCGTCCCTCAAGCTCGCCGGTATCCAGTTCAATGAAATCCCCGCAAAGGAGCTGGCCCGCTTCGAAGCTGCCGCGCTGCCGAGCTATGCCAGATTCGCTGGTGAGCCGCAGCAGCAGGACCTGATCAAGCGGATCCGCGCCGTGCAATGACGCCTTGATGAAAATGGCCAGGCTGCACTCTCTTCGTGACAGGATCTCGGGCTGGCTCAACGCCATACCGATCCGGCAGCGGCTGCGTCACCTGTTTCTGCTCAATGTAGTAGGTCTGACGCTGCTGCTCGCCCTGAGCATTCTCAGCAGCGTCATCAAGGACCGTTATTTCACTGCCATCGAACGACTCAATACTGAGCAGCGCCAGCTGCGCCGCTTTGACACCGAAACGGCCCGTCTGCAGGCCAGCATTCGCGAGTACATCACTGCACCGAACGAAGAGCTGATCATCCAGATCGATAGATCGACCAGCGCACTCTTCGCCGATCTGGCAAAAATCGAACGGGACAGCAATGCAAACATGGCGAGCTTTGTTGCCATGCGCGACGGACTGCGTTCGTTCATCGATGGCTATCGTGAGCTCAAGTCCCTCAACACCGAAATCGACCAGATCTACCAGACCGAACTGCAGGAGCCCAGCGAGCGTGCAGCGGATCTTCTGGCCCTCGTGATGGGTGAAACCGTGCAGCAGCAGAAGCAGACGCTCGTGGGCCCTGCTTCACTCTCGCTGATCAATACCTTCATCGACTCGCTGCTGAAAATCAATTCGTTTTATGTCAAGCGAGAAACCAGGACAAGCCTCAGTACGCGCGCGTCTCTTGAACGCGTCGCCTCGCTCGCCCCGGTGCTGGAAGAGTTTGCGCCGGGCGAGATCGAGCGCCAGGCATTGCGCCAGTTGCAGGGCAAGGTGCACACCATGATTTCCGGTCTTGGCAGCCTGCAACGCGCTTCCGCCAAACGCAACCTGGTGATGGAGCGCAAGATCGAGGCGGGTCAGCTCACTATCGCTCAGGCTGCCCGTCTGCTCGATCAGCGCTACGCCGCGATCGAGCTCAGTCTCAGCAGCCGCTACGCGCATCAACTCATGGTGATCAATGTCTCGACCGTCGTGGTCGGCATCCTGGTGGTCGCCATCACCTTCCTGTTCAGTGCGCTGATTGCCCGATCCATTCGCAGCCCTCTCGCCCAGCTCATGCAGACGGTGGAGGCTTTCTCGAACAACAATTTCGAACATCCTGTTCCCGATCTCGGCGAGAACGAACTGGGACAGCTCGCCGGCTCGCTCACCTCATTCCGCGAAAGTGCACTGGAGCGCGCGCGCGCCGAGAACGCCTTGCGCAACAGCGAGTCGCGTTTTCGCAGCCTGTCGGACATGTCCAGCGATCTGCTGTGGGAGCAGGATGCCGATTTCCGCTACACCGCGTTTTCCGGCAACCGGGCCAGCGAGTTGCTGGAAAACAAGGTCCTGCGTCTGGGTGTCACGCGCTGGGAGAGTGCGCAGACGAGCGCACAGGCAAACACGCGCAGCCCCGAACACAGCCAGAAATGGCTGGAGCATCGCCGCCGCGTGGAAGCGCACGAGCCGTTCCGCAATTTCGAATTCTCGCTGCCAATGCCAGATGGCACGCGCATGTATCTGCAGTCCAATGGCGATCCGCGTTATGACGCCGAAGGGCGTTTCATCGGCTACAGCGGCACAGCCAAGGACATCTCCGCACAGAAGGCGTCGCAGCAGGAAATCCTGCGCCTCAACGAGGGGCTTGAGCAACGCGTGCATGAACGCACGGCTGCGCTGGAGCGCTCCAACCAGCAGCTCTCGCAAGCCATGGATCAGCTCGTGCACAGTGAAAAACTTGCCTCGCTGGGCAGCCTCGTTGCAGGCGTCGCGCACGAACTCAATACACCGCTGGGCAATGCCCTGATCGCATCGACTTCGCTGCGCGAGCACATGGCCGAGTTCGCCAAACTGACCCTCTCCGGCCAGCTGAAAAAATCCGATTTCACGCGCCTGGTCGACACTTGCGTGGAAGGCTGCTCGCTCATCGAACGCAATACGCATCGCGCCGTCTCGCTGGTCACCAACTTCAAGCAGGTCGCGGTGGACCAGACGAGCGAACAGCGCCGCCGCTTCAATCTTGCGCAGACCATTGCCGAAGTCGTTGCCACCATGTCGCCGGCCATTCGCAAGGCGCAACATGCCATCACGATTGACATCCCGACCGACATCGAACTCGACAGCTATCCCGGTCCGCTCGATCAGGTGGTCAGCAATCTCATCATCAACGCCATGATTCATGGCTACCGCCCCGGCGAGAGTGGTGACCTGCATGTTTCCGCGCGCATGAACACACCCGACGAGGTTGTGCTGACCATCGCCGACAATGGCATTGGCATACCCAAGGAGCGGCAGGGGCGCGTGTTCGATCCATTTTTTACGACCCGCATGGGCGAAGGCGGCAGCGGCCTTGGCCTGTACATCGTCTACAACATCGTGACCACGCTGCTCGGCGGCCAGATCCAGCTCGACAGCACACCGGATCAAGGGACAGCCTTCATCCTGTTCATTCCGATCCAGGCGCCAGTCCAGTCATTGAGTCAGGTACCTTCGGAAGCCATCAGTGCGGCAGTCATGAGCGCAGCGGCCCTGGACAAGGCGGCGCGCGACATCTGAACCTCGCGTCATGCACACGAAAAAGCGCGGCAGTCCGGCCTGAAGCCGGAGTGCCGCGCCGTATGGGTCGCCAGCATGCTCAGCCAGCGAGCGCCTGTACCTTCACCGCTTCGAACTTGCCATCGCGATAATCCTGCAGCGTTTGCTGAATCTGCTCTGCAGTGTTCATCACGAACGGACCGTACTGTGCAATCGGCTCATTCAACGGCTTGCCCGCGATCAGGATCACACGCGTCGGCGCTGTCGCCTCGATGACAACGCCATCGGCACCATCGTTGGCAAGAATTGCCATGTGACGATCCGGTACCGCCTTGCCCGCAACGCTCGCCTCACCACGATAGGTGTAGAGGAAAGCATTGTGACCCACCGGCAGGCTCTGGCTGAAGCGCCCGCCCGCAGGCAGATGCACGTCCAGATACAGCGGCTCGGTGTCGGGACGCGTAACTGCGCCTTCAACGCCATGGCTCGCACCCGCGATCACACGCACCGTCACCTCACTCCCCGGCGCACCTTCAACAACAAATTCCGGAATGTGCCCGGTCGGAATATCGCGATAGAACGGGGCGATCATCTTGTTTTTCGCAGGCAGGTTCACCCAGAGCTGGAAGCCTTCCATCAGGCCGTCTTCCTGCTCCGGCAATTCGGAATGGATCAAGCCGCTGCCCGCCGTCATCCACTGCGCGCCGCCCGGCCCCAGCAGGCCCTGGTTGCCCGTATTGTCGTGATGCCGCATGCGGCCGGCGAGCATATAGGTGACCGTCTCGAAGCCACGATGCGGATGGTCCGGAAAACCGCCCATGTAGTCTTCCGGATTATCATTGCGGAATGCATCCAGCATCAGGAACGGATCGAGACGCCGCTGCAGATTGTTGGTCAGCACACGCGTCAGTTTGACGCCTGCGCCGTCGGAAGTCGCCTGGCCTTGCACGAGGCGCTCCACGGCACGCGAGCGCAGGTTTGGTGTTGCATTCGTTTGTGGCGCGTTCATGTTGCTCTCCTTCAACTGATTCTGGTTACGGCCCGCTTTTCCTTGCCGTCATCCCGCGAAGGCGGGAATGACGCAGCAATACGTTCAGGCCGCAATCGCCCTGATGTCCCGGCGTGCATCAGCGAGCGCGCGTTGCGCCGCTTCCTCGCCCATCGCCAGGCCCTCAGCATAGATGAACTCGATGTCTGTCATGCCAAGAAAACCAAGTACCGTGCGCAGATAGGGTACTTGCGAATCCGCAGGTGTGTCGCGATACAAACCGCCACGTGCCAGTACCACGTAGACCTTCTTGCCGGTCAACAAGCCCTGTGGCCCCTTGTCCGTGTAGGTAAATGTCACCCTGGCACGCGAGATCGCATCGATCCAGGCCTTCAATTGCACCGGCACACCGAAGTTGTACATTGGCACGCCGATCACGACCACATCGGCGGCCTGCACTTCGGCAATCGCAGCATTGTCGATGGCTACACGCGCGGCCTGCTCAGGTGTGCGTTGCGCTTCCGGCGTGAACAGCGCACCCAGCGCGGCTTCATCGAGGACAGGAATCGGCTGGCGGGCCAGATCGCGCAGGACCAGCGTCGCGTCGGGATGTGCATCAAGCAGATGCACAACTACTTCCCCGGCGAGATGGGTGGATTGCGAGCCTTCGCTACGGGCGCTGGCATTGACTTGCAGAATGTTCATGATCGTTCTCCGTGTGAGCTGCGGCCGTCTGAACCGAACCGCGATGACTGCACTGTAGTCGCCTCAAAAACAAGACAGAAGACCTTGAACTGGATTACATTGTTCCACCAGTGAAACAGTCGAACCTGTTCAGGATCCGTAGCGAGAGGGCGTCAGCGGGGTGAAGAGCAGCGCAGGAACCGGGGTGTATTTAAATACACGAGGATTCCGAGCCGCGCATGAGCCCCGATCACGCCCTCGCAGTAGGATCGTGAGCAGGTTCAGGAGAATGCGATGGAACTCGATGCTAATGACCTGCTGCTCTTCGCCCACGTCGCCGAAGCGGGCAGCTTTTCGCGCGCCGCCGAACAGGTCGGGCTGCCAAAATCCACGGTATCGCGACGTATCGCCGCACTGGAGACCCGCCTCGGCGAACGCCTCCTCGCGCGCAGCACGCGCAAGCTCGCCCTCACCGAGTTCGGCCATGGCATCTTTGAACATGCACGGCGCCTGCAGGAAGAAACCGAAGGCGCTCTCGCCTACGCTCTGCACCGCCAGGTCACGCCACGTGGCCGGCTGCGCGTGTCGATGCCGCCGGGTTTTTCCGACAAGCTCATCCTCGGCACCTTCTTCCTGCAGTTCTGTGCCGACTATCCCGATGTGCGACTCGAACTGGATCTCTCGCCACGCCGCGTCGACCTGCTCGGTGAACAGTTCGATCTCGCCATCCGCATCGCGTCCAGCCTGCCGGACGATGCCACGCTCATCGCACGCCGCCTCGCCGACATGCCCAACTCGCTGTACGCCAGTCCGGCCTATCTCAACCGTTACGGACGCCCGACCACACCGGAAGAATTGCTGAAGCACACCGGCCTGCACCTGCTGGGCAGCAATGGCGAAGCAACGCCTTGGCGCCTGCAACGCGGCAATGAAAGCTGGGAAGGATTACCTGAAGGCCCGCTTGCGGCCAATGCCGTTGACCTGATAATGCAATTGACATATCACGGACTCGGCATCGCGGCGTTCACTGATCGCTTCGCCTTGCCCGCCGTGCAAATGGGCTATCTGGAACGCGTACTGCCTGACTGGTCTTGTCCGCAAGTCACCGTCTGGGCTGTCATGCCCGGCCGCAAACTCATGCCGACGCGCACGCGCGTTTTCCTCGATTCATTGATCGGGGCATTGCTCGCCTGCAACGAAGCCGAACGCGAAAATACGCGCGCCCTGCTGGGCGACACGGCTGTGAAAATTCCGTCTCACCCCGCCCTGTCAGGGCTGGGTTAGGCCTGCCGACGTGCCGGAAGCCCGCCCATCTCCGGGCGGCGGCCGACACGTCTGGCCAGGCAATTAACGTGAGTGCATACCTACTCGACTTTAACCTCGAGCGCCTTCGGTTTCGACACCGCTGTCTTGGGAATCTGCAGGCTGAGCATGCCTTCCTTGAACGAAGCCTTGACCCTCGTTCCATCCACGTTGTCGGGCAGCGCAAATCTGCGGAAAAAGTTACCGTAGTAGCGCTCGACGCGATGGAATTTCACGCCCCGCTCTTCCTTCTCCTGCTTTCTCTCTCCCTGGATGGTGAGTATTCCTTCATCGACGCTCACCTTCACATCCTCTTTCTTGACGTCGGGAATCTCAGCCTTGATCAGGAACTCGTTATCGGTCTCGCTGACATCGACACGCGGAGACCAGTCACCGGCCGTGACGAGGTCTTGTCCACGGCCCGAAGACCAGCCCATGGCCTTCGTATAGCGGTCGAACATGTCCTCGATTTCACGCAATGGCTCCCATTTGATCAGTGCCATGATGCTTCTCCTTTATCGCGGGTCACCTTCGTGTCCCTGATGGATAGCCCGCATTCCAACCACCGGGGCTTGCTGTCGGAACAGCCTTACAGTAGACATCGCGCGAACGAATTTGTGCCGGCGTAACGGGGATTTCAACGTGTGGCTAGCCGGACGAACGAGGTTCGCGGTCAGCTTGTTCTGTGTGGGCTCTTCCTCCTGAACATGCTGCAAACAGCATGCCCGCACTTGCGTAAGTCGCTCGCGCCTACAATGACCACAACATCGCTGCGCACGATACTTGCGTGAAGCCACGCGACGCTCACACGGGAGCCGACATGCCGGAATATCGTCACACGCTGGGAGCGCACACATGGCAGTTTGCCGATCTCGGCACGCTGATGGCGCGTGCCAGTGCACGCAAATCGGGCGATGAGCTGGCAGGCGTGGCGGCCCGGAGCGATGAAGAACGCGTCGCCGCCCGACTGTGTCTCGCCGACGTGCCATTGCAAGTCTTTCTCGACGAGGCGCTGATCCCGTACGAGCAGGATGAAGTCACGCGATTGATCGTCGACACGCATGACGCAGTGGCCTTCGCCGAGATCAGTAGTCTGACCGT
>Ga0075366_10001670_pt1 | contig 11141 bp, 10 predicted proteins | sample EndMethybrTD3031_FD_72351 | JGI IMG/M metagenome (GOLD analysis project Ga0075366, IMG submission 72351) | Populus endosphere microbial communities from Tennessee, USA - Endosphere MetaG P. TD hybrid TD303-1 | ecosystem: Host-associated > Plants > Roots > Endosphere | place: USA: Tennessee... | reverse complement strand
CGCCCGGCAGCACTTCCGTCTGCATGCCCAACTGGCGCAGGCGCGCCTCGATCAGGCCGGCGATCTTCTCGAGCCCGACGAGGTCCTGGCTCCCCGACTCGATGTTGACCAGTTGCTCGAGCGTGCCCAGCAGCAACGGCGTCTCGTGCTTCGCCAGATCGCGCACCACCGGATGTACGGGCGCAGGCTCGGCCAGGGCCGACGCGCCGAGAACGCTGAATGCCAGCGCCGCAAGAATCGATCTGTTCATGACGCTCTACTCCACCCGCATGCCGGCACCCTTCACGACCACCGCCCAGTGCGCGATCTCCGCCTTGATGAAGGCAGCGAACTGCTCGGGGGTTCCGGTCGAGACGATCGCGCCCTCGGTGCTCAGACGCTGGCGCATGTCTTCCGTCTGCATGATCTTGCGGGTGTCCGCGTTGAGCTTGGCCACGACTGCTGGCGGCGTGCCGGCCGGAGCGACGAGCCCGTACCACTGGGTCGCCTCGAACCCGGGAACGCCGGACTCCGCAAGCGTCGGGATCTTAGGCAAGGCCTCGACCCGCTCGAGGCTCGACACCGCCAATGCGCGCAGACGGCCCGACTGCACGTGCGGCATGACCGTCGGCGCTCCGGTCATCGTCAAGGTGATCTGACCACCCACCAGGTCGGTGATGGACGGGGCCGTCCCCTTGTAAGGCACATGAACGATGTCGGTCTTCGTCTGAAGCTTGAAGTACTCCATCGCCAGATTGGCGGCGCTGCCGTTGCCTGCCGAGCCGTAGTTCAGCTTTCCCGGATGGGCCTTGGCGTAGGCGATCAACTCACTCACGCTCTTCACCGGCACGGAGGGATGCACGACCAGCACGTTGGGCACCACGGCGACCATCGAGACCGGCGCGAAGCTCTTCAACGGGTCGTAGGGCAGCTTGGGATAGAGCGAGGTGTTGACCGCAAGGGTTCCCACGTGCCCCATCAACAGCGTGTAGCCGTCCGCGGGCGATTTGGCGACCGCGTCTGCACCGATGACGCCGCCCGCTCCGGGGCGGTTGTCCACGATCACCTGCTGGCCCCACAGCAGCGTGAGCTTCTGGGCCATGGCGCGGGCGATGATGTCTGTCGATCCGCCGGGCGGAAAGGGAACCACCAGCTTCACCGGCTGACTCGGGTACGGTTGCGCGGCGGCTGGCCCGCCCGTCAGCGCCGCAAGAATCGATGCGGCGGCCAGAAGAGAACGCGTTGTCATCGTGATGAACTTTCGTTGGCCCCGGTGGCGCCCGAAGTCTTTTCGGAAGCGGCCGTCAAGCGGCTGATTTCGGCCTGGCTGTACCCGAACTCCTCGAGCACGTTGTGCGTGTGCTCTCCCAGCTTGGGAGGCGGCAGATAGTCCTCTCGGGCCCCGCCCTGCTTCAGCGTGTTCGGCAGGTTGATGTTCCAGATCGGACCCTCGCTCGGGTGCTCGACCTCTCGCAACAACCCGACCTCACGCAGATGCGGGTCCTCCATCAGGCTTTCGAACGTGTGATACGGCATCGCCGGAACGCTGTCGCGGTCGAAGATTTCCAGCCACTCGGCGGTCGTGCGGGAACTCAGTGCCCGCGATCGAAAGTCGAAGTACGCCCGGACATTGTTCAGACGCGCTGCCACCGAACAGAAGCGCGGATCGGATTTCAGTTCCGGACGCCCCACCGCCGCGAAGAACGCGAAGACCTGCTGGTCCGTGTTCGCGGAGACGCAGATGTAGCCGTCCCGGGTCGGCAGCGGCCTCGATTCGGGATCGATGATTCTCGGATCGCCGGTGCCGCCGAGCGGGGGAATGAAGGTGCGCAGATACATGTGCTCGGCCATCACGAAGGCCGCCATGTTCTCGAACATGGGCACTTCGATGGAATCGCCCAACCCGGTTCGGGCGCGCCGGTAGAGCGCCAGCAGAATCATCTGCACGGCGATCAGGCCCACGACGTGGTCAGCCATCACCATGGGCACATAGGCGGGCGTGCCGCTCACGCGCGAGAGTGCCGCCGCCACGCCGGTCGAGCCCTGGATGATCGTGTCGTAGGCGGGCTTGTTCGCATACCGGCCTGCTTGGCCGAAACCCGCCAGCCGACAGTAGATCAAGCGTTCGTTGACGGCACGAAGATCCTCGCAGGTCAGCCCGCTGCGCTGCAGGGCCGGGCCGCGCATGTTGACCACCACGACATCGGATTCGGCGCAGATCCGGCGCAGAACGCCTCGGGCATCGTCGCGCTTCAGGTCGAGCACGACCGAACGCTTGTTGCGGTTGAAGTGCAGGAACTTGGATGCCATGTCGGGGGTCACGGAGGCTCCCCCCAGCTTCCTGAGCAAGTCTCCCTCCGGCGGCTCGACCTTGATGACGTCGGCCCCGTAGTCGGCGAGGAACTGGGTCGCGACAGGTCCGACGACCACCGAGCTGAGGTCGAGCACCCGAATGCCCGACAAGGGACCCCCGCTCATGCGACCGCCAGTTCGAGCTCGAGCTGCATCGCGAGCTCGCCGTCCGCCCCGAGTGCGACAGCCCGCGCACGTTGGCCATCGGGCGCGACGTCGGCCCGCAGGGTGACGGGCCGATTGACAAAGAGCGCCTTGACGTTGCGGGACTGAGAGGCCCTGATCGACCGGGAGGTCCGGTTCGCCACGAACTCCCACAGCGTCAAGGTCGTGAGACCCCCATTCACGACGCGCTCCGGATAGCCTTCGACCTCGCGCGCATAGGCCAGGTCGTAGTGGATGCGGTGCGCGTTGAACGTGATCGCCGAGTAGCGGAACAGAAGAGCCGGATCCGGTGTGAACGTCATTGAAAACTCGCCCGACCCGGGCAAGTCTTCGGCGCCCGTTGTCGACTCGGGTGCGGCGCAATTCGACGCAGGAGCGTCGCGGTAGACGATGTCCTGCTCCTCCGTGACGAGCAGACCGCGGGGTCCCGATATCTCGTGTCGCACCGTCACGAAGCACATCTCGCCGGAGCGCCCGCGCTTGGGCGTGATGCTCTGGATCCGGCTGCGGCGCACGACTGGTTCGTCGACGCGCAGCGCCTGATGAAAGCTGACTCGACGCCCGGCGAACATCCGCCGCGGAAGCGCGATCGGGGGCAGGAAATCGCCGGTGCGGGGATGGCCGTCGATTCCGATGCTCGACTGGGGCTCGGACGGCGTGAACAACGCGAAGTACCAATGCGCCGGAACGTGCTCGCCGGGATCGCCATGGGGCTCGCTGCGATTCAGCAGCGCCGCCACCCGGCGCACCGTGGCCGGGCTGGCACGGTCCGTGTCTTCCCGGGTCTTGCCGAGCCATGCATGGAATGTGGGAAGGTCGCTCGGGGCCGCCGTGTTTGCCATGCAGGTGACTGTCGCGGGTAGAGCTTCGACAGTAAAGTGCATTTATTGCCGGTGTTTCATGCACCGAAAGGGATAATCGAGACATGTCGCGACTCGACATTCTTGGTGTGCAGGCCTTCGTGACGATCGCCGAGATCGGCAGCTTCAATGCCGCCGCAAGTCACCTCTGCTTGTCTGCGACTGCGTTGAGCCGGCGATTGAAGAAGCTGGAAGAGAGCCTCGGCGTCAAGCTGCTGGCTCGCACGACACGCACGGTGGCCCTCACGCCGGAGGGCACTGACTTTTTCCCGAAGGCGCGCCGAGTGCTGCAGGATCTGGCCACATCGCTGGAAGACCTGCGCGCGGGTGGAGGCAAATCGTCCGGCACGGTGCGGATCGGCTGCCTGCCGACCCTGGCCTCGGTGTTCCTGCCGCCGCTGCTGCGCGACTACGCCAACCGCCATCCGCAGAACCGGGTTCAGGTTCTCGACCGCTCGGCGACGGAGATTCGGGAGGCGATGATTCGCGGCGAGCTCGACTTCGCGATCACGGTCGCCGGTGCCGCCCGCCCGGATCTGGAAGTGGAGAAGATGTTTCGCGAACGCATGGTGGCGGTCTGCCCATCGGCGCATCCGCTGGCCGGTCGCAAGACCATCAGATGGCAAGACCTGGGGGGCGAGCCCCTCATCAGCATCGGGGTCTTGAGTGCCACGCGGATGCTGATCGATTCATTCGTATTGAAATCGAGCCTGCAGTTGAACTGGGCCTACCAGGTCGAGCACCTCGCCACGGCCGTGTCGCTGGTCTCCGCGAACACGGGAATCGCGATTCTTCCCGCAGTGGCCGTGCAAGCCCAGCCGCAGGGAGCGTTGAAGGTGGTGCAGCTTCGCCAGCCGCTGGAACGGGAAATTGCCCTGCTCCGCCGCAAGCTGCCCTTGTCGCCTGCGGCCAATTCGATGTATCTGCTCGCGAAGAAGGCGCTGAAAAGGGAATGAGGAGAACGACGATGAGTCAGGCCGTGCTGAACGAACTGCTCGACGTCGGGCTGCGCTATGCGCCCGAGTACGACGGCGGGCTGAGCAACCACTTGCCGATGGCGCTCGGCGCACTGCACGCTCTGGGTGCCGACGAAGACCGCCTGCGCGAGTTCTTCGACCGGTACGCGCCGCGACTCAGCCTATGTACGGAAAGCGGCCGGACCGATGCCGCCTGGTCCGACCGCCTCGGCCGCATCGACGCCTTCGCCGACCTGCTCGAGACCTTCCGCACGATGACGGGCAGCGAAGGCGTGGCACCGGTGTTGCGCCGGGTTCTGCCGCAGCTGATGCCCGGTGTCGGCGCGGCCGCGTTCCATGGCCTGATCCGCACCGCCTACGGCCTGACGGCCGGTCATGCCGGCGAGACTGCGGCCGGCCTGGCTTACTGGGCCAGTCGTTACCTGCCGCTGGATGCACCGGCTGCGCCGGCGGCCGACCAGCACGACGTCGCGGCGTGGGTCGGCGCACTCGCTGCCGACGTGGCGTGCATCACAGTCGAGGGCGGACTGATCTTCGAGCGCATGCGTGTGGTGGCAAACAGCCAGGCGTTTGCGCGCCACGCCGGCCGGCTAAGGATCGACGAGCACACCCTGACGGCGCTCGCGGACTTCGCCGCGCAGCGTTATGCCGTGACGCGCAACTTCACCGTGCTGCATCTGGTGACGAGCTGCCACGCAATGCGCGTGTTGCTGCCGTGGCTCGACGACCCCAGGTCAGCGTTGCAGGCCTACGCCCGCGCTTACGCCGCCGCTTGCATTGCGAGCGGCATCGAGCTGCAGTCCTCGCCGCTGCCGGGGCCCGCCCTGAGCTGGCGACAGCTGGCGCAGCGTGCCGTCGCCTCGAACGACGAGCACGTCATCAAGCTCGTGCACAGCTGCCGCGAGGATGCGCAAGCCTATGGCGATGGGGCTCGGCTGCAGGCGGCCGGGCTGGCGGTGGGCGCCTGACGCGTTCGCGTTTTCGGGCAGGGTCTACACCACCTGCTGCCTGCGGATCAGCGCCCTCGCCGCCCGCACGCCCTGGTCCTCGTGGTTGACGTTCAGCAGCGCGACCACCTCGAACGCACGCTCGGCCAGACGGTCGATCGACGCCGACAGTTCGTTGACTTCCGCGTCCGTGTACTCGTAGTTGAAGCGCTCGGACGACGCCTGCAGGCCCTTGGTGTCCCACGTCGCCGCGTTGCGGCCGTGCAGGCGCACGACTGCAAGCTTCGGGTTCGTCACCTCCCACACGCCGTGCGCATAGTTGCCCACGCCTTGCGGCTCGTCGACGATCGTGTGCACGACGCCCAGGTCACTCAGCCACGCGAGCGTCTTCGGCGCGCTGTCGTCGTCCAGCCACGTGGCGTTGCGGAACTCGACCGACAGCAGGTGCCCTTCCATCCGCTGCACACACTCCTCGACGTGCGCCCGCCACTTGCGCGAGTTGGTCGACCACGGTGCGAACTGGAAGTGCGCCGTGAGCAGCTTGCGAGCCGCCTTCAGCGGCGCGAGCGCCTCGATGAAACGCCGCCACAGTTCGTCGATCAGTTCGTCCGGCAGGTCGGCGTAGTAGTAGCTTCGCGCGTGTCCCTTCAGCGGCGGCAGCACGGCGGCGATGTCGGGCGGGAACACCCTGGCAGGCGTCTGGTGCCCGGTCAGCAGGCGGAACGCCTTCATGCTGAAGACGAAGTTCTCCGGCGTGCGTTCGGCCCACAGCACCGAGTTGGAAGGCGTCGGCATCGCGTAGAAGCTGCTGTCGACCTCGACGATCGGGAACTGCTGCGCGTAGTAGCGCAGCCGCTTCTCGGCGGTGCCCGTGCCGCGCGGATAGAAGGCCTTGCTCTTGATCAGCGACGGGTCGCTCCAGCTGCACACGCCGATGCGCACGTTGCCGCGCCGGCCCACCGGGTCGGGAGAGAGAACCTTGCCGAGCAAGTCGTCCACGGCGCGATTCTCCGGCGGCCTCACGCCCAGCGGCCGCGCAGCCGGGCGCCGACGTCCACCAGCGCTTCCGTCACCGGCGGCGCGCCGGTCGGCTCGGGTGTGGCCGGGCCGACGTGCTCGAACAGCGCGGCCACCGCCGGCGGCACGAAACGCGTCAGCGACGCGTACACGTGTCGATCGCCGCGCCCGGCCTGCTGGTGCACGTAGAAGCGCAGCGGCACCATCAGCTGCAGCACCTGCTTCGCGCGGGTCATCGCGACGTACAGCAGGCGCCGCTCTTCTTCGATCTCGGCAGCACTGCCGGTCGCCATGTCCGACGGCATGCAGCCGTCGACCGCATTGAGCAGCGTCACCGCCTGCCACTCCTGCCCCTTGGCCGAGTGGATCGTCGACAGGATCAGGTAGTCCTCGTCGCGGTGCGGCGCGCCCGATTCATCGCTGGTCGCATCGGGCGGGTCGAGCGTCAGCTCGGTGAGGAAGCGTTCGCGCGAGCCGTAGCCCTGCGCGATGCGCGCGAGCTGCGCCAGGTCGGCCGCGCGGATCGCGGCGTCGTCGTGCAGACGCTGCAGGTGCGGTGTGTACCAGCGGTTGACCTGCTCCAGCGCGCCGGGCCAGTCGTCGCTGCCATCGAGCGCTTCGAGCAAGGCGACGAAGCTGCGCCAATCGTCCGCCGCACTGGCGGGTGGATCGAACGCGCGCAGCGCGTCGAACGGTTCCGTCGACACGTCCATCACATCGAGCAGTCGGCGCGCGGTCGCCGGCCCGATGCCCGGCACGAGCTGCGCGACGCGGAACCCCGCGAGCCGGCTCCTGGGGTTCTGCGCCCAGCGCAGCACCGAGAGCACGTCCTTGACGTGCGCCGCCTCCAGAAACTTCAGCCCGCCGAACTTGACGAACGGGATGTTGCGCCGCGCCAGCTCGAGCTCGAGCGCCGCGCTGTGGTGCGACGCGCGGAACAGCACCGCCTGGCTCTTCAGCGCCAGGCCTCCCTCGCGCTCGCGCAGCACCGCATCGGCAACCCAATCGGCCTGCGCGGCTTCGTCGGCGACCGTGACGAGGCGCGGCCGCGCGCCTGCAGTCCGTTCAGTCCACAGGTTCTTCGTGAAGCGTTCGGACGCTTGTGCGATGACAGCGTTCGACGCGTCGAGGATGGTCTGGGTCGACCGGTAGTTGCGCTCCAGCGTGACGACGCGCGCACCGGGAAAAGTCTGCGGGAAGTCGAGGATGTTGCGCACCTCGGCGGCGCGGAACGAGTAGATCGACTGCGCGTCGTCGCCCACCACCGTGAGGCCGCGGCCGTCGGGCTTGAGCGCACGCAGGATCGTCGCCTGCAGCCGGTTGGTGTCCTGGTACTCGTCGACCAGCACATGGTCGAAGCGCGCGCCGACGTGGGCAGCGATCGACGGCTCGGCCATCGCCTCGGCCCAGTAGAGCAGCAGGTCGTCGTAGTCGAGCACGTGCTGCTCGTGCTTCGATCGTGCGTAGGCGTTGAACAGGCGCTTCAGTTCGGCCTCCCAGGCCGCACACCACGGGAACACGTCGTCGAGGACCCTGCGCAGCGGCGCCTCGCTGTTGACGCAGCGCGAGTAGATCGCGAAGCAGGTGCCCTTGAGCGGGAAGCGCTGCCTGGTGCGGGCCAGGCCGAGTTCCTCGCGTGCGAGGCCCATCAGATCTTCGGCGTCGGCACGGTCGTGGATCGTGAAGGCCTCCGGCAGGCCGATGCGCCCTGCGTATTCGCGCAGCAGCCGCGCGCCAAGCGCATGGAAGGTGCCCGACCACGGCAGCGCCGGCGGGCGCTGGGTCGAGGCGAACCCAAGCGCCTGGTGCAGCACGCGGCCGACGCGGCGCTCCATCTCCTGTGCGGCACGGCGCGAGAAGGTCACGAGCATGATGCGCTGCGGATTGGCACCCGCGAGCACGAGGCGGGCAACGCGTGAGGCCAGCGCCAGCGTCTTGCCCGAGCCAGCGCCGGCGATCACCAGCAGCGGGTCGCTGCCGTGCTCGACCGCGGCGCGTTGCGCGTCGTTCAGCGTCGCGAACGGATCGGCCGGCGAGCGGGGCTGTATGGACATCCAGGCAGCATAGCGGGTCCGAGGCCCGGCTCGGGTTGTGCGACGCGAACGGCGCGCGCAACATCCGAGGGCTGTCGCGGAGAGTCCCATGGGCAACGACGACCGGAGTTTCGCGGCGTTCGAACAGGCCGGCTGGCAAGCACGCGCCGCGCGTTACGACGACTTCACCGGCCCAATGACCAGCCAGGCGACCGGCGCGCTGCTCGACGCCGTCGATGCGCGCCCGGGCGTGCGGCTGCTCGACGTCGCGAGCGGAACCGGCGCGCTCGCCGCCGCCGCAGCCATGCGTGGTGCCGACGTGACCGGCGTCGACTTCGCACCGGCGATGGTCGAGCAGGCGGCGCATCGGCATCCGGCGTTGCGCTTCGAAGTCGGCGACGCCACCGCGCTGCGCCATGCGGCGGGCAGCTTCGACGCCGTCACCTGCGCCTTCGGCATGCTGCACTTCGCCGATCCCGACGCCGCGATCGGCGAGGCGTTTCGTGTGCTGCGCGCCGGCGGGCGCTACGCGTTCAGCGTCTGGGCCGACCCGGCCCAGGCCAAGCTGTTCGCGCTCGTGCTCGACGCGATCAAGGCGCACGGCCGCCTCGATGTCGATCTGCCGCCAGCGCCGCCGCTGTTCCGCTTCAGCGACGCTGCCGAATCCCGGCGCGCGCTGGCGGCGCAGGGGTTTGCCGACATCGTCGTGCATGACATCGCGATCACGCTGCGCGTCACGCCATCCCTGCTGCGCACCTTCGTCATCGAAGGAACGGTGCGCGCGGCGATGCTGATCGACGCCCAGACACCGGCCGCGCGCGAAGCCATCCTCGGCGCGATCGAGGCGGATGCCGAGCACTATCGGGTCGGTGAGGCGCTGCACATTCCTCAACTGGCCATGCTGGCCTGCGGCCGCAAGCCCTCTTGATTCATGCATGGAAGTGAAGGCCCGTCTGCCGGCGGGCTTCTCACGAGGGTATTCCCTCGTTGTACGACCGTACAACTACTTAATACACTGAATCAATTAGAGGCGCGTTGGTGCCGCCTCTGCTTCGGAGACACGTCCTCATGCTGAACCGCAGACACCTCGTCGCTGCCGCCGCAGGCTCGCTCGCCGGCTGGCCTTTGCTGGGCCGCGCACAGACCCTCGAGACCAGCCGCATCCTGACCGGCTTCCCGGCCGGCGGAACCGTCGACGTCGTTGCCCGCCGCGTCGCCGACAAGCTGCGCGGCAGCTTCGCGAAAGTCGTGCTGGTCGAGAACAAACCCGGTGCCGGCGGCCGCCTCGCGGTCGACGAGCTGAAGCGCAGCAACGCCGACGGCAGCAGCCTGCTGATCACGCCGGCCGCGATGATCACGCTCTACCCGCACCTGTACAGCAAGCTCGCCTACGGCATCGACGACGTGACGCCGGTGTGCGGCGCGACGAGCGTCGTGTTCGGCCTGGCGGTCGGGCCGGCGGTGCCGGACACGGTCAAGACGCTGAAAGACTTCCTCGGCTGGGCGAAAGCCCATCCCGACAAGGCGAACTATGGCTCGCCGGGCGCCGGCTCGCCGCCGCACTTCGTCGGCGCGCTGCTGGGCAAGGACGGCGGCGTCGACCTCAACCACGTGCCCTACCGCGGCACGGTGCCCGGTATCCAGGATCTGCTGGGCGGTCAGGTCACTTCGTTCAGCGGCCCGATCGGCGACTACCTGCCGCACGTGAAGACCGGCAAGCTGCGTGTGCTCGCGACCTCGGGACCAAAGCGCTCGCGTTTCCTGCCAGACGTGCCGACCTTCACCGAACTCGGCTACAAGGCGCTCGAGCAGGCCGAGTGGTACGGCTTCTTCCTGCCCGGCAAGGCGACGCCCGAGCTGGTGCAGCGCGCCGCCGCGGCGATCGGCGCGGCGCTGGCGGCGCCAGAGATGTCCGACGGGTTGGCGCAGTTCGGCCTCGAGGTGGCCTTCACCGCGCCGGCCGTGCTCGCGAAGGCGGTGAGGGACGAGAACGCCGCCTGGGCGCCGATCGTCAAGCGCGTCGGATTCACGCCGGAATGAAGCGCGCGGCCCACGACATCGTGCGCAGCGTCGGCGCGAGCAGCGAGCCGCTCGACCGGCGCGTCGCGATCCTGCTTGCGGCCGAGAAGCTGTTCGCGCAGCACGGCTACCACGGCGTATCGATCCGCGACATCGCCGCCGAGGCCGGCGTGCCGCTCGCACTGGTGGGTTACTACTTCGGTGCCAAGCACGAGCTCTACCACGCGATATTCGAGTCGTGGAGCCCGATGATCAAGGGGCGGCTGGACGGCCTTGCCGTCGCCGTCGCCGACGCCGACGCGCCCGACCGGCTCGAGCGCATCCTCGATGCCTTCGTCAGCCCGGTGCTGGCGCTGCACCAGCATCCCGACGGCCGCTACTACGCGCTGATGGCAGCGCGCGATCTCGCTGCGCCGACGCCCGAGGCCGATCGTGTGCACCACGAGTTCTTCGACCCGATGGCGCACGCCTTCATCGACGCGCTGTGCGGCATCCATCCGTCGGCCACCCGCGGCCAGGTGGCGTGGTGTTATCAGTTCATGCTCGGCGCGCTGCTGCACTTCATGACCGATCAGCGCGTCGAGCGCCTGTCGCGCGGCGAGAACATCGCTGCCGATCCCGCCGCCAAGGGCACGCTGCTGTGCTTCATCGCTGCGGGCTTTCGCGCCGTGCTCGACGCGCCGGGCCCCGACTCACGCACCACGACACGGAAACCCCGATGACACGCCGCTTCGTCGACCTGTCGATCTTCCTCGAGAACGACGTCGCCTCCGACCCGCCCGGCCTCGAGCC
>Ga0075366_10001669_pt1 | contig 11149 bp, 6 predicted proteins | sample EndMethybrTD3031_FD_72351 | JGI IMG/M metagenome (GOLD analysis project Ga0075366, IMG submission 72351) | Populus endosphere microbial communities from Tennessee, USA - Endosphere MetaG P. TD hybrid TD303-1 | ecosystem: Host-associated > Plants > Roots > Endosphere | place: USA: Tennessee... | reverse complement strand
GCCACGAACATCACGTAGAGGCGCAGGGCGTCGGCGCCGTACTTCTGGATCATGTCGTCGGGGTCGACCACGTTCCCCTTCGACTTCGACATCACGTTGCCGTCCTTGAGCACCATGCCCTGCGTCAGCAGCCGCGCGAACGGCTCGTCGTGATCGACGAAGCCGAGGTCGCGGAACACGCGGCAGAAGAACCGCGAATAGATCAGGTGCAGGATGGCGTGCTCGACGCCGCCGCTGTAGAAATCGACCGGGCCCCAGTAGCGCACCGTCTCCGGCGCGAACGGCAGCGCGTCGTTCTTCGGGTCGCAGAACCGGTAGAAGTACCACGACGAATCGACGAAGGTGTCCATCGTGTCCGTCTCGCGCCGCGCCGGCCCGCCGCAGCTCGGACACGGCACGTTCACCCAGTCGGCGATCGACGCGAGAGGCGAGTCGCCCTGCCCGGTGAACTCCTCGACCTTCGGGAGCTCGACCGGCAGCTGATCGTCCGGCACCGGCACGATCCCGCACGACGGGCAGTGGATGACCGGGATCGGCGTGCCCCAGTAGCGCTGCCGCGAGATGCCCCAGTCCTTCAGCCGATACTGTGTCGACCGCTGGCCGATGCCCGTGGCCTCGGCATGGTCGGCCATCCGCTGCCAGGCCTCCTCGCTCGGCAGGCCGGAGTACTCGCCCGAGTCGATCGAGACGCCGTAGCCGGCCCACGCCTCGGTCATCGTCGCCGGATCGACGGCGGCGGGATCGACCGCGTCCCCGTCCTTCGGCGCGACGATGGCGCGGATCGGCAGGTGATACTTCCTGGCGAACTCGAAGTCGCGCTGATCGCCGAACGGCACCGCCATGATCGCGCCGGTGCCGTAGTCGGCCAGCACGAAGTTGGCGACCCAGATCGGGACGCGCTCGCCCGTGAACGGGTTGACGGCGAAACGCCCGGTGTCGACGCCTTCCTTGTCGACCTCGCCGGACATCCGTGCCAGGCGATCCTGGGCGCGGAACTTCGCCACCGCGTCACGCGTGGACGCGTGCTCGGGTCCGGCCAGATATGCGTCGACGAGCGGGTGCTCCGGCGCCAGGAGCACGAACGTCGCGCCGTAGATCGTGTCGATGCGTGTCGTGAAGATCTCGAGCCCCTTGGTCTCACCGACGGCATCGACGAGGGGGAACGTCGCCTGGACGCCGGTCGACCGGCCGATCCAGTTCTGCTGCATCGTCAGCACCTTCTCCGGCCAGGCGGAGAGGCCCTGCGCCGCGTCGAGCAGCTCGTCGGCGTACTGGGTGATGCGCAGGAACCACTGCTCGAGCTCGCGCGTCGTGACCGTCGTGCCGCAGCGCCAGCAGGCGCCGTCGATCACCTGCTCGTTGGCCAGCACGGTCTTGTCGGTCGGGCACCAGTTGACCGACGACCGGCGGCGGTAGGCGATGCCCTTCTCGAGCATGCGCGTGAACAGCCACTGGTTCCACTTGTAGTAGTCGGGCAGGCAGGTCGCGATCTCGCGGCCCCACGCGTAGCTGATGCCGAGGCGCTGGAGCTGCCCCTTCATGTGCGCGATGTTGGACAGGGTCCACGTCTCGGGGTGGAGCTTGTTCTTGATGGCCGCGTTCTCGGCCGGCAGGCCGAAGGCGTCCCAGCCGAACGGGTGCAGGACGTTGAAGCCCTGCATCCGCTTCAGGCGGGCGACGATGTCGCCGATCATGTAGTTGCGGACGTGGCCGACGTGCGCGTGCCCCGACGGGTACGCGAACATCTCGAGGCAGTAGAACTTCGGCCGCGACCGATCGACTTCGACCTCGAAGGCGCCGGAGGCGGTCCAGCGCGCCTGCCACTTCTGCTCGATGGATTGGGGCGTGTAGTCGGCCAAGGGTCTGTGCGTCCGGTGTCCGCGACCGCGACCGTCGCGGTAACTGGGAATTATACAAGCGGCCAGAACGGCCGCTGGACGGCCAGGGCGGCCGCGACGGCCTCGCGGCCGCGGACGCCAGGCCCCGAGGCTCGCGGCGCGGCTGCGGACGCGGCGGGCGCCGCCGGCCCGGCCGGAGCGGCCAGGACCTCGACCGTCGCCTCGAGACAGGCGCCCAGCGCCGGCAGGTCGTAGCCGCCTTCGGTCACCACGACCAGGCGTCCGGCGGACACGGCGTCGGCGGCGGCGCGGAGGGCCGCCAGCATGGCGCGGTAGCCCGCGGTCGTCACCTGCATCTGCGCGAGGGGATCCTGGACGTGGGCGTCGTAGCCGACCGAGAGGATGGTGAGATCGGCGGCGAACGCGGTCAGGACGGGAACGACCACCTCGGCCAGGACCTGGGCATAGTCGTCGTCGCCGGCGCCTGGCTCGATGGGCACGTTCACCGTCCGCCCCCGCCCCTCGCCCACACCGACCTCGGTCACTGCGCCGGTGCCCGGATAGCACGGATACTGGTGCGTCGACAGGTAGAGGACCGCCGGATCGTCCTCGAAGATCTGCTGCGTGCCGTTGCCGTGGTGGACGTCGATGTCGACCACCGCCACACGCGACGCGCCCTTGCGGCGCGCGTACGCCGCCGCCACCGCGGCGTTGTTGAACAGGCAGAAGCCCATGGCCCGGTCGCGCTCGGCGTGGTGACCGGGCGGACGCACCAGGACCAGCGCCGGGCCGCCGCCAGCCATCGCGTGGTCGACGCCGACGAGCGTCGCCCCGGCCGCCAGCCGGGCCAGCTCGTACGATTCGGGCGAGGTGAACGTGTCCGGGTCGAGCATCGCCGCCCGCCCGGCCGTGCCGGCGATGCGTTCCAGATGCTCGCGATCGTGGACCGCGGCGAGCTCGTCGAGGGTGGCCGGGCGCGGCGCCCGCACCTCGCCGCCGCCTGCCCGCCAGGCCGTGGCGACGGCATCGAACACGTGCGCGCGCTCCGGCCGCTCGGGATGGCCCGGCGGAGTGAGGTGGCGTTCGAAGGCGTCCGAGGAGACCAGCACCAGCGGCATCCGTGGCATTGTATGTGCGCGGCTGCGGGCGGGCTCTCCCCGATCGGAACCACCCCGCCCGGCGCCGCGTCACAGGCACCATGAGCTCTCAGGCCGTCGCTCGCTCCGCCCCGCGGCCGCTCCGCCTGTGGCCCGCCATCGCCATCGCGGTCACGGTCCTGCTGGCGCGCTACGTCGCGCCGGCCCTCGTGCCTCGAGTGCCCGAAGTCACCTTCATCGGCATGATGGTGAGCGCCGTCGGCATCCTGCTCTTCCTGGTCTGGTGGCTGCTCTTCAGCCGGGCGTCCTGGACGGAGCGCCTGGCGGCCATGGTGCTGCTCGCCGGCGTCCTCTACGCCACATCGTGGGTCGTCCATCCGTCGATCGGAACCGGGGCGATGGGCGTGCTTTTCTACATGCTGGCCCTCCCGGTCGTGACGATCGCCTTCGTCGCCGGGACGGTCGCCGGACACGGGCGGCCGGACGGCACCCGCCGCCTCATGACGGCGGCGGCGGTGCTCGCGGCATGCGCTGGCTTGACCCTGCTCCGCACCGGCGGATTCGACGGCAGCTTCGACCACGACTTCGCCTGGCGGTGGACGCCGACGGCGGAAGAGCGCCTGCTCGCCGCCGATCCCGGGATCGGGCCGGCCGTGGCGCCACCTCCCGCCAGCGCCGCACCGGCCCCGGCCAGCCCGACGACGGCCGCCAGCCCGACGACGGCCGCGCCGGCAGCAGCGCCGCCCGCCGCGGCCTCGCCGGCGCCGGCCGTCACGGACACCGCGCCGCACCCGGCCGCCGCCGCGACGCCCGGGGCCGTCGCCAGGGCGGGCACCGTCGGCGCGCCGGCCGCTGTCGCCCCGGCGCCGGTCGTCCCGCCGCCCGCAGAATGGCCCGGCTTCCGCGGCCGGCAGCGGAACGGAGTGGCCCGGGCGGACCGCATCGCCACCGACTGGGCGGCCACGCCGCCGACGGCCCTATGGAAGCGGCCGATCGGCCCGGGCTGGTCGTCCTTCGCCGTCGCCGGCGATCTCGTCTACACGCAGGAACAGCGCGGCGACGACGAAGTCGTCGCCTGCTATCGCCTGTCGACCGGCGAGCCGGTGTGGATGCACCGCGACCGGACGCGCTTCTGGGAATCGAACGCCGGGGCCGGTCCGCGGGCAACGCCGCTGATCCACGGCGGGCGCGTCTACACGCTGGGTGCGAAGGGGACGGTGAACGCGCTCGACGCCCAGAGCGGCGCGCTCGCGTGGTCGCGCAACGCGGCCACCGACACGGCCGCGGAGCTGCCGATGTGGGGCTTCTCGGGCTCACCCATCGTGACGGGCGACACGCTGATCGTCGCCGCATCTGGGGCGCTCGCCGGATACGACCTCGGCACGGGGCGGCTCCGCTGGAAGAGCACGGCGCAGGGCGGCGAAGGCTATTCCTCGCCGCAGCTCGCCACCCTCGATGGCGTGCCCCAGGTGCTGCTGGTCACCAGCGTCGGCGTGTCCAGCGTGGCGCCCGCCGATGGAAAGCTGCTGTGGACGCACGCCTGGAAGGGCTTTCCGATGGTGCAGCCGGCCCTGACGACGGACGGCGACGTGCTGGTCGCGGCCAACGACAGCGATGGCCTGCGCCGGCTCGTCGTGCGGCGTGCCCCGACCGGGTGGACCGCGACCGAGCGCTGGACCAGCAAGGGCCTCAAGCCGTACTTCAACGACTTCGTCGTGCACGGCGGCTACGCCTACGGCTTCGACGGCGCGATCCTGTCGTGCATCGACCTCGCCGACGGCGCCCGCAAATGGAAGGGCGGCCGCTACGGCAACGGCCAGATGGTGCTGCTGCCCGACCAGAACGCGCTGCTGGTTCTGTCCGAGGAAGGCGAGATCGCGCTGGTGGGCGCGACGCCCGACAAATATGCCGAACTGGGCAAGATCGCCGGCCTCGACGGCAAGACCTGGAACCATCCCGTAATCGTCGGCAGCGTCCTCCTCGTGCGAAACGGCGAGCAGATGGCCGCCTTCCGCCTGCCGGCCGGCAATCGCGTGTCGTCCGCAGCGCAGCCCTGACGCATGACCTCGACATTGACCAACAAGGAACGCGCCCACCTGAAGGCCCGGGCGCACGCGCTCGAGCCGGTCGTCCACACCGGCACCGCCGGCCTCACCGACGCCGTCGTCGCGGAAGTCGACAAAGCGCTCACCGCCCACGAGCTGATCAAGGTGAAGATCGCGGCCGACGATCGTGAGGCGCGCGCCGCGCTCGGCGACGAGCTGTGCGCGCGCACCGGTGCCGCGGCGGTGCACCGCGTCGGGAAGGTGCTGATCCTCTGGCGCCCTCGCCCGCTGGACGTCGCCACGGAGCCGACTTAGATCGGAGCGTCGGTCCGGGCTACGGCCAGCTTGCTGAGCTCCCGCAGCCAGAGGACCGAGCTGGCGACGGCCGCACACGTCAGCCAGTCGAGCCCGCTCAGCGGGGTCGTGCCGAACGCCTGCTGCAGTCCCGACAGCCGGGTGACGGCAATCTGCAGGACCAGCGAGCCGCCGATCGCGGCCCACAGCCATCGATTGGTGAAGAGGCCGACGAACGCGCTCCGCTCGTCGGAGCGCGCGTTGAAGACGTTGAAGAGCTGAAAGAGCATCAGCGTCGTGAACGCCCGCGTCTGCGCGTAGCGCAGGTCGCCCGTTCCCTCGACGAAGCCGCCCGGCAACGACGCATCGAGGACGAACAGCGTGCCCACCGCCGTGATCACGCCCACGAAGACGATGCCGCGCCACATGCGCGGCGTGAGCACTCCTTCGCCGCGGGGGCGCGGCGGCTGCTCCATCAGCGTCGCGTCGGGCGGATCGACGCCGAGCGCGAGCGCGGGCGCACCGTCGGTCACCAGGTTGATCCACAGGATCTGCGTGGCGAGCAGCGGCAGCACGACGCCGTCGGTCGCGTTGTGCAGCCCGAGGCGTCCGGCCAGGAGCACGCCGAAGAACATCGTCAGCACCTCGCCGATGTTCGACGACAGCAGGTAGCGCAGGAACTTGCGGATGTTGGCGAAGATGCCGCGGCCCTCCTCGACGGCGGCGACGATGGAGGCGAAGTTGTCGTCGGCGAGGATCAGATCGGCGACCTCCTTCGAGACGTCGGTTCCCGTGACGCCCATGGCGATGCCGATGTCCGCCTTCTTGAGGGCCGGAGCATCGTTCACGCCGTCGCCGGTCATCGCCACCACGGCCCCGGCGCGACGCAGTGCCTCGACGATCCGCACCTTGTGCTCGGGATTGACCCGCGCGAAGACCGACACGGCCGCCACCGTTCGCGTCGCCTCGTCCACCGTCAGGCGCCCCAGCTCGGCGCCGGTCACGACGCGATCGTCGTCCGAGATGCCCAGTTCCCTCGCGATGACGGCAGCGGTCCGCGGATGATCGCCCGTGATCATCAGCGGGCGGATGCCGGCCCGCCTGGCCTTGGTGACGGCCGCGCGCGCCTCCGGCCGCGGCGGATCGATCATGCCGATGAGGCCGGCGAAGGCCAGATCCTGCTCGATGCGCGGGTCGGGACGCGCGGCGTGGGCGGCGAAGGCGGCGTCGTCCAGCCACAAGGCGGCGACCCCGAGCGTCCGCAGCGCCTCACCGGCGAGGCCGTCGTTGGTGCGCAGGATCTCGGCCCGGCGCGCCTCGGTGAGCGGCCGGCGGCCGTCGCCGAGGACCTCGAAGGCGCACCGCGCGAGCAGCACGTCCGGGGCCCCCTTGGTGAACACGATACCGGCGTGATCGGGTCCGGTGTGCCGATGGATCGTGCTCATCAGCTTGCGCTCGGAGGAGAACGGCACTTCGCCGACGCGCGGCAGCCGCTCGTCGAGCGCGGCCGAGCTCAGGCCGCACCGGCGGGCGGCGACCAGCAGCGCGCCTTCGGTGGGATCGCCCTGCACCACCCAGCGTCCGTCGCGCTGCTCGACGGTCGCGTTGTTGGCGCGGTCGGCCACCGCCAGCGCGCGCTCGAGCTCGGCCCGCAACGGGCCATCGATCGCGCCGCCGCCCTCACGGGCGACGGTCCCTTCCGGCTCGTAGCCCGAGCCGCCGACGGCGACGCGTCCGCTCGCCGTCACGACGGCCCGCACCGTCATCTCGTTGCGCGTCAGCGTCCCGGTCTTGTCGGAGGCGATGACCGTGGCCGAGCCGAGGGTCTCCACCGCGGCCAGGTGACGGACGATGGCGTGCCGCCGGGCCATGCGCTGGACGCCCAGCGACAAGACCGCGGTCACGATGGCCGGCAGCCCTTCGGGCACCGCCGCCACCGCCAACGCCACGCCGAGGAGGAGCACGTCGAAAAGCGCGGCGGCACCGCGGACATCCTCGACCAGCACGATCGTCGTGATCATGACCACGGCAATCGCCACGACGACGATCCCGAGCACGCGGCCGGTCCGATCGAGCTCGCGCTGCAGCGGGGTCGGTTCCTCCGTCGTCTCCTCGAGCAGCCCGGCGATGCGGCCCATCTCGGTGCGCATCCCGGTCGCGGTGACGATCGCCGTGCCATGTCCGTAGGTCACCGCGGTGCCGCTGAAGACCATGTTGCGGCGGTCGCCCAGCGGCACGTCGTCCGGAATCTCGGCGACGTCCTTCGTGACCGGCACGCTCTCGCCGGTGAGCGCGGCCTCCGCCGTCTGGAGGCCCGGCGCCTCGATCAGCCGCGCGTCGGCAGGCACGGTGTCGCCCTCCTCGACGAGCAGTCGGTCCCCCGCCACGAGCTCCGCGGCCGGCACCTTGCGGCGGCGGCCCTCGCGGACGACGGAGGCGCTGGCCGCCGACATCGCGCGCAGCGCGGCCACCGCGGCCTCGGCCCGCGCTTCCTGGACGTAGCCCATCACCGCATTGAGGAGGACGACCGCGCCGATCGCCATCGCCTCGTAGGGCCAGGCGGCATCGCGTTCGAGGACCCACAGGCCCGCCGAGATGGCCGTCGCGACGAGCAGCAGGATGACCAGGACGTCCTGGAACTGGGTGAGGAATCGGCGCCAGGCCGGCACCGGCGGCGCCGATGCGAGCTCGTTGCGACCATCGCGCTCGAGCCTGGCGCGCGCGTCGGCCTCGCTCAGGCCTGCGGCGTCACGAGCATCGAGGACGGTGGCCAGCTCGTCGAGCGGCAGACGATACGCGGCCGGACCCGGCGCCGTGGACGTGGCCATCAGACTCGTCCGGAGAGGACGCGCGCGCGGGCTTCGAGCACGGCCAGGCGAGATTCGAGATCGCGGCAGGCCGCCTCGCGTCCGGCCTCGTCGGCAGCCGTCGTCACGACGTACGGCTCACCGATGGCGATGCCGACCGTCGCGCCCGGCTTCGGCACCAGCGTCCGATCCCAGCTCGTCGCAGTCCACGCTGTCGACGCTTCGATATGAAACGGCACGATCGGATGGCCCGTGACCTGCGACAGGAACACCGCGCCCGGCTGGGCGATCCTGGCCGGTCCGCGCGGGCCGTCCAGGGTGAACGCCGCGCCCTGGCCGTTCGCCATCGAGCGACGCAGCTCCACCAGCGCCCGGGCCCCGCCACGGGACGACGATCCGCGCGCGCTGCCGTAGCCGAAGCGGCGGATCACCGCGGCGATCCATTCGCCGTCGAAGTTGGCGCTCGTGACCACGACGATGCCGCGATCGCGGAAGAAGAGCGTCGCCGGCAGGATCCGTCCGTGCCAGAACGCCATGATCGGCGGATGCCCGGATCGCGCCACCGCGTCCATGTGCTCGGCGCCCTCGGCGCGCCAGTGATACGTCCGGCCGAGCGCAGCGATGATCGGCGCGACGAGGAGCGGAATGGCGCGGGCCTGGAACCGCTTGCTCCGCGACGCACGCCAGTCGGTGGCCGCTGGTGCGCTCACGAAGCCGGACCGCGGTCGCGGACGCCGGGCAGGCGATCGGCGACGTAGGACATCAGGTCGGTCATCACCATCGGCGTGGCGCCTGGCCCGCGCGGTGTCGCCCCAGGCGTGCCGGCGCCAGCGTCATCCGCGCTGGATCTGTCGGCGCTCGCTTTGTCGGCACTGGCCTGGGCGCCCTTCAGCATGATCGAGCAGAACGGGCAGGCCATGACCACGGTATCGGCACCGGTCGCCGCCAGCTGCTCGTAGCGCGCATCGCTGATCCGCCGGCCCGCTTCGTGCTCCTCGAACAGCAGACCGCCGCCGGCACCGCAGCAGAACGGGTTCTCTTTGGTGCGCTCGGGCTCGGCGACGGTCGCGCCGGTCCGCGCGAGCAGCGCCCGCGGCTCGTCGACGGTCTTGGCGTAGCGACCGAGATAGCAGGGGTCGTGGTAGGTCACGGTGCCCTGCGATGGCACGCCCGGGATCGGCGTGACGCCGCGGGTCAGCTCCTCGACGAAGACCGCCGAGTGCTGGACCTCGGCCTCGAACCCGAACTCCTTGTAGTCGTGGCCAAGCGTCTTCAGGCAGTGCGGGCACGACGTGATCACCTTCTTCACGCCGGCCGCGTTGAGCTCCTCGACGTTCGAGGTCGCCAGCTCCTGGAACAGGTACTCGTTGCCGGTGCGCTTGGCGACGTCGCCGTTGCATTTCTCCTTGGCCAGCACGCCGAAGCGCACCTGCTTCGCCCGCAGGATGTCGAACAGCGCCCGCAGCGACTTCTGGAAATCGGCCTCGAACGCCCCGGCGCAGCCGAGCCACACCACGTACTCGTGCTTGGCCGGATCGAAGATCTCGACGCCGGCCGAGGCGAGGAACTTCTGCCGCTGCTCCGAGAGCAGGCCCCAGATGTTGCCGCGGCGTTCGAGGTGGTTGTAGACCGGCACCAGCTGCGCCGGCGCCTCGCCGTTCGACACCAGGCCGCGCCGCGCGTTGACGATCAACGGCAGGTGCTCGACCCCGACGGGGCACTCGTTCTGGCAGGCGCCGCACGTCGTGCACTGCCAGAGGGCCGGATCGTCGTACAGATCCTTGAGCGGCAGCTCCAGCTTGCCGGCCAGCAGCGCCTCTTCGTTCTGCAGGATCAGCTTCTTGGGGTTGAGCACCTTGCCGGTCGCAAACGCCGGGCAGTTCTCCTGGCAGCGGCCGCACTCGACGCAGGTGAAGGCATCGAGCACCTGCTTCTTCTCGAGCTGCCCCACCGTCTCGAGCCCGGTCTGCTCCTTCTCGAAGTCGAGCTTCGGCACCGTGCCGAGGATCGGTGCGCGCAGGAACACGGTTGCCGGCGACAGCAACAGGTGCAGGTGCTTCGAGTCGGGGATCAGCACCGTGAAGGTCAGGATGACCAGCATGTGCGCCCACCAGTTGACGCGCTCCAGCGGCACACCGGCCATCGCCCGCCCGGCGTGGGCGTCGGCCGCGTCCACCAGGAACGTGATCATCAGGATGGCGATGAACGCGCTGATGAGCAGCGATTCCTTCGACACGTAGGCGCCGAGCGCACGCGGCCGCAGGATGCCGCGGCGGATGGCCAGGAGCACGATGCCGCCGAGCACGCCGATCGCGAAGGGCACCAGCGCGAGCTCGTAGGCGTGGAACGCGGCGGTGCCGGTCAGGTCGACGATGCCGAGGCCGCGCAGCGCTTCGACCGTCGTGTAGCCCGCGAACGCGCAGAAGCCCCAGAACACGAGCAGATGGGCGATGCCGACGACCGGTCGGGCCCGGATCGTGCGCGTCTGGAAGACGATCTCGCTGAGGAACGTCGCGATCCGCGTGCCCAGGTCGCTGGCGTCGAAGCCGCCCGGCGCACGGGCCAGGAGGCGGTAGCGCGCCAGCATCTGTCGCGCGAAGAGTGCCGCGGCGGCGACGACGAGCAGGCGGAAGAGCCAGACCTCCATGGGCGCGTCGCTCCTCCGCTCGATCCTAGGCCTTCTGCAGCTCCGCGATCATCGCCGGCACGATCTCGAACAGATCGCCGACGATGCCGTAGTCGGCGATCTCGAAGATCGGCGCGTCCGGATCCTTGTTGATGGCCACGATCGTACGCGCGCCCTTCATGCCGACGACGTGCTGGATGGCGCCGGAGATGCCGAGCGCGAGGTACAGCTTGGGCGCGACGGTCTGCCCGGAGCTGCCGACCTGGCGATCGGACGGCAGCCAGCCGGCGTCGATGATCGGTCGCGACGCGGCCAGCTCGGCGCCGAGTGCCGCGGCCAGGTCCTTGGCCAGCTGGATGTGTTCCTCGCCCTTGATGCCGCGGCCCACGGACACGATGCGCGGCGCCTGCGTCAGGTCGACCGCCTGCTTGGCCTCGCGGAA
>Ga0075366_10001666_pt1 | contig 11160 bp, 11 predicted proteins | sample EndMethybrTD3031_FD_72351 | JGI IMG/M metagenome (GOLD analysis project Ga0075366, IMG submission 72351) | Populus endosphere microbial communities from Tennessee, USA - Endosphere MetaG P. TD hybrid TD303-1 | ecosystem: Host-associated > Plants > Roots > Endosphere | place: USA: Tennessee... | reverse complement strand
GTTGATGTTACTACCGGCATTACCGATTTGGACGACGAGATTGCCAACCTGTTGCGTAAAGGCAAAAAACCAACGTTTGTGGTGGTGAATAAAGTCGATCATGGCTTGCTACAGTCTGACGCCAGCATATTTTACAGCCTTGGTTTAGGCGAGATCTACAATATCTCCTCTATGACCGGCAGCGGTACTGGCGAATTGCTGGACGAGGTGGTTAAAACCTTTGACGAAGATGTTGTTGAAGAAAACACCCTGCCTAAATATGCCATTGTTGGTCGCCCTAACGTGGGTAAATCATCTATCATCAATTCATTAATAGGTAAAGATCGTAACATTGTTACCCCGGTTGCGGGCACTACGCGCGATAGTATCCACATCCACTACAACCAGTACGGTCACGAGTTTATGCTGATAGACACTGCCGGGATGCGGAAGAAAACCAAGGTAAAAGAGAATATCGAGTTTTATTCTGTTATGCGTACCATTAAAGCGCTGGAAGAGGCCGATGTCGTGATCCTGATGCTGGATGCTGTTGAGGGTATCGAGTCGCAGGATATCAATATTTTTCACCTGGCCGAAAAAAACAAGAAAGGCGTTGTAATAGTGGTTAATAAATGGGACCTCATCGAAAAAAACACTAAAACCGTTAAAGTTTTCGAAGAAACCATCCGCGAAAAACTACAACCATTTAGCGATGTACCTATCGTGTTTACATCTGTTACCGAAAAGCAGCGTGTACTTAAAGTGCTGGAAACAGCGAACCACGTGTATGCCAATCGCGCTAAAAAAATACCTACCTCAAAACTTAACGAGGTAATGCTGCCTATTATCGAAAATTATCCGCCACCAGCCCTAAAAGGCAAGTTTGTGAAAATAAAATACATTACCCAAATTAAAGGCACGTCGCCCATGTTCGCCTTTTTCTGTAACCTGCCGCAATATGTTAAAGAGGGTTACATGCGCTTTTTAGAAAACAAGCTGCGCGAGAACTTTGATTTTACCGGTGTACCTATCCAAATATTCTTCAGGCAGAAATAAGTTTAAGGGGAAAGCGAAAAATAAAAGGAGAAGGTCTTCTTTAATCGTCCCCTCATTGAGAGGGGGCAGGACTTTTCCATATATACCTTTGAACGCCGATTTCTCTGGCGGGGTCTACCCTTTGTTCATGATCGACTATTATGCTCTCTCAAGCGAGGAATTGCACACAGTCTCACTGTTCAATCTACCTAATCCTATAGCTTAGTTTCGCAACTTGAAAATTTCGCCGAAAATTTATGTAATAATATTTGCTTTTATTAAACTAATCTTTTAGTTTTATGTTAACTAATAAATTAGTTTATTCGATTAACAATTATTAACTGCAATCATGACCTCATTATTAAAAGCAACAATAAGCCGTTTCAGCTTATTATTAACAACAGCACTTTTTATAACCGCAACCTGTATAAAAGCGCAAAGCAAAATCAACCATGTTATTATTATCCCGGTTGAAAAAAGCGCCAGGTTTCCAGGCGGGTTTTCCAAACTTTCAGAATATCTGTCGCGTAACTTACACTACCCGGCGCGTGCTGAAGCAGCCAAGGTAGAGGGCAAAGTATTTATAACTTTTGCTGTAGAAAAAGATGGCAGCATAAGCGATATCAAAGTAATGCGGGGCATAGGTTATGGCTGCGATGAAGAGGCCGTCAGGGTAATGAAGGCATCGCCCAAATGGATACCTGCAAAGCAAAAAGGTCAGGCGGTACGCTCGCAATTTACCCTGCCCATCAGTTTCACATTAAATAAGCATTAATATATAAAAACACTCCACACCTAAACTTTAATTAGCTACCTCCCGCCTCTTCTATAATGGAAACAGGTAGGGTGTAGAAGCCGCTTTACCGGGATGGTAGGGCGGCTATTTATTTTTTGATGTTGCAAAGAAAATGCATAGCTTGTCCCAACTTAAATTGAAGCACAATGAAGCAAACCCCTATTCAAATCAGCAGGCGTAACCGTCCGTTCAAGTTTATCCTTACCGTAATTTTGTTTATCGTCCTGGCAACAGTGAAAGCAACAGCGCAGGATGATGATAAAGTATATACCAAGGTTGATGGTATGGCCACTTTTCCGGGAGGGATGGAACAGCTAATGAATTATATAAGTTCGAATATTAGATATCCGGCCATAGCCAGGGAAAACAATATACAAGGCAAAGTATTTATAACTTTTGTGATTGAAAAAGATGGCAGTTTAAACGATATCAGGATACTGCGCGGTATTGGTGGCGGTTGCGATGAAGAAGCTACAAGGGTATTGAAAGCATCGCCTAAATGGAAACCGGCTACCGTAAACGATGTTGTTGTACGCTCGCAATTTACTGTACCTATAAGTTTTCATTTATCGGGCCCTCCGCTACAAACGGTGTTCAGTAATGAAAATGCGAATGATGTATTTACCGCTGTTGAACACCCGGCCAGTTTCCCCGGTGGCCTTCATGAATTTGGTAATTATTTAGCGCAATCTATCCGTTATCCAGAGGATGCCCGCAAACATGGTGTACAGGGAAAGATATTTTTAACATTTGTAGTAGAAAAAGATGGTACGCTGAGCAATATGAAAGTACTACGTGGCATAGGCAGCGGCTGCGATGAAGAAGCCGTACGCGTAATGGCGGCAAGCCCTAAATGGACACCTGGTGTTCAAAACGGGCACATTGTGCGCTCGCAATTTACAGTGCCTATTAGTTTTACTTTAGCTAAAAACTAATTATTGCTTTGTTGCTTCGCGTTGCGGGGGTAACTATGCGGGTGAGTCAATTACGCCGCGTCAGCTGACGGACATCTGCCCCCTCTTGCCTGCGGCGGAACGGGGGCAGTAATGCAGCTGGTCATTTCATCTTCATCGTCCCGGGATCTATAACTCAGCATGATGCGGAGGAATAGTATATAGGGTGAAAGCACATCATCCCCTTCTACAAAATCTATGTTACAAACACAGGTATTTAGCTTAGCGCATAAACTATTTCCCAATTAAATAGTAATTTGACGCTTTATTTTACAAGGTGTATATATGAAAAAACTTTTCCTTAGTATGGCTGCATTGCTGGCATCGGCAGCAGCATTTGCACAAAGCGATATTTATTATTCCCTCAGCTTTACTAACGCGGCACATCACGAAGCCGAGATCAGCATGCGGGTAGGTCAACTACCGGGCAGTGCATTACGGGTACGCATGAGCCGTTCATCGGCAGGCCGTTATGCCACGCACGAGTTTGGTAAGAATGTTTACAACGTGAAAGCCTTTGACGGTGGCGGTAAAGAAATAGCCATTAAACAAATAGAGGGCGATGTTTGGGAAGTACCCCAGCATGGCGACAACGTTAAAATAACCTACACCCTGTTTGCCAACTGGACCGACGGCACCTATGCCAGTATCGACCCCAGTCACGCGCACCTGAATATGCCCGCGGCTATGATGTGGGCCATTGGCTTAGACAACCGGCCTATACATATGCAGTTTGAAAACTACGAAAAATATGGCTGGCAGGTAGCTACCCAGTTAAAACAGGAAACGCAAAATTCATATTACGCGCCGAACCTGCAATATTTAATGGATAGCCCTACCGAGTTGTCGAACTTTAAACAATCCAGCTGGGAAGTTAAAAACCCGGACGGTAAAAAACTGGGTTTACACGTAGCCATCCACTCGGATGATAACCAGGCGGTGATAGATAACTTTGCCAAAATGGTGCAAAAAATTGTGCTGGAAGAACAAGCCGTTTTTGGTGAATTACCTGTTTACGATTTTGATAACTATACTTTCCTGGATGATGTTTACCCAACTAATTCAGGCGATGGGATGGAACACCGCAATTCAACCTGTATTGTTCACCCGGCTGATAAGATAGAGGGTAACGAACCACGCCTATTAGGCACTTACGCGCACGAATACTTCCATAGCTGGAATGTTAAACGCATCAGGCCAAAATCGTTAGAGCCGTTTAATTTTGAACATGCCGATATGAGCAGCGAACTTTGGTTTGCCGAGGGCTTTACCCAATATTATGGTGAACTGGTGTTGGTACGCGCGGGTTTTGTTACACCCGAGCAATATACCCGCACAGCAGCCGGTTTAATAAATTCGGTTTTAAATACCCCGGCCGCGTTAAAATATACCCCGGCGCAAATGAGCCGTTATTCAGTTTTTGCTGATGCCGGTGTTTCTATTGATCCAAACAACAACACGAATGTATTTACCAGCTACTACTTTTATGGCGGCGCAACTGCATTAGCGCTCGACCTGCGTTTGCGCAGCGAGTTTAACCTAACGCTTGACGATTATATGAAGGCTGTTTGGTTAAACCTGGGCAAAGTAATGAAACCCTATACTATTGCCGATCTGCAAACCGTTTTGGGCAAAGTGACCAACCCTAAATTTGCCACCGATTTTTTTAGCAAGTACATTAACGGCATCGAAAAAAACAACTACGAAGCCCTACTAACCAAAGCCGGCATGATGCTGCGTAAAGCGCAGCCAGGCAAAGCATGGGCAGGTTCTTTTGGCGGTTTCCAGGGACGTGGTCGGGCTGGGCAGGCGCGTACTACGGCCGCCGCAGGTATTCCAATTACCAACAGCACGCAGCAGGGCACCCCTATTTATAAAGGAGGGATTGATGCCGGTGATATTTTGCTGAAAGCCGATGGTAAGGAACTGGCCGATGCTACTGCTTTCCAGGAGATTATTGCCGCCAAAAAACCTGGGGATAAGATCAGTATCAGCTATAAAAACCGTACAGGTATGCACGAAACCGAACTAACGCTGGAAGAGAACCCCGCGCTGGAAGTAGTGACGTATGAAAAAGCAGGAAAAGAATTAACTAAAGAGCAGGCTGCGTTTCGCAATGCCTGGTTATCAACCAAAGTAAAATAAACTTAATGATGAAGAGATACATTTTAGCAGGCGCCATGCTTGCAGCCGGACTTTTAAGCCAGGCCCAAAACGTAAAAAAGCTGATAGATCAGAAAGATGTGGAGCGCATTATCGCTACCCTGTCTGACGATAACATGCAGGGCCGGGCCATATTTACGCCCGGCATTGATAAGGCCGCTACATTTATTGAGGGCGAGTTTAAAAGCATTGGCTTACAGCCCCTGACCGGCGAATCCGGGTTTCGCCAAAATATCCCCATGAAACGTACCACGGTGGGTAAAACGGTGGTAAACATTAATATGTCTTCCGTATCATCGGCCAATGTGTATGCAGTTGCCGGTGCTTCTTTTAGCTGGAGCAATGATGCGGATGTACAAGTGGTAAAGGAAACGGCCGATAAAAACTACCAGCAGGATGTCCGCGCTATTGCTATGAGCGGTAAAAAGACTTTAGTATTAGTCGACCCTGCTTTTGAAGCCCAGTTTAAAGCGGGCCGTGAAAGAGCTAAAAGCAGCGGCAGAGCGGGTGCGCAGCCTGTAGTTTTTGTGCTGGGTAAAATTGACGACAATATCCGTTCGTTCGAGGTTAACTGCACTGTAAAATCGGAAGACGTACCATTGTTCAACGTGGCCGGAATGCTCCCTGGTAAAAGCAAGCCGGATGAGTTTGTGGTATTCTCGGGCCATTATGATCACCTGGGTATCAGGCCGGGCATGAAGCCTGATAGCATTTTTAACGGTGCCGATGATGATGCATCGGGTACAACCGCTGTTATTGAACTGGCTAAATATTATAAGAAACTAAACAATAACGAACGTACTTTGATATTTGTAGCCTTCACCGGCGAAGAATCGGGCGGTTACGGCGCGCGCCATTTCACTACTACGGTAAATGCGGATAAAGTTGTGGCGATGTTTAATATCGAGATGATTGGCAAGCCATCAAAATGGGGACAAAACTCGGCCTTTATTACCGGTTTTGAACGTTCGGACTTTGGTACGATACTGCAAAAGAACCTGGAAGGTACCGACTTTAAGTTTTATCCCGATCCGTACACCAAAGAGAATTTATTTTATCGCAGCGATAATGCCACACTGGCCCGTTTAGGCGTACCAGCGCACACCATATCAACCGACCAAATAGATATCGACCCGGATTACCACAAGGTAACCGACGAGCTTAAAACGCTTGATGTGGCCAATATCACCGACGCCATCCGTGCCATCGCGCTAAGCTCACGCAGTATTGTATCGGGTAAGGATACGCCAACACGAGTAGCTAAACTGGAACGATAGTTTCCATAAGTAAAAGCGTTAAGCCGCAAGTCTGCCTCAGACTTGCGGCTTTCTTATATATCATATCAGCAATTAGTGACCACCTAACTAACCATTGGCTAATATGAATAAGAGCGCTTCATTTCTATTTGTTTTTACCACCAACTATCCCTAACTTCATGAATCACAATTCGATATATATGGAAGCAGCCTTACCTCAGCAAAACGCGCGTATACATTCAATAGATATCCTCCGGGGAGTTATCATGGTTATTATGGCGCTCGATCATGTCCGTGATTTTTATTCTAACGCCCCTTTTGATCCGCTTGATCTGAGTAAAACAACTGTTTTTTATTTTTTTACCCGTTGGATCACGCATTTTTGCGCGCCCGCGTTTGTATTCCTTTCGGGCACCAGCGCGTTTTTATCACTTTCAAAAAAGAAGACAAAAAAAGAGGCTTCGCTGTTTATGTTAAGCCGGGGCTTATGGCTGTTGTTTTTAGAACTAACCGTTATTGGTTTTGGCTGGCAGGTTACCGGTGTATTTAATAATATACTGGCCCAGGTAATATGGGCCATTGGCTGGAGCATGATCATACTATCGGTGCTGGTATATCTTAAACCAGTATATGTGGGTTTGTTTGGTTTGATATTAATATTTGGCCATAACGCTTTCGATTATGTAAGATCCGACTCGTGGGGGCATTATAAGTTTTTCTGGATGTTTTTGCACGAACAGAACTTTTACCAGATCACCCCGCACGAATCTATTTTTATACTATATCCCATCATTCCGTGGGTGGGGGTAATGGCGGCGGGGTATGCATTCGGCACACTGTTTAAACAGGCGCCCGATAAACGCAGGGCTTTATTTATAAAGATTGGCTTGGGTTCAATAGCACTATTTTTAATATTACGAGGGTTCAATATTTACGGTGATCCGTTTCCATGGGACCATCAGGCCGTTTGGTGGAAAAACATATTGGCGGTAATAAGGGTACAGAAGTATCCACCATCGCTGGATTACCTGCTGATAACCCTGGGGATATCCATAACAGCGCTGGGCTTATTAGAAAAGACGGATAACCGCGTCAGCCGTTTTTTTGTGGTGTTTGGCCGCGTACCCTTGTTTTATTACATCCTGCACATTTATTTGGTACATGGTTCACAAATTATTGGGGCGCTGGCAAGCGGCATAACAAAAGAACAATTAGCGAAACAGTCCCCGGGCGTACCCGGTCCGTTTGGGTTTAGTTTGCCGGTAGTTTATTTAGTATGGATCGCCGTTATTATTATCCTGTATTTCCCATGCCGTTGGTATATGAAGTATAAACTAAGTCATAAACGATGGTGGCTGAGTTATTTGTAAGCCAAATGAAAAAGTTACCTTTGGCCACATGGACGAATTGATTGTAAAAGATTGCAACGGCAATATCCTGAAGGATGGCGATGCGGTAACGGTGATAAAAAGCTTAAAAGTAAAAGGCGGCGGCACTACCATTAAACAAGGTACTACCGTAAAAAAAATACGCCTTACCGATGATCCTGACGAGGTTGATTGCAAAATTGACGGCATGAGCATTGTATTACGCACAGAATTTTTACGAAAAAAGTAATCGCATTCGCTTGCTTATTGCCATTATTTAAGTAACTTACCTGAAATTTAAACAAAACTACTATGAACAAGAAATTAACAGTACAGTTTTTTGCAGGGATTTTGTTTTTAGTAGCTGGCCTTGTGGCGTTGATACGCGGAATAATTGAACCAAGTGAACGAAGTACTTTAGCCGGAATAGCGATGCTGATAGCCGCGGCTTTCCTTCTATACGGAGAAGATAACAACAGACGTGAATTAATGCCGATAAGGGTACGCGCCAGGAATTAAGAATAGAATTATTAGATATAATTATATAAAGCCTTTGGTCGAAAGATTGAAGGCTTTTTTCGTTTTGGGTATCTGCTTTATCAAATAACACTGCTTTATTTTTTTCAATTATATTTGACCTTTACACTTTACGTATGAACCACCTGATTCGTATACAATGCCCCGACCGCGTGGGCTTGGTTTACCTTATTACCCGCATACTCTCTGTCCATAGTCTTAACATTACTGAGATGCGCGAGTTTGTAGACGAAACAGCTAAACTGTTCTTTACCCGTATTGTATGCACAGGAAATTTAGAAACAGACGTACTGTTGCACAACGAATTGCGGCAGCATTTGCCCGAGGGTTCCGCCATTACGATCAACCCTAAAAAGGAGAAGAAAATAGCCGTATTGGTAACCAAAGAATACCATTGCCTGGGCGATACATTGGTACGTCATTTCTTCAATACATTAAACGCGAAAGTTTGCTGCGTAATTGGCAATTATAACGACCTGGATGCGTTTACCACAAAGTTTGATATCCCGTTTTATTACATCAGTCACCAGGATAAGAGTAAGGAAACATTTGAAGCTGAGATGCTACAGGTATTAGATGAACATGCGCCTGACTACGTGATACTTGCCAAATTCATGCGTATTCTGTCACCTCAATTTATCGATAGTTTCCCCGAGCGTATAATTAATATCCACCACTCGTTTTTACCGGCGTTTATCGGCGCCAGCCCTTATCGAAAAGCATTTGAACGAGGCGTAAAACTGATTGGCGCTACAGCGCACTTTGTTACCAACGACCTGGACGAAGGGCCAATTATTGAACAGCAAACCATACAGGTAAACCACACCTTTGGTGTTGCCGAAATGATAACATCAGGCAAAGAGATTGAAAAAGCGGTACTAAGCCGCGCCATGAAACTGGTATTTGAAGACCGTGTGTTTATTACAGGGAACAAAACGATTGTGTTTGAGTAGCGAGTATTGAACCCCTTGCACTATTTTCTACCCATAATTCATGGAGGTTGTAGTCAAATTTTATGCGGACAACTTACATTTTTTTGGTCAGGCTTATATTACAGGCATGTTTCTGGTTAAGGCTAATCCGTTTGTTATAATTATATTCGTTTAAATAAACAGTCATGCTTAACATATTCAATAAAGTAAGAACCTTATTGGTAATTGCCCTCATGGCCTTGTCCCTGTTGTCAATTATTGCATCTGCCCAAATTAAAAGTCAGTTTGTTAAAATTGAGACAGAACAGGGTTCGTGCATTGTAAAGCTTTATAACGAAACGCCCATCCACCGTGATAATTTTATTAAGCTGGTAAAAAGCGGCTACTTTGATAAAACTACCTTCAACCGCATATTAAAGAGTTTTGTGATACAGGGCGGCGACCCCGATTCGTTATACGAAAAAGGCAAAACCTTAAAACCCGAACAAAAATGGATAAAGCCCGAATTTAACCCGTCACTATTCCATAAGCGCGGCGCGCTGGCTATGGGTCGCGATGATAACAAGGCCAAAGAATCGTTCACCACCCAAATTTATTTTGTGGACGGGAAGATCTATACTAACCAAATGCTGGATGCTATAGAGAAGCGAAATGGCATTACTATCCCCGAAGCACAGCGCGAAGTGTACCGCACTATAGGCGGCACGCCATCGTTAGATCAAAACTATACCGTCTTCGGCGAAATTGTGCAGGGTATGGACTGGATAGATAAACTAACTGCCGTAAAAGTTAACAAAGCCGGCAATCCCGATAAGGAAGTTTGGATAAAAGTGCGCGTACTGATACCCAAAGAGGCCAAACGCTTTGAGGCCCCCTGATTAATAACTCTAAAATTAGGTTACACAGCCTGCTGTAACATTTCGGGTGGTGCCGTATCTAAAACGGCTATAAAGAAAAAAATTATTGCAAATGCCCGATTTTGAAACCATTTATCTTACTTACTCGCCGCAAATATTCCGGGTATGTATGGGCTATGTAAATGACCATGAGCAGGCTAAAGACCTTACCCAGGAAACCTTTGTTTCGGTATGGCGCAATTTATCAGGTTTCAGGAACGAGTCGAAAATAAGCACCTGGATATTCCGCATAGCCACCAACAATTGTCTGCGTGCTATTGAAATAAATAAAAGGACGGTTAAGGTTGAATTGCCTGTTAATTTACCGGCATTGCAGGAGGAATCAGATGAAGAGAAACTGGCATTTTTATACCGTGCCATTGGCGAACTGGAAGAAATGGAGCGGATCATTATTTCACTGGTATTAGAAGACCTCCCCCAGGTTGAAATAGCTGACATTGTGGGGTTAAGCGCTGTTAACACCCGCGTGAAAATTCATCGGATAAAAGAAAAATTGGCAAAAAAATTCAGGAGTAATGGACAATTTGAATGACATAAAAGCAATTTGGCAAACCGCCAGGGCGGATAATCTGCCAAGCGCCGCAGAAATGCTTCGTATAGTAAAGCAGTTTCGCAATAAAAAGTTGCGGAACAAAACATGGTCTATTGTAGTAGCGGGGGTAGGAATTATCGTTTCCATAATAACTGTTAGCCTTACACCCAATTTAATGTTGAGTACAAAAGCCGGTGCTGCCTGTGTTATTGCTGCCTGTATTGTTCTTGCTAACACAAATATTCGATCAATTAAAAGGTTTATTGATTTAAAAGATTGCAGTAACCGTGAGTTTATTTCATTTTTAGAACAAACCCGGCGTAACCAATTGCATTATCATCAAAAAACACAGGTAGCCGGCATGGTACTAAGTTTTACCGGCATGTTATTATACCTGTATGAGTTTGTACATAAAAGCCTGGCGCTAAGCTTGGTTTTTTATACACTTGCCATTGGCTGGATACTGTTTATGTGGTTTTATCAAAGACCACGCAGCTTTAAAAAACAATCTAAAAAACTAAATGAGACCATTGAAAAGTTTGAAAAAATTGCAGATCAAATAAAATGAGAACAGGAAAATTACAAAAACCCGAAATGCGGTTAGTTGGCGTTGGCTTACTTATAACCACCGGCAGCGCACTTATTAACCGCTGGCTTCACATGCCCGATTTTTTAACCGGCACCCTTATGGGC
>Ga0075366_10001665_pt1 | contig 11161 bp, 7 predicted proteins | sample EndMethybrTD3031_FD_72351 | JGI IMG/M metagenome (GOLD analysis project Ga0075366, IMG submission 72351) | Populus endosphere microbial communities from Tennessee, USA - Endosphere MetaG P. TD hybrid TD303-1 | ecosystem: Host-associated > Plants > Roots > Endosphere | place: USA: Tennessee... | reverse complement strand
GGGCCGGATATAGGATGATTCCGCTTTCTCCGGCGCACGAGCGCGGGAGCTCACGGGAACGCATCCACCATGTCCAGCGCCGCCAAATTCAGTTGGGAAGACCCGCTGCTGCTCGACGAGCAGCTCAGCGATGACGAACGCCAGGTGCGCGATGCCGCGCGCGAGTATTGCCAGGGGCGCCTGGCGCCGCGCGTGCTCGAAGCCTTTCGCCACGAGAAGACCGACGTCGAGATCTTCCGCGAGATGGGCTCGCTCGGCCTGCTCGGTCCGACGATTCCCGAGACCTATGGCGGCGCCGGTCTGAACTACGTCTGTTATGGACTGGTGGCGCGCGAGGTCGAGCGCATCGACTCGGGCTACCGCTCGATGATGAGCGTGCAGAGCTCGCTGGTGATGGTGCCGATCCACGAGTTCGGCACCGAAGCGCAGAAGCGCAAGTACCTGCCCAAGCTGGCCACCGGCGAATGGATCGGCTGCTTCGGTCTCACCGAGCCGAACCATGGGTCTGACCCCGGCAGCATGGTCACCCGTGCGAAGAAAGTGCCCGGCGGCTACAGCTTGAGCGGCGCCAAGATGTGGATCACCAACTCGCCGATCGCCGACGTGTTCGTGGTCTGGGCCAAGGACGACGGCGGCCAGATCCGCGGCTTCATCCTCGACAAGGGCGCCAAGGGCCTGAGCGCGCCGGCGATCCACAGCAAGATCGGCCTGCGCGCCAGCATCACCGGCGAGGTGGTGATGGACGAGGTGTTCTGCCCGGAGGAGAACGCGTTCCCGGAGGTACGCGGACTGAAAGGTCCGTTCACCTGTCTGAATTCCGCCCGCTACGGCATCGCGTGGGGCGCACTCGGCGCGGCGGAAGACTGCATGCACCGCGCGCGCCAATACGTGCTCGACCGCAAGCAGTTCGGCCGCCCGCTGGCGGCCAACCAGCTGGTGCAGAAAAAGCTCGCCGACATGCTGAGCGAGATCACGCTCGGCCTGCAAGGCTGTCTGCGCCTCGGTCGGCTGAAGGACGAGGGCAAGGCAGCCGTCGAGACCACGTCGATCATGAAGCGCAACTCGTGCGGCAAGGCGCTCGACATCGCACGCGTGGCGCGCGACATGATGGGCGGCAACGGCATCAGCGACGAGTTCGGCGTTGCGCGTCACCTGGTCAACCTCGAGGTCGTCAACACCTACGAAGGCACGCACGACATCCATGCGCTGATCCTGGGCCGGGCGATCACCGGCATCCAGGCCTTCACGGCCTGAGGCGGTCGATGAGCGAGACCCCGAGGCCGCTGGCAGGCGTGCGCGTGCTCGACCTGAGCCGCGTGTTGGCCGGCCCCTGGTGCGGCCAGCTGCTCGCCGATTACGGCGCCGATGTGATCAAGGTCGAGCGCCCCGGCAGCGGCGACGACACGCGCGAATGGGGCCCGCCGTGGTGGGGTGACGCGGAGGACCGCATGTCGGCCTACTACCTCAGTGCGAACCGCGGCAAGCGCTCGATCGCCATCGACATCGCCAGCGCCGATGGCGCCGCGCTGGTCAAGCAGCTGGCGCGCCACGCCGACGTGCTGCTGGAGAACTACAAGGTCGGCCAGCTCGCCAAGTACGGGCTCGACCACGCGACGCTGCGCGAGTTGAACCCGCGGCTGATCTACTGCTCGATCACCGGCTATGGGCAGGACGGCCCCTACGCGCCCGCCGCCGGCTACGACTTCGCGATCCAGGCCACCGGTGGCTTGATGAGCGTGACCGGCGCAAAAGACGGCACGCCGGGCGCGGAGCCGCAGAAGGTGGGCGTCGCGGTGGCCGATCTGTCCACCGGCCTGTATGCCACCACCGCGGTGCTGGCGGCGCTGCAGGAGCGCCATCGCACCGGCAAGGGTCGCTGGATCGACGCGGCGCTGCTCGACACGCAACTCGCGATGCTGGCCAACCAGGCGAGCAACTACCTGGTGGGCGGCGAGACGCCCAAGCGCATGGGCAATGCGCACGTCAACGTCGTGCCCTACCAGGTGTTCAAGACCCAGGACGGGCACATCGTGCTGGCGGTCGGCAACGATGGGCAGTTCCAGCGCTTCTGCAAGCTCGCGGGCCGCGAGACGGTCGGTACCGATTCGAAGTACGCGACCAATGCGCTGCGCATTCAGCATCGCGATGAACTCGCGCCGCTGATCGCGCAGTGGATGCTCGAGCGCACCACAGGCGAATGGACCGCGCTGCTCGAACCCAACGCCGTGCCGTGTGCGCCGATCCTCGAGGTGCCCGAAGTGTTCCAGCACCCGCAGGTGGTGGCGCGCGGCATGAGGATCCACAACGCCGGCATGCCCATGGTGGCGCCGCCGATGCGCCTCGACGGCGAACGCGCAGTATCGACCACACCGGCGCCGCGGCTCGACGAGCACGGTGCAGCGATTCGTGCCGCGTTGGCCCGCGCAGACCACTGGCCCGACGCGCAGTAAGTCATCTGGAGTTCTCACATGGACATGAAAACCTCGCCCCTGTCGACGCTGCAGGACCCTGCTCTGCTGCGCACCAACGCGCTGATCGACGGCCATTGGGTCGGCGGCAGCGCGCGCTTTGCGGTCGTCGACCCCGCCACCGGGCGCACGTTGGCCGATGTGGCCAACCTGGGCGCAAAAGAAACGGAAGCCGCCATTGCCGCCGCCAACGCCGCTTGGCCGGCCTGGCGCACGATGACCGCCAAGCAACGCCACGCGATCCTGATGAAGTGGTTCGCCTTGCTGAACCAGCACGCCGACGACCTGGCGCGCATCATGACCGCCGAACAGGGCAAGCCGCTGCCGGAGGCGCGCGGCGAGGTGATCTACGGTGCCAGCTTCATCGAGTGGTTCGCCGAAGAAGGCCGCCGTGTCTACGGCGAGACGATTCCCACCACCGACCCGAACAAGCGCACGCTGGTGATCAAGCAGCCGATCGGCGTGTGCGCGGCGATCACGCCGTGGAATTTTCCGATCGCGATGATCACGCGCAAGGTGGCGCCGGCGCTCGCCGCGGGCTGCCCGGTGGTGATCAAGCCGGCCGAGGCCACGCCGCTGTCGGCGCTGGCCTGTGCCGAGCTGGCGCAGCGCGCCGGCATGCCGGCCGGCGTGCTCAACGTGGTGACGGCCGATGCCCAGCAATCGATCGCGGTCGGCAAGGCGTTGTGCGCATCGGATACGGTGCGCCACCTGTCGTTCACCGGCTCCACCGAGGTCGGCCGCATCCTGATGCAGCAATGCGCGCCCACCATCAAGAAGCTCTCGCTCGAGCTCGGCGGCAACGCACCGTTCATCGTGTTCGACGATGCCGACATCGATTCCGCGGTCGAGGGCGCGATGATCAGCAAGTACCGCAACGCCGGCCAGACCTGCGTGTGCGCGAACCGGCTCTACGTGCAAGACGGTGTCTACGAGCGCTTCGTCTCCAAGCTGGCCGAGAAGTCCAAGACCATCAAGGTCGGCAACGGCTTCGAGCCCGGCATCAACCAGGGCCCGCTGATCGACGAGCAGGGCATGGCCAAGGTCGAAGCGCACGTGGCCGATGCGCTGGCCAAGGGCGCCAAGGTGCTGTCGGGTGGCAAGCGCATCGGCGAGCGCTTCTACCAGCCCACCGTGCTGGCCGACGCCACGTCGGAGATGCTGTGCGCGCGCGAGGAAACCTTCGGCCCGGTGGCGCCGGTGTTCCGCTTCAAGACCGAAGACGAGGCGATCCGGCTCGCCAACGCCACCGAGTTCGGACTCGCGAGCTACTTCTACAGCCGCGACGTCGGCCGCATCTTCCGCGTGGCCGAGGCGCTCGAGTACGGCATGGTCGGCATCAACACCGGCTTGATCTCGGTGGCCGAGGTGCCGTTCGGCGGCGTCAAGCAGTCGGGCCTCGGGCGTGAAGGCTCGCACCACGGCATCGACGACTACGTCGAGATCAAGTATCTGTGCCTCGGTGACTTGAACAAGTAGTCGGCGCCGCAGGGTTCGCTCGGCTGCGCGGTGGCCCTGCCCCGTTCATACTGCGCCCGGGGACCAGCGCAGTGAACCGATTGGGGCGTCACGACTCGGGGGACGAGGCCCGCACGCTGATCGCGCGGCGATTCCTGATGGTGTCGGCCGTGGTGTGCGGACTGGCCGCCTTGCTGCTGGCCACGACCGGACTTCGCATCGCCTACAAGCCGGTGTTCGTGGCCAGTTTCGCCGCTGGCTCGTTGATCTCGCTGTGGGCCACGCGCTGGAGCGCCGCGGCGGCGCAGTGGGCGATGCTCGCAGTCAGCGTCGGCGCGCTCGCGCTCGTGGCGCTCTATGCGCTGGAGAGCGGCCTCGGCTTGAACGCACCGGTGTTCGGCTTCGTGACGCTGCTGCCGATGGTGCTGTGCGCGGCCGTCAGCGTGCGCGCGGGCGTCGTGGCCACCTCGATCGGCGTCGTGGTGATGGCGGCGCTGGCCTGGTACGAACACGCCGGCTTGATCGCGGGCGTCGCTTCGCTGTCGCAACTGCCGGTGCCGCGCCGGCTCGCCAACCACCTGCTGCTGGCCGGCGCGGGCCTCGCCTGCGGTGTGATGCTGGCGCGCGCAATGGCCATGCATCAACGGGCCAGCGAAGAGCGCGAGGCGCGCTACCGCGAGCTGTTCGAGGTGTCACCACTGGCGCTGGTGGTGCATCGCGACTGGCGCGTCATCGACGCCAACGTCGCCGCGCTGGCGCTGTTCGGATACCCCGATCTCGCCACGATGAAGCAGCACCCGTTGCTGCAGCACCTCGAGGCCGACAAGCAAACGTTGGCCGCCGAGCGCATGCGCGCAGCGATCACCGGCGCACGCCTGCCGCCCACCGTGTATCGCGCCGTCACGCACGACGGCCGGCGCCTGACGCTGCGCGCCACCGCCACCGGCCTGTCGGCCGAGGGCGCGCCGGCCGTGCTGTCGATCTTCGACGACATCAGCGAGCTGCACGACGCGCAGGACGCGCTGCTGCGCTCGCAGACCACGCTGTCGCACCTGGTGGCCACCAGCCCCGACTTGATCACGCTCACCGACCTCGAGACCGGCCGCTACGTGATGGTCAACGACACCTTCACGCGTTTCACCGGCTATGCGGTCGACGAAGCCATCGGTCGCACCGCGCTCGAGCTCGGCATCTGGGACGATCCGGAGCAGCGCGCGGCGTTCGTGGCCGCGTTGCGCGAGCGCGGCACGGTAGCCGATTGGCCGCAGCAGTTCGTGTCGCGCACCGGCGAGCGCTTTTCGCTGCTGCTGTCGGCGGCGCAGTTCGACCTCGAGGGGCGGCGCTACCTCGTGCTCAACGGACGCGACATCTCCCAGACCGAACGCACGCGCCTGGCGCACGAGGCGGTGCTGCAGAACGCGTCGCTGGGCATCGCATTCACGCGCGAGCAGACCTTTGTGCAGGCCAACCCGGCACTCGAGCAGATGCTGGGCTGGGACCGCGGCACGCTCACCGGCCAGCCCGGCCAGGTGGTGTGGGCCAGCGCTGCCGAATACGCCGAAGCCGGCGCGCTGATTGGCCCGCGCCTGGCGCGCGGCGAGTCGGTGGAGTTCGTGCGCGAGCTGAAGCGCCGCGACGGCAGCGTGTTCTGGTGCCGCATGCTGGCCAAGGCCGTCGACCCCAAGCATCCGATGGGCGGCGGCACGATCTGGATCGTCGAAGACATCACCGAGCGGCGCCGCACCGAGCAGGCCCTGGCCAAGGCGCGCGACGATGCCGAGGCCGCCAACCGCGCCAAGAGCGCGTTCCTGGCCAACACCAGCCACGAGATCCGCACGCCGCTCAACGGGCTGGTCGGCCTGGCGCGGCTGGCGCGTCGACCCGAGGTCGACGAGACGCGGCGACGTCAATACCTGGATCAGATCGGCGACAGCGCCGAGACGCTCACCGCTGTGATCTCCGATGTGCTCGATCTGTCGAAGATCGAGGCCGGCCGGCTGCTGATCGAACAGGTGGCGTTCGATCTGGCGTCGCTGCTCGAGTCGCTCGGCCGCGTCTACGGCACGCTGGCCGATGCACGCGGCCTGGCCTACACGCAGACCCTTCACAGCGCGCTGCCGCGCCGCGCGCTCGGCGACCCGGTGCGGCTGCGCCAGATCCTCACCAACTACCTGAACAACGCGCTCAAGTTCACGCGCCACGGCGGTATCGCGCTCGTCGCCAGCGCGCCGCGCGACGGCTGGTTGCGCGTGGAGGTGAGCGACAGCGGGCCCGGCATCGAGGCCGCCGTGCAGCCGCGGCTGTTCACGCCGTTCACCCAGGCCGATCAGTCGACCACGCGCCGTTTCGGCGGCACCGGCCTGGGGCTGTCGATCTGCCGCGAACTGGCGCATCTGATGCACGGCGAGGTGGGCGTGCAGAGCTGCGCCGGCCAAGGCAGCACGTTCTGGGTCGAGCTGCCGCTGCCGCTCGCGGCCGTGCAGGACCCGGAGTCCGGGTTCGGTGCCGAAGCCGACGACAGCCCGCTCGAGGGTGCGCGCGTGCTGATGGCCGAGGACAACGCGGTCAACATGACGATCGCGGTGGCGATGCTCGAGCAATGGGGCGTGGTCGTGTCGCAGGCCAGCGACGGTGCTCAGGCGCTCGACGCGGTGGCGCAGGCCGACCGCGCCGGCTGTCCGTTCGATGCGGTGCTGATGGACGTGCACATGCCGGTGATGAGCGGCTACGAGGCGACACGTCTGCTGCGCGAGCGGCACAGCCCGGAGATGCTGCCGATCATCGCGCTGACCGCTGCGGCGCTCACTTCGGAGCGCGAGCTGGCGCTGGACGCCGGCATGAACGACTTTCTGACCAAGCCCATCGATGCACAGCGTTTGCGCGACACGCTCGGCGCCACGCTCGATGCGCGCCGCGCCGCGCGCGAGGCGCTCGGCTAGAACTGCGTTGGCAGCTCGTCGTTGGCGGCGCTGCCGCCGCCCCGCGAGCTGCGCGCCGCGAAGCCCGCGCGGCCTTGTGCGTTGCTCAACGCGGCCTGGCTGCCGGCCAGGCGCAGCAGCGTGTCGGCGTCACGCCCATCGACCGGGTAGCGCGCCACGCCGGCACCGACCGCCACCGCGACGTCCTGCCCCGCCACGTTGAGCGGCCGCTTCAGGCTCTCGCTCAGCTTGGCCACCACACGGTCGCCGTCGGCCACGTCGTCGATCCAGGCCAGCAGCACGGCGAAACGGTCGGCCCCGAGGGCGGCCACCACGTCGCTGGCGCGCAGGCCCGAACGCAAGCGCACGGCGATCTTGCGCCGCAGCACGTTGGCCGCTTCGGCCCCGAGCATGGCTTCAGTCGCGGCCAGGCCTTCGATGCGCAGCACCAGCACGGCCATCGGTGCGGGCTCGCGCTCGCGCAGCGCGAGCAGATGCGTCATGTGCTCCATCAACTGCGTGTGGTTGGGCAGCCCGGTGCCCAGATCGGTGGCGTAGGCTCGCCGCGCCGCCTGTTCGACGCGCTTGCGCTCGACCGCCTGGCGCAACGCCAGCGCGATGCGGTCGGCGTGCGCCTCGCGCGTCGGCACGACCTCCTGGACGCCCAGCTGCAGCAGGCGCGTGACGTCGTTGCCGCCGGGCTCGGGCATCAGCACCACCAGCGCGCTGTCGAGCACCGCGTGCGACAGCGCGCTCCACTGCAACAGGGCGTGCAGCTGCGCGGCGGTGCCGGCCTGCAGCAGCAGCGCATCGAAGCGATCGGATTGCAACTGCTGCGCGGCCTCGTCGAGGCTGCCGCAGCGCTGCACGATGAAGGGGCCGAGCGCCGACGTGGCGAGGTCGGGCGGCGAATCGCCTTGGAACAGCAGTTGGATCGGTGCACTCATGGGCAACCTGCGTGCTGTGCAAGGTTTGGAGCGGGCGATGGGAATCGAACCCACGTCTTGAGCTTGGGAAGCTCAGGTCCTGCCATTGAACGACGCCCGCGATGGAGCGAAGTCTACGCGACCCGACGCCGGCTTTCGTCGCGGGCACGACCAAAAAGCCCGCCCCGCCATCGCGGACCCGGAGGAGCGGTCCCTACACTAGCGGCGAGGAGGACTTCGCGGTGCGAAACAGCGGCGTGAAGAGTGTGCTGGTGACCGGTGGCGCGGGTTTTCTCGGCTCGCATCTGTGCGAGCGCCTGATCGATGCCGGCCACGACGTCTTGTGCGTCGACAACTTCTACACCGGCAACCGGCGCAACATCGCGCGGCTGTTGGGGCATCCGAACTTCGAGCTGATGCGCCACGACGTCACGTTCCCGCTTTACGTCGAGGTCGACCAGATCTTCAACCTGGCCTGCCCGGCGTCGCCGATCCACTATCAACACGATCCGGTGCAAACCACCAAGACCAGCGTGCACGGCGCGATCAACATGCTCGGACTCGCCAAGCGAGTCGGGGCGAAGATCCTGCAGGCGTCGACCAGCGAGGTGTACGGCGACCCCACCGTGCATCCGCAGCGCGAAGATTACTGGGGCCACGTCAACCCCATCGGCATGCGGGCCTGCTACGACGAGGGCAAGCGCTGCGCCGAGACGCTGTTCTTCGACTACTGGCGACAACACGGGCTGAGGATCAAGGTCGGGCGGATCTTCAACACCTACGGGCCACGGATGCATCCCAACGACGGACGCGTGGTGTCCAATTTCGTCGTCCAGGCGCTGAAAGGCGCGCCCATCACGATCTGTGGCGACGGTTCGCAGACCCGATCGTTTTGCTACGTGAGCGATCTGGTCGATGCGCTCGTGCGGCTGATGAACTCGCCGGACGACTTCACGGGTCCGGTCAATCTCGGCAACGACAGCGAGCTCACCATCCTCGAGCTCGCGCAGCACGTCATCCGATTGTGCAATTCCCCCTCCAAGATCATCCGCGAGCCACTGCCGTCGGACGATCCGCGTCAACGCCAACCGGACACCACGCTCGCACGTGAGCGCCTCGGCTGGCAGGCCAGCACCCAGCTCGATGAAGGCCTGGCCAAGACGATTGCGTACTTCGAGGAAACGTTGGCATCGGGCCGTCAGCCTTCGCCCGGTTCGTAGAATCGCGGCGATGATTTCGCAGCTCACCCGCCGTGCCGCCCGCGGGCCGCTTGAGCGGTCGCTGCGACTGGCGCTCGCACTGGGCGGCCTGCTGTGGCTGCTGGTGCTGCCCGGCTGCGCAGGACTGCCCGCGAGCGTGGAGCGCAGCGCCTCGTTTGCCTTCACCGACACCGCCACGACGCCGCTGGCGCGCATCGCCAGCGCATCGATGCCGGATGCGCAAGGCATGTCGGGCTTCCGCATCCTGCCGACCGGCGACTATTCGCTCGACGCGCGCATCGCGCTGGCGCGGCGCGCGACGCGCTCGATCGATGCGCAGTACTACCAGCTGCACAGCGACTCGGTCGGCCACCGCTTCCTGCACGAGCTGCGCGACGCCGCGGCGCGCGGCGTGCGCGTGCGGCTGCTGATCGACGACTTCTACACCACCGGCCAGGACGCGATGCTCAGCGAGTTCGCGGCCCATGCCAACGTCGAGGTGCGGCTGTTCAACCCGCTGCCCTCGCGCGCCAGCTCGTCGGCCCGGCGCGTGCTGGCTTCGCTGCACGAATTCGGCCGCATCAACCACCGCATGCACAACAAGCTGTTCGTCGCCGACAACGCATTGGCAGTGAGCGGCGGGCGCAACATCGGCGACGAGTACTTCATGTCGGGCTCGGCGGCGAATTTCATCGACCTCGACGTGCTGGCCGCCGGCGTGGTGGTGCGCCAGCTCTCCGATGCGTTCGATGCCTACTGGAACAGCGAGTACAGCTACCCGATCGCCAGCATCGTCGGCCGCCTGGACGCTGCCGCGGCAGCACGCGAGCGCTTCGAGCAGCGCGTGAAGACGGTGTCCGGCGAGTGGGCCGTGGCGCCGCACGACATGTTCGATCGCACCAGCGTCGGCCGCCAACTCGAGGCAGGGCAACTCGATCTGCATCTGGCGCCGGCGCGCGTGCTGGTCGACCCGCCCGACAAGGTCGGGTACAAGCGCGGGCGATCGGTGGAAGGCACGGCGTTCTTCGACGCGATCAACTTGATCCGCAGCGCACGCAGCGAGGTGGTGATGGCGTCGCCGTACTTCATCCCCGGCGAGCGCGGCGTCGAGCTGATGCGCCAGGCGGTCGCGCACGGCGTGCGCATGAGCGTGCTCACCAATGCCGCCGATGCCACCGACGAACCGCTGGTGCACTTCGCCTACGCGCGCTACCGCCACGAGATGCTGCGCGCCGGCGTGCAGGTCTACGAGCTCGGCGGCCGGCTCGTGACTCAATCCGAGGAGTTGGGCATCTTTCGTGCGTCATCCGGCCGCTTGCATGCCAAGGTGGCGGTGATCGACCGCCGCCATGTGATGGTAGGTTCGATGAACCTCGATGCGCGCTCGGCGCGCGCCAACACCGAAGTGAGCCTGTCGATCGAAAGCCCGGCGCTGGCCAGCGAGATCTCGAGCCTGGTGGCACGCGGCGACCACTTGGTGGGCGCGTACAAGCTGCGCCTGGCCCAGGACGGCGACCACATCGAATGGGTGTCGCGCAGCGGCGAGCACGAGGTCGTCACGCGCGACGAACCCGGTGCCACGGTGCTGTCGCGCCTGTGGCTGTGGATGCTGTCCAACTTCGTCAGCGAAGACCTGTTGTAGCGCGCCAGTGGGCACCCCGGTTCACGACCGCCGTGTGCGCAGCTACGTGCTGCGCGCCGGCCGCATGGGCACCGGCCAGCAGCGCGCGCTGCGCGAGCTGGCGCCGCGTTATGTGCTGCCGTTCACCGAGCACCCGCTCGATGCGACGGCCGCATTCGGCCGCGCCGCGCCGCTGATCCTCGAGATCGGCTTCGGCATGGGCGACGCCACCGCGGCGATCGCCGCCGCGTCACCGCAGTTGAACTTTCTCGGCGTCGAGGTGCACCCGCCGGGGGTCGGCGCGCTGTTGCAGCACATCGATGCGCAGCAGTTGCGCAACGTGCGCATCGTGCAGCACGACGCGGTGGCCGTGCTCGAGCACATGCTCGCGCCCGGTTCACTGGCCGGTGCGGTCGTGTTCTTCCCCGACCCGTGGCCGAAGAAGCGACACCACAAGCGCCGGCTGATCCAGCCGGCGTTCGTGGCCCTGCTGGCGTCGCGGCTTGCGTCCCGCGCCACGCTGCACCTGGCCACCGATTGGGCGCCCTACGCCCAGCAGATGCTCGAAGTG
>Ga0075366_10001664_pt1 | contig 11162 bp, 8 predicted proteins | sample EndMethybrTD3031_FD_72351 | JGI IMG/M metagenome (GOLD analysis project Ga0075366, IMG submission 72351) | Populus endosphere microbial communities from Tennessee, USA - Endosphere MetaG P. TD hybrid TD303-1 | ecosystem: Host-associated > Plants > Roots > Endosphere | place: USA: Tennessee... | reverse complement strand
GCGCTGCTCGAGCGCGGCACGCGGCTGCTGCGCATGGCCAGCAACGAGGCCGGCCACCTGGCGGCGGCCTCGAGCATCCCTGATGAAGGCTGGCTGACCCTGGCGGGCGAGCTGAGCGAGCGCCAGGCGCATGTGCAGCTGACGCTGGAGCGCGCCGACGGCGAACGCCAGCCGCTCGAGCTGGTAGTCGATGCGGCGGCCGGCGCCGGCGCGCTCGCCGCGCAGACCTGGGCGCGGCTGCAGATCGCCGCGCTGCAGGCCGACGAGGAGGCCCAGCGTGGCGAGATCGGCCGCCTGTCGCGCGAGTTCGGCATCGTCACCGGCGAGACCTCGCTGATCATCCTCGACCGTGCCGAGGACTACGCGCGGCACGACATCCCGCCGCCGCCGGAGCTGGCCAAGGCCGTGGCCGCGCTGCGCGCCCAGGCGCAGCAGTTGCGCCAGCACGACCAGCGGAGCCAGCTCGACCAGGTGGCACACCGCTTCCACCAGAAGATCGCCTGGTGGGAACGCGCATTCCCGAAGGACGACTGGCAGGCACAGAAGCCGCCGACGGCGCCGCGCAGGTCGCAGGCCGCGCAGGACGGCGCTGCAGCCGAGCGCCGCGTCGACGCCGCGCCGCAAGCCATGCCCGCGGTACCGGCGGCGCTGGCCGCGCCCGGGGGTCCGATGGCCGGCGCCGGTGCGGCGCGCGAGGCGCGGGCCAAGGCGACCGGCGGCGCGGCCGACCAGGCGCCGGCTGCGGCCGTGATCCGCCTGCGCCCGGCCACGCTCGACGCCGCCTACGCGCGGCGCATGAAGACCGCGCCGAGCGCGCAGCTGTACCGCGTCTACCTCGACGAGCGCACCGGCCAGCGCGACAGCACCGCCTTCTTCCTCGACGCCGCCGAGCTGCTGTTCGAGCGAGGGCTGGCCGAGCTGGGCCTGCGGGTGCTGTCCAACCTGGCCGAGATGAACCTGGAGAACCGCCAGGTGCTGCGCATCCTCGCCCAGCGCCTGATCCAGGCCGGCCAGCCGCGCATGGCCATCCCGCTGCTGCGCAAGGTGCAGCGCCTCGGGCCGCACGAGCCGCAGTCCTATCGCGACCTCGGCCTGGCACTGGCCGCCGACGGCCAGACGCAAGCGGCGGTCGACATGCTCTACGAGGTGGTGCTGCGCCCCTGGCCACGCTTCCCCGAGATCGAGCTGATCGCGCTGGCCGAGCTGAATGCGATCGTCGCTGCGCAGCCGCCCGGCCTGGACAGCGCGCGCATCGACCGCCGGCTGCTGCGCCACCTGCCGCTGGCGCTGCGCGCGGTGCTGAGCTGGGACACCGACAACACCGACGTCGACCTGTGGGTCACCGACCCGAACGGCGAGCAGGCCTACTACGGCAACCCGCTGACCCACCAGGGCGGGCGTATGTCGCAGGACGCGACCGGCGGTTACGGCCCGGAGGAGTTTTCGCTGCGACACGCCAAGCCCGGGGTCTACAAGGTCGAAGCGCAGTTCTACGGCCACCGCCAGCAGATCGTGTCGGCGACGACGACGATCCAGCTGGTGCTGAGCACCGGCTTCGGCACCCCGCGCCAGGTCGACAAGCGCGTCACGTTGCGCCTGCGCGAGCCGAAGGAGCGGGTCTTCGTGGGCGAGTTCGAGGTCAGGTAGGCCGTTGTGCCGGGCCATCTGGGACTTTTCGCCGCTATCGAAGGGTCTTGTGTATCCGTGTGTGTGTCGATTGGCCCCACCCCTCGACTGAGTACCTGCTGCAACGGCACACTCGCGGTCTCGCATTCGAAACGGGCCTCATCGGCGCCACCCTTGCCGCGCCCTCCGCATCGCTTCGCTTCGAGCCTCCCACTCCCAACCTGCATAGAGGAAAGACGGACATGCCAAAGCTGCGCGAAGTGATCTCCGCCGACCGAGCCGCCAACGCCACGCCGGTGGTGCGGGCCATCGACGTCGGGTTCGGTCTCGTGAAGTGCAGCCTGCCCGGCAACGGCTTCACGAGCTTCCCCTCGATGGCGATCCCGGCCGACGCGAGCGCCGTGCGCACGCTCAGCACCCGCCGTCGCGACACGTTCGACGTGCCGGTGAAGGACGCCAAGTACGAAGTCGGCCGAGACGTGCGCCTGGCGCAGGCGGGCGGCAGCTTCGGTCGCGACGTGACCGACGAGTTCTACCGCGGTCCCATCTACGAAGCACTGGCCAAGGGTGCGCTGCGCTACATGGCCGAAGCCGGCGATGCGGAGATCGACCTGCTCGTGCTGGGTCTGCCGGTGAACCAGTACAACGATGCCAAGCGCCGGGACTATCTTCGCGAGACCTACGAGGGCGCCATCGACCTCGGCGACGGCAAGACCATGAGCGTGCGCAAGGTCGTGGTGCAGGCCCAGCCCATGGGCGGTTACGCCGCGCTGGACGGCCACCTCGACGACTTGAACCGGACCATCGCCGCCACCAACGGGGCGCTGAAGCCGCTTTCCGGCGGCGACGAACTGGACGAGCTGTCGGTGTTGATGGTCGATGCCGGCGAGCACACGCTCGACTGGCTTCTCATCCAGCAAGGGGCGATCAATCCGCGTGCGAGCGGCGCGGCGTCCGACGCCGGCCGCCATCGCGTGGTCCGCGCGGTGCTCGACTCGCTGGCCGCAGAGGTCGGGCGCCCGCTGGGCCCGGCGGTGCTGCCCCGCATCAACGAGGCGCTGCGACTGGAGAAGCCGGTCAAGCTTTCGGGCGTGGCCTATGACCTGACACGCTATGAGCCGGTGATCATGAGCGTCGTGGAAGACTCCATCAACCGCATGGTCGACGGCTTGCGCGATGCGCACGAAATCGTCGACCTCATGGTGCTGGTGGGCGGGCAGCCCGAACGCTACCGCGACGTGTTGGCCAAGCGCTTTCCTGCGATCCCCGTCTTCATCATGCCGGAGCCGCTGTCTGCCAACGTGCGTGGCTTCCAGCTGATCGGCGAGGCGCTGGCCGAGGAAAGCTGAGCAGCCCGCGCGGAGTGACGCATCGTGACGGTCCTTCGGCTGGAGCTGGACATCGACAGCGATGTGTACCCTGAGCTGTACGCCAGGCTGGCGATCATCCTGGACGCCAGGGGACGCGGTGAACGCATGCGCCAACTCGCAGCGAGCGGGCTCGTGTGGGAGATGCTGCGCCTAGAGGGTCAGGCGCCGTCCACCGTGCCCCCGCCGGCCGCAGCGGCGTCCAAGCCTGCCCCACCGAAGCGCAAGCAGCCCGCCGTGGCGCCTGCCGCGCCACAGGCGGCGCGTTCGGCCGCGACCGCGCCGCCCTTCGTCGACCTGGCCATTGATGCCCCACCCGCGCTGCGCGCGGCGGCATCGGGTGATGCCGGCCGCGCCCCCGAGGCGATCGACGACGACCTTCCAGTGCTCACCGATGTCCTCGAACCCGCGCCGGTGCGCGAGGCCGCCGATGGTTCGCAGGATCCGCCGGCCGCCGACGCGCACCATATGAAGCCCCTGTGGCCTCACGGCGCGCGGCGTGGGCCCGCCACGCGCTCGCGGCTGATCCGCATGAAGGAACGCGGGCTGTTCAAGAACGGCTGAGGCACGAAGGTTCACTGAGCGATCAGGCCGGCCGGCCCGCGGCGTGCTCACCGACAGCGACGCTTCTGCTCGTTCACACACGCCGTGCATGGCGCGACAGCACGTCGCGCAACTCGCGCAACTTGGGTGGTTTGCCCAGAATCTCGTCGATTTGCGACGGTGTGTCTGCGTTGGCGTCAATGCCCTGTCCCCAGCCAGTGAGCATGATGACCGGGGTGGACGGCGCAGTCTGTTTCACTGCCGCCGCCACCTTGCGGCCGTCGACATGCGGCATGCCCAGGTCGGTCATCACCATCGAGAACGTCTCGCCGCGGGCGTGGGCCACCTTGAATGCATCGATGCCCGCCTGCCCGCCATTCGCCGCGACCACCGCATGCCCGTCGGCTTCGAGCATGCGTTGCAGTGTCTCGAGCACGACGGGATCGTCGTCGACGACCAGGATGCGCAGCGGTTCCGACACCGGGGCCGCAACGGGCGGCGGCGCTTGCGCCGCGATGGCCGTGAGGTCGGGCACCACGAACCGCAACGCGACCGTCGTGCCGCGCCCGGCTTCGCTGCGGATCTCGATGTCCGCGCCGTGGCGCTGAACCGTGCCGTAGACCATCGCCAGACCGAGGCCCGTGCCGCGCTCGCCTTTGGTGGTGAAGAAGGGCTCCAGGCAGCGCCGGCGTGTGTCCTCGTCCATGCCGACACCCGTGTCGGTCACTTCCACCTGCACGCGCGCCGGCGACGCACCTTCCGCCACGCGCGTGCTCACGGTCAGATCGCCCCCTTCCGGCATCGCATCGACCGCGTTGAACACGAGGTTGATGAGCGCTTCGCGGATCTCGCCTTCGACGCCCAGCACCGGCGGCAGATCGTCGGCCAATGCCAGGTGCACCTGGATCGCGACGCCACGCTGCTGCGGCATGTCGCTCCAGCGCGCCCGGGTCAGCTCGACCACGTGCTGCACGAGCAGGTTCAATGACAGCGGCACCAGCGCCAGCGGCGTCTCGCGCTGGCGGTAGAACTCGCGCATGCGCGCGACCGTGGCGGCCACGTCGTCGATCGCGCGCGCGATGGTCTGCAGCTGGTCACGGGCCCGCTCGCTGAGACCGGGCTCGCGCTCGAGCAGGCTTTCGGTGTAGAGCGCGATCGGGGAGATCGCGTTGTTGATGTCGTGCGCGATGCCGCTGGCCATCTGGCCCAGCGCGCGCAGCCGCTCTTGCTGCATGACCGCCTGCTGCGTCTTGCGCAAGTCGTCGTAGGCGGACTGCAGTGCGCCATACAGCTGCACCTGATGCGCCGCCAGCGCCACGTGCTCGCTCAGCTGCCGCAGGAACTCGCAATCCGCGCTGGTGAACCCTTCGGGGGCGTCGCGCGCCGCGATCAGGAGCCCGAATGGTTCGTTCTCCACCTGAAGCGGCGCCAGCACGGCACTGCGCAGACCAGCCGTCGCCAGGCGCTCCTCCAGGGAGCCGTCGGATCGTGCCAGATCAGGCTTGAAGACGAGATGGCCCTGCAGGCAGCGCGACAGGTCGCCCGGGTCCGGGGTCATGTCGGGCTGATCGAGCGAGCCGTGCCGCGCGGCGCGCATCCGGCTGTCTGCGCCGAGACAATGGAGGCGGTATTGGCGCCGGGCGTCGTCGTACAGCGCGACCGCGCAGAAGGCGACTTGCAACTCGCGCTCGATGCTGTTGCAGACGATCTGGAACACGCTGGTCAGATCGAGCCGATCGCCGATCGCACGGGTGATCTGGTGCAGCAGGTCCATGCGCGAGAGCTGCGACTGCATTCTGCGCATGAGCGCTTCGCGCTCCTGCTCGCGCCGCTCGATGGCATGGTCCGCCTCCCGCAGCCGGGGCGCTTGCATCGACGAGCGTCGCGCCGACCACGTCGAACTCCGCCACGCCGGCCGCTTGATAGGACAAGGGCGCGCCTTCCTTCAGCGCTTCGGCCGCACGCCGCAGGCGCTGCGCCGGCACCGCGATGCGACGACCGACGAGCACGGCCGCGGTCCCCGCTGAAATCAGCAACAGGATCGCGATTGCGCCGGCTTCCCACACCGAGCGCCACAGGCTCTGGCCGAGCACCGCGTCGGGCACGCCGATGACAAAAGCCCACTTGTAGTTCGGCGACGTGCTGAAGAACGCGGTCGCGGCGCTGCCGTCGAGCGAACGCGATCGGACGAAGCCTTCGGGCCCCGCCTTGAGTTGCTGCGCGAGATCGGGGGTGACCGAATGGCCGACCCACTTCAACGCGTCCGGCTGGCGAGCGACGATGTGGCCTTGCCGGTCCGCAATGGCGGCAATCCAGCCGGGCGCCAACTTCTGGTCGTCGATCACGCGCTGCATGTCCTCGGCAGGAACGACGACGCTGATGCCGTGCCCGGACACGTCAGCTTGCCGCACCGGAACGCTGATGGCGACGACCCACTTGCCGGTGGCCGGTCCTCGGAACAGGTCGGAGATCGTGGCACCCGAATCCATCACGCGAACGGTGCGTTGTCCCTCGCGCCGCCTGGGGAGTTCGGCATCCGGCGGCAGCGAGCTGTTGACGCGCATGCCGTCCGGGCCGAACAGCACGATCCATCCTCCGGTGCCGGCGGTCGCCTGGACCGCCTGCTGGTGGAACGATCGCAGATCGCCCGTTCGCAGGCTCGGCGAGGTGGCGAGCGTCCAGGCAATCGCTTCGCGGCGGCCCAGCTCGCGGTCCACCACGAGCGACAGCGCGCGTGCGGTCTCGCGCAACGCCTGCTCCATCGCCGCCTTTTCGCGTGCGTACGTGGAGGCCACGGCCCACGCGGTCGCTGCCATGCAGCAGAGAACCACGCACAGCACCAGAATCAGGATGCGCGACCGTACGGACTCCAAGAGCTGCACGTCTACTCCTGCAGTCCCGCGCCACGCAGCCAACCGACGAGGGCATCCATCTGCTGCCGGTGTGCGGGCTCCGTCGCCGGCGGCATGCGCTCTCGAACAGCCTGCAGGCTCTTGAACACCGTGCGTTCGTGCAGACGCCTCGTCCACGCCGTGCTCAGCTCCGTCAGCCCGAGGGCGTGTGCGGCGGCCGCGCCGGGCAGATAGCAGGTGGCGAAGTCCGGATTGACGGCCATGCTGCGCTGGGATTCCTCCAGCGCAGTGCGGAAGTCGGACTGCGCCAGCGCAGCCCAAGCCCGCGCGAGGTGCCACACCGCCCGCAGCGGCTCGCGCGGACTCGTCGCGAACGCGCGCCCGCACCATGACGCCGCCTCTTCGGGGAACCCGCGACGTGTGCGAACCAGTGCGAGCAGCCCGTAGGCAGGCGCGAACGACGCGCTCAGCCGGATGCAGTGCCGCAAGGACTCTTCGGCGCGTGCCGTCTCGCCTCGGCCGTAGGCGACCAGGCCGTGGACGTAGTGCGCATCGGGATCCTGAGGGTCGATCGCCACCGCGCGCTCGGCATGTCCGGCCGCCATGTCGAGCAATGTGGCCGGCTCATCCGCAAACCAGCCGAACTGCGCCGCACGCCAGTGGCACGTCGCCAGGCAGACGGACGCCAGCGCGAGCGCCGGATCCGCTGCATGGGCCTGCCGCGCCCAATGCAGCGCGCGCTCGTTCGTGGCCGCGCTTTCCGGCCGCGCGAACAGCTCGACCCAGGCGCGGCTGGCCAGGATGCGCGCCTGTGCAATCGGGCCGTCGGCCGGCGACGCGCTGCGCGTCATGATCTGCAGCACCTCGAACTTGAGTGCGCGCGACAACCGCGCCACGACGGTGCGCGCTGCGGCGTCCCACGACGACAGCGGCAGCTGAATCGTTTCGGCCCAGGTCTGCGTACCGGACGGCACATCGATCACCTGCACCGTCACGACGAGCTCGTCGTCGATCAGCTCGACGCTACCCTCGACCACGAAGCGCGCGCCGAGCTGCCGGCCGACCTCCGGTGACGCCATCGCTTGTGCGGCATAGGTCATCATCGTCCCGCGCGCCACGATCAGCCAGTCGGGCTGGCGTGACAGCTCGCCGATCAGATCGGCAGTGAGGCTCTCGCTGACGAAGTCGAGTGCCTCGGGCAGGCGCCGGGCACGGAACGGAAGCACCGCGATCGACTTGCCGCCAAGTGCCGGGCCCTCGGGCCTGCCGACCGGCCAGCGCAGCCGGTAGCCCTTGCGCGGCACACTGACCACCGCCTGGCCGCCCCCGGCATCGGTGCCGAGCGCGCGGCGCAGCAACGCCACCGCCTCGTACAGCGAACTCGTCGTCACCACCAGGCCGGTCCACACGCCGTCCATCAGTTGCTCGGTGGTCACGAGTGCGCCGCGCGCTTGCGCGAGCACGGCCAGCAAGCGCATCGTGCGCGGCTCCAGCTTGACGACGCGGCCATCGGCCTCGATCTGGTCGAGCCGAGGATCGACCACCCAAGGCCCGAGCGTGAAGCGGGGATCGGTCGCGGATTCGGCACTCGACGCAGGTCCCTCGCTGGACACGATCGACTTCCTTACTGACTGCAGTGCGTCGATCTTAAGGAATCCCTCAGACCGGCCTCGAGACTTGCAGCGCCGTTGCCGCCAAGATCCAGCCATCGCACCACAGGAGTTCTCCCCGTGCCGAGCCTGAACCGCCGCCGTTTCGCCGCCCTTCTTGCCTGCCCTGCTCTGACCGGCATCGTGCCTTCCGCCATGGGCCAATCGCCCCTCAAGCTGATCGTGCCCTTCGCCGCGGGCTCCGCACCCGACACCATCGCGCGCCTCGTCGGCGAGCGGCTCGGGCCTGCGCTCGACACCACCGTCGTCGTCGAGAACCTGGCCGGCGCCGGGGGAGCGATCGGGGTCGACCGCGTTGCGAAGGCCGCACCGGACGGACAGACGCTCGTGCTGTCGGGCGATGCAGCGCTGGTGATTCCGGATGCAGCGGGAACCCGACCCTATGACCCGCTGAAAGACCTGACACCGATCTCGCAACTGGTGCTGACGCCGAATCTGCTCGTGGTCAACATCGAGGTCCCGGCCCGGACGGTGGAAGAACTCGTCGCCCTGGTGCGTAGCAGGCCGGGCCGCTACAGCTACGCGTCGGCCGGCAACGGCACCTCGTCGCACCGTGCAGGCGAGCTGATGAACAAGATGGCCGGGCTCGACATGGTGCATGTGCCGTACTCGAAGAGCCCGCTGCCGGACGTGATCGCCGGACATGTGCAGGTCTTCTTCGCCAACGTGGCGAACACGCTGCCGCTGCTGCGCGAAGGAAAGCTTCGAGCGCTTGCCGTGTCGTCGCTGGAGCGCCTGCCGCTCGTGCCGGAGCTGCCGACCCTGGCCGAATCGGGACTGCCGGGTTTCGAGGCGGTGGCCTGGTTCGGGCTGCTCGCGCCGGCAGGCACGCCGCGGCCGCTGGTGGCGCGGCTGCAGGCCGCTGCTCAGGCCACTCTCAACGAGCCGGCCCTTCGATCCAAGCTGCAGAGCCTGGGGGTCGTGCCTCTGGGCGGCAGCTCCGCGGAGTTCGCGCGGCTGCTCGAGGCCGAGACCCGCAAATTGGCCGCGATGGCCGAAGCGAAGGCAGCGGTCCCGCGCTGATCTCCTGTCTGCCGCCGCCGGCGGGGCAATGCCAAGCAACCTGTCGGGCGGCCACCAAGCGCGGCGACAGCGCGTTGCGGCAAACTCGCACCATGCGCATCGTCGCGTGGAACTGCTGCCGCGGCCCCTTCGAGAAGAAGCTCGCGGCACTGGAGCAACTCGCGCCCGACGTGGCCGTCATCAGCGAAGCGCTCGAGCCCGCCGAGGAGACGAGCCAGTTGCGCTGGTTCCCTTCCAATGCCTCGCGCCTCGGCATCCAGGTGCGCACGTTCAACGGCCACCGCCTGAAGCGTTTGAGGGTCGCGGCCGATCTTCCCAACTGCGTGGTGCCGCTGCGTGTCAGCGGCGGCTTGGTCGACTTCAACCTCCTGGCCGTGTGGACCTGGCCCGCGCCGAGCTACACCCAAGCCTTTCTGAACGGCCTCAGGGCCTATGCGAAGCTGCTCGGACGCGGCCCCACCGTCGTGGCCGGCGACTTCAACGGCAACCCCATGTTCGACAAGCCCGCGGCACGCATGAAGTGGTGGAGCCAGGGCTTCGACCTGTTGCATGACGCCGGCCTCGTCAGCGCCTACCACTGTTTCCATGACGTCGCCTACGGCCGCGAGCCGCACGCCACCCATCACTTTCTGCGCAGGCCCGAGCGACCCTTCCACATCGACTTCTGCTTCGTGCCCACCGCCTGGGCCGAAGCCGAGCTCAGCGTGGACCTGCCCGCGTCGCCCGAGTGGCGAGCCTTGAGCGATCACTTTCCGCTGGTCGTCGATACCCTGAGTCGCTGCGGTCCAAGTGCCTTGCCGGTGGAGGTCCGCTCGGGCAAAAGCTGAGGCGGCATTCTCGTTGCTAACCCTTCTTGCCCCCGAAGAGCAGCAAAGCGGCACCGACTGCAATTGCTGCGACACCGGCCCAGACCGGGACGTTGACAGCCTGCTTCTCCTTGACGGACAACTCGATCGGTCCGAGTTTGACGTCGTGCGTCTCTTTGGTGAAGCTGAAGCCGCCGTACAGCAGGCCGAGGACGCCGGCGACTATGAGGGCGACGCCGACGAGTTTGACCAGGTTCATTGGAGCGGTCTCCTTCGTGCAACGCAAACCTCGGATGCCGGTTGGCCCAGGGGGAGCGCTGTTCGGCGATTGAACCACACGCCGCTACAGCGGGCGAACGCCCCCACGGTGCTGTTCTCTTCAAACCCTCGACGACCCGCTACTTGCCGGTGAAGTTCGCGACGTAGTAGGCCAGCAGATCCAGGTCCTGCGCCGGCACCTGGCTCAATGCCTCGGTCATCGCGCGTGTATAGCCCGGTCGATCGCCCGACTTGAAGCCCTGAAGCGTTCCGCGCACGTAGTCCTCCTTCTGACCACCGATGCGCGGCACCCCCTGACCGCCCGCCAGATCGGCGCCATGGCAGAACACGCACTTGTGCTGCTGCGCAAGCGCCTGCCCCTTGCTCATGCGCGCCGCGTCGGGCGGTGTGGTGGGCGGCGGCGCGGGCACGGGCGGCAGCGTGCCGATGAAATCGGAGAAGCCACGCAGGTCGGCGTCCTTCATCGGCTTGGCCAGCGCAATCATCGCGTCGTTGTTGCGACGGCCCTCGCGGAACAGAAACAGCTGCGTGATCGTGTAGAGCGAAGGCTGCCCCGCGAGCACCGGCACGCCCGGAATGTCGCTGCGGCCGTTGGCGCCGTGGCAGGCGGCGCAAACCGTGCGGAAGCGCTCGGCATAGTCGGCAGTGGCGGCTGTACCGGCAGCCGAGGCGGCACTCGCGCGGGCGGCGGGCTTCTTCGCCTGCGCGTGCGCAGGCGAGCCCACCACCATCGCGAGCGACGCCAGCACGGCCAAGGCCGCGTTGCGTCGCCCGGCCGTCATGTCACTTGCCGGCGTAGCTGATGCGGTAGATCGCGCCGGCGTGGTCATCGCTGACAAGCAGCGAGCCGTCCTTCATCACGAGGAAGTCCACCGGGCGGCCGAGGTAATTGTTGTCCTCGACGAACCCGGTCATGAACGGCTCGACCTTCGCGCCGCCCTTGCCGTCGGGCCACGCGACGTACACGCCGTTGTACTTCTTCGTGCGGTTCCACGG
>Ga0075366_10001663_pt1 | contig 11165 bp, 11 predicted proteins | sample EndMethybrTD3031_FD_72351 | JGI IMG/M metagenome (GOLD analysis project Ga0075366, IMG submission 72351) | Populus endosphere microbial communities from Tennessee, USA - Endosphere MetaG P. TD hybrid TD303-1 | ecosystem: Host-associated > Plants > Roots > Endosphere | place: USA: Tennessee... | reverse complement strand
GCTCCCATTCGACTGCCGTTGCCTGCGGCAGGAACGATGGCGATGAAGCGCGGAGAAGAAGATGAGAGGGCCGACATGGCGGGATTTTACGCCGCGTTTCCGCGGCTCGGGGTTCGCTCCAGTTGGGCTATGCTTCGCAAACTGATATTTTGGCTGCGCATTGAAGCCCCGCACTGAACCCACGTGCAGACCGGAAGACAGGCCGCATTGGCTGATCTGAAGCACTGTCCCAAAGCACTTTCAAACCAACAATCAAGCAAGTAACAGGTAATGAAATTCGTCCTCCGCCATGCCGATATCCGCATCCAGGCCGAACGCGTCTGGCTTGATGCGCTGCTCTCTCATGCGCCGGACGTGCGTGGCCTCATCATCCAGGCAGCACCCTATATCAGTCAGCTGAGTGAATCACGCGAAAACCACGCGGCCAAGCGCTTGCGTGAGGCCGGTTTTGGCACGCTGTTGGTAAGCATGCTTACGCCCTACGAGGAGTCACGCGACCCGGATGTGCGCTATGACGTTTCGCTTCTCACGCGTCGCTTGCAGGCACTCCTCACCTGGATCGACCAGCAACCGCAGCTCACCGGTCTCCCGGTTGGTCTGCTGGCCATCGGCACGGTTGCAGCGGCGGGCGTGCGACACATCGCACGTGAAGCGGAGCGCATCAGTGCCATGACGATTCGCTGCGGCCGCGCCGATCTTGCCGGCGCCGAGCCGCTACGGCGCCTGAGCGTGCCAACACTGGTGCTGGTTCCCGGCAACGAACCCGAACTGCTCAGCCCCAACCAGCAAGCCTACGCCCTGATGGGACAAACCAAGGCCTGGCTGGAAATCCCCAATGCAAGCGCCAGCCTTATCGAACCCGGCACACTGGAAATTGCCGCCAAGGCAGCCAGTGAGTGGTTTGTTACGCACATGCCCGAAGCCAAACCACCAGAAGATGCCCAGGACGCTCCCTCTGATCTTCCCGACGCACCTTGAAAGCAGCAGTAGATGCATATAACACCGGACATTCACTTCAAAAGGAGAAACCATGAATCCGAAACGTCGTCTCTGCCTTGGCGCCAGCGCTGCGCTGCCCCTGTCGCTCATGCTTGAAGGTTGCGCTACCACCGCGTTCTCGAACATGTCGCGCAATGCTGTTGTAGACGCAGGCTATACCGGCGCGGCGGGAGCGGTCGTTGATGGCATCGCCGTCTATAAGACGCTGCAGCAAGCCCTGGACGGCGCGCCAGCCAACTCTGCGACACCATGGCGGATCGCCGTGCGCAACGGGCGTTATTACGAAAAGCTCGAGATCACGAAGCCCAATATCCGCTTCGTCGGCGAGAGCCGCGACAAGACCATCCTGACCTTTGATGCCTATTCGGGTCTCGCCAAGCCGGGTGGTGGCGGTACGACCTGGGGCACCAATGGCTGTGCCACGCTGATTGTCCGCGCAACAGATTTTGCAGCCCTCGACCTCACCATCGAGAACGGCTTCGACTTTCCGTCAAATGACAGCAAGGACCCGAAGGATCCAACCTATACCAACGCTGGTCAGGCCGTAGCGCTCATGACCGCCAAGGGATCCGACCGCGCATTCTTCAACAATGTGAAGATCACCGGCCACCAGGACACGTTGTTCGTCGATGCCGGTCGCAGCTATTTCAAGCATTGCTACATCAGCGGCAATGTCGATTTCATCTTCGGCGCGGGCCAAAGTGTCTTCGAAGAATGCGAGATCGTTACCCGTCCGCGCACGAAACCCAACGTCAATCCAGTGGGCTACGTCACGGCCCCCAGCACACAGATCAGCAACCCTTACGGGCTGGTCTTTGTGCGTTGCAAACTGGTCAAGGAGAACAAGGACGTACCCGCTGGCTCCAGCCCCCTGGGTCGCCCATGGCATCCGACGACCACCATGCCAGACGGACGCTACGCCGACCCCAACGCCATAGGTAGCAGTGTCTTCATCGAGTGCTTCATGGATGATCACATCACCAGCGATGGCTGGGCGGCAATGCAAGGCACTCAGAAGAGTGGCCCTGACAGGACGTGGTTCCAACCCGAAGACGCGCGCTTTTTCGAGTACAGGAGCACCGGCCCCGGCGCCAGGACCGGAGCCAAGCGTCGCCAGCTGACGGACGCACAAGCCGCCGACTATGCCATTCCGAAATTGTTGGGTGACTGGAAGCCTTGATTGTTTGAGCAGGGAAAACGGGCGACACTTCGGTGCCATCCGTTTTCCCCATGATCAGTGATTCCCTGGCTCGATCCACACTCTCCTCCGGCTTTCCCGCCCATCCAGCGTGCCCTTGTCGAGCCCAACGGCTTGCTCGCTGCGGGGGGTGCCTTGTCGCCAGAGTGGCTGCTGAGCGCTTACCGATACGGCATTTTTCCCTGGTTTTCTGCGGGCGAACCTATCCTCTGGTGGAGTCCCGATCCGCGCATGGTGGTGTTTCCAGGTGAATTGCGCCTGACACGCTCCTTGCTGAAGACTGTACGAAGCAAACGTTTCGAAGTACGTTGCGATACGGCCTTTGCCGAGGTCATGGCCGCATGTGCTGCGCCGCGCGAACCGGGTGGTGGTACGTGGATCAGCCCTCAAATTCAGGCTGCCTATTGCCGTATTCATGAGATGGGCCTGGCTCACAGCATTGAAACCTGGCTTGACGGGCGGCTGGTGGGGGGCCTTTACGGCGTCGCCATTGGACGGGTTTTTTACGGCGAGTCGATGTTTCATCGTGCCACCGATGCGTCCAAGGTCGCTTTTGTACATCTGGTCAGTTTGCTTGAGCGACAGAATTTCGCCGTGATAGATTGCCAGATGACTACGGATCATCTGCGTTCGCTTGGCGGCCGGGAGCTCCCGCGCGATGAGTTTCTGACAGATCTGGCTCGCTGGACACAGGAAAATATACGGTCAGGCAAATGGACCGATGAATGCATGAACTTCGATTGGCGTTCGCAACCGGGCGCCGGAAACACAATGAATGATAGTGAGCATGAGCAATAGACACGACAGGAAAGAGGTCTGAGCAATGTCCCTGCTGAAGGACCTTCCCTACTCCTTTCTGCAGTTTTATGCGACGGCGCCCTATGCCTGCTCGTATCTGCCTGATCGCACTGCGCGCTCACAGGTCGCCACACCAAGTCACATGATCGACACTGCGCTCTACAGTGAGCTGGTGCAGAGTGGCTTTCGCCGCAGCGGCGTGTTCACCTATCGCCCTTATTGCGATGCCTGCCAGGCCTGTGTGCCGGTACGCATTCCCGTTGCCGCTTTCAAGCCCGACCGTAGCCAGCGTCGCGCCTGGCAACGTCACTTCCAGCTCGTGCCACGCGAACATGCGATGAGCTTTCGCGATGAACACTACGACCTTTATCAGCGCTACCAGCAATCGCGGCACGCAGGCGGCGGCATGGATCAGGATAGCCGCGAGCAGTACACCCACTTCCTGCTGCAAAGCCAGGTGGATACCCGCATGGTGGAGTTCCGCGAGCCGAACGGGACGTTGCGCATGGTGTCGGTGATTGATTGCCTGACCGACGGCTTGTCCAGTGTCTATACCTTTTTCGAACCCGACTTGCCACATGCGAGCTACGGCACCTATAGCATCCAGTGGCAAATCGAAGCCTGCCGCATGATGGACCGCCCCTATCTGTATCTGGGCTACTGGATCCGCGATTCCGTCAAAATGAATTACAAGCAGCGCTTTCGTCCACTGGAAGGTCGTGTCGCCGGTGAATGGCGTGTGCTATCCGATGCGGATCTGGCACTGCTGGGCTAAGGGGTATCCACAATCAGGCACTCCCTGAAGGACATGCGAACCCGCATGCGTGGCATTATTGCAAGCCTTGACGAGCGGACTGATCCAGGTCCCTGATGAACGAAAAGCCTTTTAACCGCATTGTGCTCACCGGCGCTGCCGGCAAACTTGGCCGCGTACTGCGCGAGCCTTTGCGCACGCTCGCGACGACCCTGGTGCTCTCAGACATCAGCGACATCGACAGTCTGGAAGCCTCGTTGGTCGACGGCGAGGAATTCATTACCTGTGAACTGGCCGATCATGCAGCAGTGGCAAACCTGCTAACAGGCGCTGATCTGATCGTTCACTTCGGTGGCGCTTCACAGGAACAGGCGTTCGACCCCATTCTGCACAGCAATATCGTCGGTCAGTTCAATCTTTACGACAATGCCCTCAACGAGGGTGTGAAACGTGTAGTGCTTGCCAGCTCGAATCACGTCACGGGAAGCTATCGTGCCGACCAGATCGTCAGTGCCGACCAGCCAATGCGGCCGGACGGTCTATATGCCGTCAGCAAGGCCTACGGCGAGCTGCTGGCGAGCTTCTACCATGACCGCCATGGTCTGGAGTCTGTCTGTCTGCGTATCGGCACCTGCATACCGCAGCCGAAAAGCGCACGCTGTCTCTCTGCATGGCTCAGCCACGGTGACCTCATCGAGCTGGTACGTTGTGCCGCACTGGCGCCAGCGGTGGGATTCGCGGTGGTCTATGGCGTGTCGAACAACACGCAATCATGGTGGCAGGGCGACGATGCCGAACGCATAGGCTATCGGCCGCGCGACAGCGCCGACGATTATCGTGAGGAATTGATGCGCCTGCGTCCTGGCGAGGTAGCGCCCACCTGGCAGGGGGGCAATATACTCACGCGGGATTATCGCAAGCCGGAGACTCTGGCGAATTCGGTTGCAAGCTTCAAACCTGCCGAGCGCCCTGGCGCAATCGATCCGAACATGCTCAGCGACTGCTGAGCTCGTCTGCCGAACCTGTCCGCCTGAATCACCGCTGCCTGGGCCACCTCTGTAGTTACGGTGTAACTTACTTGCCCTCTACAGCGCTCAAACCTTCTGGCACCGACACCGCCTTGTACATCTTCGCCAGTTTTGTCGGCTCGGGGCCGATCACGTAGTTGCCGTCCGGCTGACGTACGACATAGCCCGCACGCAGCAACGACTGCAGCAGACGCAATATGGTGCTCTTGTAGAGACCTGTGCGGCGCGCCAGCAGTGCAAGGCTGAGCGCCACATCGTCTTCACGGAAGGCCGAGAGTATCAACAGGGCACGGTCTACTGCGGCTACGCCGGATTGGGCTTCGTTCATGGTCATGGGACCCGAAATCAAATATGTATCCTGCGGTATAGCCACTTTGCGCGGTCAGTGCAAATGCCATATGCAAAATTTTGTATATAGCCCGTGAATTTCTGGCATTCCCATGAACATGCCACATCAGTAAATATCAGGCTCCGGGGTCGGTTCGTTACCTTCAAGGAAGTCAAAATCGCAGCCTTCATTGGCCTGCGTGACATGCGCTTCGAACAAACGTCCATAGCCACGCCCGTGATGCGGGGGCAAGCGCTTCCATGCCGCACGGCGTTGCGCAAGCTCCTCTTCATCAACCAGCAATTCGAGACTGCGCGCGGGTACGTCGAGTGCAATCAGGTCTCCGTCCCGGACCAGCGCAAGCGGTCCACCAATGAATGACTCGGGCGCAACATGCAGAATGCATGCACCGTAGCTGGTTCCGCTCATGCGGGAATCGGAAATGCGAACCATGTCGATTACGCCCGACTCCAGCAACTTCTTCGGGATCGGCAGTTGCCCCCACTCTGGCATGCCGGGCGCCCCCAACGGGCCCGCATTACGCAAGACGAGTACAGAGTTCGCTGTGACGGGTAACGACGGATCATCTATTCGTGCAGCAAGATCGGCACGACTTTCGAAGACAAGCGCCGGGCCGGTGTGCTGCAACAGGCTGACTTGTGCCGCACCAGGTTTGATGACAGCGCCATCGGGTGCAAGATTGCCACGCAGCACGGCGATACCGTCCTGTTCGAGCAAGGGCTTGTCGAGCGGGCGTATGACTTCGTCGTTGAAGGATTCGGCACCGGCTATGTTTTCGCCCAGACTACGTGCATTCACGGTCAGGCAATCGAGCACGAGCAGATGGCTGATACGGGCCAGCAGGGCGCGCAGGCCGCCAGCGTAGTAGAAGTCTTCCATGAGAAAACGCCCGGCCGGGCGCAAGTCGGCAATCAGCGGAGTGCGGCGTGCCAGCTCATCGAAACGATCCAGGGTCAGTGACACACCGGCACGGCGCGCCATGGCAATCAGATGAATGACTGCGTTGGTTGAGCCCCCCAGTGCCAGCACCGTGACAATGGCATTGTCGAAAGCGGCTGGTGTAAGTATCTGCGATGGCCGCAAGTCCTCCCAGACCATGTCAACAATGCGCTTGCCGGTATGTGTTGCCATGCGTGGATGCGCAGAATCCGCGGCCGGTATGGACGCGGCCCCCGGCAAGGTAAGGCCGAGCACCTCGGCCGCGCTGGTCATGGTGGATGCCGTACCCATGGTCATGCAGTGACCCGGCGAACGCGCAATGCCCTCCTCGATCTCCTGCCAGTCAGCTTCGCTGATCTTGCCTGCGCGCAGTGCGTCCCAGTATTTCCACGTATCCGAGCCCGAGCCGAGCACTTCCCCGCGCCAATTGCCCCGCAGCATCGGCCCGGCAGGCATGAATATGAACGGCAGGCCCATGCTGGTGGCGCCCATCACCAGTGCGGGCGTGGTCTTGTCGCAACCGCCCATGAGCACGGCACCGTCGACAGGGTGCGAACGCAGCAACTCCTCCACTTCCATCGCGAGGAAATTGCGGTACATCATGGTCGATGGTTTCTGGAACGGCTCTGACAGGGAGATGGCGGGCAACTCGATGGGAAAACCTCCCGCCTGCCAGACACCGCGCTTGACCTCTTCGACGCGCTGCTTGAAGTGGGTATGGCAGGGATTGATCTCACTCCAGGTGTTGAGGATGCCTATGACGGGCTTACCCGTATAGTCGCTGCGATCGAAGCCCATCTGCGCCGTACGCGAACGGTGGCCAAAGGCGCGCAGATTGTGCGGCCCATACCAGCGATGGCTACGCAGTTCCTCGGGTTTCTTGGACATGCTTGAAGACTCCAGAGCGAAAAAATGTGGCAAGGATCATGGCGGGCAAATACTGGTTAGCACCTGCCTGTTTGTCAAACTTTGTCAAACCAGGTTGCCTGATGCTTGATGGCACAACATGCAGCAAAACAAGTACTGCACAGTGCTTGGGCGGTATGGATTAGAATGCGCAGCATACATACATCCCCCTTACAACTCGACGCGCTGTAAGACAACGATCTGGCCGGAACGGGAGCGATGGAAAACAACACCGAAGCGAACATAGAAGCAAAAACAGAAGCAAACGCCGCATCGGACATACCGGTGAGCACAACGCCGCCACTGGTAGTAATCACCAGCCGCGGCACCAATCGCGTCGACACCGTCTATGCAAGCATCATGGATGCGATGTCGAACGGTGAATTTCCCGAGAATGGCAGGCTGCCAACCGAGACAGAGCTGGCGCAACGCTTCGGCGTGTCGCGCCCGACTGTGCGTGAGGCGTTGTCCCGTCTGCGCCTCGACGGCCTGATTGCTTCGCGCCGCGGCTCGGGCAGCTTTGTGTTGCGTCGGCCGGACCGCAATATCAAACGCTTTGCACCTATCGAGAGCCTTGCCGACGTGCAACGCTGCTTCGCCTACCGGATTGCACTGGAATCCGCTGCTGCAGGCCTGGCTGCCGAGCTGCGCACACCACGTGACCTCGATGAAATCATCCGCGCGATGGAGCACCTGGACCGCGTACGCGAGCAAGGCACTCTCGGCGTGGATGAAGATCTGCAATTTCATCTGGCCATTGTGCGCGCTTCGCAAAACATCTTCTTTGTCACGGCGCTGGAGATGGTTGGCGACCAGATGCGTGTGGCCATGCAACTCTCGCGGAGTCTGTCACTCGAACGCAGCAAGGTGCGCCGCGAAGTCGTGCAGGCCGAGCATCGCGAAATCGTAAATGCCATCGACAAGGGGTCATCAGTCGAAGCCGCCGAAGCCATGCGCCTGCATCTGGGCAATGCCCGTCGCAGACTGTTCGAAGGCCCCCAATCTGAGTAATGGAATAGCCGGGCCGCCATCATCATTCCCGGCGGCACATCACCCCCAAAGCAGCACAGGCGGTAAATGAACAAGCCCAGTGAAGTCGCGATAGGCCCCGAAGCGATCATCCCCTTGCCGTTTTCCAACGGCTGCGGTGAGAGTCCTTTCTGGTCGTCCGCTGACGAAGCTTTTTTCTGGGTCGATATTCCTGCGGGACTGATTCATCGCTGGTCACCAACGGACAGGGAAAGCGCTTCCTGGAAATTGCCGGAGCAGGTCGGTTGTATCGCCAGGCAGCGTAGCGGTGGCATGCTGGCAGCGTGCGAGAGCGGCATTTATTCGGCATTGCTCCAATCAACGCCAGCGGCTATTGTCAAACAGATCGATATTGACCATCCGGCTCCGGGCATGCGTTTCAACGATGGGCGCTGTGACCGGCTTGGTCGCTTGTGGGTGACGACCTTTATGACGAACGTCGACAAGCGCCCCGTTGGCGGACTGTTCCGTTACACGCCCAAAAACCTGAGCGAATGCCTGCTTGATGGCTTCATGACACCCAACGGCATGGCGTTCAGCCCAGATAACCGCACACTGTATATCGCTGATTCGCATGCCTCGATTCGCAAGGTGTGGGCCGTCGATTTTGATCTGGAAGACGGTGCGCTTGGCGAACGGCGTCTGTTTGTCGACATGGCCGGTTATGCCGGGCGCCCGGATGGCGCCGCCATCGACACCGAGGGTTGCTACTGGGTCGCTGGGATGGATGACGGCTGCATCATGCGTTTCACACCGCAGGGCGTGCTGGATCGCATGGTTCGCCTGCCCGTACGCCACCCGACGATGTGCGCTTTCGGGGGTACGGACATGAAAAGCATGTTCATTACCTCACTCAGGCGCAGTAATGTGCCACCCGAGCTTGATCCCTTTGCGGGCAACGTCCTGTATATCAATCCGGGCGCTCAAGGAATCGCCGAAGTGGCTTTTGAGGATTGAATTTGCGATGGCGCAAACCCGATGCAGTGCAACAAAACATATAGGTATTGCTGCGTAAAAAATATGGCAGCATTGCATGGTATCTTCGGCACGGCGATGGCCGGACCGACCGGCCCCGTGCGAAACCAGGCGCCTGATTTCAATCAGGTCCAAGAGACGATTCCCCGGCGCGTCGGGGGTCGATAAGTTATTGATTGAATCTGTCACGTGATAGGAGATACATAATGATGCGTGCTTCAAAACTGGCTGTAGCGACACTGCTGGCCATGGGCTGCCTGACTGCGGCCCAAGCTGCTGATGCGCCGAAAATCGCTCTGCGCGCCTCGGACATCTGGGATGATGACTATCCAACCGTGCGCGCATTGAAGAATGCCGGTGAGCTGATGGCCCAGCGCACCAACGGTCGTATCACCCTGAAAGTGTTCTCCAATGGCTCACTGGGTTCCGAAAAAGAAGTACTGGAACAGGTGAAGACCGGTTCGCTGGACGTCGTGCGCGTCAACATCTCGCCGATGAACAACATCTGTCCTGAAACCGCCGTACCTGCACTGCCCTTCCTGTTCCGCTCGGTCGAGCATCTCCACACCGTGCTCGACAGCAAGATCGGCGAAGAAATCCTGAAGACCTGCGAGCCAATGGGCTATGTCGGCATGGGTTACTACGACAGCGGCGCGCGTTCCATCTATGCCAAGAAGCCGGTGCGCAACCTGGCTGATACCAAGGGCATGAAGATCCGCGTGCAACAGTCCGACCTGTGGCTGGCCGTGGCTTCGGCAATGGGCGCAAACCCGACACCGATGCCAATGGGCGAAGTGTACACGGCACTCAAGACCGGCCTGATCGACGCTGCAGAAAACAATATCCCGTCATATGAGAACGGCAAGCACTTCGAAGCCGTGAAGTTCTACTCGATGACCGAGCACTCGATGGCGCCAGAAGTCATCATGTTCTCGAAGAAGAAGTGGGACACCATCTCCGCTGGCGATCAGGCCATCATCAAGCAGGCTTTCCGTGACTCCATCCCGCTGAACCGCAAGGCCTGGGCAGAGCGCGAAAACAAGTCCATGCAGGTGCTATTGGCAGGTGGCGTGACAATTGTCAAAGACGTAGACAAGAAATCGTTCCAGGATGCCATGGGTCCGGTTTATGCCAAGTTTGCAGGCACCGACAACATGAAGAAACTCGTCAAGGCCATTCAAGATACGCCTGACACAATGTCTGCCGCACCGGCCGCCAAACCCGCTGCTGCACCGGCTAAGCCTGCCGCCAAGAAGTAAGAGCTGAAGTTCTCAAGCTGCATCGCCGGCCGCCTTCTGGCGGTCGGTTTTTTTTCAACGTTTCACTGGAGGTTCCGCAGATGTACACACGACTCTGCGCGATGTGGCCGAAACTGAGCCTAATTGCAATCGCCGGATTAACCGGCGCCATCTGCTATGGTTTGACTCAGATTTTGAGCCGCTATGTTATCAGTGCTGCGCCCACATGGGCTGAACAATTCCCGCTGCTCCTGACTCTTTACGTCGTCATGCTCGGTATCGCCGTCGGCGTGCTAAATGCACCAATGCATACAAGGTCGTGTGCGGCGCTGTCGAAAGTCAGCTTGCAGATTGCTGTGGCCGGTTTGATTGCGGTCATCTACTGCGTACTGGCTCAGGTTTTCGGCCGCTACGTTCTCAATGACACACCTACCTGGGCCGAGCAGACTGCCCTGCTGCTCATTCTTTACGTCGCCATGCTCGGCACCGCCGTCGGCGTACGTGATGCGGGCCACATTGGCCTGGAATCGTTCCTTGTACTGGCGCCGGCAAAGCTCCGCGAACGCCTCGAACTCGTTATCCACGGGCTGCTGATCTGTTTCGGCGGCATCATGGCCTACTTCGGTACCAAGCTGGCCATCGGTCAGTGGGATGTTCCCATCGAGGCGCTCGGCCTGCCGGACGGCACGCGCTACATCCCTCTCGCGCTGTGTGGCGCGATGATGGTGCTCTTCTCCATCGAACACATCATTGCCATCATCAAGGGCACCGAGGTTGAACCATCATGGCACTGACCATCCTCAGCATCTCGTTTTTCATTTTCCTGATTCTCGGCGTTCCCGTCGTATTCTCGATTGGCCTGTGCTCTGTCGTCACCCTGATGTATGAAGGCTGGCCAATCGACACCCTGTTCCAGAAAATGGTGGGTGACAGCGGCATGCACGTGCTGTCC
>Ga0075366_10001662_pt1 | contig 11166 bp, 10 predicted proteins | sample EndMethybrTD3031_FD_72351 | JGI IMG/M metagenome (GOLD analysis project Ga0075366, IMG submission 72351) | Populus endosphere microbial communities from Tennessee, USA - Endosphere MetaG P. TD hybrid TD303-1 | ecosystem: Host-associated > Plants > Roots > Endosphere | place: USA: Tennessee... | reverse complement strand
TTCTGCTTCAGCGCGTAGTCCTTGCCGGTTGCCGGCACGAACTGCCACATGCCCGAGGCCTTCGCGGTCGACATCGCCTGCGGGTTGTAGGCGCTTTCGATGAACGGCAGCAGCGCGAGCTCGGTCGGCATCCCTCGATGCTCGAGCTCCTCGACGATGTGGAACAGGTAGCGGCCGCCGCGTTCGGTCATGCGCTGCACGTAATCGGGCCGCGACGAGTACCACTGCTCGCCCTTGCGTACCAGGTCGTTGTCGAGGTCGGGCAGCGCGAAACCGCGCCGCACGCGCTCCCACAGGTCGAGCTGCGCGCTGCGGTCGTTGAGGTCGAGCCGCACCTCCGGGCGCAGCGGGTCGACCGGCACCGGTGCGGTCGCGACGTCGTTGTCGGCATCGGCCGCCGATGCGGCCGAGGCGGGCCCCGAAGCGGCTGCGGCGATGGCGATCGGGGCGCTTGCGGCACTGGCCGTCGGCGTGGCGGACGCGGCCGGTGTCGAAGACGAGGAGGGAGTTGAAGAAGAGGGCGTTCCGCCAGTCGTCGCACACCCGGCGATCAGCAGCACGGGCAGCAGCAACATCGGCAAGCGGGTGGCAACGAGGCGGCCCAGCCGGCCGTGCGGAGTCGAATTCGTCATCGGAAATCGTTCTTCCATTGTCGAAGGGCGGTCAGTACCGCCACGGGTTCGTCGGAAGCTGCGCCGTGCGAACAGGCGGCCTGCGCCACCCAGATTTCGTCACAACGCAAGAATGGATCAACACGGCGCTCCCGATCGATGGAAGAGGGCAGTGTTGGCAGCGCACTTTTGCGTGGAGCCTCGCACCAGCGGGAGTAGTTCGCGATTTCGGCGTTGCCGGGCTGTGCCTCACTAGAATGGCCGCCAGTACCAGCCCGTCGCGCAACGACGGCCTGCGTGCCATCGTGGAACATCCAGATGTAGTTGTCGGTAAATGCGCTAGGGGCGATCAGGTTCATGGCGGAACGCGCGATTATAGGTTTGGCAGAGTGGCTGAAGACGCCGGCAGGGCGCTACCTGCTCGCGTGGGAACAGGCCCATCTGGACACTGCCGTGGCCGACGTGTTCGGCTTTCACGCGCTGCAGCTCGGCCTGCCCGAACTCGACGCGCTGCGCATGAACCGGATGCCGCACCGCTGGGTGGCGACCGAACAACCGGACCCCGCCGCGGCGGTGCCCGCTGCCGATGACGATGCGAACGAGGTGCCGCGCGCCGCGGTCGCATTGCACTGCGACTTCGACGCGCTGCCGTTCGATTCGAACAGCCTTGACCTGGTCGTGCTGCCTCACGCCCTCGAGCTCGCACGCGACCCGCACCTTGCGCTGCGCGAGGTCGACCGCGTGTTGCGCCCGGAAGGGCGGGTCGTGATCGTCGGCTTCAATCCCGGCAGCCTGTGGGGCGTTCGCCAGCACTGGGGGCGCCTGCGCCGTCGGCTCGCGCCGCGTTCGCAGCGTCCGCTGTTTCTGCCGAGCACCGGCGAATTCATGCGCTACCGGCGTCTGCGCGACTGGTTGCGCCTGTTGAGCTTCGAGGTCGAAGCGGGGCGCTTCGGCTGCTACCGCCCGCCAGTCAGTTCCAGCAAGTGGCTCGGCCGCTTCGAGTGGATGGAGCGCTCCGGCGATCGCTGGTGGCCGGTGTTCGGTGCGGTGTACTTCGTCGTCGCGGTCAAACGTGTGCGCGGGATGCGCCTGATCGGGCTGGCACGCCAGCAGAACACGGCGACGAAGGCTGCACCGGCGCCGGTGGTCGCACTCGGGCAGCATCGGCGCTCCGACGACAGAAACCATTGAGCACACACCATTGAGCACAACGACATTGAGCGCGCCCGCAGCGGCGCCCGCCATTCAGCGTCCCCGGGTCACGATCTACACCGACGGTGCCTGCAAGGGCAATCCGGGCCCGGGCGGTTGGGGCGCATGGCTCGCGACAGGCGCCCATGAGAAGGAACTGTTCGGCGGCGAGGCGCTGACGACGAACAACCGCATGGAGCTGACCGCGGTGATCGAGGCGCTGAACTCGCTGAAGCGCACTTGCGACGTGACGATCCACACCGACAGCGAATACGTCCGCAAGGGCATCACCGAGTGGATCCACGGCTGGAAGCAGCGTGGCTGGAAGACGGCCGACAAGAAGCCGGTCAAGAACGCCGAGCTGTGGCAGCGGCTCGACGCCTTGCGCAACCTGCACCACGTCGAGTGGCGCTGGGTCAAGGGGCACTCGGGCGACCCCGGCAACGAGCGCGCGGATGCGCTGGCGAACCGCGGGGTGGAGTCGGTGCGCCGCCCAGGCTCCTAGCGGGCCTTCATCGCCGCGCGCGCCTGCACGAATTCGAACGCGAAGTTGACGGCCGCTTCGACCGCCACCTGGTTGTCATGGCGCTCGGCGTCGCTGAGGTAGAACGCGAAATCGACCTCATGGCGGATGTAGCGCGGCGGCAGGCGGTTCAGCGCGACGCAGGCGACGTCGGCGAGCAGGTTCTTCGCTTCGACCCCCGGGTAGCGCGCCGCGCCTTCATTGACGGCCGCGAACACCGCCCGTTCGTGGTGGTTGTGGACGAGCTCGAATTCCTTGTTCATCGCGATGGCTTGATCGATCACAGCAGCGCGCGTTCCACTTCCATCAGCTGGAAGCGGGCAAGCGCAAGGTTGGTTCGGTGTTTCTCGAGCAGCGCGACGAGGAACAGGTCGGGATGGCGCGCGACAGCCCGGATCACCTGCTGGCGCGGTCCGGCGCTCGTCATCAGCTCTTCGATCGCTTCGGGCATGCCCATGCTGCGCGCTGCCTGCCGGTGGGCGCGCAGCACCTGCGCACTGGCGGCGGCGGCCAGGTCCATGTCGACGATGTGCGAATCCGGCTGCTGCGGGCTGCGCGACTCCCGCGCCAGCACGAGGCCGGTGGTGGCGTCGACGACGGCACAGCCGAGCAGGCCGTCGAGGCCGAGCATGCCGCCGAGCGCGCGCTTGGCGCTGGTCGGATCGAGCACGTCGCGGGTGACGCGCAGGGCCGCAGGCGCGGCCATGGGGCCCGGCTCGGTCGGATCGAACAGCGCGTCGACGTCGACGTCGTCGCGACCGGGCAGCATCGTGACGCGGACCGGGCCGACGCGATCACCGGTGCGGGCAGCGTCGCCGTTCGGATCCCAGCCGGGCTGCTCCTTCACGTGGTTCCACAGGCCGAGCATCGCGTTCCAGACCGACGACGCGCCGCTCATCGACTCGCTCAGCACATGCACGTGCAGGCGGCCCGGCCACGGGATCGCACCGATCTTGTTGGCGATCCACACGGCATTCGGCGGCAGCATGAAGAGCAGGTTCGGGCAGCGCCAGGTCGGCAGCATCGCGGCGCTGTGCAGCGCGTCCAGCAGCGCGTCGATCGAATGCGGCTGCAGCGGCCCGATGATCACGGTGGTCAGGTGGCTGCGCTCCATCAGCGCAACCGGGATCTCGGCGTTCTCGGGGCCCGGGACCCGCACGTCGGCGTGGTAGATGCGCAGCGTGTCTTCGTGGCGGCGCACGAGCGTCGTGCGCTCGATGGTCGCGAGCGTGCGCAGCGTGGTCTGCTCGCGCAGGTTCAGCCGCTCGATCGGGCGGCCGCCGGCGTCGGACAGGGCCTTGATCACGGCCGCGGCCCACACGCCGGCCGGGTCGACCAGCGTGATCAGGGAGGTTGCGGTGTCGAGGTCGGCGCGTGTGGCAGCGAAGTGCTCGCGAATGGCTTGGGCGGGTGAGCCGCTGACGACCAGGTCATGCGAATGCCGGTCGATGATCTGGCCGCGTGCATTGACTTCAGTGGCGACGCTTTCGAGGATCGCAGTTGCGGCAAAGCCCACGTCCGGGCCTTCGCCGTCCTTGCGTCTGGAGCCGCCCGGGCCGCTGGCGGGCCCGAGATCGCCGAACAATGAAGTGAGCAAACTGTCCCCCATCGGCGGCATGTAGGTGGCCGCTATGCGCATCCGCGCGGGCCGTTGCGCCTGATTACATCAGTCTAGGGTCAAGAGAGCGGGTCGCCAACCCCTCGAAGCAATGAGTTTCAGCTGCCGAAGAACGCGCGCGGCGGGGCCCCGACCGAGCGCCGGACCATCGCGCTGAACGCGCTCGGGCTTGCGTAGCCGAGCTCGGAGGCGATGTTCGCCATGGGCACTTTGCGGGCTGCGAGCGCGACCGCGCGCGCCAGCAGCACCTGGTGGCGCCACTGCACGAACGAGGTACCGAGTTCGCTGCGGAACAGCCGCGCCACGGTGCGGGGGCTGGCGCCGCTGTCGCGTGCCCAGCCCTCGAGCGTCGCGTGGCGGGTCGGCTCGTCGAGCACGGCTTCGCAGAGCGTGCGCAGGCGCTTGTCGGCAGGCAGGTCGACACCGAGCGGCACGGGACGCGCACGGCGCAGCTCGTCGAGGATCAGCGCGGACAGCCGGCGTTCGCGCTGCAGCCCCGCAGCATCGGGCGGCGGCTGGCTGCCGTCGGGCCGCATGTCGAGCTCGAGCGCGAGTGCCCGCAGCAGCGCCGAGACCTCGAGCACGCGGCATTGCCGCCACGCGGCCTCGTCGCCGCGCGCGACGCCCGGCCCGCAGCGCCCGCGCGGCTGGTGCAGGTACAGGGTCAGCAACTCGGCATCCTCGACGACCGTGACCGCATGCTCGACGCCCGGCGGCACCCACAGGGCGCGCGACGGCGGCACGATGTAGGTGCCGCGGTCGACCGTCAGGCGCACCACGCCGGTCGTCGACAGCGCCACCTGGCCCCAGACGTGGTGATGCGGCACGACCTGGGTGTCTGCGTTCAGGTGGTGCAGCTTGCCGCGCAGCGGGCGTTGTGCATCGGGGCGGAACAGATGCTGCGTCGACGGCCCGATCAGCGGCGCGCCGCGCGGCAGCGACCCGCTGGCCGACACGGTTGACGAAGCGGGCAGAGGCTTGGCGGGCATTGGCGCAATCGCGATAGAAGTTGACACCCTATCGTAATCCGGACTTCAGGGCCGCGGCTACGATCGCCCCCAACCATGACGACCCTCACCGCCGCCACCTCCCCCGCCGCCCCGACGGCCCGCCAGGACGCCACGCTGATCGGCCTGGTCGGACTGGCCCACGCCATCAGCCATTTCAGCCAGCTCCTGCTCGCGCCGCTGTTTCCGTGGCTGAAGGACGCCTTCGGCGTCAGCTTCACCGAGCTGGGCCTGCTGATGTCGATCTTCTTCGTCGTCTCGTGCGCGGTCCAGGCCTTGTCGGGCTTCGCAGTCGACCGCTTCGGGCCGCGTCCGGTGCTGTTCCTCGGACTGGGGCTGCTCGGGTTGGCGGCGTTCGGCTTTGCCGCGAGCCAGAACTACTGGATGCTCGCCGCGTTCTCGGTGCTCGCCGGCATCGGCAACGGCGTGTTCCACCCGGTCGACTACACGCTGCTGAACCGCAAGGTCAGTCCGGCGCGGCTCGGCCACGCGTTCAGCGTGCATGGCATCACCGGCAGCCTCGGTTGGGCGCTCGCGCCGGCCATGCTCGTGCCGCTGACGCTGGCGTTCTCGTGGCGCATCGCGCTCGTCTGCGCGGGTGTGCTCGCGTTCGTGGTGCTGCTCGTGTTGTGGCTGAACCGCGCGACCTTGTCCCTCGAACTCGAGGCCACGAAGAAGGCCGCGGCGAATGCCTCTGCCTCGATGGAAGGCAGTTTCGACTTCCTGAAGATCCCTGCCGTCTGGATGTGCTTCGGATTTTTCTTCTTCTACGCGATGGCGCTCAGCGGCATCCAGGCATTCGCTCCCGAGGCCGCGCGGCAGCTGCACAGCGTGCCGATCAACCTGGTCGGCGTGTGCCTGACGATCTACATGGTCTGCAGCGCCTGCGGCATGGTCGCCGGCGGCTTTCTCGTGTCGGACCCGACGCGCTGCGAACGCATCATCGGCGCCGGCTTCGGAACCGCGGCGCTGATCGCGCTGGTGCTCGGCTTCGCCGACATCCCGGCGCTGGCGGTGCCGGTCCTGTTCGGCGTGATGGGGTTCGGCGCCGGCATTGCCGGGCCCTCGCGCGACCTGATCGTCAAGCGGGCATCGCCGCCGAACGCCACCGGGCGGGTCTACGGCGTCGTCTATTCGGGGCTCGACATCGGCCAGGCGATCGCGCCGCTGCTGTTCGGTGCGCTGATGGATCACCAGCATCCGGCGCAGGTGTGGCTCGGCATCGCACTCGTGCAGGCGGTGCTGATCGTCAACGCGTTCAACGTGCGGCACGCGCGCCGCACGAACCTGGCGGGCGCCGCCATCTGAGCCTGGCTCGGTTGCCTCAGACCGCGCTGCGGTGGCGCGCGATGCAGGTGTCGAGCACCTCGCCGCCGGGGCGCCGCCACCAGTTCTCGGCCGAGAAGATCTCGACCTCGCTGTAGCCGGCGAAGCCCGCCGCTTCGACCCAGGCGCGGATGCGCGGGATGTCGATCACGCCATCGCCCATCATGCCGCGGTCGTTCAGCAGATCGCGGGTCGGCACGAGCCAGTCGCAGATGTGGAAGGCGAGCAGACGGTCGGCCCCGGCGCGCGCGATCTGCGCTTGGAGCTTCGGGTCCCACCAGACGTGGTAGACATCGACGGCCACACCCAGTACGCCGCTGCGCTGCGGATCGAGCGCGTCGCACAGGTCGAGCGCCTGCTCTAGCGTGTTGACGCAGGCCCGGTCGGCCGCGTACATCGGGTGCAGCGGTTCGATCGCGAGCGGCATGCCGACGCTGCGCGCGTATTCGAGCGTCGACGCGATGCCGTCGCGTACGTCGCCGCGCGCGGCGGCGATGTCCTTGTGCGCCGGGGCGCCGGCCAGTGCGCCCGGCAGGCTGCCGACGACGAGCACGAGGCAGGCTGCGTCCAGCGTCTTCGCTTCGTCGACGGCGCGCCGGTTGTCGTCGACCGCCGCCCGCCGGGCCGCGTTGTCGATGCCGGGAAACATGCCGCCGCGGCAATAGCCTGACAGCTCGATGCCGGTGTCGCGCAGTTGCGCCGCGGCGCGTTGCAGTCCGACCGCGGCTACCTGGTCGCGCCACGGGGAGATCGCGCGGATGTTGCGCGCGGCGCATTCGTCGATGATGCGGTCGAGCGGCCACTGGGCGCGCACGGTCGCGGTGTTGATCGAGAGCCAGCGATGGTCGGTGGAGAAGTCGCGCATGAACGAGATCGGACAAAGAATCAGAGTGATCGGGTGCGGTGGTCTACCCCTCGATGCCGTGCAGCGCGAGCAAATGCCGCATCCGCCGCGCAGCCAGCTCCGGCTGCTCGATCAGGCGCGCCGCATCGGCGAGGCGCAGCAGCTCCGCCAGGTGCGGCAACGAGCGTGTGCTCTGCTGCCCGCCGACCATCGTGAAGTGGCGCTGGTGGCCGTTCAGCCACGCCATGAAGACCACGCCGGTCTTGTAGAAGCGCGTCGGCGCCTGGAAGATGTGGCGCGAGAGCGGCACGGTCGGCGCGAGTATCTCGTGAAAGCGCGCGCTGTTCCCGGCGGCGAGCGCCGCGAGCGCCGCGCTCGCCGCCGGCGCGATCGCGTCGAAGATGCCGAGCAGCGCATCGCTCTGGCGCTGGTTGTCATGCGCGCCGACGCCGTCGCCGGCGATCAGCTCGGCGTAGTTGAAGTCGTCGCCGGTGTACATGCGCACACCCGCGGGCAGGCGGCGGCGCATCCGAATCTCCTTGTCCTTGTCGAGCAGCGAGATCTTGATGCCGTCGACCTTGGCCGCGTTCGCCGCGATCACCGCGAGCGCGGTGTCCATCGCCCGGTCGGCGTCGGCGCTGCCCCAGTAGCCCTTCAGCGCTGGGTCGAACATGCCGCCGAGCCAGTGCAGGATCACCGGTTGTTTCGCCTGGCGCAGCACGCGGTCGTAGACCCGTTCGTAGTCGCCCGGGCTCGTTGCGACGCGGGCGAGTGCCCGGCTCGCCATCACGATCAGCCTGCCGCCGAGCGTCTCGATCGCGGCCATCTGCTCCTCGTAGGCGCGGATCACCTCGTCGACGCTGCGCGCCGCGTCGGGGGCAAGATGGTCGGTGCCGCAGCCGGAGGCGATGCGCGCGCCCGGCATGTCGCGCGCCGCGTCGAGCGAGCGGCGGATCAGCTCGAGCGAGGTGGGCCAGTCGAGCCCCATGCCGCGCTGCGCGGTGTCCATCGCCTCGGCGACGCCGAGCCCCATGCGCCACAGGCGCTGGCGGTACGCGATCGTCGCGTCCCAGTCGATCGCGCACTGCAGCCACGGGTCGATCGCGGCGCGCGGGTCGGCAACGACGTGGGCCGCCGAGTACGCGATCCGGTTGAACGCGGCACCGGCGGGCGCCGGCGCATGTGCGCTTGCGCCGCTCAGCGTGTAGGGCTGCAGCAGGCCGTGCACGGTGGGCAGGTTCAGGGTCAGGCTCATCGTGAAGGCTCCTCGGGTCCGGTCGCGCGTGTGGTCACGAATGTGGTCAGAGAGTCAGCGCAGGCACGTCGATCCAGCGCCGCTCGCGCCAGCTCTGCAGCGCGGCCTCGACCAGCTGCACGCCCTTCGCGCCCTCGGGCAAGGTCCAGCGGTACGGCGCGTCGTCGACGACGTGGCGAATGAAGTGCTCCCACTGGGTCTTGAAGCCGTTGTCGACCGGGCTGGTGTCGGGGATCTCCTGCCACTGGTCGAAGAAGTTCATCGTCTGCTTTTCGTCCGGGTTCCAGACCGGCCGCGGCGTCGCCACGCGCGACTGCGCGCGGCAGCTCGACAGCCCGGCGACGGCCGAGCCGTCGGTGCCGTCGACGTGGAAGGTGACGAGGTCGTCGCGGCGCACCCTTGTTGCCCACGACATGTTGATCTGCGCGATCACCGGCTCGCCCTGGTGGCCTTTCAGCTGCACGGTCGCATAGGCCGCGTCGTCGGCGGTCGCGGCGTAGGGCTGGCCCGACTCGTCCCAGCGCTGCGGAATGTGCGTCGCCCCGAGGCACGAGACCGACTGCACCTCGCCGAACAGGTTGTCGAGCACATAGCGCCAGTGGCACATCATGTCGAGGATCATTCCGCCGCCGTCCTCGGCGCGGTAGTTCCAGCTCGGGCGCTGGATCGGCTGCAGGTCGCCCTCGAACACCCAGTAGCCGAACTCGAGCCGCACGCTCAGCATGCGGCCGAAGAAGCCGGCGCGGCGCAGCATGTCGAGCTTGCGCAGGCCGGGCAGGAACAGCTTGTCCTGCACGGCGCCGTGCTTGAGGCCGGAGCGCTGCGCGAGCTGTGCGATCTCGACCGCCTCGTTCAGGTTCGTGGCGATCGGCTTTTCGCAGTACACGTGCTTGCCGGCGTGCAGCGCGGCGGCCAGCAGCGTCGGCCGCATCTGCGTGGTGCCGGCGTCGAAGAACACCGTGTCGTTCGTGTCGGCGAGCGCCGTGTCGAGGTTCGTGCCCCAGCGCGCGATGCCGTGCGCCTTCGCGAGCGCCTCGATCTTCTCGGCGTTGCGGCCGATCAGGATCGGGTCGGGCATCACCCGGTCGCCGTTCGCGAGCGCCACGCCGCCCTGGCTGCGGATCGCGATGATCGAGCGGATCAGGTGCTGGTTCATTCCCATGCGGCCGGTCACGCCGTGCATGATCAGTCCGAGTCGTCGTGTCGCCATCGTGGTGTTCTCCTTGTGAAGTCAGACCAGCGCCGGCGCATCGGCGAGCGGACGCAGCGTGGTCCAGTCGGGATCGGCGTTGTGGGCGAAGCCGGGGCCGAACAGCGAATCGATCGCGATCCACCCGCCGTTGATGCTCAGGCGCGCGCGCCCGCCGCGTGCGTCGTAGAGATCGGCGTGCCCTGCGGCGAACGCAGCTGCCTCGTGCCACGGCGCGTCGCCGAAGCCGTCGCCGTAGTGGTGGCCGTTGCGCTCGCTGTGCGACAGGCCGAGCAGGGCGAGCAGCGCGAGGTCCTGCTGCACCGACAGGCCGGCCTGGCAGGTCAGGTCCTCGGCCGACATGAAGTAGCGCGACGCGGTGCCGTCGCGCTGCGCCTGCGCGTTCCAGCGTTCGCAGCGCGCCCGATTGACGATCGCCTTGTACAGGCCCTTGCACGACTTGCTCGAGACGCCGCGCCAGCCGAATTCGACGGCGTTCGGGAAGGCGTCGAGGCTGCCGTCGGCCTCGTCGATCAAGAGCGGCAGCGGCGAGTGCAGCGAGCGCAGCGCAGGGTCGAGCGAGGTTTCGCGGGCGAGCGGCTGCTCGAGATAGAGCAGCGCCTCGGGTCGCGAAGCGTAGGCCGGCACGGTGCGCAGGCGCGCGATGAAGTCGGCCAGCGACGCGACGTCGCGGTACTGCTCGTTGCCGTCGAGCGTGTAGCGATGTCCGGGGGCACGCGCGTCGAGCACGCCGAGCACGGCGCCGAGCCGGTCGGCATCGGCGGCCGGGTCGCCGCCGAGCTTGATCTTGAACACGCGCACGCCGTAGCGCTCGATCACCGCCGGCAAGGTGACCGGCAGGCCGTCGTCGCCGTCGCGTGCCGAGCTCAGCTCGTCGAGCATGCCGACCGTGTGGCGCGCCTCGATGCGGTGCAGAGGCTGCAGGCCTGCCAGCCAGGTGTTCCAGTCGAAGCCTTTCAGGTCGTCGAGCAGCGGATCGTCGCGAAGGCCGAGCAGGTTGTCGCGCGCCGCGTCGAAGAACGAGACGTCCAGCGCACGGCACGCCGCATCGAGCACGGCGCGATCGATCACCGCCTGGCCGTAGGCGCTCGACAGGGCCGTTGCGCCATCGGTTTCGCCGGCCTTCATCAGCGCGGCGCAGTGGCGTGTGAACAGTCCGAACGGGCTGGCCGAGGCATCGTTCAGGTACGCCTGTGCGGCGCGTTCGCACGAGCGCTGCAGGTGCATCACGTTGTCGGCCTGCGTGAAGCCGGGGCGCTTGTCGAACCACCTCGGCACCATCATTTCGGCGGCGTAGCCGACGGCATGGCCGTGGCCCGCCACCTCGACATCGGCGCGCACGAAGACCTGCGGGCAGGCCTGCAGCGTCACCGCACCGAACCTGAACGGCAGCCGCAGGCGCACCGGGCGCACGCCGAACCGAAGCTCGCGAACGATCAATGAAGCGGCAGAGATCGAAGCCATGGCGGCGGCTCAGTGCGCGTCGAGCGTGCCCTGCGCGAAGAAGTGCGCCCGCAAGCTGCGCGCGTAGGCCGCGAACTGCTCGCTGCCCATCACGTCGAGCGTGCGCGGGCGCGGCAG
>Ga0075366_10001660_pt1 | contig 11174 bp, 10 predicted proteins | sample EndMethybrTD3031_FD_72351 | JGI IMG/M metagenome (GOLD analysis project Ga0075366, IMG submission 72351) | Populus endosphere microbial communities from Tennessee, USA - Endosphere MetaG P. TD hybrid TD303-1 | ecosystem: Host-associated > Plants > Roots > Endosphere | place: USA: Tennessee... | reverse complement strand
GTGCGGACTGGGCGATGTCGAGGCTCACCTGCCCCTTGTCGTCCGCGTCGATCGTGACCCGGCCGCCGTTGGCGAGCTTGCCGAACAGCAGCTCGTCGGCGAGCGCGCGCCGGATCGTGTCCTGGATCAGGCGCGCCATGGGGCGCGCGCCCATCTGCGGGTCGAAGCCGTTCTTGGCGAGGAACTTCTTCAGATTCTCGGTGAAGATCGCCTCGACCTTCTTCTCCGAAAGTTGCGCCTCGAGCTGCATCAGGAACTTGTCGACCACGCGCAGGATGATCTGCTCGTCGAGCGCCGCGAACGACACCACGGCGTCCAGGCGGTTGCGGAACTCCGGCGTGAACATGCGCTTGATCTCGCCCATCTCGTCGCCGGTGGTCTTGGTGTGGGCGAAGCCGATCACGTTCTTCGACAGCCCCTCGGCGCCCGCGTTGGTGGTCATGACGATCACCACGTTGCGGAAATCCGCCTTGCGGCCGTTGTTGTCGGTGAGCGTGCCGTGGTCCATCACCTGCAGCAGGATGTTGAAGATGTCCGGGTGGGCCTTCTCGATCTCGTCGAGCAGCAGCACCGAGTACGGGTGCTTGGTGATCGCCTCGGTGAGCAGCCCCCCCTGGTCGAAGCCCACGTAGCCCGGGGGCGCGCCGATGAGGCGCGACACCGCGTGGCGCTCCATGTACTCCGACATGTCGAAGCGGATCAGCTCCACGCCCATGATGAAGGCGAGCTGGCGCGCGACCTCGGTCTTGCCGACGCCCGTGGGGCCGGAGAAGAGGAAGCTGCCGACCGGCTTGGACGGGTTGCCCAGGCCGCTTCGCGCCATCTTGATCGCGGCGGTGAGGGCGTCGATCGCCTTGTCCTGGCCGAACACCGTGGCCTTGAGGTCGCGGTCGAGGTTCTTGAGCGCGCTGCGGTCGTCGTTGGAGACGTTGCGGGCCGGCACGCGCGCGATCTTGGAGACGATCTCCTCGATCTCGGGCTTGCCGATCACCTTCTTCTGCTTCGACTTGGGCAGGATGCGCTGCAGGGCGCCGGCCTCGTCGATCACGTCGATCGCCTTGTCGGGCAGGTGCCGGTCGTTGATGTAGCGCGCGGAAAGCTCCGCCGCGGTGGTGAGCGCGTTGGCGGTGTACTTGACCCCGTGGTGGGACTCGAAGCGGGACTTCAGGCCGCGCAGGATCTCGACCGTTTCCTGGATCGAGGGCTCGTTCACGTCCACCTTCTGGAAGCGGCGGGAAAGCGCGTGGTCCTTCTCGAAGATGCCGCGGAATTCCTGGTACGTGGTCGCGCCGATGCACTTGAGCGCGCCCGAGGAAAGGGCCGGTTTCAGCAGGTTGGAGGCATCCAGCGTGCCGCCCGAGGCGCTGCCCGCGCCGATCAGGGTGTGGATCTCGTCGATGAAGAGGATCGCGTTGGGGTTGTCGACCAGCTGCTTGAGCACCGCCTTGAGGCGCTGCTCGAAGTCGCCGCGGTACTTGGTCCCCGCCAGCAGCGCGCCCATGTCGAGCGCGTACACCTGCCCCTTGGCGAGGATCTCGGGCACCTGGTTGTCGACGATGCGCTTGGCGAGCCCTTCGGCGATCGCGGTCTTGCCGACCCCCGCCTCGCCCACCAGCAACGGGTTGTTCTTGCGGCGGCGGCAGAGGATCTGCACCACGCGCTCCAGCTCCGACTCGCGCCCGATGAGCGGGTCGATCTTGCCGTCGATGGCGAGCTGGTTGAGGTTCTGGGTGAAGCTCTCGAGCGCCCCGCCCGACTGGGCCTCGGGCTGCTCGGCCTCGCTCTCGCCTTCCTCGCGCGAGCCCGGCGCCTGCGGCGCCTTGGTGATGCCGTGGGAGATGAAGTTCACCACGTCGAGGCGCGAGACGCCCTGCTGGTGCAGGAAATAGACCGCGTGGGAGTCCTTCTCGCCGTAGATCGCGACCAGCACGTTGGCGCCGGTGACCTCCTTCTTGCCCGACGACTGGACGTGCAGGATGGCGCGCTGGATCACGCGCTGGAACCCCAGCGTCGGCTGGGTGTCGACCTCGCCGGTTCCGGCGACGGTCGGGGTGTGCTGCATGACGAAATCCGACAGCGCCTTCTTCAGCTCGTCGATCTTGGCGGCGCAGGCCTTCAGCACCTCCGAGGCGGACGGGTTGTCGCAAAGCGCGAGCAGCAGGTGCTCCACGGTGATGAATTCGTGGCGCTTCTGCCGGGCCTCGACGAAGGCCATGTGCAAACTGACTTCGAGCTCCTGGGCAATCATGTTTCCTCCATCGCGCACTGTAACGGATGCTGGTGCTGGCGCGAATATGCGGTTACCTGTTCCACCTTGGTAGAGGCTACGTCCTTGGGAAAGATTCCGCAGACCCCCCGACCCTCCGTATGCACTTTGAGCATGATCTGCGTGGCGCGTTCCCGCGTGAGCGTGAAGAACAGCTGCAGCACCTCCACCACGAATTCCATCGGCGTGTAGTCGTCGTTGTACATGACGACCTGGAACATGGGCGGCGGCTTGACCTGGGCCTCACTCGGCTTGAGTGCGGTTGAACCGGCGGGTTTTTCGGCCATGGATACGCAGGTTGGGGGCGCTTTTCCGGGCGGTCCCCGATTCCCTTCTTGAGGTGAAACCGACGATGTCAGTCCAATATGGACGAGCGAAGGGTGTTTTTCAAGACCCTTCAAACGCTTGGAGCGTTTTCCGGCTCCCGCAGGCCGCTATTGACACTCCTCTGGGCGGCGCGTAAAAAGCGCCTTGGAGTTTGGTGTCAAGGATTTCGCATCGCCTCTCGAGACGGAGCGGGCCTCGGACCGAACGATGTGCGGGACTCCACCCGTTTACCAAGAGGCATAGCAATCGCATGGCAACCGGAACAGTGAAGTGGTTCAATGACGCGAAGGGTTACGGGTTCATCACGCCCGACGACGGCAGCGAAGACCTCTTCGCGCATTTCTCCGCGATCCAGATGCAGGGCTTCAAGACCCTCAAGGAAGGCCAAAAGGTCTCCTTCGACGTGACGCAGGGCCCGAAGGGCAAGCAGGCGTCCAACATCCAAGCGGCATAAATAGGGAGCAGTCTTCGTAGTGAAAAGCCCCTGCGGTTCGTCCGCAGGGGCTTTTTTCTTGGGCCGGGAGGTCGGGCCGAGGAGAAGCGGCGCTACTTCATCCGCTTCTTGAGCTCCGTGTCGACCGCGTCCATGTACTCCTCGGTGGTGAGGAACGGATGGTCGGGCCGGATCAGGATCGCGAGGTCCTTGGTCATCTTGCCGGACTCCACCGTGTCCACGCAGACCTTTTCCAGCGTCTCGGCGAACTTCACCACGTCGGGCGTGCCGTCCATGCGGCCGCGGTAGATGAGCCCGCGCGTCCAGGCGTAGATCGACGCGATCGGGTTGGTCGAGGTGGGCTTGCCCTGCTGGTGCAGGCGGTAGTGGCGCGTGACCGTGCCGTGCGCCGCCTCGGCCTCGACGGTCTTGCCGTCGGGCGTGGTGAGCACCGAGGTCATGAGGCCGAGCGAGCCGTAGCCCTGGGCGACCGTGTCCGACTGCACGTCGCCGTCGTAGTTCTTGCACGCCCAGAGGTATCCGCCGCTCCACTTGAGGTTGGACGCCACCATGTCGTCGATCAGGCGGTGCTCGTAGGTGAGGCCCGCGGCCTCGAAGCGCGCGCGGAACTCCTTCTCGTAGACCTCGGCGAAGAGGTTCATGAAGCGCCCGTCGTACACCTTGAGGATGGTGTTCTTCGAGGACAGGTACACCGGGTAGTTGCGGTTGAGCGCGTAGTTGAAGCAGGCCTGGGCGAAGCCGCGGATCGAGGCGTCGAGGTTGTACATCGCCATCGACACGCCGGCGCCGGGCGCCTGGAACACCTCGCGCTCGATCGGCGCGCCGCCGTCCTTCGGCGTGAAGGTGAGCTTCAGGGTGCCGGGGACGTCGAACTTGATCTCGCTCGCCTTGTACTGGTCGCCGAAGCCGTGGCGCGCGACCACCACCGGCTTGTCCCAGTGCGGGACGAGGCGCGGCACGTTCTTGCAGATGATCGGCTCGCGGAAGATGGTGCCGTCGAGGATGTTGCGGATCGTCCCGTTGGGGCTGCGCCACATCTGCTTGAGCTTGAATTCCTTGACGCGGCCCTCGTCCGGGGTGATCGTTGCGCACTTGACCGCGACGCCGTACTTCTTCGTGGCGTTGGCGGCGTCGATCGTCACCTGGTCGTCGGTGGCGTCGCGATGCTCCACGCCGAGGTCGAAGTACTTCAGGTCGACGTCGAGGTAGGGAAGGATCAGCTCCTCGCGGATCTTCTTCCAGATGATGCGCGTCATCTCGTCGCCATCCATCTCGACGACCGGGTTGGCGACCTTGATCTTGCTCATCGTTGGGAATGCCTCGTGAGTTCGGGGGACAATCGAAAATTATAGCAAAGGGGTCTCCCGCTTCCTTTCACCATGAGTCGCGTTCTCCTTTTCAACAAGCCGCACGGCGTCATCTGCCAGTTCAGCACCGAGGGCGGGCACCGCACGCTCAAGGACTTCATCCCGGTGCCCGCGGTCTACCCCGCCGGCCGGCTCGACACCGACAGCGAGGGCCTCATGGTGCTCACCGACGACGGGCGCCTGCAGGCCGCGATCGCCGACCCGAGCCACAAGCTCGCCAAGTCCTATTGGGTGCAGGTGGAGGGCGTGCCCGACGAGTCGGCACTGGCGCGCCTGCGGCGCGGCGTGACGCTCAACGACGGGCCGACGCTACCCGCCCTCGCGCGCTCCATCCCCGCGCCCGCGGGCCTGTGGGAGCGCGACCCCCCGATCCGGGAGCGCCGCGCGATCCCGACGTCGTGGATCGAGATCGAATTGCGCGAAGGACGCAACCGCCAGGTCCGGCGGATGACCGCGGCCGTGGGCCTGCCGACGTTACGGCTGGTGCGACACCGGATCGGCCCCTGGAACCTCGAGGGGCTCGCGCCGGGCCATTGGCGCGACGTGCCCGCGCCATCGCCCGATTCGCTGCGGGAACCGGGCCCGCGCGGTGCGTAATCCCTGTTTGTGGCGCTTGTCAACGCCGGTATAATGCGCGGCGTTAATGTAGGCGACGAGGCTGGGAATCACAGCGCAGTCGAAGCGTTAATACAACCCTGACCAACAACACTTAGGATTTATACAAGATGAACAAGCTGTCCGCCCTGATCGCCACCCTGTTCGCCACCGCCGCGTTCGCGCAAGCGCCCGCCACGGCGCCGGCCCCGGCCGCCGCCCCCGCGAAGCCGGCCGCCGTTGCCGCTCCGAAGGCTGCCGAAGCCCCGAAGGCCGCCGAGGCCCCGAAGGCCGCCGAAGCCAAGAAGGACGAGGCCAAGGTCGCGAAGAAAGAGAAAGACGCGAAGAAGAAGGCCAAGAAAGAAGCCAAGAAAGTCGAAACCGCCGCTGCCACGCCGGCTCCCGCCGCCGCTGCCGCGCCGAAAGCCGACGCGCCGAAGGCCGCTGCTGCTCCGGCCGCTCCCGCCGCCGCGCCGAAAGCCGACGCGCCGAAGAAGTAATCCGCAGCACGCAGTCCGGAAAGGCGGAGCCTCGGCTCCGCCTTTCCCTTTTCGGGCCCCGTAGAATCGAACCCAACATGCCCTCCCTCTCGCCGTGAAGATCGTCGTGGGACTTTCCGGCGGCGTCGACTCCGCCGTCGCCGCGCTGCTGCTCAAGCGCCAGGGCCACGACGTGGTCGGCCTCTTCATGAAGAACTGGGAGGACGACGACGACGACGAGTACTGCTCGACGCGCGAGGACCTCGTCGACGCGGTCTCCGCGGCCGAGCGCATCGGCATCGACATCGAGGCGGTGAACTTCGCCGCCGAATACAAGGAGCGCGTGTTCGCGAGCTTCCTCGCGGAGTACCGCGCCGGGCGCACGCCCAACCCCGACGTGCTGTGCAACGCCGAGATCAAGTTCAAGGCCTTCCTCGACCACGCCATGGCGCTCGGCGCCGAGCGCATCGCCACGGGGCACTACGCGCGCGTGGAAGAGCGCGACGGGCGCACCGTGCTCCTCAAGGGCGTCGACCCCGGCAAGGACCAGAGCTACTTCCTGCACCGTCTCAACCAGTCGCAGCTCGCGCGCACGCTCTTCCCGGTCGGCCACCTGCACAAGTCCGAGGTGCGGCGGATCGCGCGCGAAGCGGGCCTGCCCAACCACGCGAAGCGCGATTCGACCGGCATCTGCTTCATCGGCGAGCGTCCGTTCCGCGAGTTCCTCGCGCGCTACCTGCCGCGCGAACCCGGACCGATGGTCACGCCCGAGGGCGAGCGCGTGGGCGAGCACGAGGGGCTCATGTACTACACCATCGGGCAGCGGCAGGGCCTCGGGATCGGCGGGCGGCGCGACGGAGCCGGCGACCCGTGGTACGTCGCGGGCAAGGACCTCGCGTCCAACACGCTCACCGTGGTGCAGGGCCACGACCATGCGCTGCTGCTCAAGCGCGCGCTCGCCGCCGGCGACGCGAGCTGGATCGCGGGCGAGCCGCCCGGCGACGGCGGTCCGGGCCTGGGCGCCAAGACGCGCTACCGCCAGGCCGATTCGGCGTGCGAGCTGCGCGTCGAGGGCCTGCAGGGGTTCGCGCTCGAGTTCGGCGCGCCGCAATGGGCGGTCACGCCGGGACAATCGGCGGTGGTCTACCGCGGCGACGAGTGCCTCGGCGGAGGCGTGATCCGCTAGCCCGGGCGGCTCGACTGGAAGGCGGGGCGCGACTCCATGCGCTCGGCCCATCCCTTGAGGTTCGGGTAGGTCTCGCGCCAGCCGAGCTCGGGCATGCGGAATTCGGCCCAGAAGAGCCCGCAGGCGCACGCGATGTCGGCCACGTTCGGCTGCGCGCCCCCGAGATACTGCCGCGACCCGAGGGTCTTCGAGATCGCGGCGATGCCCGCGTTCACCTTGTCGAGCTGGCGCGCGATCCAGGCGGGGTCCTGCTGCGCCGCCGCGCGCTTGCGCTCGAGGAACGCGGTGATGCCTGCGTCGGCGATGCCGTCGCCGAGCGCCTCGTCGCGCCGCGTACGGGCGCGCTGCGCCGCTTCCGCCGGGATCAGCCCGCCGCCGGAGATCGCGTCGAGGTACTCGCTGATCACCGCCGAATCGTAGATCGCCTCGCCGTCGTCCATCACCAGCGCGGGGACCTTGTTGAGCGGGTTGTAGCGCGGCACCGTCGTGGTCGCGGTCCACGCGCTTTCCTCGACGAAATCGAAGGCGATGTTCTTCTCCGCGAGGATCACGCGGATCTTGCGGACGTACGGAGAAGTCTTCGAGCCGACGAGTTTCATGACGGAGGCTTTCTTGCGCGGTTGGAAAGCGGCGGAGTATAGCAGCGGGTGCTAAAATTCCCGCTCTCCAAGATGCCCTCTCCCCTCACCGCCCTCTCGCCCCTCGACGGGCGCTACGCCGCCAGGACCCGGCCGCTGCAGGAGCACTTCAGCGAGTTCGCGCTGATGCGCGAGCGCGTCGCGGTCGAGGTCGCCTGGCTCCTCGCCCTCGGCGACGAGCCCGCGTTCGCGCAGCTCGAGCCGTTCTCGGCCGCGACCCGCGCGCAGCTGCAGGAAGCGGCGGCGGGATTCGGCCCCGCGGACGCAGAGCGGATCAAGGCGATCGAGGCCACCACCAACCACGACGTGAAGGCGGTCGAGTACTGGCTGCGCGAGCGCTTCTCCGGCAATGCCGAGGTCGCCGCGGCGGCCGAGTTCATCCACTTCGCCTGCACCTCGGAGGACATCAACAACCTCTCGCACGCCCGCATGCTCCAGGGCGGCCGCGACCGCGTCCTGTTGCCGGCGATCGACGCCCTCGTCACCCGCCTCGACGCGCTCGCCGCGCAGCACGCGGACGTCGCCATGCTCTCGCGGACCCACGGCCAGCCCGCCACCCCCACGACGCTCGGCAAGGAGATGGCGAACGTCGCCCACCGCCTGCGGCGCGCGCGCGGGCGGCTCGCGGCGGTCGAGGTGCTGGGCAAGATCAACGGCGCCACCGGCAACTTCAACGCCCACGTGGCGGCCGCGCCGAAGGTCGACTGGCCGCGCTTCGCCGAGCGCTTCGTGAAGGGCCTGGGCGTCACCTACAACCCGCTCACCATCCAGATCGAGCCGCACGACGCCATGGCCGAGGCGTTCGACGCCACCGCGCGCCTGAACACGATCCTCATCGACCTCGACCGCGACGTGTGGGGCTACATCTCGCTCGGCTACTTCAAGCAGCGGGTGAAGGCGGGCGAGGTCGGCTCCTCGACCATGCCGCACAAGGTGAACCCGATCGACTTCGAGAACTCCGAGGGCAACCTCGGGCTCGCCAACGCGATCCTGCGCCACCTCTCCGAGAAGCTGCCGATCTCGCGCTGGCAGCGCGACCTCACCGACTCCACCGTGCTGCGCAACGTGGGCGTGGCGTTCGGCTACGCGCTCCTCGGCTACGACTCGTGCCTGCGCGGCCTCGACAAGCTCGAGGCGAATCCCGCGCGCATCGCCTCCGACCTCGAGGAGTCGTGGGACGTGCTCGCCGAAGCGGTGCAGACCGTGATGCGCGCCCACCGCGTTCCCGGCTCCTACGAGAAGCTGAAGGAGCTCACCCGCGGCAAGGGCGGCATCACGCGTGACGACCTGCACGCCTTCGTGCGCACGCTGCCGATTCCGCAGCCCGAGCGCGACCGCCTGCTCGCGCTCACCCCCTCCACCTACGTGGGGCTCGCCGCGCGGCTCGCCCGCGACGGCGGCCGGTAGCGCGGCCCGCGGCCGCCCGTCCTGGCCGCGATGGAACGAATCGATCGCATTCCCGCCCTCTGGGCCGAGCGGCGCCCCGACGCGGTCGCCCTCGCGGATCCCGCGGGCCCGCGCACCTGGCGCGAGCTCGACGCCGCGATCGCCGCGGTCGCGGACCTGCTGCGCAAGCGCGGCGTGCGTCCCGGCGACCGCGTGATGATCGTGGGCGAGAACTGCGCCGCCATGGTGGCGGTGCTATTCGCCGTGGCGTCGCTCGAGGCGTGGATCGTCAACCTGAACGCGCGCCTGTCCGCGCGCGAGATCGACGCCATCCGCGACCACAGCGGCGCGATCTGCGCAATCTTCCTGACCGACAACTCGGCCGAGGCCGCCGCGCACGCGGCGCGCCACGACGCCGCCGCGCTCCCGGACTTCGGCTGGGGAGCGATCGCCTGCTCGCCGCTCGATTTCTCCTCCGCGCCCGAGCCCGCTCCGCCCGCCGGCGAGTCCCCCGTGGCCGCGCTCGTGTACACGACCGGCACCACGGGCGAGCCGAAGGGCGTGATGCTCACCCACGCCAACCTGCTGTTCGTCGCGGGCACCGCCGGCGGATTGCGCGGCCTCTCGACCGCGGATCGCGTGCTGGGCGTGCTGCCGATGTCGCACGTGTACGGCCTCACGTCGGTGTGCCTCGGCTCGCTGCTCGCCGGCGCCAGCATCCACCTGCAGGCGCGCTTCACGCCCGCGGGGCTCGAGGCAGCCCTGGTCCGCGATCGAATCACCCTCTGCCAGGGGGTGCCCGCGATGTACGCGAAGTACCTCGAGCACCTCGACGGCAGGCGCGTCGAGGCGCCCGCGCTGCGCGGCATCTACTGCGGCGGCGCGCCGCTCTCGCCGAGCGTGAAGGCCGCGGTGGAAGGCGCGTTCGGCCTGCCGCTGTGCAACGGCTACGGCCTCACCGAGGCCTCGCCCACGATCACCCAGGCTCGCACCGACGCGCCCCGTGACGATTGCTCCGTGGGTCCCGCCCTGCCCGGCGTCGAGCTGCGCATCATCGACACCGAGGGCGCCGATGCGGCCGCGGGCGAGGTGGGCGAGCTGTGGGTGCGCGGGCCCAACGTGATGAAGGGCTACTACCGCGACTGGCGCGCGACGGCCGCGGCGCTGCGCCGCGGGTGGCTCGCCACGGGCGACCTCGCGCGCATCGCGCCCGACGGCTCCGTGCACATCGAGGGACGCCTCAAGGAGCTCATCATCCGCTCGGGCTTCAACGTGTTCCCGGTGGAGGTCGAGGCGGTGCTCAACGCCCATCCCGAGGTCTCGCAGTCGGCGGTCGTGGGGCGCGACGTCGAGGGCAACGAGGAGGTCGTCGCCTTCGTGGAGCTCGTCGCGGGCGCGCGGGCCGACGCGGCGGCGATCGCGGAATTCGCCGCCGCGTCCCTCGCGCCCTACAAGCGCCCGGCCGAGGTGATCGTGCTCGACAAGCTCCCCGCCGCGGCGAGCGGCAAGGTGCTCAAGGCGCGCCTGAAGGAGATGGCGCGCGCTAGCGCGCGGCCGACGGCTCCTGCGCGCTGAGCGATCCCACGTCGCCGCTCATCTCGCCGCCTTCCTGCACCAGCATCTTGCCGTAGCGGATCTTTCCCGAGACGCGCCCGCTCGCGTGGATCACGAGCTTCTTGCGCGCCGTCATCTCGCCCTTGAAGTCGCCGCGGATCTCGGCCACGTCGACGTCGACCTTGCCGTTGAAAGCGCCGTGCTCCGCGATCTGGATCGCGCGGCTCACCATCGTCGCCTCGACCCGGCCCTCGACCACGAGCGTGTCGCAGTCGTCGATCTCGACGCCCTTCAGCTTGATGTTGGGGCCCACGATCAGCTTGCTGCCGGCGCCCTCGTCGGAGCGCGCGGCCTCGGCCACGGGCGCTGACGACGGCACCGGCGCGGACTGCGTGCTCACGCGCGGTGCCGAGGGCACGATCGCGGGCGTGGCGCTGGGGTGGTTGGCGGCGGCGGGTGCCGGCGTGATCTGGCGCGGATCGCGCGGGTCCGCCGGGCGGCGGCCGAACAGGTTCTCTCCATACTTCATTGTGTGACCCTCCCGTTGTTGAACATCAGGGAGGCACACTCACGATTCGTGCCATCGCATGCGCACGCTCGCGTTCTCCCTCTGTGGAACGCGATTCACGCGCCGCGCAACGTGGCTGCGGGACGATCGATTCGTCGCTCGCGGGCTACGCGCAATGCAGGATTCGGGTTAAACGCTTGAATCGCGGGCCGAAACGCTGTCGCCCTCGCCCGACTCAGATCATCGCGAGCGCCGTTTTGCGGCGCGGCGGCGGGAATGCGCGATCGAGCGTGGCGAGCGTCGCGGCATCGAGCACGAGGTCGCCCGCGGCGCGGTTCGCGCGCACGTGCTCGGGTCGCGCGGCCTTGGGGATCGCGGCGACGTTGGGGTCGCGCAACACCCACGCGAGCGCCAG
>Ga0075366_10001659_pt1 | contig 11175 bp, 10 predicted proteins | sample EndMethybrTD3031_FD_72351 | JGI IMG/M metagenome (GOLD analysis project Ga0075366, IMG submission 72351) | Populus endosphere microbial communities from Tennessee, USA - Endosphere MetaG P. TD hybrid TD303-1 | ecosystem: Host-associated > Plants > Roots > Endosphere | place: USA: Tennessee... | reverse complement strand
TCGCGCGGGCATGCGGTGATGCTCGGCGACGTCGACCGCCAGCAGTCCGCGCGCACCTGGCTCGGCCTGCGCCCGGCGAGCGCGGCGCGCATCCAGACCTGGGACGTCGCGCACGACGAGATCGTGCGCCCGCCCAAGGGCACGACGCACGTCGTGCTGGACACGCCCGCCGGCATCCACGGCAAGCGCCTGGACGAGGTGATGCGCATCGCCGACAAGGTGCTCGTGCCGCTGCAGCCGAGCATCTTCGACATCCACGCGACGCACGCCTTCGTGCGCGAGCTGCTCGCGCACAAGCGCGGCGAGAAGGTGCGCATCGCGATCGTCGGCATGCGCACCAAGGAGCACACGATCGCGACCGACCAGCTGCGCGCCTTCCTCGACAAGCTCGGCGTGCCGCTGCTCGGCTTCGTGCGCGACACGCAGAACTACGTGCACCTCGCGGCGCACGGCCTGACGCTGTTCGACGTCGGCTCGAGCCGCTTCGAGCGCGACCTCGAACAGTGGCAACCGATCACGAAATGGCTGGACGCATGAGCGCGCCGGGCCGTTCCCAAGCGCTCATTCCGAAGCGCTTCGCGCGGAGGATCGTCCTATGAGAGTTTTCGAGACCCTCGACGAGCTTCGGCCGCTCGTCGGGCAGGTGGTCGCGACGAGCGACTGGATCACCGTCACGCAACAGCGCATCCAGCAGTTCGCCGACGCGACCGGCGACCACCAGTGGATCCACCTCGACGCCGAGCGCGCGAAGGCCGGCCCGTTCGGCACGACGATCGCGCACGGCTTCCTGACGCTCTCGCTGCTGCCGGAGATGGCCGCCAGCGCGATGGAGATGCGCGGCGCGCGCATGAGCGTCAACTACGGGCTCAACAAGGTGCGCTTTCCGGCGCCGGTGCCCTCCGGCAGCCGCCTGCGCGGGCACTTCAAGCTGATCGCGATCGACCCGATCGACGGCGGCGTGCAGATCACGATGGAAGTCTCGATGGAGCGCGAGGGCGCCGCCAAGCCGGTCTGCGTCGCCGAGTCGCTGTCGCGGCGCTACGTCTGAGCCGTCGCGCGCGGCCGGCGCGGGGCCGCGAACCGGCTACGATCCACCTCCGAACGAGACTCCCGGAGCGACGACCATGAAGGTCCTGCTGATCGACGACCACCCGTTGATCCTCTCGGCGCTGCAGACGGTGATCCAGGGCATGGGCGCCGACACGCGTGTCGTCGGCGTCGCGAGCGCGCGCGAGGCGCGCGAGACGCTCGCCGCGAGCGACGACTTCGACCTCGTGCTGCTCGACCTGCAGCTCGGCGACGCGAACGGCTTCGACGTGCTGGCCGAGTTCCGCGCCAAGTACCCGGCGCTGCCGGTCGTGGTGGTCTCGGCCTCCGACCGCAGCAGCGACGTGATCCGTGCGGTCGACCTCGGCGCGATGGGCTTCGTGCCGAAGCGCTCGAGCAACGAGGCACTGCACGAGGCGCTGCGCATGGTGATGTCGGGCGGCATCTACGTGCCGCCGATGGAGATGCGCACGCCCGACCCGGCCCCCGGCGAGGCGTTGGCCGGCAGCCCGCTGAGCGTCGTGCGCGAGAACGCCGCGCACGTCGAGCCCGAGCCGGTGCCGCTCGCGTCGATCGGCCTGACGCCGCGCCAGACCGACGTGCTGCAGCTGCTGCTGCAGGGCAAGCCGAACAAGCTGATCGCGCGTGACCTGAACCTGTCGGTCGAGACCGTCAAGGACCACGTCGCCGCGGTGCTGCGGGCGCTGAACGTCAGCTCGCGCACGCAGGCCGTGCTCGCGGTCAGCCAGATGACGCGCCACGGCGGCCTGCCGACCTGGCGCAACCCGAACACGCCCGGCCGCTGAATGAAGCCCCCAAGCTCGCTCTGCTCGCGACCCCCCGAGGGGGCTGCCCAGCGGCTTCGGGCGGCCGGGCGCCGCTGATGTCGAGCGTGCTCCCGGCCTCCACCGCGCCGCTCGAAGCCGGCGCGGCGCGCCACTCCGCGATCGGCGAGGAAACGCTCGCGGTCTACGAGTTCACCACCGCGACGCTGCTCGGCCTGGCGACGGGCTTCGGCCTGATCCTGATGCTGTTCTGGCGCGTCTCGCCGCCGGCGGTGCTGGTGCCGTGGGCGATCGGCTTCGCCGGCCTGTGGGTCGTGCGCATCGTGCTGTCGCAGGGGTTCCGGCGCGCCGTGCTCAAGCACGGCGAGGCGACACGCTTCGCGCGCTGGCACCGGCGCTGGAACGCGCTGACGCTCGCCTCGGCGACGATGTGGGGCATCACCGGCTGGGTGTTCTACAGCCACGGCACCGGCATCCAGCAGACCGGGCTGATCGTGCTGGTCTACACCTTCTGCGTCGCGGTGATCCCGGTGCTCGCGAACCAGCCGTGGGTGTTCGTCGCCTATGTCGCGCTGTGCATCGGCCCGCTGATCGTGCGCATCGCGATGGGCGCCGACACCTACAGCTACCAGCTCGCCGGCACGCTGTTCGTGATCTCGTCGCTGACGACGGCGATCGCGCGCAACTACCGCCAGTCGCTGCAGCGCGTGATCGTGCTGAAGATCCGTGCCGACGACCTGCTCGACCAGCTGCGCGTCGAGAAGCAGGCCGCCGAGGACGCCCGGCGCGACGCCGAGATCGCGAACCGCGCGAAGACGCAGTTCTTCACCGCCGCGAGCCACGACCTGCGCCAGCCGCTGCACGCGATGGGCCTGTTCGCCGAGGCGCTGCGCCAGCGCACCCACGAGCCCGAGGTCGCGAGCCTCGTGATGAGCATCAACGCCTCGGTCGACGCGCTCGAGGGCCTGTTCTCCGAGCTGCTCGACATCACGAAGATCGACAGCGGCAACATCGAGGTCCACCCGCAGGGCTTCGAGATGGCCGACATCCTGCGCAAGATCCGCCTGCACTTCGAGCCGACCGCGTTCGAGAAGGGCCTCGCGCTGCGCCTGCGCGGCGGCCAGCGCGTCGTGCACGGCGACCCGGTGCTCGTCGAGCGCATCGTGCGCAACCTCGTCAGCAACGCGATCCGCTACACCAACGACGGCAGCGTGCTGGTCGCCTGCCGCCAGCGCGGCGACAAGGTGCTGGTGCAGGTCTGGGACACGGGCCTGGGCATCCAGCCCGAGGAGCAGGCCAAGATCTTCGAGGAGTTCTACCAGGTGCCCAACACGCCGGCGATCGCGGCGCACCAGCGCAAGGGGCTCGGGCTCGGGCTGGCGATCGTCAAGCGGCTCGCCGCGCTGATGGACGCGCCGCTGCGGCTGCGCTCCGAGGCCGGCCGCGGCAGCGTGTTCACGCTCGAGCTGCCGGTCGGCGTGAGGCCGCGCCCGCAGGCGCAGGCCCTGCCGGGCAAGGGTCCCATCGGCATCACGCTCGAGGGACGCCGCATCGTCGTCGTCGAGGACGAACCGGCCGTGCTGGCCGGCATCGAGGTGCTGCTCAAGGGCTGGGGCGCGACGCTGACCGCCTTCGACAGCGTCGGCGCGGCGAGCGACTGGGCGGCGCAGGCCGACCCGCAGGCGGACCGCCCGGACCTGCTGATCGTCGACTTCCGGCTCGAGAACGGGCGCACCGGCGTCGACGCGATCACGGCACTGCGCGAGCGCTTCGGCGCCGGCGTGCCGGCCATCGTCGTCACCGGCAGCACGATGACCGGCCACGACAAGGAGGCGCAGGAGAAGGACTTCCACATCCTGCTCAAGCCGGTCGTGCCGAACAAGCTGCGCGCGATGATCGCCTTCAAGCTCGGCGTGAAGCCGCCCGCGCCGGCCTCGACGACCTGAGGTCCGCGCGATGGAGATGAACCGCCACGCGGTGCACTGGGCCGAGATCCCGGCCGTCGACTTCGCGCGCGCGAGACGCTTCTACGAGGCGATCTTCGCCTTCGAGATGCCGCAGGCGCGGCGCGACGGGCGGACGATGGGATTCCTGCCGTTCGACCAGGGCCAGGGCATCGGGGCGGCGATCGTGCACGGTGCGGGTTATGCGCCGTCGAGCGACGGGCCGATCGTCTACCTCGGTGCCGGGATGGATCTGGCGCTGGTGCTCAACCGGGTCGTGGCCGCGGGCGGCGTCGTGCTCCAGGGCAAGGCGGCGATCGGGCCGGGGCTGGGGTATGCGGCGCTGTTCCGGGACAGCGAGGGGAATCGGCTGGGGCTGCACTCGCCGACCTGAGGCCCGGCGACGGGTGGAGCGTCAGCTCGGTTCGTAGGCCAGGCGCACGTAGATCGGCGCGAAGGCCTCGGCCTGGGTGATCTCGAGCAGCCGCTCGCGCGCCAGTTCGAGCATCGCGATGAAGGTGACGACCATGACCTGCGGGCCGCGGTCCAGCTCGAACAGGTCCTCGAAGAGCGCGAAGCGCCGTCCCTGCAGGCGGCGCAGCACGATGCTCATGTGCTCGCGCACCGAGAGCTGCTCGCGCGTGATCGTGTGGTGCTGGTTCAGCTTCGCGCGCTTGAGGATGTCGGCCCAGGCGGCGCGCAGCTCGTCGATCTCGACCTCGGGGAAACGCGGCGCGAGCGACTGTTCGATCGTGACCTGCGCGCGCAGGAAGTCGCGGCCGAGGAGCGGCAGCTGGTCGAGGCGGGCCGAGGCGAGCTTGATCTGCTCGTACTCGATCAGGCGGCGCACGAGTTCGGCGCGCGGGTCCTCGGGCTCCTGGCCGTCGGCGCTCTTCTTCGGCGGCAGCAGCATGCGCGACTTGATCTCGATCAGCATCGCCGCCATCAGCAGGTACTCGCTGGCGAGCTCGAGGTTGGTCGTGCGGATCTGGTCGACGTAGGCCAGGTACTGGCGCGTCACGTCGGCCAGCGGGATGTCGAGGATGTTGAAGTTCTGCTTGCGGATCAGGTAGAGCAGCAGGTCCAGCGGACCTTCGAAGGCCTCGAGGAAGATCTCCAGCGCGTCCGGCGGGATGTACAGGTCCTGCGGCATCGCGAACAGCGGCTCGCCGTACAGGCGCGCCACCGCGACCGCGTCGATCGACGCCGGCGGCAGCGCCAGCGCATCGGGCGTCGGCGCGGGGATCTCGAGGCCTTCCTCGCTCACGGGGTCGGCTTGTTCTGGTAGACGTAGGGCTGCTGCGGGACGCGCGCGTCCTGGTACTCGCGCTGCGCGTCGCGGTCGATGCGCTTGTCCCACAGCAGCGCGCGGCCGGCGCGCTGCTCGGCTTCGAGCGTCGGCCGGTCGGCCTTCAGCGAGGCGATGAACTGCGTCGTGTCGGAGGTGTAGGGCTTCCAGAAGAGCGGCATGGCGGCGGGTCGCTGAGGGCGAAACGGCGATTTTACCGGGCGGGGCCCCTCGGCCCTGCTCAGCCCGGACGCTTGGGGATCTGCAGGCCGCGCACGACGGCCGGTCGGGCGAGGAATTCCGCCAGCGTGCGCTGCACGTGCGGGAAGTCGCCGATGCCGACCAGCTCGCCGGCGCCGTAGAAACCGACCAGGTTGTTGACCCACGGGAAGGTCGCGATGTCCGCGATCGTGTAGTCGCTGCCCATGATCCAGCGCCGGTCGGCGAGCCGGCCGTTCAGCACCGCGAGCAGGCGGCGCGACTCGGCGACGTAGCGGTCGCGCGGGCGCTTGTCCTCGTAGTCCCTGCCGGCGAACTTGTGGAAGAAGCCGACCTGGCCGAACATCGGCCCGATGCCGCCCATCTGGAACATCAGCCACTGGACGGTCTCCCACTTCGCGATCGGGTCGGCCGGCATCAGCTGGCCGGACTTCTCGGCGAGGTAGAGCAGGATCGCGCCCGACTCGAACAGCGGCAGTGCCCTGCCGTCGGGGCCGAACGGGTCGATGATCGCGGGGATCTTGTTGTTCGGGTTCAACGACAGGAACTCGGGCGACATCTGGTCGTTCTGGTCGAAGCGCACCAGGTGCGGCTCGTACGGCAGACCGGTCTCCTCGAGCATGATCGAGGCCTTCACGCCGTTGGGCGTGTTCAGCGAATACAGCTGGATGCGCTCCGGGTGCTGCGCGGGCCACTTGCGGGTGATCTGAAAGGTCGACAGGTCGGTCATCGGGCGAAGGGGGTTGTGTGGGGTGCTCCGCCCGATTCTGCGGGGCCCGCGCCGACCGTGCAGGCCGCGGCGGATTGCCCCCGCCGCGGCGCCGGCGCCTTCGCCCCGTCCGCTGGCGCCCTACCAGTCCACGCCCCAGTAGCCGTACACCTTGCGGTTGTACTCGGGGTCGTACGCCGGGACGGCGTCCTCGGCGTAACGCGGCGCCTGTTCCAGGCGCGCCTTGTCGAGCGGCACGAGGTATCCCTCGAGCGCGGTGTCGTACTTGAGCATGTTCCAGGGCAGCGGATAGCGGTCGGTGCCGACGCCGAGGAAGCCGCCGAACTCGAGCACGGCGTAACGCACCTGGCCCGAACGCTTGTCGATCACGAGATCGTCGATCGAGCCGAGCTTCTCGCCCGCGTTGTTGTAGACGGTGGTGCCGTGGACCTTGTCCGACGAGATCACGTCGCTGGCGTTTGCGGTGGTGGCATTCATGGGCATCTCCTGTCGTGTGAGGCGAAACGCGGTGCGCGTTCCGCATGCACCCGTTATCGGTGCCGCGCCGCGCCGCGTGCATCGGAGCCGTCCACGCGCGGGTGTAGGACGGGGCGCTGAGCGTTGTCACGCGCCGGCGGGGTGGCTGCTGCGATGATCGGCGCCATGGACGAGATCGAACTGAAGCTGCAGGTCCCCGCGGCGCGCGCCGACGCGGTGCGACGCGCCGTCGCCGGCCGCACGGGCGCGGCGCCGATGCGGCTGCAGGCGGCCTACTTCGACACCGAGGATCGTGCGCTGGCCGCCGCGGGCCTCGCGCTGCGGCTGCGGCGCGAGGGCCGCCGCTGGGTGCAGACGCTGAAGGGCGCCGGCGACGACGGCCTGACCCGCCTCGAGCACGAGGTCGCGCGCGGCAGCGCCGCCGCGATGCCGGCGCTCGACCTGGCGCTGCACGACGGCACGCCGGTCGGTGCCCGGCTGGCCGCGCTGCGTGCCGATGCGTCGCACGGCGAGCCGCGCCTCGTGTTCCGCACCGACGTGCGGCGCACGCTGCGCGAGCAGCGTGTCGCGGGCGCGCGGCTCGAACTCGCGTTCGACGAGGGCCGCATCGTCGCCGGCGACGCGGTGCTGCCGGTCTGCGAACTCGAGATCGAACTGCGCGCCGGCACACCCGACGCGGTGCTCGCAGCGGCGCGGCGCTGGATCGAACGCCACGGGCTGTGGATCGACCTGCGCAGCAAGGCCGAACGCGGCGATGCGCTGGCCCGGGGCCTCGGCCGGTGGCCCGAGCGCAAGGCGCGCCCGGTGGAGCTCGGCAAGGCGATGACGCCGGCCCAGGCGCGGCGCGCCGTGATCGCGTCGTGCCTCGACCAGATCGCCGGCAACGCCAGCGTGATCGCGGGGGGCTCGTTCGGCGACGACCACGTGCACCAGCTGCGCGTGGGCCTGCGGCGGCTGCGCAGCGCGTGGCGCTTCTTCGCCGATCGCGGCACGGACGCAGAGGCCGGCGCCGCGGTGGCGCCCGATCCGGCCGAGGCGGCGGCCGCGTCGCTGTTCCGCGCGCTCGGTGCGGCGCGCGACCTGGCGGCGGTCGGCGTGCCGCTGCAGCAGGAACTGCGCACCGCGCTCGCCGCGGTCGGCCTGCAGGTCGAGCCGCCGCGCCTGCCGGTCGATGCCCAGGCGCCGGAGCCGGTCGCGCTGCTGCGCGCGGGTGCCGCGCAGGCGCTGTTGCTGGACCTGCTCGCGGCCGCGCAGCCGCGGGCGCCGGGCGACGTGTCGGCAGCGCCGCCGCTGCGCACGGAGGTCGCCGCGCGTCTGAACCGCTGGCACAAGCAGCTCGCGGCCGACGCGAAGCGTTTCGCCGACCTCGACGATGTTGGCCGCCACCGCGTGCGCAAGCGTGCGAAGCGCCTGCGCTACGCGGCCGAGTTCGTCGCCGGCCTGTTCGGCGCCAAGGCGGTGCGGCGCTACCTCGAACCGCTGCGCGCGCTGCAGGAGCGGCTCGGCGCGCAAGGCCGCCAGCGCGACGTTGACGTCGTTCAGCGCGCCGCGCCGCGGGTGCCGGGGGAGGCCGGCCTGCCGTTCGCGCTCGGCTGGCTCGCGGCCCGCCGCGAAGCGCGCCTCGCCGAGGCGCTGCCGGCGCTGAAGCGCTTCGCGGACGCGAAGCGCTTCTGGAAGTGACGCTCAGGCGCGATCGGCCCGCGCGACGGCATCGGCCACCGTCGGCACGATCGCGTCGTCGCCCAGCTCGGCGTCGAAGCCGGCGCGCCGGATCAGCGAGAGCGGCTGCTCGTTGACGTTGGCAAGCACGAGCGCGACGCCGCGCCGCTGCAGCGTCCGGTGCAGCTGCTCGAGCGCGTCGAGGCCCGAGGTGTCCATCGAGATCAGCTGGTGCATCTCGAGCACGACGGCGCGTGTGCCGTCGGGCACCTGCGCCGGCAGGGCCTCGATCTTGCCGACCGCGCCGAAGAAGAGCGAGCCGAACAGTTCGAACGCGAGCACGCCGGCGGGCAGCGGGCCGGCCTCGTGGGGGCGCACCCGGAAGAGCGTCCCCATGCGCCAGATGAAGAAGACGCAGGCGAGCACGAGCCCGACCTGCACCGCGACCGTCAGGTCGAACACGACCGTCAGCACGAAGGTGCCGAGCAGGATCGTGCGGTAGGGGATGCTGAAGTTGCGCAGGCGCGCGAACTCGTTCCACTCGCCCATGTTCCAGGCGACGAACAGCAGGATGCCGGCGAGCACCGCGAGCGGCACGTGGTTCGCGAGCGGCGCGGCGACGAGCACGATGACGAGCAGCGTCAGCGCGTGCACGATGCCGGCGACCGGCGTGTGCGCGCCGGCACGCACGTTGGTCACGGTGCGCGCGATCGTGCCGGTCACCGGGATGCCGCCGAAGACGGGCGCGACCATGTTCGCGATGCCCTGCGCCATCAGCTCCTGGTTCGGGTCGTGGCGCGGCGCGGTGATCAGGTTGTCGGCAATGCGCGCGCACAGCAGCGACTCGATCGCGCCGAGCATCGCGATCGTGATCGTCGGGAACAGCAGCTCCTTCGCGCTGCGCCACGAGAACGGCGGCAGCTCCAGCGCCGGCAGCGACTGCGGGATGCCGCCGAAGCGCGAGCCGATCGTCTCGACCGGCAGGTTCAGCAGCGCGCTCGCCGCGGTCAGCGACACGAGCGCGATCACCGGCGCGGGCATGCGCGCGGCGGTGCGCAGCGTGCGGTGCTCGAGCAGCGCCGCCGGCAGCATCGAGCCCGGCGAGAAGATGCGCGGCCACAGGAACAGCCCGAGCACGCAGACCGCGCCGAGACCGAAGGCGTACGGGTTGAAGCTGTCCAGGTGCGCCGCGAGCGTGCCGATCTGCGCGAAGAAGTCGCCCGGCAGCTTGGCGATCTGCAGCCCGAGCAGGTCCTTCGCCTGCGAGAACGCGATCAGCACCGCGATGCCGTTCGTGAAGCCGATGACGATCGGCACCGGCACGTAGCGCACCAGCGCGCCGAGCCGGAACAGGCCGAGCGCGAACAGCAGCACGCCGGCCAGCGCCGTCGAGATCAGCAGGTTGGTCAGCCCGTAGCGTTCGACGATGCCGTAGACGATCACGATGAACGCGCCCGCCGGACCGCCGATCTGCACCTGCGAGCCGCCGAGCGCGGCCACGATCAGCCCGCCGACGATCGCGGTGATCAACCCCTGCTCGGGTTTCACGCCGGAGGCGATCGCGAACGCCATCGCGAGCGGCAACGCGACGACGCCGACCGTCAGGCCGGCGCCGAGGTCGCCGGCGAAGCGCCGGCGGTCGTAGTCTTTCAGCGCGTCGAGCAGACGCGGTCGGAACGGGTGCAGCGGGGGCAGGGCCATGGAACCTCCGTGATCGAGAGCGAAGCCGGTTGCTTGCTCCGATCCGGAGGACCGCAGTGGTGCGCACGCGCCATGAAGCGGCGGCGGCGGCTCGGGCCCCAGACGCGCTTCATGCCGTCGATGCGTGGCAGGCGCCGTTCAGCGCACGCGCAGGCCGGGCTCGGCGCCGGGCCAGGGTTCGAGCACGTACAGCCCGGGGTGCGCCTTCTCGTCGGCGTGGCTGGCGGCGAGCACCATGCCCTCGCTGACGCCGAACTTCATCTTGCGCGGCGCGAGGTTCGCGACGACGACGGTCAGCTTGCCGACCAGGTCTTCGGGCCGGTAGGCCGACTTGATGCCGCTGAAGACGTTGCGCAGGCGTCCCTCGCCGACGTCCAGCGTCAGGCGCAGCAGCTTGTCGCTGCCCTCGACCGCCTCGCAGGCGACGATCTTCGCGATGCGCAGGTCGATCTTCGCGAAGTCGGCGACGGTGATCTCCGGCGCGAGCGCCTCGCCGCCCGGCACGGCGACCGCGGGTGCCGCCGGCTCGAACAGCTGGTCGAGCAGCGCCGGGTCGACCCGCTGCATCAGGTGCTTGTACTCGCCGATGGTGTGGCCGCCGAGCGAGCGCGCGGCGTCGGCGAAGTCCATCGGCGCGACCTTCAGGAAGCCCTCGACCTGCGCGGCGAGCGCGGGCAGCACCGGCTTCAGGTAGATCGTCAGCACGCGGAAGGCCTCGATGCAGACGCTGCAGACGTCGTGCAGGTGCGTGGCCTGCTCGGGCTTCTTCGCGAGCTCCCAGGGCTTGTTCTGGTCGACGTACTCGTTGACGCGGTCGGCCAGCAGCATCACCTCGCGCAGCGCCTTGCCGTACTCGCGCTCCTCGTACAGGCGCTCGATCTCGGCGCGCTGCCCGCGCAGCGCGTCGAGCAGCGTGCGGCCCTCGACGCCGAGGTCGGCGCTGACGCGGCCGCCGAAGCGCTTGCTGAGGAAACCCGCCGCGCGCGACGCGATGTTGACGTACTTGCCGACCAGGTCGGCGTTGACGCGCGCGACGAAGTCGTCGGGGTTGAAGTCGACGTCCTCGACCTTGCCGTTCAGCTTCGCGGCGATGTAGTAGCGCAGCCACTCGGCGTTCATGCCGAGCTCCAGGTAGCGCAGCGGCGAGATGCCGGTGCCGCGGCTCTTGCTCATCTTCTCGCCGCCGTTGACGGTGATGAAGCCGTGCACGAACACCTTGTCGGGCGTCTTGCGGCCCGAGAAGTGCAGCATCGCGGGCCAGAACAGCGTGTGGAAGTAGGTGATGTCCTTGCCGATGAAGTGCACCTGCTCGACCGCCGGGTCGGC
>Ga0075366_10001658_pt1 | contig 11178 bp, 11 predicted proteins | sample EndMethybrTD3031_FD_72351 | JGI IMG/M metagenome (GOLD analysis project Ga0075366, IMG submission 72351) | Populus endosphere microbial communities from Tennessee, USA - Endosphere MetaG P. TD hybrid TD303-1 | ecosystem: Host-associated > Plants > Roots > Endosphere | place: USA: Tennessee... | reverse complement strand
TGCTGATCGTCAACACCGCGAGCCAGTGCGGCTTCACGCCGCAGTTCGGCGGGCTCGAGGCGCTGTGGGAGAAGTACCGCGACAAGGGGCTGGTGGTGCTCGGCTTTCCGAGCAACGAGTTCGGCAAGCAAGACCCCGGCAGCAATGACGAGATCGCCTCGTTCTGCCAGGTCAACTACGGCGTGACCTTTCCGATGATGGGCAAGGTCGAAGTCAACGGCGCCTCGGCGCATCCGCTGTGGAAGTGGCTGAAGGGCGAGAAGCCCGGCCTGCTCGGCAGCGAGGCGATCAAGTGGAACTTCACGAAGTTCCTGGTCGGCAAGGACGGGCAGGTGTTGAAGCGCTACGCGCCAACCGACAAGCCCGAGTCGATCGAGAAAGACATCGCGGCCGCACTCGCCGCCTGAACCCCGCCACTGACTGCGCAATCCATCATGTTCGAACACATTCCCCCGTTTGCCGGCGATCCGATCCTGAGCCTGAACGAAGACTTCCAGAAGGATCCGCGCCCGAACAAGATCAACCTGTCGATCGGCATCTACTTCGACGACGCCGGCCGCATTCCGGTGATGGATTCGGTGCGGCGTGCCGAAGCGATCGTCTGCGCGAACACCGGGCCGAAGCCGTATCTGCCGATCGAGGGTGCGGCGAACTTTCGCAGTGCGGTGCAGCAGCTGCTGTTCGGCCCCGACCATGAAGCGCTGCGCTCGGGGCGCATCGCGACCATCCAGGCGGTCGGCTCGAGTGGCGGACTGAAGGTCGGCGCCGATTTCCTCGCGAGCTATTTCGCCGGCAGCCAGGTGTGGGTGAGCGACCCGACGTGGGACAACCATCGCTCGATGTTCGAGGGCGCGGGCCTGACGGTGAACTCGTACCCGTACTACGACGCAGCGACCGGCGGCGTGCGCTTTGCCGAGATGCTCGCAGCGCTGCGCAAGGTGCCGGCCAAGAGCATCGTGCTGCTGCACGCGTGCTGTCACAACCCGACCGGCGTCGACCTGACGCGCGCGCAATGGGATGAACTGGTGCCGGTGCTGCGCGAGGGCCGCCTGATCCCGTATCTCGACCTCGCATACCAAGGCTTCGGCGACGGCATCGAAGCCGACGCCTACGCGGCGCGTGCGCTCGCGGCGGCGGGCGTGAGCTTCTTCATCGCCAATTCGTTCTCGAAGAGCATGAGCGTGTACGGCGAGCGCTGCGGTGCACTCAGCGTCGTGTGCCCGAATGCGGCGCAGGCGACCAACGTGCTGGGCCAGCTCAAGTTCACGGTGCGGCGCAACTACTCGAGCCCGCCGATCCACGGCGGCCAGCTCGTCGCGACGGTGCTGACCGACCCCACGCTTCGACGCGAATGGGAGATCGAGCTCGGTGCGATGCGCGAGCGCATCCTCGCGATGCGCAAGAAGCTGCACGAGGTGCTGCGCACGACGATCCCCGGGCGCAACTTCGACTACTTCCTGACCCAGCGCGGGATGTTCAGCTACACCGGGCTGAGCGCGGCTCAGGTCGACCGGCTGCGCGAAGAGCACGCCGTGTATCTGGTGCGCTCGGGGCGGATGTGCGTGGCGGGGCTGAACTCGGGCAACGTCGAGGCCACGGCGCGGGCGATGGCAGCGGTGATCTGATTCACCGTTCCCGTTCGGGCTGAGCTTGTCGAAGCCTTCTTCGACGGGCTTGGTTCACCGGGACAAGCCCGCGGCGAAGACCCGCTGCGCATGAAGCCCGAGCCCAGTCGCCACGCTGGCGAAGCGATCACCCCGCACCGCACGCGCTGACGGAAAGGCCGCCGCGATCCGCTGCGCGAGCAGCCGCAGCCCGGTCGATCCGCCGGTGAAGTAAAGCGCGTCGATGCGCTCGGGCGCGAGGCCGGCATCGGCTGCGGTGCGGCGCGCCGTGTCAACGATGCGTTCGATGTCGGCGTCGATCGCGCCGACCGCCTGCGATTCGGCGAGCGCGACGGCCAGCCCGCGTTCGGTGTGCGACAGGTCGATCTGCGTATCGCCGCCATCGGCGACCGCGATCTTCGCGTCCTCGGCACGCGCCGCGAGCTCGTGGCCGAGGCGCTCGGTCACGACCGTCATCAGCCTGTCGTGGTGGATCGGCTCGGCATAAAAGCCGCGCATCCCGCGCAGCTCGAGCACGCGCTGCGGGTTGTAGACCGTGTTGATCAGGTGCCAGGTCGCGAGGTCGAAGTAGACGCCGCTCGGCACTTCGCGCGCCGGCGCCCCGGCGATGCTCGGGCCGTACGCGCCGTAGCCGAACTGCGGCAGGATCGCGGCGAGCTCGATGCGGCGGTCGAAGTCGGTGCCGGCGATGTGCACGCCGTTGTTCGCGAGGATGTCGTCCTTGCGCTCGAGCCGCACGGCGCGCTTGGGGCCCACCCGCACGATCGAGAAGTCGGACGTGCCGCCGCCGATATCGGCCACCAGCACGAGTTCCTCGCGCGCCGCCTGGCGCTCGTAGTCGAATGCGGCGGCGATCGGCTCGTACTGGAAGCGCACATCGGCGAATCCGACCTGGCGCGCCGCCGCCTCGAGCGCACGCTGCGCCTGCGCATCGCGGGCCGGATCGTCGTCGACGAAGAACACCGGACGGCCGAGCACGGCATGCCCGATCGCATGGCCGCTCGCGGCTTCGGCGCGCCGCTTCAGGTGCTTCAGGTAGCCGGCGACGATGTCCAGATACTTCGCGCCGCGCCCGCCGCCGACGTCGGTGGTCTGGTCGATCAGGCTGCTGCCGAGAATGCTCTTCATCGAGCGCATCAGGCGGCCGTCGAGCCCTTCGACATACGCGGCCACAGCCGCGCGGCCGAACGCGCGTGGCGGCCCGTCGAGCTCGGGGCCTTCGACGAAATAGAACACCGCCGTCGGCATCGTCGTGTGGCCCGGCTCGAGCTCGACCAGGCGCATGCCCGCGGCCGGGTCGGGGATGGAGATTGCCGAATTGGAGGTGCCGAAGTCGATCGCGCAGAAGCTGCTCATGGGGCACTCTCTTGGAAAAGGGCCGCGATTCTACCGGCGTCACGAACTGGCGCTATCCTCACCGGCACCGCGGTCCGGAGACCGCTCAGGAGGCCCTCGATGCACGCTTTGTCCAGCGCACTGTCTCGCGCACTGCCCCGCGCTTTGTCCTGTCACTCCGTCGCCGCCCTGTCGTTCGCGCTGTTGTGCGGTGCCGCCCCGGCCCTTGCCGCCGACACGCCCGAGCCGGCCCCCAAGGCCGCAGCCGCCGACAAGCTCGCCGGCGCGCGCAAGCACATTGCCGCGAAGCAGTGGCCGGCGGCGATCGACGAGCTGAAGAAGGTGAACGACACCGGCAGCGCCGACTGGAACAACCTGATGGGCTACACGCTGCGCAAGAACTCGCCGCCGGATGTGGCGAGCGCTGAGAAGTTCTACAACGAAGCGCTGCGCATCGACCCGAAGCACCGCGGTGCCCTCGAATACTCGGGCGAGCTGTACCTGATGACGGACAAGCTGCCCAAGGCGGAGGAGCGGCTTTCGGCACTCGACAAGCTGTGCGCGAATGCGTGCGCCGAGTACAACGACCTGAAGAAGGCGGTGGCGCGCTACAAGGCGAACGGCAACAAGTACGTTGCCGAGGCTTGGTAGCTAGATCCCGTTCGCGCTGAGCCTGTCGAAGTGCCGGTGGCGGTGCGCCAGGAGGGCTTCGACAAGCTCAGCCCGAACGGGAGTGGGGGACTCACCCGAACGGGAGTGGGGGACCAACCCGAACGGGAGTGGGCTCGGCCCGTACGGGGGTGACGACAGGTGCTTACTCGGTCCCGACCTGCGTCACGAATTTCGTGTTCAGGTATGACTCGATCGCCTCGGAGCCGCCCTCCGAGCCGTAGCCCGAATCCTTGATGCCGCCGAACGGCACTTCGGGCAGCGCGAGGCCGAGGTGGTTCATCGTGAGCATGCCGCACTCGATCTGCGCGGCGAGCGCGTTCGCGGTCTTCAGCGAGCGCGTGTATGCATACGACGCCAACCCGAACGGCAGGCGGTTGGCCTCCGCGATCACCTCGTCGAAGCTCGAGAACCGCATGATCGGAACGACCGGGCCGAAGGGCTCTTCGTTCAGGATGCGTGCGTCGGGCGACAGGTCGGTCAGCACGGTCGGCTGGAAGAAGTAGCCCTCGGTGCCGATTCGTTCGCCGCCGGTGCGCAGCTTCGCGCCCTTCGCCACCGCGTCGGCGACGAACATCTGCATCGCCTCGACGCGCCGGCTGTTGGCGAGCGGGCCCATGCGGGTGGAGGGGTCGAGACCGTCGCCGACCTTGATCGCGGCGGTCGCCTTCACGAAGCCGTCGACGAAGCGGTCGTGCACTGACTCATGCACCAGGAAGCGCGTCGGCGACACGCACACCTGCCCGCCGTTGCGGAACTTGGAGCCCGAGAGCTGCTTCACCGCGAGGTCGACGTCGGCGTCGCCGAACACGATGGCAGGCGCGTGACCGCCGAGCTCCATGGTGATGCGCTTCATGTGCAGGCCCGCGAGCGCGGCGAGCTTCTTGCCCACCGGCGTCGAGCCGGTGAAGGTGATCTTGCGGATCACCGGATGCGGGATCAGGTATTCGGAGATCTCGGCCGGCACGCCGAAAACGAGGTTCAGCACGCCGGCAGGCAGCCCGGCGTCGATATAGCACTGCACGAGCGCCGCGCAGCTCGCTGGTGTTTCTTCAGGCCCTTTCAGGATCACCGAGCAGCCGGCGGCCAGCGCGGCCGAGACCTTGCGCACGGCCTGGTTGATCGGGAAGTTCCACGGCGTGAATGCTGCGACGGGGCCCACCGGCTCCTTCGTGACGATCTGCATCACGCCTTCGGCCCGCGCCGGCACGACGCGGCCATAGGTGCGGCGCGCCTCCTCGCCGAACCAATCCATGATGTCGCCGGCCAGCAGCGTCTCCATCTTCGCCTCGGCGAGCGGCTTGCCTTGCTCCAGCGTCATCGTCTCGGCGATTGAATCGGCGCGGCTGCGGATGATCTCGCCGGCTTTGCGCAGAAGCTTGTAGCGCTCGAAGGCCGAGACCTTGCGCCAGGTCTTGAAGCCCTTGTCGGCGGCGTGCAGCGCCTGGTCGAGGTCCGCCGGCGCGGCGTGGGCGAGGCGCGCAAGGACCTTGCCGGTGGCTGGGTTGATGATCGGTTCGCTGCGGCCGCCGGTGCCGTCGCACCATTCGCCGTTGATGAAGAGCTTGACGTCGGAATACATGGCGTGCGTTCTTTCACGGGGTGGTCAGCGCACCACGCGCTGCCGCAGACGCCATTAGACCCGATCGAAGCAGCGTGCGTGGCGGCAGCGTGAACTGCGCCCGAACCCGCCGGCATATCGACGGTTTGCACGCCCCAACTCAGCGCAAACTGCAAGCGTTGGTGAGCGTTCGATACAGGTTGGCGAGGTGCTGAGATGAAGCTGATTCCCGATCTCCCCAAATGGGCGCTCGACGCGCTGGACCCTCCGCCGGCCTTCGCCGAGACCGACCGCGCCGACATGGGCACCGCGTTCGGGCTGGACGCCAGCCTGTCGCCGCTGCAGGCGCTGACGCCCGAAGAAGCCGCCGCGATCGAAGCCGCCGCGCAAGACCCGCTGCAGCGCCGCCTGGCGCGCCGCAGCGGCCTCTAGACGCGAATGACGCAGCGCGGGTCGTGCCCGCGCGCCTCGCCCCTGCGCGCATGCCCGCGCGAGTTGCAGACCACCCGCGTGCTGCCGCCGGGGTGTTCGACCCGGTAGTCGTGCTGGCAGTGCAGATGCCCGTGCAGCCAGAGGTCGGCCTGCGGCAGCAGGTCGTCATCGGCGTTGCAGAAGCTCGCTGTGCCGGGCTGAGAGCCATAGCGCGGATCGGCACTCAAGAAACTCGGCGCGAAATGCGTGACAACAACCGTGCGGTCCCAGCCGTCGTTGGCGCGCGCCAACTCCTGCGCGAGCCAGGCGCGGCAGACGAGCGCCTCGTCACGCACAGCGGCGGCGTCGAACGGCGCGCCGCCGCGCGTGGCGTTCATCAGCGTCATGAAGTAACCCGCGGCACGCATGCAACGCTCGCGGCGTGCCGCCCCGAACAGATCGAAGTCACTCCAGCGCGCGGTGCCGACGAAGCGCACTCGCTGGCCCGCCGAATCGGTCAGCACGATCGACTCGCGTTCGAGCATCGTGATCGACAGGGAGGCGCAGCGTTCACGCAGTGCGGGCCATGCGTCGTTCCACTCGCGTCCGTCGAACTCGTGGTTGCCGGCGACGAACAGGATCGGCACCGGCCAGCCGCGAAAGAGCTCCAGCCCGGCCCAGGTGCTGTCGACGTCGCCGATCAACACGAGCAGCTCGGCCTCGGGCGCCGGCTCGGGCTCGTAGACCTCGGTCTCGAGGTGCAGGTCGGAAAGCAGCTGCAGCCGCACGTTCAGGCAGCACCGTGGCACTGCTTGAACTTCTTGCCGCTTCCGCACGGGCAGGGGTCGTTGCGACCGACCTTGGGCGTCTCGCGCTTGACCGTGTCGACGCGATAGCGCAGCTCGCGCGTCAGGTCGTGCAGGTCGGCAACGGTGACCACCAGCTCCTCCATCGCTTCGTCCAGCGTTGCCAGCGGGTGCTCGCGGTCGAGCGTTGCGACAACCTCGCGCTCTTCGTCGGTTTCTGCCGGGAGGTGCCGGTACAGGCGGGCCAGCGCCGCCATCACCGCGTCGTCGGGCATTTCCGCCAGGTCCGGGAAGCTCAGGCACGCGTGCTGGAAGCCGGCCACCCACGGCATCAGCGCCTGGGAGACGGGGGTGAGGTCGGCGCCGGGCTCGCTCGGGTCGAGCGGCTCCTGCGCTGCTTCGTCATCGAGCTCGAGCACCAGCGGGTCGAACCAGCCGTCTTCGAGCATCGCGCGGTTGAGGGCGGCATAGCGCCGCAGGATCAGGCTGGTGGTGCGATCGCGCCAGGCCGCGTCCACGTCGTCCGGCAGCGGACGCCCGTCGAAGTCGAACACATGGGCGAGCCAGGTCGCGGACTCGAGCAGCACAGGCTGCACCAGCACGCCGCAGAGATAGCCGTCGAGCATCACCGCGTCGACGGGCTCGAGCGGCTCGGGCGTGGCGAGCAGCAGCTCGTCGAGCTCGGCGAACTCCTCGTCGGTGAGGTCTGGGGCAGACGCAGCGCGGGAGGGAATGGATGGGATCGAAGACATGGTGAGCTACCCGATGGAGCCGAAGGCGCAAGGCTGGGAGGTGGATTGTCGTCCGGCCGAGCGGCGCTGACCGGAAAGGCAGATCGGATTCAGACCGAAAACCGCCCGATCAGCCGATACCGGCTTCCGGGGTGGTACAGCCGCGCGACCGACGCCACAGCGCCTTGCGAGACAGTGCGGCGCGAAACCATCAGCAGCGCACTTGCGACCGCCACATCGAGCAGCTGCGCCTGCTCGGCGCTTGCAAGCACCGCCTCGACGACCTGTTCGGCCTCGGTCAACGGCGCGTGCTGGAAAAGCACTGCCGAGGGCGTGATCTGCGTCAGGTCGCGCTCCAGCAGATCGGGCGCGAGCGCCGGGTTGATGTGGCGATCCTCGAGCTGGATCGGAACGCCGTTCTCGAGGTGCACCAGCTGCACGTGGAACACGGGCGCGCCCTTGCGCAGCCGCATCGCCGCGGCGATGGCGGCGTCGCAGCGCGTGCGGGCAGCCTGGCACACGCGCGTTGCGTGCGCATGGCCGCGCTCGCGGATCTCGTCGTGGATGTCGCGCACCTGCAGCAGGTTCGAGATCGGGTGCAGCTGCGCGACGTACGAGCCCGAACCCTGGCGGCGCTCGATCAGGCCTTCCTCCTCGAGCTCGCGCAGCGCGCGGTGCACGGTCATGCGGGCGCAGCCGAACTCGTGCACGAGCTCGCGCTCGGACGGCAGCCGTGTGCCCGCATGCCATCCGCCCAGGGCAATGCGCTCGCGCAGCGCGGCCTTCACGGTGGCGTATGGGGAGATCCGAAGCACAGCGGCAGGGGTGGGCATCGATTCATTCTAACGAGGCCCATGCTAAAGTTGTCTAGACCACTTTGCGCATTGATCGCATCACCTCGAGGATTGCCGAATGACCGCCACGCCGCTCTTGATCTCGCCCGGCCGGCTCGACGCCGACATGCTCGAGCGCGCTGCCCGCGGCGGCACGCGCTGGGCGCTCGATCCTGCGGCCCGGCCCGCGATCGCCGCGAGCGTGGCCGCGGTGCGCGAGCTCGTTGCCCGCCACGCGCCGGCCTACGGCATCAACACCGGCTTCGGCAAGCTGGCGCAGACGCGCATCGCCGATGCCGAGCTCGCGCAGCTGCAGACCAACCTCGTGCTCTCGCACAGTGCCGGCGTGGGTGCGCCGATGGCACCCGAAATCGTGCGCCTCATGCTGCTGATGAAGGCGGCGAGCCTGGCGCATGGGGTGTCGGGCGTGCGTATCGAGGTCATCGAGGCGCTGATCGCGCTGCTCAATGCCGACGTGCTGCCGGTCGTTCCCGAGAAAGGTTCGGTCGGCGCCTCGGGCGACCTGGCACCTCTCGCGCACCTGGCCGGTGTGCTGATCGGCGTCGGCGATGCCTTCGTGCGCGGCGAGCGCATGCCCGCGGCGCAGGCGCTGCAGCATGCCGGGCTGGCACCGTTGCAGCTCGGCCCGAAGGAGGGGCTTGCGCTGCTGAACGGAACGCAGGCATCGACTGCGCTCGCGATCCATGCCGCGCAGCGGCTGCGCCGCGTGTTCGACGCTGCAGTGGCGGTCGGCGCCATGACGGTCGACGCCGCCAAGGGCTCCGACACGCCGTTCGACGACCGCATCCACGCAGTGCGCGGCCAGCGCGGTCAGCGCGAGGTGGCCCGGCGCTATCGCGACTGGCTGGCCGGCAGCGAGCTGCGCCGCTCGCATCTCGCTTGCGACCGCGTGCAAGATCCTTACTGCCTGCGCTGTCAGCCGCAGGTGATGGGCGCTTGCTGGGACCAGCTGCAGCACGCCTGGGACATTCTCCTGATCGAGGCGAACGGTGTGTCGGACAACCCGCTCGTGTTCGCCGACACGGTCGAGGCGCTGTCGGGCGGCAACTTCCACGCGGAGCCGGTGGCGTTCGCCGCCGACAACCTCGCGCTGGCGATCGCCGAGATCGGCGCACTCGCCGAGCGCCGCACTGCGATGCTGATGGACCCCGTGCTGTCCGGGCTACCGGCGTTCCTGGTGGAACACGGCGGACTCAACTCGGGCTTCATGATCGCGCAGGTGACCTCGGCGGCGCTCGCGTCGGAGAACAAGTCGCTGGCTCATCCGGCGAGCGTGGACTCGTTGCCGACCTCCGCGAACCAGGAAGACCACGTCTCGATGGCAACCTTCGCAGCGCGGCGCTTGCACGCGATGCTCGACAACACAGCCACGGTGGTCGCGATCGAATGGCTCAGTGCCGCGCAGGCACTCGACTTCAGGCGCCCGCTGCGCTCGTCGGATGCGATCGAGGCACTGCACGCGCAATTGCGTGCTCAGGTGCCGCGCCTTGACGCCGACCGCCTGATGGCGCCGGACATCGACGCCGCGCGCGTGCTGGTCGAACGAGGCGTTGCCGTGCCGGGCGGCACGGCCGCAGCGCTCTAGCTGCCGTCGCCGGGGCTTCCCGGCCCACTGCGGACGACCTTCCTCGGGTAGTTGACCCAGAAGACCTGGACGCCGCGTGAGCGGGCAACGTTGTTGATGGCGTTGACCTGAGCGAGATCGATCTCGCTGGTGGCCGCCTGCGTGCCGGGGGCCTGCACGGTGCCGCACCCGACCAGACTCGTGCAGGCCAGAACACCGAGCGTGGTCAATGAGCATGAGACGAACTTCATCGAAGCACTCCTCGAGGGCGACCAGCCCGCGGGAATCGTATGCCTCGGTCCTGGGAGCGTCAATCGAAGCGGCGCTGCGACACGCAGTGCGGCGCGCTGTTCGTCATTTTTCCATTTCGACCGTGCGCAGCGTTTCGGCTCGAATGTCTTCGGTGACCACCGCCTTCAGCTCCGAGAACCGCGCCGTCGTCTTGACCGTGTAGTGGCGCGGATAAGGGAGGTCGATCGCGAGTTCGTTCTTGATGCGACCCGGCCGTGCACTGAACACGACACAGCGGTTGGCCATGAAGATTGCTTCGTCGATGTCGTGCGTCACGAACAGCACGGTCTTTCGGTGCAGCTCCCAGATCGACAGCAGCAGCTCCTGCATCAACGCGCGGGTTTGGTTGTCGAGTGCACCGAAAGGCTCGTCGAGCAGCAGGATCTTCGGGTCGTTCGCAAGCGCGCGAGCGAGCGCGACGCGCTGCTGCATGCCGCCCGACAGCTGCTTGGGGTAGTGGCCCTCGAAGCCCGACAACCCGACCTCGGCGATGAAGCGCGCGGCGATCTCGGACTGCTCGCCCGCGGGCATGCCTTTCTCGCGCAGCCCGAAGCAGATGTTCTCTCGCACGGTCAGCCACGGGAACAGCGTGTAGCTCTGGAACACCATGCCGCGGTCGGCGCCCGGACCGGTGACCGGCTCGCCGTCGAGCAGCACGCGGCCGGTGCTCGGCACGTCCAGCCCGGCAACGATGCGCAGCAGAGTCGACTTGCCGCAGCCGGACGGGCCGAGCACGGTGATGAAATCGTTGTGCGCAACGTCGAGGTTCGTCGGCTGCAGCGCGAGCGTGGGTGCACCGCCATGCAAGCCGGCGAAGGTGCGGCCCACGCCCTGGATCGACAACGTGCTCATAGCGAAGCCCAGCCGAACATCTTGCGGTTGGCACGTTTGAACGCGACATCCGAGATCAGCCCGATCACGCCGATCGTGATGATGCCGAAGATGATCTGGTCGGTCGCGAGCAGCGCCTGGCTGTCGGTGATCATGTGGCCGATGCCGTTGCTGGCGCCGATCAGCTCGGCAACGATCACATAGGTCCAGGCCCAGCCGAGCACGAGGCGCAGCGTCTCCGCGATCTGCGGTGCGCTGTACGGAATCAGCACGCGCTTGACGATGCCCCAGTCGTTCGCGCCCAACGTGTAGGCCGCTTCCACCAGGTCGCGCCGGGTCGCGCCGACCTGCACGGCGATCATCAACACGAGCTGGAAGAACGAGCCGATGAAGATCAGCGCGAGCTTCTGCGCCTCGCCGATGCCGGCCCACAGTATCAGCAGCGGAATGAACGCCGACGCCGGCAGGTAGCGCGCGAACGAGACGAAGGGCTCGAAGAA
>Ga0075366_10001657_pt1 | contig 11180 bp, 8 predicted proteins | sample EndMethybrTD3031_FD_72351 | JGI IMG/M metagenome (GOLD analysis project Ga0075366, IMG submission 72351) | Populus endosphere microbial communities from Tennessee, USA - Endosphere MetaG P. TD hybrid TD303-1 | ecosystem: Host-associated > Plants > Roots > Endosphere | place: USA: Tennessee... | reverse complement strand
CCGTAGTCCTCGCCGACGACGATCAGCGCGCCGCCGACGACCCCCGGCGACGCGAGGTTCGACAGCGCGTCGGCCGCGACGTTGGTGCCGACGATCGACTTCCAGGTCACCGCGCCGCGCAGCGGGTAGTGGATCGACGCGCCGAGCATCGCCGCGGCGGACGCCTCGTTCGAGCACGCCTCGACGTGCACGCCGAGCGAGTCCACGTAGGGCTTGGCCTGCACCATCACGTCGAGCAGGTGCGACACCGGCGCGCCCTGGTAGCCGCCGATGTAGGCGACGCCCGACTGCAGCAGCGCCTTCGTGATCGCGAGGATGCCTTCGCCGTGGAAGGTCGCGCCCGCGCCCAGCTGCAGCTGCTGGATCTCTTCGGTGAACTGGATTTCCATGTCGGGCACGTCCGGCGGTACCGGCGTGCTTGTCTCCTGATCGGCCGACTGTAGGGAGCGGCCGGCCATTCGTCCATGCAATCGAACGAACGAGTACGATTCGCGCCGTGCATATCCGGGACTTCGACCTCAACCTGCTGCACGTCTTCCAGGCGGTGCACGTGGCGCGCAACGTGAGCCGCGCGGCCGAGGTGCTCGGCCTGTCGCAACCGGCGGTCAGCCACGCCCTGACGCGGCTGCGCCTGGCGCTGCACGACCCGCTGTTCACGCGCGTTGCCGGCGGGGTCGCGCCCACGCCGAAGGCCGAACGGTTCGCGCGCCAGGTCGAGGCGGCGATGAAGCTGCTCGACGTGGCGGTGCACGAGTCCGACGTGTTCGACCCGGCGCAGTCGCAGCGGCGCTTCGCGGTGCACATGAGCGACATCGGCGCCGACGAGTTCCTGCCGCTGCTGATGGCCGAGATCGGCCGCCAGGCGCCGAAGGTGCGGCTCGAGTCGCAGCAGCTCGAGCCGCAGGCGATCGGCCCGGCGCTCGAGGAGGGTCGCATCGACCTCGCGTTCGGCTACCTGCCCGAGCTGTCCGGCACCGAACATCGCCCGCTGCTGGAGGAACGCTACGTCGTGCTGCTGCGCCAGGGCCATCCGCTCGCGCGCCGGCTGCGCGACCGCGGCGCGCTCGAGCAGCTCGACTTCATCGTCGTGCGCAGCCACACCGAGCCGGCACGCGCGCTCGGCCTGCTCGGCCTCGAGTCGCGCATCCGGCTCGCGCTGCCGCACTTCACCGTCGCGCCGTCGATCCTCGCGGCGACCGACCTCGCGGTCGTGATGCCGCTGCGGCCGGCGCTGCGCTTCGCCGCGCGGCACGCGCTGCAGGTGGTCGAGCCCGACCTCGGGCTGCCGCGCTTCACGGTCTCGGTGCACTGGACCTGGCGTTTCCACAACGACCCGGGCCACCGCTGGCTGCGCGAGCTGGCGCTCGGCATGCGCTTCGCGCCGGTGCCCGCGCCGCGGCGGCGGACGGCGACGGCATGAGCGGACGGGGCAAGCCCGCGCTGGTGGCGGTCACCTGGCCGCTGTTCGCCGAACTGCTGCTCGCGACGCTCGTGGGCATGGCCGGGCTGACGCTCTCGGCGCGGCTGTCCGAGGCGGCCGCCGGCGCGTACGCGCTGTCCAACCACGTGCAGGCGGCGCTGTTCCTGCTCTACCGCATCGTCGCGATGGGGGCGAGCGTCGTGATCACGCAGCAGCTCGGTGCGGGCGACCGGCGCGGCGCCGACGAGACCGCGCGCGCCGCGATCGGCGCGAGCACCTGGCTCGGCGCCGGCGCGGGCCTCGCGGTGCTGCTCGGCGCGGGTGCTTTCCTGGCGCTGCTGAACGCGCCGGCCGACGTGCTCGCGATCGGCGCGCCCTACCTGCGCACGCTCGCGCTCGCGCTCGCGCTGGACGCCTTCAACGCGAGCATGGCCGCGGTGATGCGCGCGCACCTGCACGGGCGCGACACGCTGATCAACATGATCTCGATGCACGCGCTGCACCTGCTGCTGTGCGGCCCGCTGATGCGCTGGCTCGGCCTGCCCGGCTTCGCGGTCGCGATGGCGATCAGCCGCGCCTTCGGCCTCGCGCTGCACCTGTGGCTGTGGCAACGGCGCCTGGCGCTCGTGCCGCGTGGCCGCGACTGGTGGCAGCTGCGCGGCCGGCGCCTCGCGCCGGTGCTGCACATCGGCCTGCCCGGCGCAGCGGAGAACGTCGCCTGGCGGCTCGCGTTCATGGTCACGGTGTCCTTCGCCGCGGCGATGGGCGTGGCCGAACTCGCGACGCACAGCGTGACGATCCAGATCCAGACCTTCGTGCTGCTGTTCAGCCTCGCGATCGGCTTCGCGACCGAGATCCTCGTCGGCCACCTCGTCGGCGCGGGGCGGCTGCACGAGGCCGACCGCCACGTGCGGCGCAGCCTGCGCTGGGGCATCGGGGTGTCGGCCGTCACGGCGCTGGCCGCGGCGCTCGCGGCGCCGTGGCTGCTGCCGCTGATCACGCGCGATCCGAAGGTCGTCGAAGCGGCGACGACGCTGCTGTGGATCGCCGTGCTGCTCGAACCCGGCCGGGTCTTCAACCTCGTCGTGATCAACGCGCTGCGGGCGACCGGCGACGCGCGCTTCCCGGTCGGTGCCGGCGCGATCTCGATGGTCGTCGTGATGGCCGGTGGCGCCTGGCTGCTCGGCGTGCACTTCGGCCTCGGCCTGCCCGGGCTGTGGCTGGCCTACACGGCCGACGAGTGGGTGCGCGGCCTGACGATGATGACGCGCTGGAACCGGCGCGGCTGGCTGCCGCACGCACGCGCCACGCAGCGCCGCGTGCTGGCGCGGCGCCGGCGGGCCGCCGGGGGCGACCCCGGCCCGACGACCATCGGTTGAGCGCTGGCCCGCGGGCATGGCCCGTCCGGGCCACCCCGCGGCGCACACCCCCGTTCCGGTTGGCTCCCGGCCGGGCCGCGGCTGGCCTGATCGGGCGATGTGACCACCCCCCCTCGATTCCTACAGTGCGCCCCGTTGTCCACACCACACACGGAGCCACCCATGCCACGTCATCCCATCGCCAGCGCCATCGCGCTGCTCACCCTGGCCACCCTCGTCGCGTGCGGCGGCGGCGGCGGCGACACGACCACCCCGCCCCCGGCCGGTGGCGGCAACGAGAACCCGCAGGAGCAGCCGCAGCAGAACGCCAGCTTCACGCTCACCCTGTCGACGCTGAAGTCGCTCGTGATCCAGGGCCAGACCGCCCAGCTCACCGCGACCATCGTGCGCCAGAACGGTTTCACCGGTGCGGTGCAGGTCGCGCTGCAGAACCTGCCGGCCGGCGTGACCGCCGCGCCGGTCGTGATCGCCGAGGGCGCCACGACGGCGCAGATCACGCTCGCCGCCGCGACGACCGCACCGCACTCGCTGCCCACCGCCGCGAGCGCGAAGGGAACGAGCGGCACGCTGAGCGCGACGCAGGCGCTGACCGTCACCGTCGGCGGCCTGCCGGGCGCGGTCGACACCAGCTTCAACGGCGGCGCGCAGCTCGTCTCCGCCGGCGAAGGCGAGGACTACGCCAGCGCGGTCGCCGTGCAGCCGGACGGCAAGGTGATCACGGTCGGCTGGACCTCGACCACCACCGGCGGCGCCGACCTCGCGGTCGTGCGCCACGGCCGCGACGGCGTGCTGGACGCCGGCTTCGGCCACGGCGGCAAGGTCGTCACCGCGGTCGGCGCCGATCGTGCGACCGACCAGGCGAACGCGGTCGCGCTGCAGGCCGACGGCAAGATCCTCGTCGGCGGCCTGACCGCGACGACCGGCACCGACTACGACTTCCTGCTCGTGCGCTACAACGCCGACGGCTCGCTCGACACGACCTTCGGCAACGGCGGCAAGGTCGTCACCTCGTTCGGCGCCTCGACCGACCGCATCAACACCATCCTCGTGCAGGACGACGGCAAGATCGTCGTCGGCGGCGAGAGCGACCGCGGCACGACGACCAGCGGCGTCGACTTCGCGCTCGCCCGCTACAACACCAACGGCACGCTCGACGCCGGCTTCGGCACCGCCGGCAAGGTGGTCACGCCGGTGCGCGCGAACGCCTCGCGGGACTCGGTCTACGCGATGACCTTCCAGACCGTGAACGGCGAGAAGCGCATCGTCGCGGTCGGCGGCGAAGGCGACTTCAGCGCGGTGCGTTACCTGCCGAACGGCCAGGTCGACGGCAGCTTCGGCCTCGGCGGCAAGGTCAGCGCGGTGTTCGGCTCGACGATCGGCGCGGCGCGCGCCGTGCTCGAGACGCCGGACCACAAGCTCGTGCTCGCGGGCAGCGCGCAGAACGACACCGCGCTGACGCGCCTGAACGTCGACGGCAGCGTCGACGCGGGCTTCGGCACCGCGGGCAAGACGATCACGCCGCTGACCGCGAACTGGGACGAGGCCACCGCGCTGGTGCGCCAGCCCGACGGCAAGCTGATCGCCGGCGGCTGGATGTACGAAGGCGCGGGCACGGCGAGCAACTTCGCGGTCGCGCGCTACAGCGCCGACGGCGTGCTCGACGCCGGCTTCGGCACCGCCGGCACGGTGATCACGCCGGTCGCGCCGACGCTGCAGCGTGACGCCGGCCGCGCGCTCGCGCTGCAGGCCGACGAGCGCATCACGCCGGTGCCGACCGTGCGTGTGCTGCAGGCCGGCGAGGCCACCCAGCCCGGCGGCTACCAGTTCGCCCTGCTGCGCTACTGGCTCTGACCCGGGCCCTGTGTCGCGAGGCCGCGCCCACGAGGCGCGGCCTTTGCGCTTCTCACATCCAGGGCAGCATCAGCGTCAGCAGCAGCAGCTTGTCGAACTCGGGCTCGAAGCGGTCGATGATCTGCTGCGGCTGCGGGCACAGCTTGGCGTCGGTGATCAGGCCGAACTGCACCGCGCCGCCGTAGGTCAGGATGCTCACGCCCATGCCGACCCCGCCCGAGGCCGGCACCCAGAACATCGTCTGGCGCAGCGTCGAGCCGCAGAACTTCAGCGGCTGGGCCGGGCCCGGCACGTTGGTCATCACCGCGGTGGTCTTCTTCGCGAACAAGCCGAGCATCGTGTCCTGCACCGGCTTGATCACGAGGCCGGCGAGCGCGAGCACCGCGAAGGCGAGCAGCGGCTGGTAACTGCCCTTGAGCTCCTGCATGCGCCGGCGCACCTCGTAGACCCGCTCGATCGGGTTGTCGATGCCGATCGGCAGCACGAGCGGCGCGAGGCCGAAGCGGTTGCCGAGCTTCCAGGCCTCCTCGATCGGCCGCAGGTTCACCGGCACCATCGCGCGGATCTGCTTGCCCTCGGTGGCCTCGCCGCGTTCGTGCAGGTAGGCGCCGATGGCACCGGCCGCACACGCGAGCAGCACGTCGTTGATCGAGCAGCCCAGGCCCTTGCCGATCGCCTTCACCTTGTCGAGCGGCAACGGCTCGCTCCAGGCGACGACCTTGCGGCCGACCGGCTGGCCCTTCAGCGAGGTCGGCGAGTCGTCGGGCATCAGCGCGAGCGCGGCGACGTCGCTGATCACCTGGTAGCCGACCCGCGCCATGTCCATCGAGCCCAGCAGCGGCTGCTGCGGGTTCGCGAGCATCTCCATCGACTTCGCCACGCCGCCGCCGTACATGCCGATCGCCTTGATCGTCAGGTCGGTGAGCGGCTTGAGCACCGCGTCGGAGAGCCAGTCCTCCTCGTGCGCGTCGTCGGGGCGTTCGCGCTTCTTGCGCTGCGGCGGATCCATGCCGCCGTCGGTGATGGACATCATCACCGAGATCAGCGCGATGCCGTCCGCGAGGCAGTGGTGCACGCGCGCGATCAGCGCGCTGCCGCCCTCGTAGCCGTCGACGAGGTGGAACTGCCACAGCGGGTGCGCCGGATCGAGCGGCGTCGTCGCGAGTTCGCCGACGCGCGCCTGCAGCGCCGCCTGCGCGCTCTGCCCCTTCGCCGGCTCGATCGTCTCCTGCACGACGTGGCGCCGGATGTCGAACGCCGCGTCCTCCACCCAGCTCGCGCCCATCGCGTCCTGCACGACCTTCTGGCGGAAGCGCGTGTACTTCAGCAGCTTGTCCTCGACGCGCTTGCACAGCGTCTCGTACGCGACCGCCGGCGTCAGCAGCCAGACGCCGACGATCATCATCAGGTTGACGTCGTTGTCCATCCGCAGCCAGGCGGTGTCCACGCGCGACATGCGCTCGGGCGGCAGTGCGGACATCGAGATCCTCCTCTAGAGATGTTCTGCGGGCGCGCCAAGATGCTGGGTAACATCGGCCCCGTCAATGCCCACTTTCACCACGGGAGACCCATCATGGCCGACCTGAAGAAGCAGTTCGAGCAAGCCGTCGCGGACTCGAAGAACCTGCCCGAGAAGCCCGACAACATGACGCTGCTGAAGATCTACTCGCTGTACAAGCAGGCCTCCAGCGGCGACGTCGAGGGCAAGCGGCCGGGCTTCACCGACATGGTGGGCCGCGCGAAGTGGGACGCCTGGAACGAGCTGAAGGGCAAGTCGGCCGACGAGGCGATGCAGGAGTACGTCGACCTCATCGAGAGCCTCAAATAGAGCCCCCCAGTCGCTGCGCTCCTGCCCCGGGGGCCACGAAGGGGCCCCTCGCGTGGCCCCCGGGGCACCGTCCTACTTCTTCTTCGGCGCGGCCTTCTTCGCCGCGCCCTTGCCGGCCGACTTCGCGAGCAGGGCGTCGAGGTTCTTCTCGATCTCGGACTCGATCGTCTTGCTGAAGGCGCCGAGCAGGAAACCGAGCTTGGCGTCCAGGTCGAAGTGGTCGGCCGCGACGATCAGCCGGCCGTTGACCCCGCTGCGCGTGAACTCGACGGTGTCGCTCGTCTCGCCCTCGAGCACGGTGCACTCCATGTCGAACTTCTTCTCGACCTCCTCGGCCCATTGCCATGCGACCTTGCGCGCCTGCGCGAGGCCGAGCGAGTGGCTGCGGTGGATCCTGATGTCGGGCATCTCACTCCCCCTGTGATGTCGTGGCACCGAGCGCGGCGCGCCGCTCGGCCTTGGTCTGTCCCGCGAGGCGGCGCACCTCGGCATAGAAGCGGTCGAAGTCGCGCCCCTCGCGCTCGTAGAGCCGCTCGAAGCCGGGCACCAGCGCGTTGTACGCGGCGAGCACGCCGAAGGACGCATTGTTGGCGCGCTCGAACCACGCGTCGTAGCCGGAAAACCCGGCCCAGCGTTCGGCCTTCATCGTTGCGTACTCGGCGCGCAGCGCGGCCATCAACGCGGCCTTGCGGGTGCGTTTCTCGTCGTCGCCCGCGCTGCTTTTGTAGAGCGCGTCGAGCCGGTCGCGGTAGGCGCCGGTGAGCCGGCGGAAGTCCTGCCGGCGGCCGTCGTAGCGCGCATAGTCGTCGCGTGCCTGCGCGTCGGCCTGCGTCTCGAGCCAGCGCTGGCCGCCGATGCGCTCGACGGCGGTCGCGAAGGACTCGTTGAACTCGGTGTCGTCCTTCGCGTAGGCGACCTGGTGCGCGAGTTCGTGGAAGATCAGCCGTGCGAGCTCGCCTTCCGGGTACTGGATGAAGGTGTTCAGCAGCGGGTCGGCGAGCCAGTCGAACGGCAGCCGGCCGAGCGTCGAATAGGCCGGCACGCCGTAGACCGCGACCTCCAGCCCTTCGGGCTTCAGCGCCGCCGCGTAGGCGTCGGCCTGCGCACGGTCGAAGTAGCCGCGGTAGCCGACGCAGCCGACGACCGGGAAGCACCAGGTCCTCAGCGTCAGGCTCAGCTCGGGCGCGGCGACGACGTTCCAGACCGCGGCCGGCCGCTTCAGGTCGGCGTAGCGGCGGTAGCTCGCGTTGTCGGGCAGCTTCAGCTCGCTGACGGCCCAGTCGCGCATGCGCTGGCTGAGCGCGAGGCGCTGCTTCAGCGCCTCGGGGCTGGCGGGGTCGGCCAGCCAGTCGGGCACCGGCTTGGCGGCGCGCACCATGTCGAGGTGGCCGCCGACCGACTGCAGGTAGTAGCCGAGCGTGCTGCAGCCGCTCGTCAGGCAGGCCGTCGCGGTCGCGAGCACGACGACGCCCAGGGCCGACAGGCTCGCCATCGCCAGCCAGCGCCTCACGCCGCAGCGGCGGCCTCGGGCGCGACCTCGACCAGGCAGTCGTAGAAGGCCGGCGCGCGACCGATGTCGGTGAGCCGCTGGTGCGTGACCTCGTTGACGTTGGTCCCGCGCACGCCGAGCTTGCGCCACCAGACGCCCAGGCCGTTGACGACGCCCGGACGCGCGCGTCCGCTCAGCACCGCCTTGCAGACGTAGCTGCCGCGGTCGTTGAAGACGCGCACGAGCTGGCCGTCGGCGATGCCGCGCGCGCCGGCGTCGTCGGCGTGGATCTCGACGACCGGCTCGGCCTCGATGTCGCGCAGGCTGCGCACGTTGACGAACGTCGAGTTGAGGAAGTGGCGCGCCGGCGGCGAAATCATCGCGAGCGGGTAGCGTCGCGCGAGTTCGGGCGCGCGCGCCGCGCACTCGTAGTTCGGCACGTGGTCGGGGATGCCGAGCCCGGGCGCGTCGATCAGGCAGCGGCCCGACGGCGTCGGGAAGCCGCCATGCGCGAACGGCGCGTCGGGGATCGGCAGGCGGAACCAGCCGCGCGCCTCGAGTTCGGCGAAGGGCACGGCGTCGCCGAACGCGGTGCGCGCGAGGCTCTCGTCGTCGTCGCGGAAACACGGGTCGGTGAAGCCCATGCGCGCGGCGAGCTCGCGGAAGACCTGCGTGTTCGGCTTCGCCTCGCCGACCGGCTCGACCGCCGGCCGGTTCAGCATCGCGTAGGTGTGGCCGTAGCTGGTGTGCACGTCGAGGTGCTCGAGCTGCGTCGTGGCCGGCAGCACGTAGTCGGCGTGGTCGGCGGTGTCGGTCAGGAAGTGCTCGAGCACGACGGTGAACAGGTCCTCGCGCGCGAAGCCCTTCACCACCTTCGGCGACTCGGGGGCGACCGCGACCGGGTTGCTGTTGTAGACGACGAGCGCCTCGATCTTCGGCCCGAACGCGGGCGAGCTCTCGCGCAGCAGGTCGTCGCCGATCGTGCTCATGTTGATCGTGCGCGGACGCGTGGCCCCGAGCAGATCCGGCCGCTGCAGCGCGGCGTCGTTGCGGACGGGCTTGAACCAGCCGGACGACGACAGCAGCGCCCCGCCCGCGCGGTGCCGCCACGCGCCGGTCAGGCAGGGCAGGATCGCGACCAGCCGCACCGCGTTGCCGCCGCCGTGGACACGCTGCATGCCGTAGTTCAGGCGGATCGCCGCCGGCGAGGTCGTGCCGTAGTCGCGTGCGAGCTGGCGCACCTCGTCGGCCGTGATGCCGCAGACCTCGGCGGTGCGCTCGGGCGTCCACTGCAGCGCGCGCTCGCGCAGCGCCGGCCAGCCTTCGGTGTGCCGCTCGATGTAGTCATGGTCGAGCCAGTCGTGCACGATCAGCTCGTGCATCAGCCCGAGTGCCAGCGCACCGTCGGTGCCGGGCAGCAGCGCGATGTGCTGGTGGCACTTCTCGGCGGTCTCGGTCCTGCGCGGGTCGATGCAGATCAGCCTGGCGCCGTTGCGCTTGGCCTGCTGCGCGAAGGTCCAGAAGTGCAGGTTCGACGCGATCGAGTTGCTGCCCCAGATCAGGATCAGCTTCGCCTCGGCGAAGTGTTCGGTGTGCATGCCGACCTTGCCGCCGTAGGTCGCCACGAGCGCGTCGCCGCCGGCCGACGAGCAGATCGTGCGGTCCAGCAGCGAGGCCCCGAGGCGATGGAAGAAGCGCGCCGCCATGCCCTCGCCCTGCACCAGCCCCATCGTGCCGGCGTAGCTGTAGGGCACGATCGCCTGCGGGTCGCGCGCGGCGATCGCCTTCAGGCGCGCGGCGATGTCGTCGAGCGCCTCGTCCCAGCCGACCGGCACGAAACGGCCCTCGCCCTTGCGGCCGACGCGCTTCAGCGGACGCAGGACGCGCTCGGGGTGGTAGGTGCGCTCGGGGTAACGCGAGACCTTGGTGCACAGCGCGCCGTGGGTCGGCGGATGGTCCGGGTCGCCCTGCACGCGCACCGCGCGGCCGTCCTCGACGGTGACCCGGATCGCACAGGTGTCCGGGCAGTCGTGCGGACAGGCCGCACGCACGAAGCTCGTCTGATTCATGCGCGAACTATTGCACAGCGGCCCCGGGAACGTCCCGATGCGCGTCGATACGCGCCTTGCGTTCGCGGGTCTGCTCCGTATGCTTCGCCCCTGCGGACCTGGGCGGACTGCGCTCCATCGAGCGTGCCCGCGGCCGCCACGAACACCGACGTTGGGAGCAGCAGTCCATGAACCGCCGTGACGCCATCCGTCGCGTCGCCGCCACCGGCGCCGCGCTCGCCCTGCCCGCCTGGGCGCAGAACCGGGCCATCGTGCTCGGCCAGTCGGCCGCGCTGAGCGGGCCGGCCGCGCAGCTGGGGCTGCAGATGAACAAGGGCGGCAAGCTGTACTTCGATCAGGTCAACGCCGCCGGCGGGGTCAACGGCCACCACGTCGAACTGCGCTCGCTGGACGACGGCTACGAGCCGGATCGCTGCAAGGCGAACACCGAGAAGCTGATCAAGGACGACGTGTTCGCGTTGTTCGGCTACGTGGGCACGCCCACCTGCGTCGCCGCGCTGCCGCTCGTCAACGACGCGAAGATCCCCTTCTTCGGCCCGTTCACCGGCGCCGAGGCGCTGCGTGATCCGTTCAGCAGGGTCGTCTTCCACCTGCGCGCGTCGTACTACGACGAGACCGGGCTGATCGTGAAGCAGCTGACCTCGCTCGGCCTGAAGAAGATCGCGGTCTTCTACCAGAACGACGCCTACGGCAAGGCCGGTCTCGAAGGCGTGACCCGCGCGCTCAAGCCGCTCGGCCTGGAAGCGGTCGCGCTCGGCACGGTCGAGCGCAACACCGTCGACGTCGCGAAGGCGGTCGCCGACATCGTGCCGAAGAGGCCCGATGCGATCGTGCAGATCAGCGCCTACAAGAGCTGCGCCGCGTTCATCCGCGAGGCGCGCAAGGCGGGTTACGGCGGCACCTTCTACAACGTCTCCTTCGTCGGCACGCAGGCGCTGGCCGACGAACTCGGCAAGGAGGGCAACGGCATCATCGTCAGCCAGGTGATGCCCTTCCCGTTCTCGACCACCAGCGCGATCGCGCGCGAGTACCTCGAGGCGGTGCGCAAGGCCGGCAGCGACGTGCCGAACTATTCGAGCATGGAAGGCTACCTGGCCGCGAAGGTCGTCGCCGAGGGCCTCAAGCGGGCCGGCAAGAACCCGAC
>Ga0075366_10001655_pt1 | contig 11189 bp, 17 predicted proteins | sample EndMethybrTD3031_FD_72351 | JGI IMG/M metagenome (GOLD analysis project Ga0075366, IMG submission 72351) | Populus endosphere microbial communities from Tennessee, USA - Endosphere MetaG P. TD hybrid TD303-1 | ecosystem: Host-associated > Plants > Roots > Endosphere | place: USA: Tennessee... | reverse complement strand
GAGGACTTGCCCATCCTGAGCATCGCGCTCGAATGCGGCTATGGCTCGATCGGGCCGTTCAACCGGGCCTTCAGGCAGCGCTTCGGCATGACGCCGACCGAATACCGGGCCGCGGCCCGGATGGAGCGGCATCGAAGCGCGGCCAGCACAGGTTGAGCGACGAATCGGCCAGGGATCGCGACGAATCGGCCAGACCGCAAGCACGGCAGCAACCACGATGGACGGATTCCCACTCCATCGGAGTCTCCTGTGCAAGTTCCCTCGCTGCCCCAGGTCGCGCTGACCATCCTCACGATTGATTTCCTGCGCTACGCGCTCGCCGCCGGCGCGGTCTGGCTGCTGGTGGGAGTGCTGTTCCGCCGCCGCCTCGAGGGCCGGCGCATCCTCGACGGCGTGCGCCAACCCGGGCAAGTCCGGCGTGAGTTCACGTACTCGCTGTCGACCGTTCTGATCTTCGCAACGAACGGCCTGCTGATCTGGCTGCTAGTCGGAGCAGGCACCATCGAGATCTATTCGGACGTGGCGTCGCGCGGCTGGGTCTGGTGGTGTCTGAGCCTGGTGCTCATCGTCGTCGCGCACGACGCTTACTTCTACTGGACCCATCGCTGGCTGCACCGGCGGCGCTGGTTTCGCACCGTGCACGGCCGCCACCACGCTTCGTTGCATCCCACGCCGTGGGCGGCCTACGCCTTCCACCCGGTCGAGGCGCTGGTGCAGGCAGCGTTTCTGCCGCTCTTCCTGCTGCTGGTGCCGATCCATAGCGCGGTGATCGCGGTGTTTCTGATCCACATGATCCTGCGCAATGCCATCGGGCACTGCGCGCACGAGCTGCTGCCCTGGGACTGGACGCGCCGCGGCTGGCTGCGCTGGATCACGCCGGTCAGTCATCACCACTTCCACCATGCCCGAAACCGTGGCAACTTCGGTCTGTACTTCACGTGGTGGGACCGCAGGTGCGGCACCGAAGACCTCGAGTACCTGCGTTATGGCGATGCCCGTTTTGCGCGACAGTCGGCCGCGACGTCGTCCGCCGTACTCTGATCTCGCCCGTTGGTCGACGACCGCCGGATTCGGCCTGGCCGGCAACCGAAGAGGTTCCCCATGAAATTTCTCGAACTCAAGATCCCGCCTCCAGTGCTTGCCTTGTTGGTCGCCGCGCTCATGTGGCTGGCGTCCCAGGTCATGGAACCGCCGCGGGCACCCTTCACGGTTCGAGTAGCCGCTGCGCTTGCACTGCTGGTTGTCGGTCAGACCTTCAGCATCGGCGGGATGCGTTCGTTTCGGAAGGCCAAGACAACGATGAATCCGCTGAAGCCCGACACCGCGTCCACCTTGGTCAGCGACGGCGTGTATCGCTTCACTCGGAATCCCATGTACGTCGGTCTTCTCATCACGCTCCTTGGGTGGGCAGCCTTCTTGTGGCAACCGCTGGCCTTGATCTTCTTGCCGCTGTTCGTCCTGTACATCACTCGCTTTCAAATCAAGCCTGAAGAGCGTGTCCTCTCCTCGCTGTTCGGCGACGAATACGCGGACTACATGGCCAAGGTGCGGCGGTGGCTTTGATGCTCGATCAACCGACGCACCAACGGAGTCCTCAGACCTTGTTCGCGCGCAGCGAGACGCTCTTCACCCCGAACTTCTTGGTGGCGCCCTGGGCGTTGTCGGACAGGAAGCGATATTGGTCGTTGTCCTGCTCGGCGACGACGCGCAGGCCAGCCGCCTCGATGGCCTGCTTGTAGCGTTCCACCTGCCAGGCGCCGCCGATGCAGGCTGCCCACAGTGTTGTGTTGCAGGCGATGGTTTCCGGCAGGTCCACCGCGGTGACGATGTCGGCGATCGCCAGCCTGCCGCCCGGTCGCAGCACGCGGGCGACTTCGCGAAACACCTGCGGCTTGTCGACGGCAAGGTTGATCACCCCGTTGCTGATCACCACGTCGAAGCTGCCGTCCTCGAACGGCGCAGCATCGATGTAGCCCTTGACGTAGGTGATGTTGCGCACGCCTTGGCGCCGGCGCAGCGCTTCGGCCTTGCCGCGCTGCGCGTCGGTCATGTCCAGGCCGATGACCGTTCCGGTCGGCCCGGTGATGAGGCTCGCGATGAATGTGTCCATGCCCGAGCCGCTGCCCAGATCCAGCACGCGCGCACCCTCCATGTCGTCGAGGAAGTGGAAGAAATAGCCGACCCCGGCAAAGGAGTCGATGGACTCGGCCGGGATGCGGTCCAGGTCGGCGGGCCGGTAGCCGAGGCGCTCGGCCAGCGCGCGCCCCATCTCGAAATGGAACTCGCCGTGCGGGTTCTGCGCCACGTCGCGGTACATCGACTGGACCTTGGATTCCAGCTCGTTGCGATTGACTTCAGCGGACATGATGGCCTCCGATCGAAGTGAGGGTCAGAACAATGGCGCCACCGGCGCCTCCTCGCTGGTCACTTGCGTGAAGAAGATTTCACGCACGAGCAGACCGCGAACGACCGCGGCGCGGGTGCTATGGCGACGCTCCAGCCGCTCCTCGTACTCGGCTTCGCCGAGCAGGTCGATCAGCGCACTGCGACGCGTGCGCGACTCCTCCCGCAGAACATCCAGGCATCGAAGGAACTCGGCTGTGACGTCGATGCGCTCGATCACCTCCCAGCCCGCTTCCTCCAGCAGGGCCGCGTAGTCCCCTTCAGCATCAGGATGCGGTGGGCCGCTGAGCGACAGCAGCCGCTTCTCGTCGTCTCCCTCGGGTCCACGCACGAGCGAAATGACCGAGAACTCCATGCATGCCCCGGCGCGCGCGACACGCCGGCACTCCCGCAGCATCTCGCGCTTGCGGTCCATGCAGCACAGCACGTCGGCATGGTGGATGCGATCGAACGAATGGTCGGCGAACGGCAGCGCCGCAGCGTCGGCCGCCAGCACGTCACACCGGCCGCCCATGCCATCCTTCGCGGCCCGTTGCCGCGCGATGCGCAAGCCGGAGAGCGGCACATCGATGAGCACGACGTCGCAGTCCGACAGAGTCGCCAGGAAAAGAGCCGGCCATCCCGAACCTGCGCCGACCTCCAGCAGGCGCTGGCCGCGGACGAGTCCGAGGCGCGCGCCCGACTGCTCGGCCTGTGCGCGCGTCGTCCAGCTGGTCCCGCCGTAGTCGATGCCGCGTACACAACGCTCGACTTCGCGCATCAATGGCGCTTGCGCGATCTCGTAGTCGCGCTCGAAGTTGCAAGGAGCACCGGCACACGCAGCCATGGTGGAACGCCCTCCACGTGACTCAGTCTGCTCCTGCGGATGCGATGCTGCAATGCCCTAGCTGGAGCACACAGGCCAGGGCAGCTCTGAGTTGGCGGCAGATAGCTGATGTTCCAGAAAGTCTGGCTCATGGCCGGGAGGGTTGGTTCGCCTCCTTGCCAGGAAGCTGACTTCCAACGCAACGCCACGCACTGGCCAAGGGCAGGTTCCTGCGACGACGCTGTCCTCACACTCCCGGCCAAGAGCTGTCGTTGACTCAAGTCAGCTTTCGAACTGCACGGTTAGGTCCCTGGTTCGAGCCCAGGTCGGGGAGCCAAGAAACGCACGGGGTAGTCGGTTAGCGCCGGCTACCCCTTCTGCTTTCTGGATTTTTCCGGAGCCAGTCTGGTGCCAGTTTTCGCTTCGATGCCTTGAGGTCATCAAGTGCGAGCGCATGCGTGTCGAGTCCGCTAGCAGTGCCGCGACACACCTGGGCCAGCCCCCCCGCCCAAGCTAGGTGTTCGGGAAATGCAGTTTGATGAAGACATCTATCATGCGTTCGGCCATCTGCTGATGGCTCCGCGCTACGTCGAGCCGCTGCAGCTCTTCGCCAGTTGGGTTTTCTGTCGACCTCTTGGCGGCGATCGCGGCGTACTTGTGTTGAATAGGCGTCCATGCGTTGTGCACGTCCGTCCTGGCCGTCTCGTACATGTCGCACAACTTCTTCCACTCGGCGTTGACGCTCACGCTGGCCCCGCGCTAGTTCTTCTTAGGCGGCTTACCAGGGTTGCGGTGCGGGATAGCCTTTTCGGCTTCCTTGACCTTGCCCGTGATGACCTCGAAGGCCTTTCGGGCGCCATCCTTGTGCCCTTGGTCATAGACGGCCTCGAGCAACTGGATCATCTTGACACCTTCGTACAGGGGCATCTCGCCGACGATGTCCTTCAGCGCGTGCGCAATTTTTGGTGAAGCGTAGACGGCAATTGACTTGTTGTGCAGCTTGATGACGTTCTTCTGGTTCCGAGCTGTCGCCACATTCCCCTCCAGGGTTGAGTTCGGCACGAGCATGCCGGGCCGCGTAGAGATGCGCAATGCTGCCAGCCCGACTCGACGTAGAAGTCGGACCATCGAATTGGGGGTTGACGCGGCTGGAAGGCGAGCTCTCGCGGGCTGCTCGAGTTCAAGATTCGCGGTCGGGCGGCTGCGCATTCATCAGCATCCGCGCCTCCGAGCAAGTAGCAGCGCGCAAACCTTCGACGATCAGCTCGCTACCCATCACCGAGTTGCGCCCGGCCGCGCTTGCGCGCCCCTATCGTGCTGACCATCCCTCTTCGTTCAGCTCGATCTTTCCCTGCGCCTCGAGCTCCTTCGGCCTCGCCCACGTGGAGACGCCCGCAGCGATCGTCCGAAGAGTCGTGCCATCCGAGGCGCGTAGGAACTCCACGATCGCCTCCGGGGCCGACACAACATGGCGCCGGCGGACGGGTGCAACGGGCAGCGGCTCGAGCTCGATGTCGGGATCGTTCGAGTCGACCGCGAGGATCCGGTGCACGCGATCGGTCGGCCACGTCACCGCGGGTGGCGAATAGGCGCCAAGCAGCATTGCGATCGCAACATGCTAGGAGTCGATGTGCATGCGCGTGATTCTGCCGAAATCTGTTGCTCGCTGGCCACCGATGCGGGACAACCTACCGTGCCGGGCTGTCCGCGTAGTCGTCCGCGCAGGCCGCGTTACATTGCCGGCGTGCCGGCGGTGGAATCCGCCATGAAAGAGTTGAACCCGAGGAGGCAAGAATGGAGGAGCCAAGCTTTCGGCGCGCGCAGGGCCGCAAACGCGGTCCGCGGGTTTTGGCGGCAGGCTTCATCGTCGGCGCGCTGGCCGCATGGTTCGCCTGGGGTTGGTGGGGCGTCCGGTTCTTTGCAGATCACTGGACGACGCCAGCTCCGGGCTCGCCGCCGGCCGATCGCCTAGCGCAACTCGGCCAAGCCGGCGATCTCTTCGGTGGCATCAATGCGCTCTTCGCCGCATTGGCGTTTGTCGGCGTCGCGATCGCCGCCTACTTGCAGCGTGAGCAGTTGGTCGATGCGCGCGCGGCTGCGGCCGCTGCAAACGAAGATGCCAAGGCGGCCCGAATCCAGTTGGACACCCAGTACGCGCGGCAGGCATTCGAACCGCTGTTCTTCAAGCTGCTCGAGCTGTTGCATCAGCGTGCCGAGACCATGCAACTGCGTGCCCTCTTCAATCGTGCGCCAAACGGGGCGTATGCCACTCACGACTTCCGGCAAGGCTTGAGCATCTTTCGGGACGAGATCACTCGAACCATGGGCATCACGCAGTCGCCAGATTCACCGTCGGGCTGGGTCGATCGCCTTGTCGACAAGTACACCCAGTACTATCTCCTGAATGAGGGCCAGCTCGGCCCCTACTTTCGGACGCTGTACCGCGCATTGAAGTTGATCCACAACGCGGGCATATCGGAGGCCGAGAAGGTCGAATACGCGAACATTGTGCGCGGCCTTCTTGGGCGCGATGAGCTCCTGTTGCTCATGCTCAACTGGTGCACTCCGATGGGGCAACGAATGAAAGCCTACGCTGAGTTGTACGGGCTGCTGAAGCACACCAGCCTGCAAGAGGACAAGACGACTGTGGCCGATCGCCGCCTCGCGACAGAGTGCTTTGCGCCGACGGCCGGGATGTCGCACCTGGAACGCCTGGCGTATTGGGGAGCAGGTAACCCCAAGTCGGAGCCAACGATCGACTGAGCCTCGCAATGCCACGCTATCGCAGGTGCAGGGAAAAGTTCCAGTCGGCGCTCCGCCGCCTCGCGGTAGCAGAGGGTGATGTTCGCGAACGGCTGCGCGGTGCGCACTGGTTCTTGCGACAGTTGTCGGAACATGAGATCCCGCCGGAGCTTCGAAAGGAGTGGACGGAAGTCTTGCAGTTGCTGACCGCGCGCGGCCCTGACGTTGCACCGGACGGCACCGTCTACAGCAACGCAGTCGTACACACCCTTTCAGGTATGCGCAATAGCACTGGCCGGCGAATCGCTGAGCGCATCTACATGATGGTCCGTGCCCTTGGCTGACGCCGGGTGGCAACCCGCCCGAACACTCGCTCGACGCTGCCCCGCATAAACTGCCGCGGCGACGCCAACGGGCGCGCCGTGGGCGGTCCGATCGACCGTGCTGGATGGAGGAGGTTCCACTGATGCCGTTGCTGAACGACCTCGACTTCTTTGAACGGCCGGCGCCGCAGGCCAAGTTGTGGCGCTACATGGACCTCAGCAAGTATGTGTCCCTTCTCAGCACGACCGCACTTTGGTTCTCTCGAGCAGACCTTCTTGGCGATCCGTTCGAAGGTTCAGTTCCGGCGCTCAATGTTGAGGGGCGACGACTCCTCTTTCTCCAGCCGGGGACGCAGCCAGAGGCGGTGGATTCCATCATGGAGCGCATGGCCGCGCTTGCTCGAAGGGTCATCAAGATGTCCGCAGTCAGTTGTTGGCACGAGAGCGAAGTCGAGTCCGCAGCGATGTGGTCGATCTACGTGCGCAGCGGAGAAGGGATCGCTCTGCAGACGACCGTTGATCGGCTGGTCGATGCCTTGGCACCGGACACGGACTTCCGCTTGGGCCGCGTGAGATACGTCGACTACCAGATGGAGGCGATACCCGACGGAAACATGCTCTGGCCGCTCCTTTGCAAGCGAAACAGCTTTGCTCACGAGCGCGAAGTACGAGCTTTGATTCTTGGCGGTGAGCTGGTTGACGCGTCTGGTCAATGGGGGACGGGAATCGCGGAGCCGGGAGTCTCCGCCAGAGTTGACCTTGGTCATTTGATCGAGAAGGTCCACCTGAGCCCAAGCGCCCCTGCATGGCTTGTCGACGCTGTCAGGCAAGTCACCGCGAAGTTCGGCGTGGACTCTCCAGTTTGCCAGTCGGCCATGGATGGCTCACCGCTGTACTGATTCTGCGCGTCGTGAGGGCCGCCGCGCAGCGCCCGAGCGGCGCGCTTGCCACAACTGGTCCGCCCGGCGAGGGGGTTGACACGGCAAGATCATCGGGTCGAATGGGCGGACAACACCCGCCGGAGGCGCGACCACCATGAAAGCCATTGAGAACCAACCCTGCCCGCTATGCGAATCCGATGCGCAGTCCGTTCCGGGCGACCACGGGTACCGGAAGCACTTCAGTTGTTCGGTGTGCGCCGACTTCGTGATCACGAGAGCGGCTGAACGCATGCTGCGGTCATCCGCATCGGGCCGCCGCACGCAGCTCTCGCAGCGGGCTCGGTGCGCGCCAGCGGATCGAGTGCTGGAGATCCGCACCGAACTCCAACCCGATCAGCCAAAGATGCTTTCCGACGCATACATCCCCCGGGCGCGTTGCTCGACATAGGTGCCGCCGCGATCGAATGGCCAAAGGTGCACGCCAGAAGCCGTGCGGCCCAGCGGGCAACCCTCGCTCTGGCATCAGAGCTTTGCACTCTTCGGCCCCTGCCTTGCGGCCCACGCCTGCGCGACCTTCACCGGATCTTCGTCGCGGTGCTTGACCCACTCCTGCAGCGCGACCGCGGCGACCAGCTTGCTCATGTACAAGTCGCGCAGCCGCCCGGCCTCAGTTCGGAACTCGAGGAGCCATTCATCCTTCGTCAGTGGCTTCTGGGGCTCGACCATGAGCTAGGTCTTCTTGGGCGGCGGCGGGGCTGGTGGCCTGGGCTTGAACCTGCCATCACTCGGGTTCCGGGGCACATCGGGCCACACAGGTTTCCTTGCCATATCGTTGTCCCCTCAGAACGCTGTGGGTTGCAGACGGATCGAGCTGCCGGCGTCGACGCTCACACGGTAGGTCCGTGGCGTGTCTGTCCTGACGACGATCTGCATCTCGGCATTGCCGGCCCCGCAGAAGCCGGAGTCCGCCCCAATGATGTGCTCGCCGGGCTCCAGGTAGATCGTGATGATCTGTCCGGTGCGCAATTCGGCAAACGGCGTGCCGCCGGCATAGAGCCGGAACGCACACGCGCCACTCAAGAAGCCAGCGTCACGCTTGAACGTTTGCGCGACCTTGCCAGGCCCCGGTCGCGTTAGGGCGGGGTTCAGGATGGTCTGCGTCGGCGTGGCTTCGGAGCTTGGCATAGGAGTTGTGGCGCAGCCGGACGCCGCGGCCACGAGCGTGAAGATGAACGCAAGCGATCGGACATCTGGCATGCGGGACTCCGTTCATGCAGCGAGATGTGGAGACCTCTCCACACTATCGAAACTAACCTCGCGCCGCTCCTAACGCCACGGGAGGAAGTGCTTGCGCGCCCAGGAGGTTTGTCCCGCGAGGAGGTTCCATGTGGATCGCCATAGTGGCAGCGTTGCTGCGGCGGCCCGTCAGTTAGGCCGGGCGGCGCCTGGGGTGCAAACTGCCGGCATGGCGAACACGCCACCCTACGTCGCCGATCCCGGCCGGCACTGCGTCTACTGCCAGCACGTCGTCGTTCGCGCGCTGATCTCGCCCGTGAGGGGCTACACGCGCAGTCTTGGGTGCGAGAAGAATCCCGGCCACGCGGGCGAGGAGCACTACAGCGTGTGCTGTGACTTCCGGCGGGAGCCGGGGTCGGATGATGAGGACATCACCCAGTGACCGATGGAATCACTCTTGATTCACTCCCGGCTTAGGGATCGTTGGGCGTCTCGATCACCGTTGGCGCGTGGGTCGCCAATGAGAGTTGCGTCATCGGAATATGCATGACGAAGTGGCGTAGACGTCTTTCTCGTTCCTCGTCGTAGGTGTGGAATACGACGTTGAATCCCGGCGGTTTCGCGTCTTCCGCAAGGACAACTACCTCGACTTCCCAGTAGTTGCCGACCCGAACTGCTCCCAACTGATGGTGCGTCTTGGCAAAGAAGAAGGCAGAAACCGGGTGTTCTTGTGAACGCCGAAGACTCTCGACCTTCAGCGCAAATGCAGCTACGTCGTCCTGTTTCACAGGTTCAATTCTTCGACGGCATTCGGCAACAACGATGGATTGATCCGCCGACTTCAGCGCAACATCAAAGGTCCAGGTCGTGTCGGGTAGCTTGAACGCGATGTCAATACCATCCTCACTCCAGGGGACGAGTTCGGGCCGGCGATGAACGAGCACGTCGCGGCACGTCACCTGATAGTCGCGGTCAACGCCATAAGCCTTGCCCGAAGCCATACAGATTCCCCTCTTTGCCTACTTGCCCTTGCCAAACATGTAGCCGAGAGCGAGCGTCACCATCGGAGCGAAGATCGCCCAGACATCCTTGACGCCGTTCATCGGAGTTGCGGAGTCCTTGTACCAAGCATGCGCGAACGCGGCCGCAGACAAGGCCCCTCCCGCTATGAAGCACCACAGAATGGTTTTGTAGACGATCGCGTTGTGAGCGTTCTCGCCCGACCCAATCTGCTGCGCTACCGCACCAGTGAAACTCACGGCGCTTACCTGGCCAAGTGGGTCGGCAGGTTGCGCTGCTGCGTGTTGCGGCACTTGGTTCATGTCGCGTCCCCCAGCAGAAACGTGTAATCGACGACCTTGGTGCTGGATGGATTGAACGCGGCAACTACGAAGCCCAGCCAGAGCTTTCGCCCACCGAAGGCCCCGATCTCAATCGGGGTGATCGTTCCAGAGCCCAGCGGGTTGTTGAAGTTCGTCAGGGTCAACGTCAATGTGGGGCCGACCGCGGCCGCTTCCATCTTTTGGTCGGTGCCGTCGCCGACAAATGACATGACGAGGTGGACGTTGGCGAGCCGGAACTCGAGGTTGCGATTGTCCGCGGTGATGACCGAGCCGCTTGCCAGGACATCCTTGCCACCTGTCCGAATTTGCAGCGCGGCGCTCGTGTGGCCGACTCCGCCGCCTCCAAGAAACACTGCAGACATTGTGTGAAGATCCTTCGTAGGTTGGTTGCTGGGTGCTGACTCGTTGACCAGCCGTCAGATCTTTGTGGCTGCATACGCGAGCAACGGTGTCACGAAGGGCGAGACGTGTTGAGAGAGCTCGTACACCTCCTGCCCTGTTTTTTTGATCTTCGAGAGATGATCGCAAACCTCGGCCGTGCGCTTGACAAGCTGGGCGGCCTTTCCGAGAAGGCTCTTCGACTTTTCGCTAGCCTTCTCCGCCGTGGCCTGCAGTTCAACGTGGCTAGTCGCCACATCGCCAACGACAGTGCGCATCGCCTGCTTGACGGAGGTGAGTCCGTTGACGCGGTAGAGGCTGAGGGCGTGGCGAATCGCCCGAACTTGCCTCTCCACGAAGTCTCGGACGAACGGCTCTAGTTCCACATCAACCATCAGCTGTTCCAGCTCGTTGAGTTGCGTCTGAATCGCCCCTAGCTCCGTGGCCGCCATAGACGTTTCGCCTGCACCGCGTAACGCCCAGGCACACATCGCCAGCGACAGCCGTACATGAGGCGGCCCGAGGTTGCCGACCTGGTTGCCCCAGGGTATCGAAAGAACCGTGGTAGTCGTCGCGCCGAGCAGTGGACCCAGGCCAGGGTCTATCAGCTGATCATGCATGCCTTCCTTCGCGGCCATAGCTCGCACTAGCGCGATTTCGGTACGAAGCGCTTGCAGCAGTGCGACAACCCTGTCCTCTGCGTCCGAGGCGTCATGCACGTCAAATGCGCGTGACCAAACTTTGAGCAGGAGATGCTTTCCGTCGCCACGACTTCCTGCGCTCATCAGGGCGTCATACACAGACAGGACGCGGCTGCCTGGATTCGACTCATGCGCTTCATCTTGGGACGGGCCTGCCATTCACTTCCTCCCGCGACCGACTGCGAATCCGCCCCTTTCGCACTTTTCAGGACGTGGCTGGCAGTGTATCCTTGTGTGACGCGGAGTCCCGACGTGGTCTGTTAATCCGTAGGTCCCTGGTTCGAGCCCAGGTCGGGGAGCCATAGGTAAAGCAAGGGGTCTGGCAGCGATGCCAGACCCCTTCGTCTTTTGTACTGGCCCTTGGCGGTCGGACGCGG
>Ga0075366_10001654_pt1 | contig 11197 bp, 7 predicted proteins | sample EndMethybrTD3031_FD_72351 | JGI IMG/M metagenome (GOLD analysis project Ga0075366, IMG submission 72351) | Populus endosphere microbial communities from Tennessee, USA - Endosphere MetaG P. TD hybrid TD303-1 | ecosystem: Host-associated > Plants > Roots > Endosphere | place: USA: Tennessee... | reverse complement strand
ATCGGCCGGATCGAGCACGAGGTCGATCACAATGCGGCGCTTGGCGAGCCGCGCCTCGATGACGGCGAGCAGCGCATCGAGCCCCTGCCCGGTCAGCGCCGACACCAGCACGGGTCGGTCGTCGCGCCGCGACGCGACGTTCTCCAGCTCTTCGCGTGCGCCATCGTCGAGCCGGTCGATCTTGTTCCAGACCTCGATCAGACGCTCGTGGTCGTTCGGATCGATGTCGAGCGCGCGCAGGACTTCCTCGACGTCGTGCGCCTGCGCGGCGGTGTCCTCGTGTGTGGCATCGCGCACGTGCAGGATCACGTCGGCCTCGACCACTTCCTCCAGCGTCGCCCGGAATGCGGCGACCAGCATGGTCGGCAGGTCCGAGATGAAACCCACGGTGTCGGACAGGATCACCTTGGCGCCGTGCGGCAGCGTGATCGAGCGCAGCGTCGGATCGAGCGTTGCGAACAGCATATCGGCTGCCATCACGTCCGCGCGAGTCAGGCGGTTGAACAGCGTCGACTTGCCGGCGTTCGTATAGCCGACCAGCGCGACGATCGGGTACGGTACGCGCTTGCGGCTGTCGCGATGCAGCTTGCGGGTCTTCTTCACGCCTTCAAGCTCGCGCTCGATCTTGGCGATGCGCTCGTCGATCATGCGCCGGTCGGCTTCGATCTGCGTCTCGCCCGGACCGCCGAGGAAGCCGAAGCCGCCGCGCTGACGCTCAAGGTGCGTCCAGGACCGCACCAGCCGTCCCTTCTGGTAGGTCAGATGCGCGTGCTCGACCTGCAGCGTGCCTTCGCGGGTGCGCGCGCGCTTCCCGAAGATTTCCAGAATGAGGCCTGTGCGATCGAGCACCTTGGTGCCCCATGCCTTTTCGAGATTGCGCTGCTGCACCGGCGAGAGCGCGCAATCCATCACGACGATCTCGACCTGATGGCTTTTGGCGAGCGCCGCAAGCTCATCGACCTTGCCTTTGCCGAGGAACGTCGCGGGACGGATTTCGGCCAGCATCGCGATGCCGGACGATACGACGTCGAGGTCGATCGCAAGCGCGAGACCCACGGCCTCTTCCAGCCGTGCGGCAGGCGCACGTTCGCCGTCCTCCGAACGTGAGGCAACGGCCTTGATCGGCCGGCGGCGCAGATAAGGGCCCACCACCATCGCACGCCCGGTCGAAGCGCCCTCTTCCGGCGGACTCAACCCGGCGACATCGCGGCGGCGCGGCTCCAAATCAGGCCTTCTCCGCGGGTGGCTCCTCGGCCCCCTCGAACAGCTGGATCGGGTGTCCTGGCATGATGGTCGATATCGCGTGCTTGTAGACGAGTTGGGAGTGCCCATCCCGCCGCAGCAGCACACAGAAATTATCGAACCAGGTCACGACCCCCTGCAGTTTCACGCCATTCACCAGAAAGATCGTGAGTGGCGTTTTGCTCTTGCGTACGTGATTGAGGAAGGTGTCTTGCAGATTTTGTGCGCGTTCGGCTGCCATTGCCGTTGTTCCGTTTTTATTCGCGGACCCCTCTCCGCGAGTCGTTTTCTTTTAGATTTGCTTCGCCCGTGCATGAGTTCACCCTCACACGCAGGCGTGGCAGCCGTCATTAGATGTTACGAAAAGACACCGCGCAAGCGTGAAACCTGCGCAATGAACCGCTTCAGGCGATTTCCGCGTGGCCGTGATAATCGCGCCGCAGTGCCGTGGCGATCAGCCCCGGAGCCCCATTTCCGACCGGTTTTCCGTCAATCCGGACCACTGGCGTCACAAATTGGGTCGCCGAGGTGATGAAAGCCTCGCGCGCCGCGTAGGCCTCTTCCATCGTGAAGGGCCGCTCCTCCAGCGTCAGGCCGTGATCGGCGATGATCTCCAGCACCACCGTGCGGGTGATGCCGCGCAGGATGCCGTGGTCGGCCTGGCGGGTCACCACCGCGCCGTCCCGGGTCACGATCCAGGCATTAGTCGACGAGCCCTCGGTGACGAAGCCCTTGGCGTCCACGAACCAGGCTTCCTTGGCGCCGGCCTCGCGCGCGGCCTGCTTGGCGAGCACGTTCGGCAACAGCCCGACCGATTTGATGTCCACCCGCTCCCACCGGTTGTCCGGCAGCGAGATCACCGGGATGCCCTCGGCGGCGATCTGCTCGTTCTTCTCGAAGTCGAGGTTCTTGGCCGTCACGACGATGCTCGGCACGGTGTCCGGCGCCGGGAAGGCGTGATCGCGCTTCGCAACGCCGCGGGTGATCTGGAGGTAGACGAGGCCGTCCTTGACACGGTTACGCGACACCGTCTCGCGCAGCACGATGCCAAGCGCGTTGCGCGGCATCGGCATGTCGATGCGCAGCTCTTTCAAGGACCGTTCGAGCCGGTCCATGTGGCGGCGCTCGTCGACGAGTTTGCCCGCCCTCACCTCGCACACCTCGTAGACGCCGTCGGCGAACTGATAGCCGCGATCCTCGACATGAACGCTGGCGTCACGATGCGGCACATATTGGCCGTTCACATAAGCGATGCGAGACAAGGAAGAGCCCCCAAAAATTCCGGCGAAGAAGTTTAGCCGATTCCCAGCGCCTTGAGCTTGCGGTGCAAGGCCGAGCGCTCCATGCCGACAAATTCGGCGGTGCGCGAGATGTTGCCGCCGAAGCGGTTGATCTGCGCGCGCAGGTACTCACGCTCGAACATTTCGCGCGCCTCGCGCAGCGCCAGCCCCATCAAATGCTCGCCACCCGACCCGTTCGGGAGGTTCGGCACCATGGCGCCGACGTCCTGCGGCAGCATCGAGGCGTCGATCACGGCGTCCGGGTCGCCGCCGGCCAGAATCATCAGCCGCTCGACGTTGTTGCGCAGCTGGCGGACGTTGCCAGGCCAGTCGTGCGACTGTAGCACCGCCATCGCGTCCTCGCCGATGCGCCGCTTCGGCAGGCCGGTCGAATGCGAGATCTGGTCCATGAAGTACTCGACCAGCACCGCGATATCCTCGCGCCGCTCGGCGAGCGGAGGCACGCGGATGGGCACCACCGAGAGACGGTGATAGAGGTCCTCGCGGAACTTGCCCGCCGCGATCTCGGATTCGAGGTTGCGCGTGGTCGATGAGACGATGCGCACGTCCACGTCAACCTTGGTGGTGCCGCCGACGCGCTGGAACGTCTGGTCCACGAGCACGCGCAGAATTTTGTTCTGCGTCTCGCGCGGCATGTCACCGATCTCGTCGATGAACAGCGTGCCGTGATGCGCCTCCTCCAGCGCGCCGACCTTGCGCTCATGCGAGCCATTCGAGGCTTCCACACCGAACAGTTCGGATTCCATCCGCTCCGGCGTGATCGCGGCCGCATTGATGACGACAAACGGGCCATCCGCGCGGGCGGACGCCGTGTGGATCGTGCGCGCGGTCAGTTCCTTGCCGGCGCCGGAGGGGCCGACAATCAGGATGCGGCTATTGGTCGGCGAAACTTTTTCGATCACATGCCGCAGCTGGTTGATCGCCGGCGACTTGCCGGCCAACCCGGTCGGCACGGAGGACAGCTGCTTGAGTTCCTTCACCTCGCGCTTGAGGCGCGAGTTCTCCAGCGCGCGATTCGCGACCAGCACGAGCCGGTCGGCCTTGAACGGCTTCTCGATGAAGTCGTAGGCGCCACGCTTGATCGCCGACACGGCGGTTTCGATGTTGCCGTGGCCGGAAATCATCACCACGGGCAGTTCCGGGTGCTGCTCCTTGACGCTGTCGAGCAACTGCAGGCCGTCGAGCTTGGAGCCCTGCAGCCAGATGTCGAGGAACATCATGTTCGGCCGGCGCGTGGCAATCGCGTTCAGCGCAGAATCGCTGTCGCGCGCGGTCCGGGTCTCGAAGCCTTCGTCCTGGAGAACGCCCGCGACCAGTTCGCGAATGTCCGCCTCGTCGTCGATGATCAAAATATCAGACGCCATGTTTATCGCCCGCTTGCCGCTTCGAGAAGCGAAGCCTTGTCAGTCGTTGGTGCATTGATGCTTTCAGCCGCAAAGCGCAACCGGACCCACGCTCCGCGGCCGCCGGTAGCGACCTCGGGAGCGTCGAACAGCTCCATCTGTCCGCCGTGCTCCTCCAGAATGCGGCCGACAATGGCAAGACCAAGGCCGGTGCCCTTCTCGCGCGTCGTCACATAAGGTTCGAGCAGCCGGTTGCGGTTTTCCTTCGGCAGACCGGTGCCATTGTCAATCACGTCGATGACGATGTCGCTGCCCTCGCGCCTGACCGAAACACGAATGCGGCCCTTGCCCAATTCGTCCGGTGGCACCGCGCCAATCGCTTCGGTCGCGTTCTTCACGATATTGGTGAGGCCCTGGCTGATCAGCCGCCGGTCGAACTTCGCCGGCATCTTCTCGTGCTCGGTCTCGATCTCGATGTCGATGTCCGGACTGCCGACGCGCTGCAGGAAGACGACCTGGCGCGCGGTGTCGGCGACATCTTCGGAGGTCATCACCGGCTTCGGCATCCGGGCGAAGCGCGAGAACTCGTCCACCATGCGCTTGATGTCGTCGACCTGGCGCACGATCGTGTCGGTGCACTGCTCGAAGACGGCTTTGTCCTCAGTGATCACCTTGCTGTACTTTCGCTTCAGGCGCTCGGCGGACAGCTGGATCGGCGTCAGCGGATTCTTGATCTCGTGCGCGATGCGCCGCGCGATGTCTGCCCACGCCGACGTGCGCTGCGCGGTGACGAGATCAGTGATGTCGTCGAGCGTCACCACGTAGCCGTGATGTTCGTCCGGCGACTGCTCGGTGGTGACACGCACGGACAGATTGCGCTCGCGCATCTCGCGGCTAATCGTGATCTGCCCCTGTACCAGCCGGTGTGCGCCGCTCTGCGCCTCGGTGAACAGCGGCTCGAGTTCGGGCATCACCTCGGTCAGGTCGCGGCCGGTGGCCGCCGCCTCGGTCTGACCGGTCAGCTTTTCGGCCGAGCGGTTGAGGATGCTGATCTTGCCGTCGGCGTCGACGCCGATGACGCCCGCGCTGGCGCCCGCAAGAACAGCCTCGGTGAAGCGGCGGCGGCTGTCGATGACGTCACGCGCGCGCATCAGGTCGTCGCGCTGCGTGCGCAGCTCCTGCGTCATCTTGTTGAAGGTCTCGCTGAGGTGGGAGAGGTCGCCCTCCCCGCGCCGCACCGGCACCTGCACATAGAGATTGCCGGTCGAGACGAGATTGGCGGCGCCGATCAGGCGGCGGATCGGTGCGACCAGCCGGTTGGCGAAATTGAGCCCGATCCACACAGCGGACAGCAGCACGATCAGCGCGATGACCGTATACATCAGCGCGAACGCGATCTGCACACCGACGCGGCGCTGCTCGAGGTTGGCGAACTCCTGCACGCTCGCTTGCGTCGCCTGCAACTGATCGACAACACGCGGATCGAGCTGCCGCGCCACATAGAGATAGGTGTTCTCATATTCGCGCAACTTGACGACTGCCGCGACGGTCCCGCTCTCGATGAACATGGCGACCTGTGGCTCGTTCTCCGCGATGGAGGCGAGCGCGCCGGTCCTGGCCTCGGGCGCATTGTCGCTTGTGCCGTCGATCACGGCCTTTTCGATGACGTGCAGGTCCCGATCCACCATCACGGTCAGCGGCAGGCCGCGCACCCGCGCCTGCGCGCTGAGGAACTGGCGGAAGCGCTCGCGGTCGCTTTCGAACAGCGATTTCGCGCGCGTGACATCCACCGACATGGCGGTGATCTCGCTGCGGATCAGCTGGGCGTGCTCGTTGAAATAGATCTGCGTGACGGTCTGCGAGTTCTGGATGACGGTCTGGATGCGGTCCGAGAACCAGGGCGCAAGGCCCCGGTCGAGCGTGATGGTGGCGACGATCGCGACCAGCACCGCCGGCAAGGCGGCCACCACCGAGAACAGCCCGATGATGCGCACATGCAGCCGGGCGCCAGCCCGCCCGTGCCGCCGGGCCTGCAGGATGTTCCAGAGTTCGCGGCCGATGACCGCAATCAACAGGAGCGAGGCGGCCGCATCGACCGCCAGCATCGTCACCACGACCTGATGGGTGGGAGCGATCGGGGTCAGGCCGGCCAGCACCGCGAAGGTGACGGCCGCCGAGGCCAGTGCGAGCACGACCGCAATGGAGCCGATCACCCGCGTGGCAAGCCTTGGTGCCGCGGCGCCACTATGCGAATCCGAGATCGCGACGTCTTCGCTGGTCATTCGCGGCCTTAAACAAACGGGCGATCGCAGCAATCGCCATCGTCCCGGCGGACGGCCGCGATCGATCAGCGATGGTGCATTTGGGGAACAGTGTTGCCCAATTGCGACAATTCCGCGGCACAATCCACAAAGGCCGCGGGCCGTTCAGAAGCCAGGATTGGCGTTGCCGTCAACGTCAGCCGCTGGTGCGGATCACCTGAATGTCGAGGTCGCGGATCTTCTTGCGCAGGGTGTTGCGGTTCACCCCAAGCAGGTCGGCGGCCCGAATCTGGTTGCCGCGGGTTGCCGCCAGCGCGGCGGAGAGCAGCGGGTGCTCCACCTCCCGCAGGATGCGGTGGTAGAGGCCGGGCGGCGGCAGGTTATCGCCGAAGTCGGCGAAGTAGCGGGTCAGGTGCCGTTCCATGGCCGAACTGATGGAGTCCTCGGAGAGCCCCTCCTCGGCCGGTGCCGGCATCGCCGGCTGGACCAGTTCGGCGTCGATCACCGCGCTGGTGATAGTCTCCTGCGGATAGAGTGCCGCCAGACGGCGCGCGAGATTCTCCAGCTCGCGCACATTGCCGGGCCAGCGATAGCGCTTGAGCCGCTCGAGCCCGGCAGCATCGATCTGCTTCGGCGGCAGCCCCTCGCGCTCGGCGAGCGCAAAGAAGTGCCGCATCAGGTCCGGCACGTCCTCGGCGCGTTCGCGCAGCGGCGGCAGCCGCAGGGGCACGACGTTGAGGCGGAAGAACAAGTCTTCACGGAACAGGCCCTGCTGGATCAGCACGCGCAGGTCCTTATTGGTCGCGGCGACGATGCGCACGTCGGTCTTGATCGGCGTGCGGCCGCCGACCGTCGTGTATTCGCCCTGCTGCAGCACGCGCAGCAGCCGCGTCTGCGCCTCCATCGGCATATCGCCGATCTCGTCGAGAAACAGCGTGCCGCTCTCGGCCTGCTCGAAGCGGCCCGAGGAGCGCGTGTTCGCGCCCGTGAACGCGCCCTTCTCGTGGCCGAACAGCTCGGACTCCACGAGGTCGCGCGGGATCGCCGCCATGTTGATGGCAACGAACGGACCGGACCGGCGCTTGCCGTAGTCGTGCAGCGCGCGCGCCACCAGTTCCTTGCCGGTGCCGGACTCGCCCGTGATCATCACGGTCAGGTCGGTCTGCATCAGGCGCGCGACGAAGCGATAGATCTCCTGCATCGCGGTCGAACGTCCGACGAGCGGAATGTTGCCGAGGTCCTCGATCTTCGGCTGCTCGCGCGGGCGCTCCTTCGGCTCCGCGAGCGCGCGCCCCACGATCGTGATCAGTTCCTTCAGGTCGAACGGCTTCGGCAGATATTCGTAGGCGCCGCGCTCCGACGCGCGGATCGCCGTCATGAACGTGTTCTGCGCGCTCATGACGATGACGGGAAGCTCGGGCCGCAGCTTCTTGATGCGCGGCAGGAGGTCGAAGGCGTTTTCATCCGGCATCACCACGTCAGTGATGACGAGGTCGCCATCGCCCTGGCTGACCCAGCGCCACAAGGTTGAGGCGTTGCCGGTCGAGCGGACCTCATAGCCGGCGCGCGACAGGGCCTGGTTCAGGACCGTCCTGATCGCTGCGTCGTCGTCTGCGACGAGAATATTCCCTGCGGGCATTGTGTCCTCTTCAGGCTCCGCCGGCCGGAACGGCGTCGTCCCCGGTAAACATCGGCATCAAAACGCGAAACGTTGTGTGGCGCGGCTGGGACTCGCACTCGATGATCCCGCCGTGGTCGCCAACGATCTTCGCGACCAATGCAAGCCCAAGGCCAGTTCCGCTCGGCTTGGTGGTCACGAATGGGTCGAACAGGTGCGGCAACAGATCCGCCGGTACCCCGGCGCCGTTGTCGCGCACGCAAAACTCGAGCGGCAACGACACGCGCTGCTTGCTGCCCGCCACCTGCAACCGCACGCCCGGGCGGAAGGCCGTGGACAGCTCTATTTGCCCATCGGCTTCATTACCAATGGCTTCGGAGGCGTTCTTCACAAGGTTGAGGAACACTTGGATGAACTGATCGCGGTTCGCCAATACCGGCGGCAGCGAGGGGTCGTAGGTTTCGACGAACTTGATCTGCCGCGCAAAGCCCGACTGCGCCAGCTTCTTCACGCGGTCCAACACGACGTGGATGTTGACTGGCTCGCGCTCGACCGGACGCTCGTCGGCAAACACCTCCATGCGATCGACAAGCTTCACGATGCGGTCGGCTTCGTCGCAGATCAGCTGGGTCAGCGGCCGATCCTCGTCGCCGGCGGATTGCTCGAGAAGCTGCGCGGCCCCCCGGATACCCGACAGCGGATTCTTGATCTCATGCGCCAGCATCGACGCCAGCGCGATCACCGAGCGCGCCGCGCCGCGGTGCGTCAGTTGCCGATCCATCTTGTCGGCCATCGTGCGCTCCTGAAGCATCACGACCACATGGCCGGGGCGCTCGGGAACCGGCGCGACGTTGAGATCGACCAGCCGTTCGCCCGGCGTGCGCGGCGTCGAGAGATCGACGCGATACTCGTTCACGGCGGACTCGCGGTTGCGCACCTGATCGACCAGCGCCAGCAGCGGCGAGCCGAACGGCACGAGGTCGCGCAACGCGTGACGGCGCAGCAGCGGGATCGAGACTTCGAAGAACGCCTCGGCGGCAACGTTCGCCTCGGCGATCTTGCCGTCCGGCGCGATCATCAGAATCGGATGCGGCAGCGCGTTGAGAACGGTGTCCGCCGTTTCGGCCGGAAACGGGACCAGTTGAGCCTCTGCGCGATTCACGCCGCTGCCCTCCAGCCAAAATCCGAATAGGTATCGCTCAGTCTGCGCCGGGCTTCGGCGGGGTCCTCGCAAGGCAGCACGAACGCGCGCGCTGCCTTCAGCCCTTCCGCCGAAACGCCAGCCGTTTCGGCCGCGGTGTCGAGCGCCCAGCCGAGATGCTTGCGCGCATGCTTCACACCGATGCGCGCGCCATGATGCTTCAGCATCTCGTCGTAGAGGCTCAGCGTCATCTCGAACTGTGTTTCGAGCGACGGCAATGCGATGCGCTCGCCGGTATTGAGGAAATGCGCGAGATGGCCCGGAAACCATGGGCGCCCATTCGCGCCGCGCCCGACCATGACGGCGTCAGCTCCGGACTTGGACAGTGCCTCAAGCGCACCTTCGAAGCTCGTGACATCGCCGTTGACGACGACCGGAATGTGCACGGCCTGCTTCACGGCTGAGATTGCCGCCCAATCGGCATTGCCCTTGTAGAACTGGCAGCGCGTGCGGCCATGCACGGTGAGGAGTTGAATGCCCGCAGCCTCGGCGCGGCGCGCGAGCTCCGGCGCATTACGCGAGTCATCGTCCCAGCCGAGCCGCATCTTGAGCGTCACCGGCACCGTCACGGCGCCGACCGTCGCCTCGATCAGCGTGAGCGCGTGATCGAGATCGCGCATCAGCGCGGAGCCGGACTGTCCGCCCGTCACGTGCTTGGCGGGACATCCCATGTTGATGTCGATGACATCGGCGCCCGTGGCCTCCGCGGCGCGCGCGCCCTCCGCCATCCAGTGCGCTTTGCACCCCGCGATCTGCACGACGTGCAAGTCGAGCCCTGCCCCGTCTGCGCGCCGCGGGGCGTCGCGCCAGCCGGTTGCCAGCGACTCGCTCGCGATCATCTCGGAAACCACGACCCCAGCTCCCAGTCGCGCCGCCAGGCGGCGGAACGGCGCGTCCGTCACGCCCGACATCGGCGCCAGAAAGACGCGGTTCGGCAGCGTGATCGGGCCCAGGGCCAGCGTCGTTGCAAGCTCAGGGCGAGGGGTGCGGCTTTGCACGGGTTCGATGCACATAAAATGGGCTAGTGGACAGTTGCATAGAGTTTAGCCATTTTGACTCGTTCTGCAAGTGCTGCGGTGCAGCAAGTCACCAAAACCTCAAATTCCATTTGAGATGGTCAACGGAGGCGCTAAAGCGATGGCCAGTTCAAAGGAAACCGAAGGTCTGTGATGGCGATCCGCGTGGCCGCGGTGGTGGTTGCAGCCGGGCGTGGGACGCGCACCGGCCTCGATTATCCCAAGCAATACAAGGTGATGGGCGGACGCCCGATGGTCCGCGTGAGCCTCGAAGTGTTCACTTCGCACCCCGAGGTAGACGTGGTGCTGGCGGTGATCCATCCCGACGACATGACCCGTTTCGCGGCCGCGGCCAACGGTCTCAACCTCGCAATGCCGGTTTCTGGCGGCGCAACGCGACAAGCTTCGGTGCGTGCCGGGCTGGAAGCGCTCAGCGAACAGGCACCACAAATTGTGCTTGTCCACGATGCAGCCCGCCCCTTCACCTCCGCGGCGCTCGTGACTCGCGCGATTGCGACGGCCGACAAGGACGGCGCCGCAGTCCCTGGAATGCCAGTCACCGACACGATCAAGCTGGTCGACGAGACGGAACGCGTGGCGGCCACGCTGAACCGCGGACAGATGCGCACCGTGCAAACGCCGCAGGCGTTCAACTACAAGCTCCTGCTCGACGCGCACCGCCGCGCGGCTGCGGCCGGACGCGACGATTTCCCCGACGATGCAGCGCTGGTCGAATGGGCCGGGCTCAACGTTACGATCTTCCAAGGCGAAGCCGCGAACATGAAGATGACCACGCCCGAAGACTTCTCTCGCGTTGACCGCGACGCACAGTCCCTCACCGACGTGCGCACCGGCATTGGCTACGACATCCACTCATTCGAGGATGGCGGCGATCACGTCTGGCTCGGCGGCATCAAGATCCCGCACACGCGCAAGCTCTCCGGCCATTCGGACGCTGACGTGATCCTGCACGCGCTGGTCGATGCGATCTTGGGTGCGCTTGGCGATGGTGATATCGGCGTGCACTTCCCACCGAGCGACGAGAAGTGGCGCGGCGCATCGTCCGACCGCTTTCTGGCGTTCGCGGTCGAGCGCGTGAAGGCGCGCGGCGGCATGGTGGCACACCTCGACGCGGCGGTCGTGTGCGAAGCACCGAAGGTCAACCCGCACCGCGAAGCGATGCGCAAGCGCATCGCCGAGATCGCCGGCATCTCG
>Ga0075366_10001653_pt1 | contig 11200 bp, 8 predicted proteins | sample EndMethybrTD3031_FD_72351 | JGI IMG/M metagenome (GOLD analysis project Ga0075366, IMG submission 72351) | Populus endosphere microbial communities from Tennessee, USA - Endosphere MetaG P. TD hybrid TD303-1 | ecosystem: Host-associated > Plants > Roots > Endosphere | place: USA: Tennessee... | reverse complement strand
AGGCCGAGTCGAGGAAGTTGATGCCGCAGCTCTTGAGCTTGCTCGCGTACTTCGGATCGAAGATCAGGCTCCACGCGTTGTCGGGCATCGGCATCGAGCCGAGCGCGGCCTTGACCTTCGTGGTGTTGATGCCGATCGTGACGTAGCCCCACATCCAGTCGACCAGGTACTGGTTGCCGGGGTCCACCGCGGCGAGCTGCTCGAGCAGCCCCTTGTCGAGGTTGCCCCAGTTCGTGAGCTTGGACTTGTCGAGCTTCTGGAAGAGCCCGCCTTCGATCTGCGTCTTCGCGAAGTGCGCGCCGGGAACCACGATGTCGTAGCCGGTCTTCCCGGCGATCAGCTTCGCGTGAAGGATTTCGTTCGAGTCGTAGTTGTCGTAGTTGACCTTGATGCCGGTCTCTTTCTCGAAGTTCTTGATCGTGTCGTCCGCGATGTAGTCGGACCAGTTGTAGATGTTGAGGATCTTTTCCTCGGCCGCGGCGGCGGCGCCCGCACAGGCGGCGAGCGCCAGGATCAGGGCGGGGGCAAGGGTCGTCTTCTTGATCATTGCGGTGAACTCCGTCGGGGATTGCGGCCAAGGCCGGGAAGAATAAGTCATCATTCGGGGGCCTCACAACTTCCATGCAAGGACCGCTCCATGGGACTGAACGCTTCGAACAGGATTTCGCTGACGGGTTCGGCACTGACGGCTACCCTGGCCGTGCTGGCGCTCGCCGCACCGGCCGCCGCGCTGGCGCAGGCCGGCGGCACGCTCGACAAGGTGAAAGCCTCGGGGCAGATCACACTGGCCTACCGCGAATCGTCGATCCCGTTCTCCTACCTCGACGACAAGGCGCAGCCGACCGGCTTCGGTCATGAGATCTGCCTGAAGATCGTCGACGAGGTCAAGAAGGCGACCGGCCGCAACGACCTGAAGGTGAACCTGCAGGCGGTGACGTCGGCCAACCGGATTCCGCTGCTGGTCAACGGCACGATCGACATCGAATGCGGCTCCACCACGAACAACAGCGCGCGCGGCAAGCAGGTGCAGTTCGCGACCAACTACTTCTACACCGGCACCAAGTTCCTCGTGAAGTCCGGCACCCAGGTCACCAAGATCGACGACCTGAAGGGCAAGACCATCGTCTCGACGACGGGCACCACGAACTTCCAGATCCTGCGCGGGCTCAACGAAGAGAAGAAGCTCGGCATGGAGCTGCTCGGCGCGAAGGACCACGCCGAGTCGGCGCTGATGGTCGAGACCGGTCGCGCGGTCGCCTTCGGCATGGACGACATCCTGCTGTACGGGCTGCGTGCGTCGGCGCAGAACCCGGCGAGCCTCGCGGTCGTCGGCGAGGCGATCCAGGTCGAGCCGTACGCGATCATGCTGCGGCTGGACGACCCGGCGTTCAAGAAGCTGGTCGACGGCACGCTCGCCAACCTGATGAAGAGCGGCGAATTCACGAAGCTGTACACCAAGTGGTTCCAGTCGCCGATCCCGCCCAAGGGCATCAATCTGAATGCGCCGATGAGCCCCGAGCTCGTCGAGAACCTGAAAGCCCTGTCGGACAAGCCGGCAACCTGATGGAGCCCCCGGCGCCGCAGCAATACCACCTGCGGTGCAGAGGCGGCGGCGGCGCGCTACCCTTGCGCGATGGCCGCGCCGCCGCTCACCCCCGTTCACCATCGCCGGCTGCGCGAGGTCTACCGATCAGCCGGCTGGCCGTGCCAGGACCCGCTCGAAGTGGAGCTGCTCGCCGCCGGGCTGGTCGAGCGCCAGCGCGGCCCGCTCGGGCACGAGACGCTGCGGGTCACCGATGCCGGCATCGCCGTGCTTGCGCAAACGTTGCAGCGCAACCGCGCCCGGCGCGATCTGCATGAAGAACTGGTCGAGCGCGTGGCGCGCGAGATGACGCGCGCCGGCCGCCTCGCGTGGCGTGGGCTGAGCCTGCGCGCCAAGCTGCCCGACACGACGACATCCGAAGGCGCCGCCGTGGCCGGCCCGTGGGTCATGGCGATGCCCGATGTGTTCTCGATCCGCCACACGAGCGTCGAGGCGTACGTAGAGCCGATCGTCCACGAGATCAAGGTGCGGCGCAGCGACCTGCTCGGCGAGCTGCGCAACCCCGCCAAGCGCGCCGCCTACCTTCAGCTCGGCGGCGAACTCTGGTACGTGCTGCGCGAAGGCATTGCCGAGCCGGATGAGATTCCGTCGGAGTGCGGTGTGCTGATCGCCAAGGAGAACGCGGGGGTGCACGCGCTGGACGTGGCGCGGCCCGCGCCCAGGCGGGCGATGCGCCTGCCTTTCCCGACCTGGATGGCGCTCGCCCGCGCGACGCCGCTCGACGGCTGGCGTGCCGACGACGCGCAGCTGCTTCTCGGCGACCCGACGCCGGGCCTCATCCCTTCCCGCCCCGACGAATGACGCCCTCAACGCCCGACGCGAGCATCGACCTTCCAGACCCGGTGCGCCGCGCCCGCCACGCGCTGTGGGCCGCGCTGGTGCTGATCCTGATCTGGGGCGCCAACTTCAGCGTGCAGAAGCACGTCTTCAACGCGCTGTCGCCGGGCGGCTTCCTGTTCGTGCGTTATCTGATCATGCCCGTGGCCGCAAGCGTGCTGCTGCTCAGGCTGTACGGCACGCGCTGGCCCAGGCTGTCGCGCGCCGACCTGCTCGCGCTGCTCAAGCTCGGCATCGCGGGCCACGTGCTGCACGTCGGGCTCGTGACCTACGGCATCCATTGGTCGACACCGTTCTCGAGCTCGCTGATCCTCGCGTGCGGACCGATGTTCACGCTCTTGATCCTGCGCTGGCATGGCACCGAGCGGCTCACGCGCGGCCAGATCGCCGGCGTGGCGCTGGCCTGCGGCGGCGTGCTGACCTTCCTGTCGGACAAACTCCTCGGCGGCCACTGGCAGGCAAGCGGCGGTGACCTGACGCTGCTCGTGGCGGCCGCGTTCTTCTCGTACTACACGGTCGCCGCGAAACCGCTGATCGAGCGCCACGGCGGCGTGATCGTGATGACCTACGCGACGCTGCTCGGCAGCGGCCCGGTGGTCCTGCTCAGCCTGCCGGCGGGGTTGCAGGTCGACTGGCTCAACGTGAGCCCGGCGATCTGGCTGGGCCTCGTGTACGCCGTGCTGATCTCGGCGTTCCTGGGCTGGCTCGTCTGGGGCTGGGTCAATGCGGTGCGAGGCGTGGCGCGCAGCGCTCCGCTGATGTACCTGATGCCGCCGGTCGCCGGCTTGGTGGCGTGGATACTCACGGGCGAGCGCTACACCGGGATCAAGCTCGCCGGGGCCGCACTGACGCTCGCGGGCGTGGCGGTCGCGCAGTTTGCGGGTTCGCAGCGCCGCAGCGAGGTGCTGGAGTCGATGGCGCCGGTCGATTGACCCGCCCTTGCGAGGGCGACACGGCATGGTTTAGGCTTCTCGCTTCGAACTCGATTCGTTGGGACGTCATGAAAAACTCCACCTTCGCCGCGCCGCTCGGGCTGATCGCGGCGGCTGTTCTGCTGGCCGCCTGCTCGAAGGCGCCCGAGACGCCGGCAGCCCCCGCCGTGCCCGCCAAGCCGGCCGCGGCCGAGCCTGCCGCCACCGCCGCGAACGCAAAAGCTGCGGGCCACGACGAGGCCGGCATCGCGTGGAAGAACGCCACCAACGACGCCGAGGTCGATGCCGCGTTCGCGCTCGCGAAGAACGAGTCGAAGCCGGTGTTCGTCTACTGGGGCGCGAAGTGGTGTCCGCCGTGCAACCAGGTCAAGGCGACGCTCTTCAACCGGCAGGACTTCATCGAACGCTCGCGCGCGTTCGTGCCGGTGTACGTCGACGGCGACAGCCCGGGCGCGCAGAAGCTCGGCGCACGCTTCAAGGTCAGCGGCTATCCGACGATGGTGCTGTTCAACCCGCAGGGCGTCGAGATGACGCGCCTGCCGGGCGAAGTCGATGCGCAGCGCTACACCGAGGTGCTCACGCTCGGCATGAACGCGCAGCGTCCGGTCAAGGACGTGCTCGCGCAGGCGCAGGCCGGCGGCCAGGGCCTCGCTCCGAACGACTGGCGGCTGCTCGCGTTCTACTCGTGGGACACCGACCAGCAGCTGGTGCCCAAGGACGGCGTGCCCGCGCTGCTGAAGCAGCTGGCCGACGCCTGCCCGCCCGACCAGACCGAAGTGGCGACGCGCCTGCGCCTGAAGGCGCTCGCCGCGGCCGACACCAAGACGGCCGCCAAGCCCACGCCTGCCGACCAGGCGACGCTGCTCAAGCTGCTGGCAGACGCGAGCGCCTCGCGTGCTCACATGGATGTGCTTGCGAACTACGCGACCGACATCGTGCGCGCGCTCAGCGCCAAGGGCACGCCGCAGCGTGCCGAGATCGTGACGGCGATGGATACGGCGCTGAAGCGCTTCGAGGCCGACACGACGCTGTCGCGCGCCGACCGCATCGGCGCGATGATTGCGCAGGTCGATCTGGCGAAGATCGACGTCGACAAGGCAGACAAGAAGGCCGCGCCGGTCAAACTGCCCGACGCTCTGGTTGCCGACGTGCGCGATCAGGCCGCGCGCTTCGATCGCGAGGTCACCGACGGCTACGAGCGCCAGGCGGTGATCACGTCGGTGTCTTATGCGCTGCGCGAAGTGGGGCTGGGCGATGAGTCGGATGCGCTGCTGAAGGCGAGCCTCGCGAAGAGCCACTCGCCGTACTACCTGATGCTCTCGCTCGCGAGCAACGCCAAGGCGCGCGGCGATTCGAACGACGCGCTGCACTGGTACGAAGAGGCGTTCAACAAGAGCGAAGGCCCGGCGACGCGGCTGCAGTGGGGCACCACCTATCTGAACGCGCTGATCGACATGGCGCCGATGGACGAGGCGCGCATCGAGAAGGCCGCCGCGCAGCTGTTCACGGAGGCTGGTGCTGCGCCGGACGCGTTCTACGAGCGCAGCGGACGTTCCATGCAGCGCGTGGGCACGAAGCTGCAAAGCTGGAACAAGGGCGGCAGCCACGCGGCTGCGCTGCAGCGCCTGCAGAAACAGCTCGACGGCGTGTGCGGTGCGCTCGACAAGGGCGACGCGAAACGCGAGGCCTGCGAAGGGCTGCTGAAGGCGCCCGCGAAGAAGACTGCCTGAGGCAGAACGCCTGACGACACCGGCACCGGGGCTCGGGTTCCCGGTGAAAACCAGCGCGGGTCGGGCATGGCGCTTGCCTTAGCATTCGCGACCATGCAAAGAACCTCGTCGCGTCGCCGTCGGCCACAAGCTGACCGGCGGCGAATCCTGGCGCTGGGAGCCACGATGCTCGCCTCGCGGCCGTGGGCCCTCGCTGCGGCCGCTGCTGCTGCCGAAGCTCCTTCCGATGCGCCATCGAGCGGCCCCGCCATCACCGGCGTCTGGACTCACGCCTACGCGGCGTTCGGGCCGCCGAAGTATCCCAAGGACTTCAAGAACTTCGAGTACGTCGATCCCGATGCCCCGAAGGGCGGCACGCTCTATCTGCGCAACCCGGATCGGCGCACCAGCTTCGACAAGTTCAACTACTTCACGACCAAGGGCGTCGCCCCGGCCGGGCTGCTGCTGTTCATGCTTGAGCCGCTTGCAGTGCTCGCCGGCGACGAGCCGATGACGATGTACGGCTTGCTCGCCGAGGAGATGCTGGTCGCGCCCGACAAGTCGTCGATCACGTTTCGGCTGAACCCGAAGGCGCGTTTCTACAACGGCGACCCGGTGACCGCGGCCGACGTGAAGTACAGCTACGAGTCGATGTCGGGCAAGCAGGCCTCGCCGACCTACCAGACCGCGTTCGAAGGTGTCGAACGGCTGGTGGTGCTCGACCCGCGCACCGTTCGCTTCGACCTGCGCGAGCGCTCGAACGACACGGTGTTCGTGGTCGGCACGACGCTGCGCATCTTTTCGCCGAAGTGGGCGCTCGGTGCCGACGGCAAGCCCAAGCCGTTCGACCAGATCGTCGACGAGTACCCGATCACGAGCGGGCCATACACGATCGCGACGGTCGAGCGGCCGCGGCGCATCGAGTTCAAGCGCAACCCCGACTACTGGGCCCGCGACCTGTCGGTGCGGCGCGGCTTCTATAACTTCGACCGTGTCGTCTATCGCCTGTACAAGGACAACGACGTCGGCCGCGAGGCCTTCAAGGCCGGCGAGTTCGACATCTACAAGGAATACTCGGCACGCTCGTGGGCGCGGCTGCACAAGGGCCCGAAGTGGGACGACGGCCGCATCAAGAAAGACCCGTTCGAGACCGGCTTCGGACAAGGGCTGCAGTCGTATCAGCTGAACAACCGGCTGCCGAAGTTCCAGGACCGTCGCGTGCGTGAGGCGTTGACCTACACGTACGACTTCGAGATGACGATCAATCGCTTCGGCCAGTACGCGCGCGCCGACAGCATGTTCAGCAATTCGATGTTCGCGGCGAGGGGCGAGCCGACGCCGGCCGAGCTGAAGCTGCTCGAGCCGTTTCGCAAGGAACTGCCGCCCGAGGTGTTCGGCCCCGCCTTCGTCGCGCCACGCACGAACGGCGACCCGAAGCTGCTGCGCCAGAACCTGCTCAAGGCCCGCGAGCTGTTTGCGGCGGCGGGCTGGAAAGTGGCGCCCGACGGCCGGCTGCGCAACGCGGCCGGCGAAGCGTTCGAGGTCGAGTACCTGATCACCGGCGAGCGCAGTTCGACCCTGCCCGAGTGGCGGCTGAACCTCGAGAAGCTCGGCGGCACGCTGAAGCTGCGCAATGTCGACTACGCGCTGTTCCGCCGCCGCCTCGAGCAGTACGACTTCGACATGGTCACGATCGTCGAAGGCAAGTTCACGCTGCCATCGGTCAACGAACTGATCACCGGATACGGCAGCAAGGCCGCCGACGAGAAGGGCAACAACAACTTTCGTGGCATCAAGAGCCGGGCAGTCGATCAATTGCTCGACGTGATGGCGAAGGCGACCACGCTCGACGAACTGCGCGACGCGAGCCGCGCGCTGGACCGCGTGGTGATGTGGAACTACTGGCAGGTTCCGGACCTGTACTTTGCGAAAGAGCGCGGTTCGTACTGGGACAAGTTCGGCATGCCGAAGGTCCGCCCGCTCTACTACACGATCGAGAGCCCCAACGACGAACAGATCGCCTGGCCGATCTCGACGTGGTGGATCAAGGATCCGGCCAAGCGCCGACCGGGCCAGTAGGCCCCGGACCACGAGAACGACGAGAGACATGCGATGCTGAGCTACATCCTCAAACGCCTGCTGCTGATCATTCCCACCTTGCTTGGCGCGCTGACGATCACGTTCATCGTGATCCAGTTCGTGCCGGGCGGCCCGGTGGAGACGCTGATGGCCGAAGCACGGGCCGGCCAGGGCGACAGCGGCTACAAGGCCGGCCGCGACAGCGAGGCGCGTCAAGTGGCCGAATTGAAGAAGCTCTACGGCTTCGACAAGCCGGCGCACGTGCGCTATGTCGAGATGATCGGCAACTTCCTGCGCTTCGACCTGGGCCGCAGCTTCCTGCAGAACAAGCCGGTGTGGGCGCTGATCAAGGAGAAGCTGCCGGTCTCGATCAGCCTCGGCCTCTGGACGTTCCTGTTCTCCTACCTGATCTCGATTCCGCTCGGTGTGCTCAAGGCGGTGCGCGAAGGCTCGCGCTTCGATGCGTTGACCACGCTCGTCGTGCTGATCGGCTACGCGATTCCCGGCTTCGTGCTCGGCCTGTTCCTGATCGTGCTGTTCGCCGGGGGCAGCTTCTTCGAGGTGTTCCCGTTGCGCGGGCTCACCTCCGACAACTGGGTCGACCTGGGCTGGCCTGCGCGCATTGCCGACTACTTCTGGCACATCACGCTGCCGCTGATCTGCATGGTGATCGGCAGCTTCGCGATCGTGACGATGCTGACCAAGAACACCTTCGTCGAGGAGATGCGCAAGCAGTACGTGCTGGTCGCGCGGGCCAAGGGCCTTTCGCAAAAGCGCGTGCTGTTCAAGCACATCTTCCGCAACGCGCTGATCCCGCTGATCACCGGGTTTCCGTCGGCGTTCGTCGGTGCCTTCTTCGCCGGCTCGGTGCTGATCGAAACGCTGTTCTCGCTCGATGGCCTCGGCTTGCTGTCGTATGAGTCTGTCGTGCGGCGCGACTACCCGGTCGTGCTGGGTGCGCTGTATCTCTTCACGCTGATCGGGCTGGTGGTGAAGCTGATCTCGGATCTGCTGTATGTCGTGGTCGATCCGCGCGTTCAGTTCTCCCATGTGGGCAAGTGAGAGGGGCGAGAGATGAGCAGCATCGTCACCCCCTTGCCCCCGACTTCGGTCGATGCCCCGGTCGTGGTTGCGGCCGGAGCCAAGCACCAGTCGCCCAACCAGCGGGCCTGGGCACGCTTCAAGCGCAATCGCCTGGGGTATCTGTCGCTGTGGCTTTTCGTCGTGCTGCTGGCGCTGTCGACCTTCGCCGAGCTGATCAGCAACGACCGGCCGCTGGTCGCGCGCTACAACGGCGAGCTGTTCTTCCCGCTCTTCAAGAATCAGCCCGAGACGCGATTCGGCGGCGACTTCACGACGCCGACCGACTGGAAGGACACGTTCATCGTCGAGCAGTTCAAGAAGCCCGGCAACTGGGCCTTCTTCACGCTGAATGCGCACACGGCCAATTCGCAGGACTACTTCCAGAAGGTGCCGAGCCCATCCCCACCGACGGCCGAGAACTGGCTCGGCACCGACCAGGACAGCCATGACATAGTCGCGCGGCTGCTCTACGGGTTTCGCGTCAGTATCTGGTTCGCGTTCGCGCTGACGCTCGTCGGCACTGTCATCGGTGTGCTGATGGGCGCGCTGCAAGGCTACTTCGGCGGCAAGGTCGACCTGTTCCTGCAGCGCATCTTCGAGATCTGGGGCGCGGTGCCCGAGCTCTACCTGCTGATCATCTTCGCGTCGATCTTCGATCCCTCGCTGCTGCTGCTGCTGGTGCTGCTCTCGCTGTGGGGCTGGCTCGGGCTGTCCGACTACGTGCGAGCCGAGTTCCTGCGCAACCGCGGCCTCGAGTTCGTCAAGGCGGCGCGCGCGCTCGGGCTGTCGAACTGGCAGATCATCTTTCGCCACGTGCTGCCGAACTCGCTGACGCCGGTGATCACGTTCCTGCCGTTTCGCATGAGCGGCGCGATCATCGCGCTGACCTCGCTCGACTTCCTCGGCATCGGCGTCCCGCCGACCACACCCTCGCTCGGCGATCTGCTGCGTCAGGGCAAGGCCAACCTCGATGCGTGGTGGATCATCTTCCCGACCTTTGCGGTGCTGGTGGTGACGATGCTGCTCTTGACCTTCATCGGTGACGCGCTGCGCGACGCCTTCGACACCCGCAAATCATGAGCAGCCGCCCTCCGCTTCTGGACGTCGAACACCTGAGCGTGCGCTTCGGCGCGAGCACGGTCGTGAACGACGTGTCGTTCAGCATCGCACCAGGCGAGAAGTTCGCGCTGGTCGGCGAGTCGGGCTCGGGCAAGTCGATCACCGCGCTGTCTGTGCTGCGGCTGGTCGACGCGGCGATCACGACCGGCGCAATCCGCTTCGAGGGCGCCGACCTGATGAAGAAGTCGGAGCGCGAGATGCGCGGCATCCGCGGCGCCGACATCGCGATGATCTTCCAGGAGCCGATGACGGCGCTGAACCCGCTGTACACGGTGGGCAACCAGATCGGCGAGGTGCTCGAGCTGCACGAAGGGCTGCGCAAGAACGAGGCGCGTGCGCGTGCGGTCGAGCTGCTCGCACGCACCGGCATCCCGGAGCCGCAGCAGCGCGTCGATGCCTACCCGCATCAGCTCTCGGGCGGCCAGCGGCAGCGCGCGATGATCGCAATGGCGCTTGCCTGCAAGCCCAAGCTGCTGATCTGCGACGAGCCGACCACCGCGCTCGACGTGACCATCCAGGCGCAGATCCTCGCGCTGCTCGACGAGCTGCAAGCCGAGATGCACATGGCGCTGCTGTTCATCACGCATGACCTGAACCTGGTGCGGCGCTTCACGCACCGCGTCGGCGTGATGGAACGCGGCAAGCTCGTCGAGATGGGCGAGACGGGCGCGGTGTTCAGCAATCCGCAGCACGCGTACACCAAGAAGCTGCTGGCGAGCCGGCCGCAGCGCGTCGTGCAGCCGCTGGCGGACGACGCGCCCACGCTCGTCGAAGGCCGCGGCGTGGGCGTGACCTTCACGAGCAGCGCCGGCTGGTTCTCCAAGCGCCACTTCCTCGCGGTGCGCAGCGCCACGCTGGCGCTCAAGCGCGGCGAGACGCTGGGCATTGTCGGCGAGTCCGGCTCTGGCAAGACCACGCTCGGCATGGCGCTGCTCGCGCTGCAGCCGATCTCGGCCGGTGAAGTGCAGATGGGCGGCGCGCGCATCGACAACGCCGATCGCGGCGCGCTGCGCGCGATGCGCAAGCGTATGCAGGTCGTCTTCCAGGACCCGTTCGCCTCGCTGAGCCCGCGCCTGACGGTGGGGCAGATCGTCGGCGAAGGGCTCGCGCTGCACCGCGCCGACCTCTCGGCCGCGGAGCGCGAGAAGATGGTGCTCGCGATGCTCGACGAGGTGGGCCTGAGCGAGCGCCACGGCGTGGCGGATGTGCTGCAGCGTTATCCGCACGAGTTCTCCGGCGGGCAGCGCCAGCGCATCTCGATCGCGCGGGCTGTCGTGCTGCGCCCCGAGGTGCTCGTGCTCGACGAGCCCACGTCGGCGCTCGACGTCTCGGTGCAGCAGCAGGTGCTCAAGCTGCTCGCCGATCTGCAGCGCCACTACGGGATGAGCTACGTCTTCATCAGCCACGACCTTGCGGTGGTGCGCGCGATGTCGCACCGCGTGATGGTGATGAAAGACGGCGACGTGATCGAAGAAGGCGAAGCGCAGGCCTTGTTCGAGGCGCCACGCGAGCCGTACACGAAGGCGCTTCTCGCGGCGGCGCACCTCGCCTAGCGAGCCTAGCGCGAGCGGCGATCGCCCAGCTTGACCTCGTAGCGGGCGTTCTTGTCCTTGTCGGCAAACAGCAGCGAGCGGCCGACCCATTCGTAGCTCGCGACGAATTCGTCGAGCTGCATGGTGCCTTGCATCAACACCACCTCGACCTGGCTGCTGTTGAGCTGCAACCGGTAGACGATGTCGGCGATGCGCACGCGCGCGTCGCCGTTCGCACGCAACTCGACCTCGGCCGGCCCGCAGCTCGGCCCCGCCGGGCTCGTGGCGACGCACAGCTGTGCGTCG
>Ga0075366_10001652_pt1 | contig 11204 bp, 11 predicted proteins | sample EndMethybrTD3031_FD_72351 | JGI IMG/M metagenome (GOLD analysis project Ga0075366, IMG submission 72351) | Populus endosphere microbial communities from Tennessee, USA - Endosphere MetaG P. TD hybrid TD303-1 | ecosystem: Host-associated > Plants > Roots > Endosphere | place: USA: Tennessee... | reverse complement strand
CCCGCCGCGGCGGGCCGCTCGGGGACCGCCGCGATCATGCCGGCGCGGCCGCCCAGCGCCCAGTAGAGATGGGCCAGGCTGATCAGGATGAAGACACCCGCGACACACAGTGCGATGTCCATGGCGGGGCTTTCAGGCGGCGAGGAAATCGACGGCGCGCGCGATGACCTGCGCATCACGCAGGATGCGCACGTGCCCCAGGCCCATCGTGACGTGGGTCTGCGCGCCCGGCCACAGCTGGTATTCCTCCAGCGCGGCGATCCCGACTTCGCGGTCGGCGCGGTCATGGAGCAGCAGCGCCGGCTGGGTCAGGGTCGGAGCGATCGCCGCGGCGCGCAGCTCGCTCATGCGCACGCCTTCATCCTGCTCGATGGCGCGCTGCATGGCGGCGCGGGCGCGCTCCGGGATCCACAGGAAACGCGCGAAGCGGCGCGTTTCGGCTTCGGCGTCGGCGGGCGCGCCGATCAGCACCGCCTTGCGCGCGCGCAGGCCGCGCGACAGCGCGAAGGAGGCGGCCGCGCCGCCCAGCGAGTGCCCGATCACCGCGTGAAACGGGCCGAAGTGCGTATCCAGCGCCATCAGCACGCGGGCGAAATCGGGCAGGGTGACCGCATCGCCGCTGCTCGCGCCGTGCGCCGGCTGATCGAAAGTGAGGACCTCGAACCCGGCATCGAGCAAGGGCTGGACGAAGTGGCTGAACTGCAGCCCCCAGCCGGCCCAGCCGTGCGCCAGCAGCACGCGCGGTCGGCCGCGGCCGGCGTGCCAGTCGCCGCCCCAGATGCGCCCGTAGACCGTCTGCTGCTTGTAGGCGATGGCAAATTCCTCGTGCGCCGGCACCTGGCTGAAATCGACGCGGATGTTGCGCGGGCCGCGCGGCGCGCAGAACAGGCGCCGCGCCAGCGGCGCGCCCAGGGTGGGCGCCACGCGCGCCGAGGCGCTGAAAAAGCTGCGCAGCGGCAGCAGGGCCAGGTACTGCTTCCACGGCTCGCCGGTGGGCGCGCTCAAGGGGAATTGACGCATGGGCAGGGTTTGCATGGCAGGCTCCGGTGGCGGCGCCTTGCTGCGGAAAGTGGTTCCATCCGCATGGGGCGTCTGATGCTTGCAAGGTTAGGCAGCGCGGGCTTAGAATGGCAGTGTCATTAATGACAGTAATAGTGGGATAAATGCCAAAGCCGCCAAATCCGAGCAAGGCCGCCAAAAGCGGCAAAACAGGCCGCGCCGTCAAGGCGCCGGGCAGCGCGCTTTCCCTCGGCGGCACGGCCGCCGGCGCGGCGCCGCGTGAAGTCCGAGTGGCCGTTCTGGCCTTCGACGGCTGCATGGGCTCCAGCGTGCTGGCGCCGCTCGAGCTGTTCGACGTCGCCAACGCGCTGTCGGCGCTGATCGCCCCGCGCACTCCGGCGCCGCGCTTTACCGGACGCATCGTCTCGGCGAACGGCGGTGTCGTCTCGGCGCGCAACGGCGCGCATTTCGACAGCCAGCGCTTTGACACCGATGCGACCGACGCCCTGCTGGTGCCCGGCATCTGGCACGCCACCGCCCGCGACCTGGGCGCCAGCGTCAAATGCCTGGAAGCCGAAAGCGCGGCGCTGCGCGCGCACCACGAGGCCGGCGTGCTGGTCGGCGCGATCTGCAGCGGCACCGCGCTGCTCGCCGAAACCGGCCTGCTCGACAACCGTGAAGCGACCACCAGCTGGTGGCTGGGCGAGATGTTCCGGCGCCGCTACCCGAAGGTGCGCCTGTCGCTGGACAAGCTGCTTACCGTCGACGGCAACCTGTGGTGCGGCGGTGCGGCCACCGCCCATCTCAACATGTGCCTGAAGCTGATCGAGCATCACGCCGGCCCGGAGATATCGGCGCTGGTGGCGCGCTGGATGCTGATCGACCCGAACCGCGATTCACAGGCGCCCTACGCGGTAATCGACATGATCCCCACCGCATCAGACCCGGTGGTGGCCAAGGCGCAGGACTGGATCAAGATGCGTCTGACCAGCACCATCGATCTGGCCCAGGTGGCCGAGGCCGCGGCGGTGAGCACGCGCACCCTGATCCGCCGCTTTCACGATGCCACCGGGCAGACGCCGCTTTCCTACATCCAGCGCCTGCGCGTCGAGCACGCCAAGTCGCTGCTGTCGACCACCGCGCTGGCGGTCGAGCGGGTGATGGACCAGAGCGGCTACAGCGACATGAGCGGCTTTCGCAAGCTGTTCCGCGACCATACGGGCCTCACGCCGCACGAATACCGCGAGCGCTTCCGGGTGCGCGGCGTGCCGCGCGAGCGCGTCGCGCGAATGGCTGAGATGCGTTGACCGGCACGGCATTGCGGGAGGAGGCGGCCCCTTTGTTATCATGCGGCTCCACTGTTTCGAGGAGCCTGCCGTGAGCCAAACCGCCCCCTTGCGCGAAGAGTTCCTGGTGCGTGATCTAGCCGCGCTGGCAGCGCTGTACGGTGAGGCGAACCCGAATTCAATCGCCAAGGAAGCGCCGGTGATCACCGCGCACTACCGCCAGTTCATCGAGGCCGCGCCCTTCATGGCATTGGCCACCTGCGGCCCCGAGGGCATGGACTGCTCGCCGCGCGGCGACGGCCCGGGCTTCGTGCGCGTCGCCGATGAAAAGACCCTGATGATCCCGGACCGGCGCGGCAACAACCGTATCGACAGCCTGCGCAATATCCTGCGCGAGCCCAAGGTCGGGCTGCTGTTCCTGATCCCCGGCGTGGGGGAAACCTTTCGCGTCAACGGCCGCGCGCAGGTGTCGGTCGATCCGGAACTGCTCGCCTCCTTCGAGGTGGACGGCAAGGCGCCGAAAAGCGTGATCGTGGTCAGTGTCGAGAGCGTCTACTTCCAGTGCTCGCGCGCGATCCTGCGTTCGCGCCTGTGGGATGCGAGCCGGCACGTGGAACGCAAGAGCCTGCCCAGCACCGGCAGCATCCTCGCCGGTTTGAGCCAGCAGATCGACGGTGAAGCTTACGACCGCGAGCTGCCGGCGCGCATCAACGTACTCTATTAGATACGTCAGGCGGAATCGCTGCCGGTCCGGTCGTCGCCGCCCGCCACGATGCGGGCATTGCGCGTGAAGCTGAAATAGGCCGAGGCCCAGTCGATCATCACCATCACGCGGTTGCGAAAGCCGATCAGGAAGTAGATGTGGGCGAACAGCCAGATCAGCCAGGCGATGGTGCCGGAGATCTTGAACCTGCCCAGCACCGCTACCGCTGCATTGCGGCCGATCGGCGAGAGCGTGCCGTAGTCGTTGTAGTGGAAGGGCGCGGTGGGCTGCCCGCGCAGGCGCTTGAGGATGTTGCCGCCGGCGCACCAGCCCATCTGCTTGGCCGAGGCGCCCAGTCCCGGCACCGGCTCGCCGTCGCTGCTCACGCTGGCCAGGTCGCCGATCACGAAAATTTCCGGGTGCCCCGGCACCGTCAGGTCAGGTTCGACCAGCACGCGTCCCGCGCGGTCGAGTTTCTCCGGCGCCAGGCCCAGGGTCTTGCCCAGCGGCGAGGCAGCGACGCCAGCCGCCCATACTACGGTGCGCGTCTCCAGGCGCTCGGTGCCGGCGGCGGTATCGAACACCACGCCGGTGGCGTCGATGCCGGTGACGCGGCAGCCGGTGCGCACCTCGACGCCCAGGTGCTGCAGTTGCTGGCGCGCCTTCTCGGACAGTTCCTCGGGGTAGGGCGGCAGCACCCGGCCGTTGCCTTCGAGCAGCACCACGCGGGTCTTGCTGGTGTCGATACGGCGAAAGTCATGCTTGAGCGTATGGCGGCCGATTTCGGCCAGGGTGCCCGCCAGTTCCACGCCGGTGGGCCCGGCGCCGATCACGGCAAAGGTCAGCCAGGGCACGCGCCGGGCTTCCTCTTCTTCACGCTCGGCATGTTCGAAGGCGAGCAGGATGCGCTTGCGGATCACAAAGGCGTCCGCCATGGTCTTCAAGCCCGGCGCCCATGCAGCCCAGGTGTCGTTGCCGAAGTAGCTGTGGGTTGTGCCGGTGGCGATCACCAGCGTGTCGTAACCAAGCTCGGCGCCGTCGTCCAGCACGACCATCTTGCGCGCCGCGTCCACCGCGCGCACGTCGGCCATCAGGGTGGTGAGGTTGGCTTGGCCCGAGAGCAGCGAGCGGATCGGGGCGGCGATCGCCGGCCCCGGCAGGCCGGCGGTGGCGACCTGGTAGAGCAGCGGCTGGAACAGGTGGTGGTTGCTCTTGTCGATCAGCGTGATGCGCAGCGGCGCACCGGCCAGGGTGCGCGCGGTGGCCAGGCCGCCGAAGCCGCAGCCTAGGATTACTACATGAGGAGTCGATGCGGGAGCGGGCATGCGATGGGAGGTCGAATGAACAAGGCAAGGGAATGTACAGTATAGGGGGCGGCGTAGCGCCGCGATCCCATGGGCGGTGCGCGCGGTGCTAACATTTGCCTGCACTGGTCAGACCGCATCCATTCGCCGGTGTTCCACAAGTGGGTACGCAAAACAATAAGCGGCGCGGTGCGCCGCAATCGGAGAAGACAAATCATGCGCGCATACGCTGTCGTATTTGCATTCCTGCTGTCGTGCCTCGCCGCCACGGTATCGGCGCAGCCGGCGACGACGACCTGGGCTACCAGTTGGGCCGCCTCCGTACAAGGCCCATACCCGATCGGCAATCCCTCGGCGCAGCCGAACCTGAGCCTGGTATTTCCCTCGGCCGAGAGCGGCGCGCGCGACCAGAGCTTTCGCCTGATCGTGCGGCCGGACATCTGGGGGCCGCAGGCGCGCCTGCGCTTTTCCAATGCCCTGGGCACCCGCCCGGTAACCTTCGACGGGGTCTACGCCGGCCTGCAGCTTTCCGGTTCGGCGCTGCTGCCCGGCAGCAACCGTTCGGTGACTTTCGGCGGCAAGAAGAGCGTCACGGTGGAGCCCGGCGCGTCGGTGTGGAGCGACGCGGTCAATCTCCCCTACGGCCGCGACGCGCGCGCCATGGCCGGCCGCAAGCTGGCGGTGAGCTTTCACGTTGCCGGCGAATCTGGGCCGATGACCTGGCACGCCAAGGCGCTCACCACTTCCTACGTCACCATGCCAGGGGGCGGCGCCCGCGGCCACGAAGAGGGCGAGCTGGCGTTTCCTGCGCCGACTGCTTCCTGGTATTTCCTCGACGCGGTAGACATGCGCGTGCCGACCGGCACCCGGGTGATCGTCGCGTTCGGCGACTCGATCACCGACGGCACCGCCTCGACCCTGAACGGCGACGACCGCTGGCCCGACGTGCTGTCGCGCCGCCTGCATGCCGTGCACGGCGACCGGATTGCGGTGGTCAACGCCGGCATCGGCGGCAACCAGGTCGCCGGCCCGGCCGAATACTCCCCGCAAAAACCGTTTGCCGGCGGGCCTTCGTCGGCCAGCCGCCTGGAGCGCGACGTGCTCACGCTCTCCGGCGTGGGCACGGTAATCTGGCTGGAAGGCATCAATGACTTCAGCAAGAACGGCAACGCCAGCGCCGACACGGTGATCAACGGCATGAAGGAAGGCGTGGCGCGCATCCGCGCAAAAATCCCCGGTGTGCGGGTAATCGGCGCGACCCTCACCACCGCGTTGGGCAGCAGCAGCGCCGCGCACGGCTTCGCCGAACAGGACGAGAAGCGCCGCGCCCTCAACGACTTCATCCGCAATTCCGGGGTGTTCGACGGAGTAGCCGACTTCGACAAGGCCACGCTCGACAGCGCCACCGGCGGGATGCGCGCCGAGTTCGTGCCCGAGAGTACCACCGGCGGCGCCGGCGACAAGCTGCATCCGAACCGCCTGGGCTACCTGGCGATGGGCGCGGCGATCGACCTGAACATGGTAATGCCGGCTCCACGCGGCGCGGGAAGGTCCGGAAGGAAGTAGGGTGCGCCCCTCCCCGCGGGGGGGGCCGCAGCCCCTGCACAAAATCCGCGCGCAGCGTTAAACTTGGGACAATGGGCAGTTTTCTCAATTTCGCCTGGCGCAATATCATCGACTCGCGAACGCCGTCGCAGGTGGCGTTCGCGCGGCGTATCGCGCCCGGACGCAAGTTTGCCAACCTGCAGCTCAAGCAATGCCGCTATGGCTGGATGCTGTTCGACGGTCCGTATATCGGCAAGTGCTTTGAGCTGTATGGCGAATACAGCGAATCGGAAGTGGCGATGATGCGCCGCTTCGTCGGTGCGGGCGACAACGTGATCGACGTCGGCGCCAATATCGGCGACCTGACGCTGCCGCTGGCGCAGATGGTGGGCGAATCCGGCAGCATCCATGCGGTCGAGTCGAATGCCGAGGTATTCAACGTGCTGTGCGCCAATCTGGCGATCAACGGCGTGCGCAATGTCCGGCCGGTAAGCGCATATCTGGCTTCCCCCGCAGAACGGGCGCCGGCCGCCACGGAATCACTGTTTGTCAGCGAGCGCTGGGCGCCGCCTACCGTGGCGCTGGACGATCTTGGCCTGGAGCACTGCCGCCTGCTCAAGGTCGACGTGGACGGCAAGGAAGTCGACATCCTGCGCAGCGGCGCGCGCCTGATCGAACGCGCGCGTCCGGTGCTGTACGTGGAGAATGACGTGCGGGAGCGCTCGTCCGCGCTGCTGCGCCACATGGCGGAACTGGAGTACGACCTCTACTGGCATTCCGCGCCAATTTATTCGCCGGACAACTTTTTCGGCAACCCGGACAATTTCTGGATGCCGGAGATGATCTTTTCGGCGATGGTGCTGGGCCTGCCCCGCGAGTCCGGCCTGACGGCCGAGGACCTGCCGAAGGTGCGCAGTTTCGACGAGTGGTGGAACCTGTCCTCGCCGTGACCGGCCTGCCGCAGCCTTGCCGGCGCGCCTATTGCCGCTCGATGTTCTTGACCTCGACGACGCGTTTCCAGCGCTCGATCTCGCGCTCGATGCGCTCGCGCATCTCCTCGGGTGAGGATGGGCTGGGCACGCCGCCCAACTGGGCGAAACGCTCGCGCACGTCGGGCATTTCGAGGATCGCACGCAACTCGCGGTTGAGCCGGTCGATCACCGGGCGCGGCGTGCCGGGCGAGACCACCAGCCCCAGCCAGGAACTGAATTCGACGCCGCGCAGGGTTTCGCTGACGGCGGGCACTTCCGGCATCAGCGGGTAGCGGCCGTTCGAAGACAGGGCCAGCGGGCGCAGCTTGCCGCCGCGGATCTGTCCGAAGGAAAACGTGGCGGTCTCGATCATCACGTCCACACGTTTGCCCAGCACCTCGGTGAGCGCCGGCGCCGCGCCCTTGAAAGGTACGTGGATCATGCTGGTGCCGGCCTCGATGGTCAGCCACTCGCCCAGCAGGTGGTGCAGGCTGCCGACCCCGGCGGAAGTAAACGACAGGGTGCCGGGCGCGGCCTTGGCGCGCGCGATCAGGTCGGGAAACGACTTGATCGGCGAGTCCTGCGCCACCGAGATCACCATCGGGTAGGCGGTGACGATCGAGACCATGCCGAAGTCGCGCACCGGGTCATACGGCAGGCTCTTGATGACCGCCACCGAACCCGGGTGGCCGCCGGTGAGCAGTACCATCGACAGGCCGTCCGGCGGCGCCTTGGCGACGAAGTCGTTGGCGATGATGCCGGTGGCGCCGGTCTTTTGCTCGACCACCACCTGCTGGCCGAGGCGCTCGGAGAATTTCTGCGCCAGCAGGCGGCTGATGATGTCGGTGCTCCCGCCGGCCGCGAAGCCGACCAGGAAGCGGATCGGCTTGGCCGGATAATCCTGGGCGGCGGCCCCGGCGCTGGCCAATAGCAGGGAGGCGGCGATGAGCCGCAGCAGGTGAGGTCGCATGTTTGTCCCTATCGTTGTTTGCACGTCATTGTAGGCAGGGCGGTGCAGCCGTGCCGCTTATGGGCGGGATGATAACCTGCGCCCTCGAACCGCCGCCAGGAATCCCCGATGCCGGACCAACGCTATGCGCCGCCCGGTGCGGCAGTCAAGGACGTGGCGCACGAGCGCCTGCTCGCGCAGCGCCCGGTGCAGGTCCAGGTAGCGGTGATCGCGCTCTGGACCATGATGGCGGTTCCCGGCGTGCCGATCGTCTGGCACGAATACAACCAGGCCAGCGCGCTGGCGCCGGGGGCCGGCCTGTTCGTGATCGTGGTTTCGGCCGTGATGTTCAGCATCGCGGCGCTGTTGACCTGGTTTGTCGGCCGCGGGCGCAACTGGGCGCGCATCTGCTACCTGCTGTTCATGCTGCTGTCGTTGGGGGCCTACATTTTTTCGTTTGACCAGTTGCTCAAGGAGCCGCTCTGGGTGCTGGCCGGCAACCTGCTCAGTACCCTGGTCGATCTGCTGGCGCTCGCCCTGCTTTTCTTCGGGCCGGGCGCGCGCTGGTTCAGGCAGATGCGCGAGTAGGTCATGCCTACGGATTGCGGCGCGCGGCCACGAACACCCCCGCCAGGATCAGCGCGATGCCGACATAGTGATACGGCGCCAGGCGCTCCCCTAACGTCAGGTAGGCCACCAGGGGCGTGAACACCGACAGCAGGTGATAAGAGGCGCCGGTAAGCCCCGGCCCCAGCCTGACCACGCAGTAGTTCCACACCAGGTAGGCGCCCAGCGAAATCACCAGGCCGATGTAGATCACCGTGGCGATCGAGCGGGCGTCGGTGGGTATGGTCGCCCCGCCAGCCAGTTCCCAGGCGGTGAAGGGCAGCAGCACGATGATGCCGGCGACCATGCCGCCGAACAGGAAGACCAGAAGATCCATTTCGGCGGGCTTCTTGCGGATCAGCACCGAGTAGACCGCGTACATCGCCACCGCGGCCAGCGTGATCATTTCGCCGCCGGCGAACGACAGGTGCGCCAGGCTGGCAAGGTCGCCGCGCGCGATGATCCACAGCACGCCGCAGGACGACACCACGATGCCGGCGAGGGTGCGCGGGTGCATCGCCTCGCGGCCGATCACCAGCATGACCAGCGGCACCATCAGCGGCAGGGTGGAGTTGATGAAGGCGACGCTGGCCGCCGTGGTGGTGTGCAACGCGATGTAGGCCAGGGCGCTGTAGCCGGCCATGCCGAGCGCGCCGCTCACCAGGATCAGCAGCCAGTGACGCCGCAGCAGCGGCGCCTGCGCGCGCAGCCGCGGCCAGATGAAAGGCGCCAGCGCCAGCGCCGCGACCAACCAGCGCAGCAAGGTGAGGGACACCGGCGGAAAGCTCGCCGCGACCGCACGGCCCAGCGTGATGTTGGTCGCCCAGATCAGCGGCGCCACCCAGAGCAGGGCGAGCGGCCGGTCGCGCAATGTGGCGAGCCATGCGCGCATCCTAGGCAAGGCCCGCCGCAGCGGCGCCGTCCGCGGCCTGTAAGAGCCGGGTACGCAGCAATCCGATGTCGGCGGCGCACAGGCCCGTGTCGGCCGCGGTGAACACCGTGTGGCCATGCGCGGCCCCGGGGAATCCGCGCACATCGTCGTCCACCGCGATCCAGTGGCGCACTTCCGGATGGAGTGCCAGCCAGGTGCTGATCTCGGCGTGGCGCGCGTGCGGCACGAAGCTGTCCAGCTGTGGGGTGCGGTCGAACACGCGCATGCGGATGTCCGGCGCGAACACGCTGCGCAGCTGCGCCATGCTGTAGGCGACGCGCCAGGTCGAGGAGATGACGATGCCGACCTCGCGCAGTGCCGGCTCGCGCAGCAAGTCTTCGAGCAGCGGCAGGCGCGCCAGGCGCTGCTTCGCCGGCACGCCGCCGACCGGATGCAGCACGCCGTCGAAATCGAGGAACAGGATAGTGGTGAAACTCATGAATGCCGGTTGGAAGAATGCCGGCTGATTCTAGCCCAGGCCGGCGGCGGCAACGTTTGCCGCCATTTTTCAGATCAGGCCCGGCAGGCTGAAGGGAAAAAACATCAGCAGCAGAAAGTCCCTGGCCTGGCCGATGCCCACAAAGCCCATCGACAGCGAGATGGCGGCCAAGCACAGCAGGGCCACCGGAATATAGGCCACCGCGATCGCCCTGGCGATGCGCCGCTGCTGCGCGTTCACCACCACGCCACCGGTGTTACGGAGGAAGATGATGCGCCCCAGGGTCCAGGGCAGCGAGAGCAGCAGCAGCGACCAGCCCAGGCCGTTCAATCCGAACCAGGTGCCGCGCCAGGCTTGGCCATGCAGCAGGGACACCACGGCAAACAACAGCGGAATCGGATAGGCGCAGACGATGTGGATGACGATGGAGCGCAGACGCATGCGGTGCGTGAGGGTTGTCTCGTGATTACAGTTCTTGGTCTGGATGCGGGCTCGCAGGTTGGCGCAAGCCCGAGGCCAGACTAGCATCGGCGTCCACGCCGGTCAAAGCTTATGCGGACCGACTCGGTTAAATCAGGTTAACTGGCGAAAACTGTCCGATCTTCACCATGCATCGCGTCCATGCGTGGTGCCGGATTGCCGTCCGGCACGCGAAGCGGCGACAATGGCGGCCGGCACCACGAAAAAGAGCAAGAGCATGCAGGCAGCGTTGTTGGCGGCATTGGCCGCCTTTTTGTTTGGCGCGGGCGTGGTGGTGGCGCGCTTCGGGCTGCGCTACGTGCCCGGCCCGGTGGGTGCATCGATCAGCGTTCCCTTCGCCACATTGCTGTTCTGGGCCGCCGCTCCGTTCATGCTCGACACCTCGGGTGCCAACCTGCCGGCCCTTGGCATGTTCCTGCTGGTCGGCCTGTTCTTTCCCACCGCCGTCACGCTGCTGCTGTTTGCCTCGATCCACCGCATGGGGCCGACGGTGGCGGGCTCTCTCAATTCGACCGCGGCGATGTTCGCGGTGTTCACCGCCATCCTGTTTCTCGGCGAGACCCTGACGCTGCAAGTGGCGCTGGGCACGGCGGCGATCATCGCCGGCGTGGTGGCCTTCTCGGGCGGCCACGGCGACGCGCCGCGGCGCTGGGCCACCTGGGCGCTGATATTTCCGCTCGGCGCGGCGGCGATCCGCGGCGTGGCGCAGACCCTCACCAAATTCGGCCTGAGCCTGTGGGACAACCCTTACGCGGCCAGCCTGGCCGGCTACACCATCTCGGCCATTGTCATGCTGACGGTGACGCGCGGCGCGGTGCGCCGCGCCGGCAGGTTCGATCGGCGCGCCTATCCCTGGTTCATGGGCGTGGGCTTTTGCAACGGCATGGGCATGTTCCTCACCTATACCGCGCTGGGCACCGGCAAGGTAAGCGTGGTCGCGCCCATCGTCACTACCGCGCCGCTGTTCACCCTGCTGCTTTCCTGGCTGTTC
>Ga0075366_10001651_pt1 | contig 11205 bp, 8 predicted proteins | sample EndMethybrTD3031_FD_72351 | JGI IMG/M metagenome (GOLD analysis project Ga0075366, IMG submission 72351) | Populus endosphere microbial communities from Tennessee, USA - Endosphere MetaG P. TD hybrid TD303-1 | ecosystem: Host-associated > Plants > Roots > Endosphere | place: USA: Tennessee... | reverse complement strand
CCGTATGGACCGAGCCTTTCTCGGCAGCCAGTACAGCAGCGTTCTTCACGGCGACCTATGCTACGCAAACGAACGGCAGCGCCCTCTATCAGGCATTGAATGGCACTTCGAACATTACAGAGAATGGCAACACGCTGACCCTGAACGGCAACCGCTTCACCGTTGGCGCGACATCTACCATCGCGACCACTTCCAGTAGCGCCACGCCGGGCATGTTCGATCTGGCAGGCAGAGCCTGTACCCTGACCGTAAATGTCACGGCAGCAAGCGGTGCGGGCAAGATGTTCCAGGTATCGATCAATAACAACACCACGAGTTCGGTCAACTCTCCGCTTGGCTCCGCATCACGCATCGTGAATGTCGACGCCAGCACCCTGACAATCGGTGCCAATAGCTGGAGCTGGTCCAGCATCGGAACGAGCACTTCGTTCCTGATGTTCCGGACCGAATCCGGCGCATCTGTCACGATGGACAGTGCAACACTCAGTTGCTCCGGCGGAGCACCGAGCAGTTCCAGTTCGTCGAGTATCGCAGCGAGTTCGTCGTCGAGTGCTGCTGCATCAAGCGTTGCATCGAGTTCATCCTCAAGCGTCGTGGCCTCTTCTTCGAGCTCAAGCAGCTCAATAGCAAGCAGTTCTTCCAGCAGCACGTCTTCTGCACCAGCCACGGTGCCCGCAAACGCCTCGCTGTACAACGTTGATGGCTATGCTGCGCTGGGAACAGCAGTCACTGGTGGCGGTGTGATTGCCGAAACCGACGTGACCTACCGCAAAGTCACCACACCCGCAGAGTTCGTGGCTGCGATCACGGCCGCGAAACTCGGCACCAAGCCGGCGCCGGTCAAGGTCATCGAAATCGTGAATGATCTGAATCTCGGCACCCTTGAGTCCGGTGTTGCGATCACGGGGCCATACCGTGCTCAATCGACTCAGGCACAAATGCATCCGACACTCAAGCTGACCGGCATGAGCATGATCGACGTGCAGAAGGTCGATGGCCTGACAATCTTCTCGAAGAATGGAGCAACCCTGAAGCACGGTGAGCTCAATCTGAAGGACGTCAACAACGTCATTATCCGCAATCTCAAGTTCGATGAGATGTGGGAGTGGGACGAAGCAACCAAGGGTGATTTCGACAAGAACGACTGGGACTACATCACCCTCGGCGACGGGACCGCAGCAACCAAGGTATGGATCGACCATTGCACCTTCTACAAGGCATACGACGGCATTGTGGACATCAAGGGTGGATCAAGCGGTGTGACGATTTCGTGGAGCCAGATACTTGGCGGCGACGGCAGCGGTGGCGCCTTTATCAAGGCACAGATGGATTACCTGGAAGCCAACAAGGCGTCCATGACCATGTACAACAAGCTGCGCACCGCGGGCCTGACGCAAGACCAGATCACGCAAGTGAGCAGCACGGTCAAGAAGGGACACCTGATTGGCGCCACGGAATTTGCCGCTGAAAACAGTACGCTGCAGGTCACGCTGCATCACAACTATTACAAGAACCTGCAGGACCGTATGCCGCGTCTGCGTGGTGGTGATGTACAGGTGTTCAACATCTATGCCGATAGCAGCGAAGGGCGTGTGATCAAGACCTGGCTTGACCCGATCATGGCAACTGTGGCGGGATTCACTGGCTCAAGTCCGTCATATCACTTCGGCATTACTTCGAACGGCACGATCTCGACAGAGAGCGGTGTCATCGAAGTGGACAACAGTCTGTACGTCGGCGTGCTGACGCCATTGCGCAACAATCAGGCGGACCCGAGTGACCCAACTTATACCGGCTCCATCATTGCGCGCAATACGCAGCACGAACTGCTGACGACCGATATGCCAGCAGCGTCACAACAGAGTACCTATTCGGCACTGGGCAAGACCTGGGCTGTGTGGAAGGGCAATAGCACCGACAGCACCAGCACCTTGGGACCCGTGCAAGCGCCCGCAATCTACCTGAGTTTCAAGAATGCTCCGCCAACGCCAAAGGCCTTGCATCAGCCTGTCGAACTCCAGTCGCTTCTTTTGACGGGTACGGAACCAGCGGGTGCGGGCAGGATAAATATGACAACAGCACAGTGGCTGAATTCGAATAACTGATCAGCACGGCTCACTGTTTCGCCGAAGGAAAAAGGGCGAGCCGAGTGGTTCGCCCTTTTATTTTTCTTTTCGACAAAATGACGATTTCCGGCCCATGTAAACAAGGGGAAATCCGTCGGAAATTCAGCAATCCGGATCAAGAAATCGGGGATGAAAAATTCTATTGTCGCGCAAGATAAAAAGCCCGTGATTTGTAGAAGCGGGCGGACGACAGACCAGCTGTCCAACAGAAATCAAAACGAGAATCACCGAGGGAGTTCACCGTGCTGAAAACACGTTTCACGGCGCCGCTGCGCCGCGCATTACTGGGAGCATCCCTGCTCCTCGCGCTACCGGCCTACGCCGTTGATCCTGCCCTGCAACCCGCGCCGTCAGACGGCTGGGCCAGCCAGGCGGGCGGGACACTGGGCGGCTCTGCCGCCGGCTCCTCAAATATCTATACGGTATCCAATCGCGCCCAACTGCTGGCCGCGCTGGGTAACGGTGGCAGTGCAGCGAAGATCATCAAGATCGTCGGCACGATCGACATGAGCGAAGGCGTGGCGTTCTCGAGCCACGCCGATCAGGTGACGCGCGCAGCGATCACGCTACCTGCGAACACTACCCTGATCGGAGACGCAGCCAGTGCAGGCATCGTCAATGGTTACGTCAACATCAGCAACACTTCGCAAGTCATCATCCGCAATCTGAAGATCGTTGCGCCGTGCGACATCTCGCCGGTGTGGGATGCATCCGAAGGGTCAAGCGGCAACTGGGTCTCGGCCTTCCAGGCCATCCAGGTAAGTGCTTCGCACCATGTCTGGATTGATCACAACACGTTCACCGATTCGCCTGTCACCAACGACACGCTCGCTGTCGACGGCGGCAAGGTCAAGGAGTGCCACGACGGTGCGCTCGATATCAGGAACGCATCCGACTACATCACGGTTTCGTACAACCTGTTCAACCTGCATAACAAGAACAATCTTGTCGGCGCAAGTGATACGGCAAGCGGCGATGCGGGTCACCTGACAGTCACCTTCAGCAACAACGTCTTCAGCAACATCAGCATGCGGACACCGCGTGTGCGCTATGGTCAGGTACACCTGTTCAACAACTACTACAGCGGCAGCAAAACGCATCCGGTATATCCACATTCTTACAGCGTCGGTGCGGGTGTTGCAGCAAAGATCCTGTCGAACACCAACGTCTTCGAAATCTCCGGCGCAAGCACCTGTGATGACGTAGTAACAAATCCGAACTCCTCGGCCGCTGCAGGCGCGTTCAAGGATACGGGCTCGACCCTGAACGGCGCAGCGCTGTCAGGCTGTCTGTTGTCCAACAGTGTTACCTGGACGATTCCCTATGCCTTCACTGTGCGTCCCTTGGCATTGGTCAAAGCCAATGCCCTCGCACAGTCAGGTGGCGGCAAGCTGACCACCGCTGTCGCAGGTACAGGTAGCACATCGTCATCATCCAGCAGCAGCTCAAGCTCCTCTTCAAGCTCGGCAGCAGGCACCGCGCCTGTCACAATCCACATGCTGGGTGACTCGACCATGACGACCTATTCAGAGGATAGGCGCCCCCAATACGGCTGGGGCGAGAAATTGCCCATGTTCGTCAACGCGAACGTCACCATCAAGAATTGGGCAGCAGGCGGCCGCAGCTCGCGCAGCTTCTACTACGAAACCGGCAAGTGGAACTCTGCCAAGGCCGCGATCCAGAGTGGCGACTACGTCATCATCCAGTTTGGCCATAACGACGAGAAAGACGGCACGGATTACCCTGCGTATGGCACATACGCCTATTGCAGTGATGGCACCACGAATGGCGAGGCCTGTTCAGGAGGCAGTGACTCGGTCGACACAGCGCTCGACAAATCGGAACATTCCTACTACCAGTTCCTCAAGAAGTACGTCACCGAAATCCGCGCCAAGGGCGGCATTCCGATCCTGATGACGCCGATTGTGCGAGCCTACTTCAGCGGCACAACGCTCACTGGAAACGGCTTGCACAATCTGACCAGCGTGATCAGTGGCGAGGCCTATCCACGCGGCAACTATCCGGAAGCCATGAAGGCTGTCGCGACGCAGTACAACGTCCCCCTGGTAGACATCACCTCACTGACCAAGGCACTCGTCGAACGCTATGGCCCTGTGGCATCAGCGACGCCAAATCTGTACTACCCGGACAGCACCCACCTGAACGGCCTGTATGCCACACAGGTCGCCAAGATGGCAGTCGATGGCATGAAACAACTTAGCATCCTCAATGACTACTTCATCAGCGTCAGCGCACTGCTGCCAAGCCCGTCCTCGCTGGCCTGGGGGGATGCATATGTGGGTGATTCATCCACCAAGCTGGTGACCGTCTCAACCTTCGATCTGCTCCCGGCCACCGGCACTGTGACGCTCGCCGCACCGTCCGGCTACCAGCTCTCGCTCGACCAGACGACCTGGAGTTCGACACTGGATATCGCCTACACCAACGGGGCATTCACCAGCGCGGTGTATGTGAAGTTCGCGCCTGCAGCCGTGCAGGATTACAGTGGGGTCATCAGCTTCACCATTGCCAACACGGGTGCGGCGCTCGGAACACTGGCCGTATCTGGTAAAGGTGTTGCCGTGCCAAGCGGGCTGTCGACCTACGCCTATTGGCGAATGAACGACAATGCACTAACGGGTACAGGTGGCGGTCTCGTCATCGTCCCGGACGCCACTGTGGTCGGCTTGACCGCAGGCACTACCGCTTCGCTGGCGGTCAATGGCACAACGGTAAAAGTGAATCGTTATGTCTCGACCACGACGCTTGCACACGATGCCGGCAAGTACCTGCAGTTCGCGGTGACCGCGCCCGCTTCGGGCAGCTTCAGAGTCAGCGGCATATCGGCCTGGCTGGCCTCCAGCGGTGGCTCGAATACGCGGGCGGACATCGAGTACTCGACATCGGCAGACTTCTCCGATTCGGTTCGCCTGAATGGTGCGACCGCATTGAGTTTTGCCAATGGCACGATGGCGCAAACCGCGTTCAATTCGCTGGCCGTCAATGTAGTGGCGGGTAGCACGCTGTATGTGCGTATATTCCCTTGGTATACGTCGGTAGCGACCGGCAAGTATCTTGCCATCAGCGACGTGAAGATCGAGGGCATCGTCTCCACGGGTCCATAACGAAGATCTCATCCAGATACGAAAAGGCCAGGGCGCGAGCTCTGGCCTTCTTCATTTCCGATGGATAACAATGCTCTGCAGGCCGCGGGGCTGCTCAGATCAAGACACCGTCACAAGGAACGCCGCTCCACGAGTGCCTGTGCAAGCGTGCCGATATCCGTGTGCTCCAGCTCGCCACCGACCGGCACACCACGCGCGATGCGGCTGACTTTCACGCCACGCGTACGCAAGACCTCCCCGACATAGTGGGCCGTCGCTTCACCTTCGTTGGTGAAGTTCGTTGCAAGAATCACTTCCCGTACCACCCCATCGGATGCGCGCGTCATGAGCTTCTCAAGATTGAGTTCACGAGGACCCACGCCATCGAGGGGCGAGATGCGCCCCATCAGGACGTAGTACATGCCTTGATAGCTATGCGTCTGCTCCATGATGGCAAGATCGGCAGGCATCTCGACCACGCATAGCAGACTTGCATCGCGTTGCAGACTGGCACATCGCTCGCAGATATCGGCTTCTGTGAATGTATTGCAGCGTGAACAATGCTGCAGGCGCTCAAGCGCCAGACTTATCGACTGGCCGAGACGCGCAGCCCCTGCCCTGTCACGCTGCAACAGTTGATAGGCCATGCGTTGCGCAGACTTGGGGCCGACGCCCGGCAGGACGCGCAGCGCTTCGATGAGTTGGTCGAGGGGATTCAATTGAGAGGCGAGCAAAGAGTGATGGGTGATGAGTGAGGAGCACAGCGGGCACTGCTCATTACTCCTTCCTCTTCACTCCTCACTCATTTGATCAGAAGGGCAGCTTCATGCCGGGCGGCAAATTAAGGCCCGCCGTGAAACCGGACATCTTTTCCGCAGAGGTCGTTTCAACCTTGCGTGCGGCATCGTTCAGTGCCGCAACGATGAGGTCTTCGAGCATCTCTTTGTCGTCCATCACGGAAGGGTCAATCGTGACGCGTTTGGCTTCGTACTTGCAGCTGATGACCACCTTGACGGCACCGGAGCCGGCCTGACCTTCGACGTCGATCGTGGCCAGCGCATCCTGCGCCTTCTTCATGTTTTCCTGCATCTGCTGGGCCTGCTTCATGAGGCCTCCCAGTCCACCTTTCATCATTTCAATGCTCCTTGGCGAGTGGGTAAAAATTGGACAAAAAAATTCAAATCAGAGCGGCCTGACCGAGGTTTCAACCAGTGTGGCGTCGAATCGCTCGATCATCTCCTGCACGAAAGGGTCCGACTCCAGCGCTGCGACGGCGTCGGAATGACGTTGTCGTTGCGTCTCGGCATTGCGTTGCGCTGGCGTCTGCGTGCCTGGCTCACCGATGTCTACTGTCAAACGCAAGCCGCCACCGAAATGCTTGACCAACGCTTCCTGCAACTTGGCCTGAGTGCCGGGCATCGCCAGCAGATGTTTGTGCGTCGGAGCAAGGCGCAGTTTGATCGCTCCATTCGACATCTCGATGAGCGCACAGTTCTGCGCCAGCTCACGCACCAGACCGCCAAGCTGCATGGCAGCGATGAGCTCATGCCAGTCAGGCGTATCGGTCGGCAAACTTGCAAGGGCGTGAGCCTGTGGCGCTGACGCAGGTGGAATATGAATCGGGGCCGATGTGGCAGGCGCACTGGGCACTGGCCGCGGCACAGACGCTTGTACTTCAGGCTTGAGGCTGGGCATTGCGGGCCGCGCAGACATCACAGCACTCGCATTGGTCGCGGCACTGGTGGCTGGCACGGGACGCGCCAGTCCTCCGCCCATGCCACCACCGGCGGGCGGGCCAGACGCTGCGGCTGAATCCGGCCGGAAAGCATGCAGCCGCAACAGGGTCATCGAGAAACCGGTGTGCTCGTCCGGTGCTAGTGGCAACTCGTCACGACCATGCACGACAATCTGATAGGCCAGTTGCAGGAACTCCGGCGAAAACTGCTTGGCATAAACCGACAGGCGTTCACGTTCGATGGCGTCTCCGAATGCCTGCGGCGCGAACTGCAGCAGCGCAATGCGATGCAAAAGACTCGAGAACGTCTGCAGCGCATCGTCGAATGACAGCGCACGTGCTTCCATGGTGTCGGCCGCAGTCAACATCGCATCGATGTCCTGCGCGGCGAGCGCATCCAGCAAGGCATACAGGTGATCTTCGCCAACAGTTCCGAGCATATCGATGACCTGCTCTTCTTCGACACGACCTGCGCCGTGCGCAATCGCCTGATCGAGCAGCGACAAGGCATCGCGCATCGACCCGTTCGCACCCTTGGCCAGGTGACGCAATGCGCCAGGCTCGAAGTTCACGCCTTCGTCGCCCAGCACACGCGACAGATGATCGACGATATGTGTCATCGGCATCTGCTTGAGATTGAACTGCAGGCAGCGGCTCAGCACGGTGACCGGAATCTTCTGCGGGTCAGTCGTGGCGAGAATGAATTTCATATGCGCTGGCGGCTCCTCCAGCGTCTTGAGCATGGCGTTGAAGGCGTGCCCGGTGAGCATGTGCACTTCGTCGATCATGTAGACCTTGTAGCGACCGCGGGCGGGGGCGTATGCCGCCTTTTCGAGCAGTGATGCCATGTCATCGACACCGCGATTCGACGCCGCGTCCATCTCGATGTAATCGACAAAGCGACCGGCATCGATTTCCGTGCAGGCCGAACACACGCCGCAAGGCGTAGCCGTCACGCCGGTTTCACAGTTCAGGCTCTTGGCAAGAATGCGCGAAATCGTGGTCTTGCCCACGCCGCGCGTACCGGTAAAGAGATAGGCGTGATGCAGGCGGCCAGTCTGCAGTGCATGGCTCAGCGCCCGCACTACATGCTCTTGACCAACCAGGGTTTCAAAACTGCGCGGGCGCCACTTGCGGGCGAGAACTTGATAGGACATGGCAGGATTGTAGCCCGGATGAAGCGCAGCGAAATCCAGGGTTCGCAGTTGTCTGTAAATCAATGCCCGTGGCGTGACGCCACGCAATGGAAGCTGGCAATTCCAGCCATTCGTGATTGCTTGCCAGGCTGGCCACAAGGAAAAAACGCATCACTTCTGCCGAAGGATGCGTTTTTTGAATTCAGGGTGGCGAGCCTGACCCCCGGCACTTGCAGGATGCGGTTATGGCTGCTTCCTTCCGGACCTGACCAGATTCCCACACTGCAATGCGGGGAGACCCGCCACAGCGAATTCTAACACGCTGCGCAGCACCCCTGTCCGCACGACAACCATGATTGCCCACATGTCCTCTCGGTAAGCAGCCGATGCTCCGTTAAGATCGATACCAATAACCATTTGCCCGGGGCTCATCATGGCTACTTGCACGCGTCGGTTCGCCATCCTGCTAGCCCTGTTGGCCTGCGGCGCCAGCGCGCAAGCCGGAGCCCTGGAAATCATCATCGGTCAGTGCGCGCCCCTGACAGGCTCGCTGGCCCGCACCGGTGAAGCCATGACGCAAGGCACACGCATTGCAGTTGAAGCGGCCAATGCCGCGGGCGGCGTTCACGGACAGAAAATCAGGCTTTTGCAAAGGGATGATGCCTACGATTCGGAGCGCACTGTCAGCTGCACGCAGGACATGATCCGCAAGGACAAAGCCGTTGCGCTGATCGGCTATGCCGGCACGGGGAACCTTGCCGAACTGCTCAATCGCCAGGTGCTGGCCGAAGCCAATATCGCCCTGATCGCGCCCTACACTGGCGGCTCAGCCTTGCGCGATCCGTTCAACCCCTGGATCTTTCACATCCGTGCCGGCTACGACGACGAAACCCGCACCATGGTCGATCAATTCGTCGCGACGCGCGTAAAACGCATTGCAGTGTTTTACCAGAACGATGCATTCGGCCAGACTGGCCTGGCCGGCGTTGAGAAAGCACTGGAGCGTTACAAAATCAGGATTGTCGCCAAGGGCAGTTACGAGAAGAACACTGAAAACATCGATGCTGCCGTCAACGAAATACTGAAAGGCAATCCGCAGGCAGTCATCATGGCGGCCATCACGCGTCCCGCCGCGCTCTTCGTCAAACAGATGGTAGACCGCTCCCCCGGCTTGCAGATCTTCAGTATCTCGGTAGTGAATGCTGAGGACATCTACCGCATCGCCGGCGACGAGTTCGCTCGCGGTGTGGGCATTACCCAAGTCATGCCCTCACCCTTTTCGGGCACTTTGAAAGTGGTTCGGGAATATCAGGACGCGATGAAGCAGCACGCGCCAGGACAATCCCTTTCATACGCCAGCTTTGAGGAATATGTCGGCGCCAGAGTACTCATTGAGGGCTTGAAAAAAGCGGGGCCATCTCCTTCTCCCACGGCGGTCCTCAAGGCGCTCGAGACACTCAAGCTGGATCTCGGCGGATACAAGGTCAGCTTCGGGCCGAAACAACGCGCGGGCTCCAGCTTCGTCGAAGTCACAACCATCGGCCAGCACGGCAGGCATCTGCGCTGACAGCCGACGGGCTGAATCCCGCCGGCAGACCTGTTCAAACACCCTCGGCAGCCGCTTCCTTCATTGCACCCGCGAGGGTTGTATAGGCAACGGTCCAGGCTTCTTTCACCTCAGGCGTGAAAGCCGCGCCAAGTCCCGTCTCAAGCGTCCACAATAAAGCTGCGCCAACCGTATCGTAATGCTGCGGCTCGATGCCGTAAGCGACGTGGCGGCGGCCGAGATCCTGCACGGCAGGCACGATATCGCCGAGCGAATCGAGCTTGGCCACGACAGTGTTGATCATCGCCATGAGCTTGCGGCCTTGTTCCTTGATGTCGCTCTTGAACAGGTGCTTCAGTTCGGGATCGAGCTCAAAGAGGCGGCCGTAAAACAGACCGGCTGCCGTCTCGGCGATGGGAACGACTTGTTGCCAGGATGTCTGGACGAGTGAAACCTGTTGCGGACTCATGTATATCTCCCTGTCATGTTGATGATTGCTCATCTCGATCGATTGGCAAAGCGCGCAAGGCTACGCGCCAATCACCGCACGGACAGGGTTTCTGCCCCTAAGGGCTTGCCACTCGCTCAGGCTCCGCCACGTTGACGCCGCGCTTCGAACAGGCAGATGCCGGATGCGACCGAGACATTGAGGCTCTCAACCGAACCGAACATCGGAATCTGCACCAGCTCGTCGCAGGTCTCGCGCGTGAGACGACGCAAACCGTCGCCTTCCGCCCCCAGCACCCATGCCATCGGCACCTTCTGATCGATCTGGTAAAGCGATTTTTCCGCTTCGCCCGCCGCACCCACGCACCACACACCAGCCTCCTGCATCTCACGCAAGCTTCGCGCCAGATTGGTGACGGTAACGTAGGGCACCGTATCGGCCGCGCCACTGGCAACCTTGATGGCAGTGGCGTTGAGGCCTACTGCGCGATCCTTCGGTGCGATCACGGCATGTGCGCCAGCCGCATCGGCAACACGCAGACAGGCGCCAAGATTGTGCGGGTCCTGCACGCCATCGAGCACCAGCAGCAGTGCATTCTCGGTCAACGTGTCAAGTACATCGTCCAGATGCACTTCCTTGCGCTGCGCATTCACGCGCGCCACCACGCCCTGATGACGATGCGTGCCGGCCATGCCATCGAGACGCTGCGCATCAGTGGGTATGACACGCACATTGGCAGTCTCGGCACGCTCGACAAGATCGCGTGCGCGTGCATCGTGACGACCGGCGGCGATAAAGATTTCCAGCACGCTTTCGGCGTCATGGCGCAGTTTGGCGGCTACGGCGTGGAAGCCGTGGACGAAGCGCCCGCCCTTGATGTCCTCAGCCATGGCGGCCACCTTTCGAGGTCACCGGCTTGCGTGCCGTGGACTTGGTGTCGGTGGCCTTGCGTGGTGCGGCTGGCGTTACTTTGGGTTGTGCTGTTGGTTGCGACCTGGCTTGGGTCTTGGGCGTGGCCTTTGATTTTGCCTTCGGCTTTGGCGCACTTTTGTTCGCGGCAGTTTTGCCCGTGGGACGTGAATCTGCCGATGACGAAATCTTGCCCGATAC
>Ga0075366_10001650_pt1 | contig 11206 bp, 7 predicted proteins | sample EndMethybrTD3031_FD_72351 | JGI IMG/M metagenome (GOLD analysis project Ga0075366, IMG submission 72351) | Populus endosphere microbial communities from Tennessee, USA - Endosphere MetaG P. TD hybrid TD303-1 | ecosystem: Host-associated > Plants > Roots > Endosphere | place: USA: Tennessee... | reverse complement strand
GACGTCATCATCGATTTCGATCCGCGCAATATGTTCCGTGGCTGACACGGGACGCGCGGCGCGCTTTTTGGGAACGCAAGAGACCATGACGCAGAACGGACCCTTCGCCTTCACGCGACGCCGCGTGCTCGCGCTCGGCGCGGCAACGTCCGCAAGCGTGATGTTCGGTGGGCCCGCGGCCGCGCAGGTGCGTATCCCCCTCACTGAAGGCAACATACAGCCCATTCCGATGGGGCTGCCGGACTTTCTGGCCGGAACCCCTGGCGATACCGAAGCTGCACGCGGCATGACGCAGGTCGTCACCAACAATCTGCGCCGTTCGGGGCTGTTTCAGCCGATCGATCCTGCCGCCTACATCGAGAAGATCTCCAACTTCGACGCAACCCCACGCTTCCCCGACTGGCGCGCCATCAATGCGCAGGGCCTCGTCACGGGCATCGTGACGCGCCAGGGTGACGGCCGGCTTGAGGTGAAGTTTCGCCTCTGGGACGTGTTTGCGGGCAATCAGCTCGCCGGACAACGGTTCCTGACGCCGCCTGACAATTGGCGCCGCATCGCGCACATCATGTCGGATCAGGTCTACGAGCGTCTGACCGGCGAGAAGGGCTACTTCGATACGCGCGTCGTGTTCGTCGACGAGACCGGCACCAAGGAACGCCGCGTCAAGCGCCTCGCCATCATGGATCAGGACGGTTTCAACGTGCGCTACCTGACGCGCGGCGATGACCTCGTGCTGACGCCGCGCTTCTCGCCCTCGACGCAAGAGATCACCTACATGTCCTACGGACAAGGCGATCCGCGCGTGTTCCTGCTGAACATCGAAACCGGCCAGCGCGAGATCGTCGGCAACTTCCCCGGCATGTCGTTCTCGCCGCGTTTCTCGCCGACCGGCCAGCAGGTGATCATGAGCCTGCAGCAGGGCGCGAACTCCAACATCTTCCTGATGGACCTGCGCTCCAAGCGCACCACGCGCCTGACCGACACCGCCGCGATCGACACCGCGCCCTCGTTCTCGCCGGACGGCGCGCGCATCTGCTTCGAATCCGACCGCGGCGGCCGCCAGCAGATCTACGTCATGGGCGCGGGCGGCGGCGCCGCGCAGCGCATCAGCTTCGGCGAGGGTTCCTATTCGACGCCGGTGTGGTCGCCGCGCGGCGACTTCATCGCCTTCACGAAGCAGGGCGGCGGGCAGTTCTCGATCGGCATCATGAAGCCGGACGGCTCGGGCGAACGCCTGCTGACCTCGGGCTACCACAACGAGGGCCCGACCTTCGCGCCGAACGGCCGCGTACTGATGTTTTTCCGCGAGCCCGGCGGGGCCGGCGGCCCGAGCCTCTACTCGGTCGACGTCACCGGCCGGAACGAACAGCGGGTGCCGACCCCGGCCTTCGCGTCCGACCCGGCCTGGTCGCCGCTGTTGTCGTAAAGGCATGACCCCGAAAAGTGGAAACCGGTTTTCGGAAAAGATCATGCCCACAGGTTTCCGCGAGATGGGGATGGCGAAATTGGAACTCCGTGCCGCCCCTTTCCCGCCGCGTTCACGCTGCATTAACCATTCGAAACGGTTTACGCCGTCCGGGGACAGTGAAGGGGTCTCGGCAAGGGCTCATCAAGGTTGATGGAACGTTCGTTTAACGAACGAGGCTTAGACCTTAAGCATGCCCGGTCGTGCGGAATAGGAGGCACGGGAAATGACCAGTGTAATGCGTTTCATTCGCGGAGCTAAGTTTGCGGCGATGATCGTCGCGGGCCTCTCGCTCGCTGCTTGCGCCAACAAGCCTGACAACATGGTCGGCGCCAATGCCGGCCTTGCCGGCAGCGCTGCCCCGGGCAGTGCGCAGGACTTCGTCGTCAACGTCGGCGATCGCGTGTTCTTCGAGTCGGACTCGTCCGAACTCACCCCGCAGTCGGTTGCGACACTCGACAAGCAGGCCGCGTGGCTCGGCCGTTACAACCGCTATGCCTTCACGGTCGAAGGCCATGCGGACGAGCGCGGCACGCGCGAATACAACATCGCGCTCGGCGCCCGCCGCGCGCAGGCCGTGCGCGACTATCTCGCGTCGCGTGGCGTCGAGGTGAGCCGGATGCGGACCATCTCGTTCGGCAAGGAGCGTCCGGTCGCGGTGTGTAACGACATCTCGTGCTGGTCGCAGAACCGCCGCTCGGTCACGGTGCTCAACGCGAGCTCGTAAGCGGCAATTGTCCGGGCTGATTTTGAAGCCGGCGCCCGTTTGGGCGCCGGTTTTCGTTTAAGCCGCCGCTTTCCCGCGAAACGTATTGCGCCACGCCGACGGGCTGGTGCCAACAACCTTGCGAAAGTGATGTCGCAGCGTCTCGGGCGCGCCGAAACCCGCGGCCTCGGCGATGCGATCGACCGAAACGTCCGACGCCTCCAGCAGATCCTGCGCGCGGCGCACGCGAAGGCGGATCAGCCATTCGATCGGCGCGGCGCCGGTCGCGGCGCGGAAGCGGCGCGTGAAGCTGCGCACACTCATCGCGGCCCGGTCGGCCAGTAGCTCGATGGTGATCTCGTCGCTTAGGTTCGCCGCCATCCAGTCGGCGACGCTCGCGATGCGGTCGTTGGTGCGCACCGCGACCGGTTGCACCACGAACTGCGACTGCCCGCCGTCGCGATGCGGCGGCACCACCATGCGGCGCGCGAAGCTGTTCGCGACCTTCGGCCCGTAGTCCTTGCGCACGAGGTGCAACAGCAGGTCGATGCCGGCGGCCGAGCCTGCCGACGTCATCACGTTGCCTTCGTCCACATAGAGTACGTCCGGCTCGACGCGCACATTTGGGAACAGCCGCGCCAGCCGCTGGGTATGACGCCAGTGCGTGGTCGCGCGGCGCCCGTCGAGCAGGCCGGCATGGGCGAGCAGGAACGCGCCTGAGCAGATCGAGGCGACGCGCGCGCCGCGTGCGACGGCTGCGCGCAGTGCTTCCGTGATTTCCGGGCGGGGCGTCTCGTCGAGGTCGCGCCAGCCAGGCACCACGATCAGGTCGGCCTCGCGCAGAAGCTCCAGCCCGCCGTCGCAGTCGATGCGGATGCCGCCAAGGCCGCGCAGCGGCAGGGGATCGGCCGCGGCGACCGCGAAACGATAGGGCACGAAGTCCATTTCAGGGCGCGCCAGCGCGAAGAATTCGGCTGTGATGCCAAACTCGAACATCGCCAGCCGGTCCGACGCGAGGGTGACGACGAGAGGAGGCTGCTTCAACATGGCCAGATATTAACGGACTTTGGCATTCAGGCCAATTCCCAATTTCGGCCCGGCGGGTAGGTTCGCCCCAGCCCAACCCCAGGAGCCCGCCATGCCGACCCTCGTCACCGAACCCGGCTTTGCCGACCCCGCCGCTGCGCTCGCCCATTTCGAGCGCCGCCTCGGCTTTGAGACCGACTGCTCGGATGTTCATGCCTCCCTGAGTCAAACCCTCGATTTTGTGCTGATCGACGTGCGCGGCCCGAAGCTCTTCGCTGCCGGCCATGTGCGGGGGGCGATCAACATCCCGCACCGGGAGATGACCGCCGAGCGCATGGCGACCTTCCCGCGGGACACGGCTTTCGTGGTCTATTGCGCGGGTCCCCACTGCAACGGCGCCAACAAGGGCGCGATCCGGCTCGCCCGGCTTGGCTATCGCGTCAAGGAAATGATCGGCGGCGTTACCGGATGGCAGGACGAGGGGTTCACGCTCAACAGAAATACGGCAGAAACATTCGCCGCTTAATGCGGTGCTGCGACGACGGCTTGTCACAAGTTCCCGAACGAAGGATTGTAGCCTCCGTCGACCGCTAGCGGCGAGGGAAGCTCATGATTCGCAACCGGTACCTTGAGCGACTGATGAGCGTCGCGGCAGCGGCGGCATTGCTGGCAGCCTGCGGCCAGCAGAACACCTATCAGGCCCCCCCGCCGCCGAAGGTGACGGTGGCCCAGCCCGTACAGCAGAAGGTCACGCGCTACTTCGAGGCGACCGGCAACGCCGCGTCGGTCAATTCGGCCAATCTGGTCGCGCGCGTGCAGGGCTTCCTGACCGAGATCAAGTATCAGGACGGCATGCCGGTGAAGAAGGGCCAGCACCTCTTCACCATCGAGCCCGAGCCCTACCAGCTCAAGCTGCAGCAGGCGCAGGCCGCCGAACAGGCCGCGCAGGCGAGCGCGAAGCAGACCGAAGGCGACTTCGAGCGCCAGCAGGAACTGGTGCAGCGGCAGGCCGCCTCGAAGGCCGCGTTCGACGCCGCGCAGGCCAAGCGCGACAGCGACAAGGCCAAGGTGCTGCAGACCCAGGCCGACACCAAGCAGGCGCAGATCAATCTCGACTACACCAAGGTGGTCGCGCCGTTCGACGGCATTGTCGCGGCGCGTCAGGTCTCGCTCGGCGAACTCGTCGGCACGGGTGGCACGCAGGTGCTCGCCACCATCGTGCAACTGGATCCGATCTACGTGAACTTTACCGCCAGCGAGCGCGACGTGCTGCACGTGCGCGACATGCTCAACAAGCGTGGCGAAAAGGCCTCCGACCTGCTCGGCACCGAGGTCGAGATCGGTCTGCAGACCGACGCTGGCTATCCCTACAAGGGCAAGCTCGACTACATCGCGCCGACCGTGAACCAGGGCACCGGCACGCTCGCGGCCCGCGCGGAGCTTTCCAATGAGCGGCGTCTCATGCTGCCCGGCTTCTTTGTGCGCGTGCGCGTGCCGCTGCAGGAGACCCAGGCGTTGCTGGTGCCTTCCGTGGCGCTCGGGACCGATCAGGGCGGCCGCTACGTGCTGATCGTCAACGGCGAGAATACGGTCGAGCAGCGCAAGATCGAGGTCGGCCCGACAGTCGGCGAAATGACCGTCGTCGAAAGCGGCCTCAAGCCGGAGGACAAAGTGATCACCGGCGGCCTGATGCGCGCGGTCCCGGGACAGAAGGTCGACCCGCAGACCAAGACGGCGGCTGCTGGCGGCACGAAGTAAGCGGGCCGCCCCATGATCTCCAGATATTTCATCGACCGGCCCGTCCTCGCCAACGTTCTGGCGATCCTGATGATCGTGATCGGCGGCGTGGCGCTATTCTCGCTGCCTGTCGCGCAGTACCCCGACATCACGCCGCCGACCGTGCAGGTCTCGACCCGCTATCCGGGCGCGAGTGCGCGCACGCTGATCGACACCGTGGCGCTGCCGATCGAGCAGCAGGTGAACGGCGTCGAGAACATGATCTACATGCAGTCGATGAGCACGTCAGACGGTAGCTACACACTCGTCGTGACGTTCAAGATCGGCACCGACCTCAACTTCGCGCAGGTGCTGGTGCAGAACCGCGTGTCGGCGGCGCTCTCCTCGCTGCCCGATCCGGTGCAGAAGCAGGGCGTCACCGTGCAGAAGCAGTCGACCTCGATCCTCTCCTTCGTGGTGCTCACCTCGCCGGAGAACAAGTTCGATAGTCTGTATCTGGCGAACTACGCCACGATCCGCCTGAAGGACGAGCTCGCGCGCCTTCCGGGCGTTGGCAACGTGGCGATCTTCGGCACGGGTCAATACTCGATCCGCGTCTGGCTCGACCCCGAGAAGCTGAAAGCCCGCGGCCTGACCGCCTCGGACGTCACGCAGGCGCTGCAACAGCAAAGCCAGCAGGTCGCGGCCGGCCAGCTCGGCGGACCGCCGACGGAGGCTGGCCAACCGTTCCAGTACACCATCACGGTGCAGGGCCGTCTCGCCGATCCGGAGCAGTTCGCCAACGTGATCGTCAAGACCGACGGCGCTGCCATCACGCGGGTGCAGGACGTCGGCCGCGTCGAGCTTGGCTCGCAGAATTACGGCCAGATCTTCAAGGCCAACGGCCTGCCCGCCGCTGGCATCGCGATCTTCCAGGCACCGGGCGCGAACGCGCTGAACGTGCAGACCGAGGTCGAGAAGCGGATGAAGGAGCTCTCGCGCGAGTTCCCGCAAGGACTCGTGTTCGATGTCCCCTTCAACACCACCAAGTTCGTCGATGAGGCGATCAAGGAGGTCTACAAGACCCTGATCGAGGCAGCGGTCCTCGTGCTGATCGTCATCCTGATCTTCCTGCAGGACTGGCGCGCGATGCTGATCCCGGCGACCACCGTGCCGGTGACGATCATCGGCGCCTTCGCCGCGATGGCGGCGCTGGGCTTCTCGGTCAATCTCTCGACCTTGTTCGCGATCGTGCTCGCCATCGGCATCGTGGTCGACGACGCGATCGTGATCGTGGAAGGCGTGGCGCATCACATCGAGCACGGGGTGAGCCCGCACGACGCCTCGATCAAGGCGATGGACGAGCTATTCGGCCCGATCATCGGCATCACGCTGGTGCTCATGTCGGTGTTCATTCCGGCGGCGTTCATGCCCGGCCTGACCGGCAAGATGTACGCGCAGTTCGCGCTGGTGATCGCCGCGACCGCGATCCTCTCGGCGATCAACGCCGCGACGCTGAAGCCCACACAGGCCGCGCTCTGGATGCGCGCGCCCACCCCGCCGGAGAAGCGCAACATCTTCTACCGTGCCTTCAATCGCGGCTACGACGCGCTCGAACGCGGCTACGTGCGGCTCATCAGCCGCATGGCCTCGGCGAGCGCGGTCTCGGTCGTGATCGCGCTGCTGATCGTCGCGGGCGCGCTGTATGGTCTGACGCGCGTCGCCTCGGGCTTCATCCCGATCGAGGATCAGGGCTATCTGGTGGTCGCCGTGCAGTTGCCCGACGGCGCTTCGCTGGAGCGCACCCAGAAGGTGATGGATCAGGTCGCGGCGATCGCCAAGAAGACCCCCGGCGTCGATCAGTTCGTCACCGTGGCGGGCATTTCGCCGCTCGACAACTCGGCTTCTCTTGCCAACGCAGGCGTGTCCTACATCACGCTCAAGCCCTGGAGCGAGCGCGGCAAGGGACAGGACCTTTTGTCGTTGTTCCTCGGCATGAACCGCGCGATGCAGGAAGTCGAAGATGCGCGCGTGCTCGTGGTGCCGCCGCCGCCGATTCAGGGCGTCGGCAACGCGTCGGGCTCCACGATGCAGCTTGAGCTGCGCGATGGCTCCTTCGACTTCACCAAGCTGCAGGGCCTCGCCAACGCCATGGTGGAGGCGGGTAGCAGTCAGACCGCGTTCCAGCGCGTGATGACCACGTTCCGCTCCGACGCGCCGCAATACCGCATCGACGTCGACCGCGTGAAGGCGCAGACGCTGCACGTCAACGTGGATCAGGTGTTCTCGACCATCCAGACCTTCATGGGGTCGAGCTATGTCGTGCAGTTCAACAAGTTCGGCCGCACCTTCCAGGCCTACGTGCAGGCCGATGCAAAATTCCGCCTGCGGCCGGAGGACATCACCCAGCTCACCGTGCGCAACAGCCAAGGCCAGACGGTGCCGATCGGCACGCTCGCTTCGGTCGAGCAGACGACCGGCCCTCCGCTCATCAGCCTCTACAACCTCTATCCGACCGCGACCGTGATCGCGATTCCCGTGCAGGGCGTCTCGTCGGGGCAGGGGATGGCGATCATGGAGCAGATGGCCGCACGCATCCTGCCCGCCGGCACCGGCTACGAGTGGACCGCGCTGTCCTATCAGGAGAAGCTCGTCGGCAATCAGATGTATCTGGTGTTCGGACTCGGCATCCTGCTCGTCTACCTCGTGCTCGCTGGGCAGTACGAGAGCTGGTACGCCCCGCTCTCGATCGTCCTGTCGGTCCCGTTGGCGCTGGTCGGTCCGGCGGCGGCGCTGATCGGCCTCAAGGTCGATGCCAACCTCTATGTGCAGATCGGCTTGATCTTGCTCATCGCGCTTTCGGCCAAAAACGCCATCCTGATCGTCGAGGTGGCGCGCGAGCGGCGCCTCAAGGAGGGCCACCCGATCGTGCAGGCGGCCGTGGAGGCCGCCAAGGCCCGCTTCCGCCCGATCCTAATGACGTCGATCGCGTTCATCCTGTCGGTCGTGCCGCTGGTGATCGCCACCGGGGCGGGGGCCAGCGCCCGCAAGTCGATCGGCATCACGGTGTTCACCGGCATGATCGCCTCGACCTGTCTGGCGGTGCTGTTTGTCCCCTCGCTGTTCGTGGTGATCCAGCGTTTCGAGGAATGGCTGCAGGCCCGCAAGGCGCCCAAGGATGCCCCCGCGGCGGCGGAGTGACGCGGCGGGCGTACCGCACCGCATGATGACAAACGCGCAGGCTCCGGCAATATAGCGGCCAAGGGCGCAGCGCCGCCCGCACGTTCGCTTCAAACAAGCGGGGAGACGCATGGAAAAGATCTGGCTCAAGCAGTATCCGCCCGGGATGCCGACCGAGATCGATGCCTCGCAGTATCCCTCGCTGGTCGCACTCCTTGAGGAAAGCTTTGCGAAATTCCACGATCGCAAGGCGTTCATCTGCATGGACAAGGCGCTCACTTATGGCGAGCTCGACACCCTGTCGCGCGACTTCGCTGCTTACCTGCAATCGACCGGCCTGAAGTTCGGCGATCGCGTCGCGATCATGATGCCGAACGTGCTGCAGTATCCGGTGGCGACGGCGGGCGTGCTGCGCGCCGGCATGACGGTGGTCAACGTCAACCCGCTCTATACGCCGCGCGAGCTCGAGCATCAGCTCAATGACAGTGGCGCCGAGGCGATCATCATTCTGGAGAACTTCGCCGTCACGCTGGAGAAGGTGCTCAAGAACACGCGCGTGAAGCGCGTGATCCTCGCCAACATGGGCGATATGCTCGGCTTCCCGAAGGGCGCGATCGTCAACCTTGTCGTGCGCAAGGTGAAGAAGATGGTTCCGGCCTACTCGCTGCCCGAGGCCGTGCAGTTCAAGACCGCGCTTGCCGAGGGCAAGGGCAAGCCGCTCAACACGCGCGCGATCACGCCGGACGATGTGGCGTTCCTGCAGTACACCGGCGGCACCACCGGCGTCTCGAAAGGCGCGACGCTCCTGCACCGGAACATCGTGGCAAACGTGCTGCAGAACGATGCGTGGCTGCAGCCTGCGCTCTCCAAGGAGCCGAAGGTCGAGCAACTGCTGATCGTGACCGCGCTGCCGCTCTATCACATCTTCGCGCTGACCGCGTGCTTCCTGCTGGCGATGCGTTGCGGCGGCGTGTGCCTGCTGATCCCGAATCCGCGCGACATTCCGAACCTTGTGAAGGAATTGCAGAAGTACAAGGTCAACAAGTTCCCGGCCGTGAACACGCTCTACAACGCGCTGCTCAACCATCCGGATTTCGGCAAGATCGACTTCTCGATGCTCAAGGCCTCGAACGGCGGCGGCATGGCGGTGCAGCGCTCGGTCGCGGAGCGCTGGCTGAAGGCCACCGGCTGCCCGATCATCGAGGGCTACGGCCTCTCGGAAACCTCGCCGGTGCTGACCTGCAATCGCGGCGACAACAACGAATTCACCGGAACTATCGGGCTGCCGGTGCCCTCGACCGAGATTTCGATCCGCGACGATGACGGCAACGAGGTTCCGCTCGGCCAGTCCGGTGAAATTTGTGCGCGCGGCCCACAAGTGATGGCCGGCTACTGGCAGCGGCCGGAAGAAACCGCGCAGGTGATGACCAAGGATGGCTTCTTCCGTACCGGCGACATTGGCGTGATGGACGAGCGTGGCATGGTGAAGATCGTTGACCGCAAGAAGGACATGGTGCTGGTCTCGGGCTTCAACGTCTATCCGAACGAAGTGGAGGACGTGCTCGCGATGCATCCGGGCGTGCTCGAATGCGCCGTGATCGGCGTGCCGGATACGGCCTCGGGCGAGGCGGTGAAGGCCTATGTGGTCCGGCGCGACCCCGCGCTCACCGAGGATGAGCTCAAGCGCTTCGCGGCCGAGCAACTGACCGGCTACAAGCGGCCGAAGATCATCGAGTTCCGCGACGAATTGCCCAAGACGCCGGTCGGCAAGATCCTGCGCCGCGCGCTGCGCGACGAGCTGATGAAGACGCAGAAGGCGGCGTAACATTCGCCTCGTGGCTCTGGGTCCCGGGTTGCCGCTGCGCGGCGCCCGGGATGAGCGCAAGTGCGCTCAGTTAACCCTTTGTAAACGCGCCAGTCACAATTTGGACGCAGCGATTCGCGATCCTTGGCGCAGTCGAAAGCGGCGATCCCAAACCCATGACCCGAGCCTTTTTCCGTGCGCTCCTGCTGGCAGCCGTCGGCGCAGTGTTGATGGCGCCCGCGCATGCACAGATGTCCGAGTCCGAACTCGTGATGCGGCTGAACCGCCTCGAGGGGCAGGTGCGCTCTCTCACCGGTCAGGTCGAGCAGCTTCAGTTCCGCAATCAGCAGCTTGAGCAGCAACTCGCGTCGCGCGCGCAAGCAGCGCCAGCCGAGCCGCCGCGTCAGGCACCCCCCTTACGTGGCGCGGTCCCGCCGCAGGCGACACCCCAGCAGCAAGCCTACCCGCAACAGCAGCAGCAAGCGCCCCAGGCTTATCCGCAGCAGCAGGCTTTGCCGGCGGCCTATCCGCCCGCGCCGCAGCCGGCCGGCGGACGACGTGGCGATGCGTTCGATCCGAACGTGAATCCGAATGCGCCCGGCGTGCCGCGTACGCTCGGGCAGTCCGGCACGGTCGCACCGCCTCCGCCGTTGCCCGCCGCAGTCCCGCAGCAGGAGGACGACAGCGAGCCGCCCTACGTCGGCGCTCCCGGTGGCCGCCAGGCTGGCGCGCCGCTCGACCTGAATGTCATGGCCGAGGAAGCCGCGAACGCACCGCCGGTCCGGCGCGAGGTGCGTCAGATCCCCGGCGCGCTGCCCGCGCCCCCGCCCCGCAACACCAGCGCGACCGGCCAGCAGGTGGTGATGGCGCCGACCAACACGCCCAAGGATGATTTCGACCTCGCCTACGGCTACGTGCTGCGCAAGGACTACGCGCTCGCCGAAGACGGCCTGCGTACCTTCATGAAGAAGTATCCGAACGATCGCCTGGTGCCGGACGCGAACTACTGGCTCGGCGAAAGCCTGTTTCAGCGTCAGCAGTATAGCGCGGCCGCCGAGGCGTTCCTGAATGTCTCCACCAAGCACGACAAGTCCGGCAAGGCTCCCGACGCTCTGCTCCGGCTTGGCCAGTCGCTCGCGGCGCTGAAGGAGAAGGACGCTGCTTGCGCGACGCTCGGCGAGGTGGCCCGCAAGTACCCGCGCGCGTCCGCGAACGTGAAGCAGGCGGCGGAGCGGGAACAGAAGCGTGTCGGCTGCATCTGAGGCGATCTCGGCCGGCGAAGCGGCCGATCTCTTTGGTATTCTTTCGC
>Ga0075366_10001648_pt1 | contig 11214 bp, 11 predicted proteins | sample EndMethybrTD3031_FD_72351 | JGI IMG/M metagenome (GOLD analysis project Ga0075366, IMG submission 72351) | Populus endosphere microbial communities from Tennessee, USA - Endosphere MetaG P. TD hybrid TD303-1 | ecosystem: Host-associated > Plants > Roots > Endosphere | place: USA: Tennessee... | reverse complement strand
GCCGTCAGCGCGGGGCCTGCGCCGCGGAACGGAATGTGTGGCATCGTCAAGCCGGTCAGCTGCAGGAACCACGCGGCGGTGAGGTGAGGGCTCTGCCCGACGCCGGAGGTCGCGTAACTGAGCTTCTCGGGGTTGGCCTTGATGTAGGTGATCAACTCCGCAATCGACTTGACCGGCACCGAGGGGTGCACCGACACGATGTTCGGCGTGCGGATCAGGTTGCTGACCGGCTGCAACTGGTCCGGCTTGTAGGTCATGTTGCGGAAGATCGAATACGCGACGGCATTCGGTCCCGGATTGCCGATCATGATCGTGTGGCCGTCCGGCTTTTGGCGTACGTAGTCGGTCATCGCGATCGTGCCGCCGCCGCCGGAGCGATTCTCCACCACCGTCGACTGGTTCCACGCGACCTGGAGATGCTGGCCGAGCAGGCGGCCCATCAGGTCGGTGGTGCCGCCGGGCGCGGCCGGAATGATGATCTTGACCGCCTCGGTCGGCCGCCATTGCGCGCGCGCGGCACGGGGCCATGCGGCGGCCGCGACGCCAGCAGCGGCGGCGGACAACATGCGGCGGCGAGTGAGCGTGGTCATGCGCGTCCATCCCGGTGTTTGTTTCCCGGGATGATCGCGGGATGCGTGCCGCCGCGCAAGCGCTCGTCTGCCCGCGACGCCTCAAGCGTTGATCTGGCTGCTACTTGCCGCCAAAGATCTTGAAGATGTAGCTGAGGTAGGACAGTTCCTGGCCGCTCGTCGGCGTGGTGCGGCTGACGTAGTCGAAGATCTTGCCGTCCTGCAGGCCGTAATTGGCGATGCGCTCCACACGCCGGTTCTTGTCGAAGTAGACCGCGACCACCCGCTGATCCACGGTCTTCTCGGGCATGAATGCCGTCTGCTCGGTGCGCGCCGAGATGTAGTAGAAGACCTCGCCACTGACGGTTGCGACCGTCGACGGCGTTCCGAGCGAGATCAGCACCTGCTCCTGCGGTGCGCCGAGCGGGATCTGCTCCAGAGCGCCTTCCTGCAGGATGTAGCCGCGCTGGTAGTTCTGCGTGAAGCAGCCGCCAAGCATCAGGCCGAGCGAAAGCGCGGCCACGACGGCAAACGGACGGATGCGAGACCCAACAGCCATGGAACGCGCCTTTTGGCGCCCTTGCGCCCCGGTCGAGGTTGACGTACCCCGCAGCCCGATGAATTGCAATCCGGCCGCGGCAGGTGCCCTGCGGTCGTCATTAACGTGAAAAATCAAATGATTCCGCCCCTGTTCCGCCGTCCGCCAGACCCCAATAGCGCGGTTCTCTACCGCGCGATCGTGGCACAGGCGCGGCAACCGGCCTTCTACGCCGACCTCGGGGTCCCGGACACGGTGCTCGGCCGCTTCGACATGGTCGTGCTGCACACGGCGCTGCTGCTGCGCCGGTTGCGGGCAGGCGAGGCACATACAAAGCTGTCGCAGGGGGTATTCGACGCCTTTTGTGCGGACATGGACGGGAACCTGCGCGAAATGGGCATCAGCGATCAGGGCGTGCCGCGCCAGATGAAGAAGGTCGGGGAGGCGTTCTACGGCCGCGCGCGGGTCTACGACGCGGCGCTCGACGCGGGCGGAGAAGGGCTGGCGGAGGCGCTCGTCCGCAACGTCTATGCCGGCGAAAACGCGCAGGTTGCGGCCGGCCGCCTTGCCATTTATGTGCGCGAGGCTGCCCAGACGCTTGAGAGCCAGCCGCTCGAAGCATTGGCCAAGGGTGCGGTCCGTTTCCCGGACCCCATGGTTGCGGCCGAGCCCACCCGATGACCCAGGGTCCGCCGGCACACGAACAGCCCTGGAGTGTCAAACTCCGCCTCGATGAGGTGCCGGAGACCGGGCGTCATGTCGTCCTGAAGGCCGACGCCGCCACGCGCGCGGCGCTCGCCGCGCCGATGGGCGTGGACGCCGTGGAGCAGGCCACCGCGAGCTTCGACGTAACCCGGCGCGGCCGCGACGGGCTGCATGTGGCGGGGCGCGTGACCGCCTCGGTGCGGCAGACCTGCGTGGTCTCGCTCGAGCCGGTCGCGAATGCGGTCGACGAGGAGGTGGACGTCGACTTTGCCCCCGCGCGTGAGCCGCGCAAGGCCAAGGAGCTCGACCTCGAGCCGGCCGCGCCCGACGTGGAGTCTATGGCCGGCGACGCCATCGACCTCGGCCAGCTCGCCACCGAATTTCTGACGCTGGGGGTTGACCCCTATCCGCGCAAGCCGGACGCGGCTTTTGATGGGCCGAATCCGGGAGAAGCGCAGGAAAATCATCCATTTGCCGGGCTGGCGGCACTGAAAAAAGAGCCCCCGAAGGGCTAGCAGCCACCCACAAGCCCTTTGTGTCCGGCGAGCGAACCGCTATTGTCCGGCCGCGCGGCGACCCACTCTCACAGGACGGTATCCAGGACGATCAATGGCCCAAAAGGTCCGAATTGCGCTCGATGCCATGGGGGGCGACTTCGGGCCGGCGGTGGTCATTCCCGGTGCCGAAATCGCAAACGCCCGCCATCCCGACACCGAATTCGTGATGTTTGGCGACGCGGCCGTCATAGGCCCGTTGCTGGAGCCGCGCGCGCGGCTCAAGGCCGCGACCAAGATCGTGCACACCGACGTCGTCGTCAAAATGGATGACAAGCCGAGCCAGGCGCTGCGCCATGGCCGCTGGAAGTCGTCGATGTGGCTCGCGATCGACGCCGTGAAGAAGGGCGAGGCCGACGTCGCGGTCTCGGCCGGAAACACCGGCGCGCTGATGGCGATGGCGAAGTTTCACCTGCGCACCATGCCGGGCATCGAGCGTCCCGCGATCGCGGCGCTCTGGCCGACGCTCAAGGGCGACTCGGTGGTACTCGATGTTGGCGCCTCGATCGGCGCGGACAGCGATCATCTCGTCGATCTCGCCGTGATGGGCAGCGCGATGGCGCGCGTGCTGTTCGATCTGAAACGCCCGACGGTCGGCCTGCTCAACATCGGCGTCGAGGAAGTGAAGGGCCTCGAGTCCGTTCGCGAGGCCGGACGCATGTTGCGCGAGGCGAACCTGCCGTTCCTCGACTACGTCGGCTTCGTGGAGGCCGACACCATCGGCAAAGGTACCGTGGACGTGATCGTGACCGAGGGATTCTCGGGCAACATCGCGATCAAGACGGCCGAGGGCACCGCGCGGCAGATCACGGATCTGCTCCGCTCGGCGATGTCGCGCACCTGGCGCGCCAAGCTCGGGTACCTGCTGGCGCGGGCGGCGTTCGGAACGCTGCGGGACAAGCTCGATCCGCGCAAGGCGAACGGTGGCGTGTTCCTCGGGCTCAACGGCGTCGTTATCAAGAGCCATGGCGGAACGGACGCGGAAGGGTTCGCGTCCGCCGTCGATCTCGGCTACGACATGGTGCACTTCGAACTGCAGAACAAAATCAGTGAGACGCTTCTTCGCCATGCCAGCGAAGAGGCCGAGACCAAAGCTACCGGGACCGCTTCGTGACAGTGACTCGTTCTGTGATTCTCGGCTGCGGGAGCTATCTGCCGCAGCGCACGCTCACCAACGCCGACCTCGCGGCGATGGTCGACACATCCGACGACTGGATCGTGCAGCGCACCGGCATCCGCGAGCGCCATGTCGCTGCCGAGGGCGAGACGACCTCCGACCTCGGGATCGCGGCGGCGCGTGCGGCGCTCGCGCACGCGCAGGTCGACGCGCAGGACATTGATCTCATCGTGTGTGCGACCTCGACGCCGGACAACACGTTTCCGGCGAGCGCGGTCGCGATCCAGGCCGGGCTCGGCATTCATCACGGCGCGGCGTTCGACCTGCAGGCGGTATGCTCGGGCTTCGTCTACGCGCTGACGACCGCTGACGGTCTGCTCAAGTCCGGCGTGCACAAGCGCGCGCTGGTGATTGGTGCGGAAACATTTTCGCGCATCCTCGACTGGACCGATCGCGGCACGTGCGTGCTGTTCGGCGATGGCGCCGGTGCGGTCGTGATGGAAACGCAGACGCAGCCCGGCACGCGCGATGACCGCGGCATTCTGACGGCGCATCTGCGCTCGGACGGACGGCACAAGAGCAAGCTCTATGTCGACGGCGGTCCGTCCTCGACCGGTACGGTCGGGCACCTGCGAATGGAGGGCAGGGAAGTCTTCAAATTCGCGGTCGGCGCGATCACCGACGTCATCAAGGACGTCTTCAAGGACACCGGCTACACCGCTGAAGATCTTAGCTGGTTCGTGCCACACCAGGCCAACAAACGCATCATCGACGGCTCGGCGCACAAGCTTGGAATCGCACCCGAAAAGGTCGTGACGACCGTCCACCGCCACGGCAATACCTCAGCGGCTTCTATTCCTCTTGCACTCGACGTGGCGGTCAAGGACGGACGCATCAAAAAGGGCGACCTGGTGCTCCTGGAGGCCATGGGGGGCGGCTTTACCTGGGGGGCGGTACTGGTTCGCTGGTGACACACCGTTAGCGAATTACAGATCGGGACCGTTGACGCTCAGCCTCACATGTGAATATCGTTATTATTCAAGTCGATAAGGATGATCGCCGAAAGCGGGGTTAGGCGATGGCGGGCAAGACTGTAACGCGGGCGGACCTGTGTGAGGCCGTGTACCAGAAGGTCGGGCTGTCGCGAACCGAGTCCGCGACACTCGTTGAGATGGTACTCAAGGAAATCACCGACTGCCTTGAGCGGGGCGCGACAGTGAAGCTGTCGTCGTTCGGCTCCTTCGTGGTGCGCAAGAAGGGGCAGCGGATTGGGCGCAATCCCAAGACCGGCAAGGAAGTTCCGATTTCGCCGCGCCGCGTGATGGTGTTCAAGCCGTCCGCGATCCTCAAGCAGCGGATCAACGCTGGTCCCGACGGGGGCCCACAACCCTAGACTTTTCATGAACTCCGGGGGGCAGACCGGGCATTCGAAACCCTATTGAGAAAGTAAAAGGGTAGGCCGTGGTCGAAAAGGCGCCCGATGCGTTCCGAACCATCAGCGAAGTCGCCGATGAACTCGATCTGCCGCAGCATGTCCTGCGGTTCTGGGAAACACGGTTCCAGCAGATCAAGCCCTTAAAGCGCGGTGGCGGCCGTCGCTATTATCGCCCCGACGACATCGACCTGCTGCGCGGCATTCGTCATCTTCTGTACGGCGAGGGCTACACGATCCGGGGTGCCCAGCGCATCCTCAAGGATCACGGCATCAAGTTCGTCCAGCACGTCTGGAAGCCCGGCGCAGCCCAGCCGGCGCGTGCCCGCCCTGAGCCGGTGGAGGAACCGCCAGAGGCCGAAATCCCCGAGGCACCGCCACTGCGCCCGGCACCAGGCGGCGGGCGCCGCCACGACGCCGATTCGGCGCACCGGCGCTTGTTCGGCCTGCTGCCATCGTTCCTGAGCGGCGGTGTCGACGAGGAGCGCCTTGCCGAGAGCCGGGCGGCCGACACTGAACCGGCCATCATGCCGCCGCCGTCGACCAGGCTGTTTACCGGCACGCCCCCGGAGCCTGCCGTTGCCAAGCCCGGTCTCGCCAAGCTGCGCGAGACCCTGAGCGAGCTGGAAGACTGCCGCAAACTGCTCGACGCCGCGATCGCGGCCCAGAGCTGATCCCGCACAACGGCTGACCTGCGCACAACCATTGATCGGCCGGCTGCGCCTGCCGGTGCGCACGCGCGCCGCCGCAACGATACAGACGATACAAATTCGATTTCCCGCGATACGCCGACGATACAGGCCGTCCGCAGAATGTGGTTGTAAGGACTCATGACCACGTCGAAGACACCGGCCGAGAACGGCCCATCGCGGGGGGACGCGCCGACGCCGGGCCGCAAGCCGCTGGAGCCGCCCCGGCGCGCCGGCCCGGTGCCAACTGACGACCGTTACGAGCTCGCGCTCGCGGCGATCAATCACGGCGTCTACGACTGGGACATCGAGTCCGGCACGATCTACTACTCGCCGACGATGCGCGCGATCTTCGGCATGGCCGACGATCAGGTGCTGACCCCCGAGGAATCGGGCGGGCGCGTGCACCCCGACGATATCGCGGCCTATCGGCGCACCATCATCGATCACCTGAAAGGCCTCACGCCGCGCTTCGTCTGCGAGTACCGCTACCTGTCCGCCGACGACAAGACCTGGCGCTGGGCGCGCCAGAGCGGCATGGCGCAGCGTGGTCCCGACGGGCATGCGACGCGCATGCTGGGCGCGACTGCCGACATCACCGAAATGAAGGAGCGCGAAGCCGAACTCGAGGCCGCGCACGCAGAGATCGCCGCGACGCGCGAGATCATGCAGACGGTGCTCGAGAACATGAACGACGGCATCGTGCTCATCGACAAGGATTTCCACTGGAAGTTCGGCAACGACCAGTTCAACCGCTTTCTCGATGTGCCGCACGACGTCACGCTGCCGGGAGCCTCGTGCTACGACGTGATCCGCTACCAGGCGGTGCGCGGCGACTTCGGTCCGGTCGAGGACATCGAGAAGGAAGTGCAGGCGCGTGCCACGATGATGCGCACGCCGGGCGGCTTTCGCTACGAACGGCGCACCCGCAGCGGGCTCTACATCGAGTTTACCTACAAGCCGCTCGCCGATGGCAGTCTGCTTGGTGTCTATCGCGACATCACCAAGCTGAAGGACCGCGAGCAGGCGCAAGCGGATGCCAAGGAAGCGGCCGAGCGCGCCCTCTCGGCGGCCGAGCGCGAACGCGCCGAGGCCGAGGCCGCGAACCAGGCAAAGTCAACCTTCCTCGCCACCATGAGCCATGAGATCCGCACGCCGATGAATGGCGTGCTTGGCATGATGGAGGTGCTCGACCGGCAAGGTCTCGATGGCAATCAGCGCCGCACGGTCGCGACGATGCGTGACAGCGCGCAGGCGCTCTTGCGCATCATCGATGACGTGCTCGACTTCTCCAAGATCGAGGCGGGCCGGCTCGAACTGGAGGAGGCCGCCTTCTCGCTCTCCGGACTGATCGACGGTGTGCTCTCGACCTTCCAGGCGCAGGCCGCCGCGAAGGGGCTGATCCTCACCGGCAATGTGGTTCCGGGATCCGACGACACGCTGATCGGCGATGCCACGCGGCTGCGGCAAATCCTGTTCAACCTGATCGGCAACGCGATCAAGTTTACCGAGCGCGGGCGCGTCAACGTGCGGGCCAGCACCGAGCCGATCGGAGGCGGGCGCACGCGCGCCACCATCGCGGTCGAGGATACCGGCATCGGCATCGACGAAGAGCAGCGCAAGCGCCTGTTCCAGCCCTTCGCGCAGGCCGATAGCTCGACAACGCGCCGCTTCGGCGGCACCGGGCTCGGGCTCTCGATCGTACGCCGACTCGCGCAACTGATGGACGGCGACATCGCCGCCGAAAGCGTACCCGGCAAGGGCTCGACCTTTTACGTGCGGCTCGTGTTCGATGTCGCCTCGCGCAGTGCGCTGTTTGCCGACACCCCGCACGTGCTCGGCGGCGCGATGCGGCGGGTCGTATCGGACGCCACGGCCGGCGAGCGGCCCGTGGTGCTGGTGGTGGACGACCACCCGGTGAACCAGGAGGTGCTGGTGCGCCAGCTCGACCTCCTCGGTGTTGCGGCCGACACCGCCGCCGACGGCGAGGAGGCGCTGGAGGCCTGGCAGGCCAACAACTACGCGGCCGTCCTCGCCGACATCCACATGCCGCGCATGGACGGCTACGAGATGACGCGCCGCCTGCGCGCGATCGAAGCGCAGCGCGCCAACGGCGGCCGCATACCGGTCGTGGCCGTGACGGCGAATGCCATGAAGGGCGAGGAGGAGCGCTGCCTTGCCGCCGGCATGGACGCCTACCTCGTCAAGCCGGTGAACATCGACCTGTTGCGCGCCATGCTGGTGCGCTGGCTCGCGATCGAGGAGACGGCCGAACACGCCAGCACCTTGAGCGAGGCGGATCGTGCGATCGATCCGCAGGTGCTTGCGGGCTGGCTCGGCGATGACCACGCGGCGATCGATTCGTTGCTGGAAAAATTCCGCGATACGGCCGTCGACGCCGAACGGGAGATCAGCGTCGCCGCGCGGCTTGGCGACTTCGCCGCATTGGCGGCGGCCTCGCACAAGCTCAAGGGCGCCGCGCAGGCTGTGGGCGCCAAGGCGGTCGGCGCGTCCGCCTCTATGCTGGAGCAGGCGGGCCGCGCCGGCGACCGCGAGCGTTGCCGTGATGCACTTGGGCCACTCGCCGTGGAATTGCGCCGCGCCTTGGCGGAAATCGCTGATTCCCGCTGACTCGCGCGATGCCGTGTGCTTGCCGGAAACGACGATCGCGTGCATGATGACCGTGCGATCTACGCCCGGTCGTGCGTTGGGGGACGTGATGGGGGCTTTGCGGGTCGTTTTCGTAGTTGCGCTCGGGTTGCCGCTGGCGGGCTGTTTCAGCGTCACGGGGCCGAAGCCGTTGCCCGAATGGGCCATGAGCCACAACGCACAAGTCGAGCAACCGCAACGCCAGCGGACGGCGCGGCGTGCGCCATCGGACCGGTATCAGGTGACCGGTGAACTGACGGCGCGCCAGGCGGCGGCGCGCTCGGGCGTCACGGGATCTGTTCCGGCACGTGCGTCAAACGACGACATCAAGTCGTTTGGGCCCGAATGGCAGGCGCGGGAAGACGCACGCGACGACCGTTTGCGCCGGTCCATGAGCATCTGCCGCGGCTGCTGAGCGCCGCCTGTCGATCTGCCCCGTCTGCTGCTCAAATTCGCCACAAAGTGCGACACAGTTCCCACGCGTTCACGTTGGGAAAGCTGGTTCATGACCGTCGCGCGATCCGGCACGACCAAAAACGCCGGAGCGAGCGACAAGGACGGTCAAGCGCCGCCCGTGCCGCTGCACAAGACGCACATCGATTCAAACGAACATGCTTATGTTCGCGACGCGATGCAGCGCGGCCGCGTCGGCGCCTATGGCGATTACACGGCCCGGACCGAGCAGCTGATCGCGCGCCGGCTGGCGGCGCCGCGCGTTCTGTTGACGCATTCATGCACTGCGGCGCTTGAAATTGCCGCGCTGCTCACGTTGCAGCCGGGCGATGAGGTCATTCTTCCCTCATTCACCTTTGCGGGCACTGCGACGGCATTCGCGCGCGCCGGCGCGCAACTCGTCTTCGTCGACATCGATCCGGCTACGCTGAACATCGATGTGCGTGCGGTTGCGGCGGCCGTCACTGGCCGTACCCGGGCGATCGTTGCGGTCCATTACGCCGGTGTCGCCTGCGACCTGGCGGCGTTGAAGAGCATCGCGGCGGGCGCAAGCGCGGTGCTGATCGAGGATGCCGCGCACAGCTTCGGCGCCAGTTTCGACGGGCGCCCGCTTGGTACGTTCGCGCCGCTTGCGGCGGTGAGCTTTCACGAGACCAAGAACGTGACGTCGGGAGAGGGTGGTGCGCTCGTCATCAACGATCCGGCCCTGACGATGCGCGCGCAGATCGTCCGCGACCGTGGAACCAACCGCGATCAGTTTTTCCGCAACGAAATCGACTCCTACACATGGGTCGAACTCGGCTCCGCGTTCGCGCCGTCGGATCTGATTGCTGCGGCTCTGCTCGCCCAGATCGAGCGTGTCGACGAGATCACCGCGGTGCGTCGGCGTTTCTGGGACCGCTACCACGCGGCGTTTTCGCCGGCTGAGCGCGCGGGGCTTGCGCGCAGGCCTGTCGTGCCGGCCGGCGCACAGCACAACGGGCACATCTACTACCTGCTGCTGCCGGATGCGGCGCGGCGGCGGACCTTTCTGGAATCGCTGAACCGCCAGGGCATCGGTGCGGCATTTCACTATGTGCCGCTGCATAGTTCGCCCGCGGGCCTGCGCTACGGCCGCGCGTCAGGATCGCTCGATACGACCGAGGACATCGCGGCGCGCCTCGTACGCTTGCCTTTGCACCTCGAGATGTCGGAACACGACCAGAGCCGTGTGATCGACGCGGCAATTCGCGCTCTCGGCGCCGCATCATGAGCCGGGCGCTGCGCGTGGCGATCTTCGGCGGCCCCGGCAGCGGCGCGATCGTGGTGCAGTCGATCCACGCGCTGCAGGCGCGGGGTAATGACATCGAGATTGCTGGTTTTCTCAACGACGTCCTGCCCGAAGGCACGTCCGTGGTTGGATTTCCCGTACTGGGGCCTTTCTCGTCATGGACACGCCTGTCGGCCGACACCGTGTTTCTCGCGCCGCTGCATCGCGTCAAGGTAATGGAGGCACGCTTCAAGATCGTCATGGCGCTGGGAATTCCCGACGGCCGCTGGGCGACGATCGTCGATCCCATGTCTGCCGTGGCGCCGGATGCCGTCATTGGGCCGGGCAGCTTCGTCGGCCCGTTCGCGACGGTCGGGCCCGGGACGCGGCTCGGCAAGCATACGGTCGCGCGCGCGGGGGCGCACGTCTCGCACGACTGCCGGATTGGCGACTTCGTGTTCGTCGGGACGAACGCTGTTATATGCGGCGCGACGAACGTGGAAGAGGGGGCCTACGTGGCGCCGTCCGCAACGGTCAGCGATAATCTTCATGTCGGGCGCTTCGCAACCGTCGGGCTCGGTGCCGTCGTGGCCAGCAATGTGCCTGACAGCGCGACGGTCGTTGGCGTCCCGGCGCGGCCGCAAGGTTGACGCTCGATGGGTGCGGCAATCGACGACGCATCCGCCGACGCCTGTCTCGCGCGTCTGTCCGGCGGCGGGGATGAGCCTGACTATGAGCAGTTGCGCCGCGATAGTACCGCGCTGCTGACCTCCGCGGGATTTGCGGCGAGGTCTCCCGCGTGGCAGGCCGACGCGATCTGGACGGTGTTCATGCGCATGGTGTCGACCTTGCACGCGGATGCCGGCGCGGTCGCCGCATTGGCGGCGCCCCATTTCGGCCGGCTGCTTGAAGACCCGCGCGTCGGCATTCCGGAAGCCTGCCGCGTGTTCGACGCCCTCTGGGGCATGTGGTGGTGCGCGGCCTCGAGCCTCGACGATATGCGTCCGGTGTATCCGGAGGTCTGCATCCCGTTCCATCGCTTCCTCGCGCGCCGAGGCCTCGTGGCGAGCGATCCATCGCCACGGGACGAGCGGGCAGGGCCGCTGCGTATTGGCTACCTGCTGCACTATGCGCACGGCCAGCGCGGAAACGCGGTCGCGCCGCTGGTGGTCTCGCTCGCACGCGCTCACGCCGTACTGCCCGACCGGAAAGTGTTCGTCTATGCCACGCAGTGGGTCGACGAGGATTGGCTCGCAGCG
>Ga0075366_10001647_pt1 | contig 11214 bp, 11 predicted proteins | sample EndMethybrTD3031_FD_72351 | JGI IMG/M metagenome (GOLD analysis project Ga0075366, IMG submission 72351) | Populus endosphere microbial communities from Tennessee, USA - Endosphere MetaG P. TD hybrid TD303-1 | ecosystem: Host-associated > Plants > Roots > Endosphere | place: USA: Tennessee... | reverse complement strand
CAACAAGGATTCGCGCACCTTGACGATTACCGATAACGGTATCGGCATGAGCCGCGACGAAGTGGTCAGCCACCTGGGTACGATTGCCAAATCAGGTACCAGGGATTTCTTCTCGAAGCTTTCTGGCGACAAACAGAAGGACGCAAACCTGATCGGCCAGTTCGGTGTGGGTTTCTATTCGGCCTTCATCGTTGCCGACAAGGTCACGGTCATGACGCGCCGCGCCGGTCAGGGTGCCGAAACGGGCGTGAAATGGGAATGCTCGATGGCTGGCGATGAAGCTGGCGAATACACCGTCGAGCCCTACACCAAGGCTTTGCGCGGTACCGACATCGTCCTGCATCTGCGCGAAGGCGAGGACGACCTGCTGTCGGGCTACAAGCTGCGGACCATCATCCGCAAGTATTCCGACCACATTCTGCAACCCATCGTCATGCAGAAGGAAGAGTGGGACAGCGAGAAGGCCGAGCAGGTGCTCAAGGACGAGGACGAGACCGTCAATCAGGCCAATGCATTGTGGGCCCGGTCGAAGAACGACATCACGGAAGATGAGTACAAGGCTTTCTACAAACACGTCTCGCACGACTACGACGATCCGCTCGCCTGGTCGCATGCGCGTGTCGAAGGTCGCCACGAATATACCCAGCTGCTTTACGTACCGAAGCACGCGCCGTTCGATCTGTGGGATCGCAACCCGCGTCACGGCCTGAAGCTGTATGTGCGTCGCGTCTTCATCATGGACGATGCCGAGAAGCTGCTGCCGCACTACATGCGCTTCGTGCGTGGTGTGGTCGATTCTGCTGACCTGCCGCTCAACGTCTCGCGCGAAATCCTGCAGGAGAGCAAGGACGTCGACACCATTCGTGGCGGCTGCACGAAACGTGTCCTCGGCATGCTCAGCGATCTCGCCGAGAATGAGAAGGAAAAGTACGCCGAGTTCTGGAAAGAGTTTGGCAAGGTCCTCAAGGAAGGCCTAGGCGAAGACTTTGCCAACAAGGACAAACTTGCTGCCCTGATGCGCTATGCTTCGACGCAAGCCGATACGCCGGAAGAAACCGTCTCTCTGGCCGACTATGTGTCGCGCATGAAAGAAGGTCAGGAAAAGATCTACTACGTTACCGCCGACAGCTTCAACGCCGCGAAGAACAGCCCGCATCTCGAAGTGTTCCGCAAGAAAGGTATCGAAGTGCTGCTGCTGTCGGAGCGCGTGGATGAGTGGGCGATCAGCCAGCTCACCGAATTCGAAGGCAAGCAGGTCGTGTCCGTCGCCAAGGGCGATCTGGACCTCGGCAAGCTCGAAGACGAGGAAGAAAAGAAGAAGGTCGAAGAACAGGCCGAAGAGTTCAAGCCGCTGCTAGAGAAGATCAAGGCCACGCTCGGCGATCGCGTCAAGGAAGTGCGCGTGACGCATCGTCTGACGGACAGCCCGGCTTGCCTAGTGGTCGACGAGCATGAGATGGGCATGAATCTGGCCCGCATGCTCAAGGCTGCAGGTCAGGCGGTGCCAAACTCGGCGCCGATCCTGGAGATCAATCCGGAGCACCCTGTCGTGACGCGTCTGCGCAACGAAGACGCACGCTTCGATGACTGGGCGGCGGTGCTGTTCGATCAGGCGCTGCTGGCAGAGGGAGGTACGCTGGATGATCCGGCGACCTTCATCAAGCGGATGAATCAGCTCATGCTCGATCTGTCGCGCTGATTTACGCATAAAGCTACTGCGCGGGCAGATTTCGAAACTCCGGTGCTACGCTTTCTGCGCAAATCTGAGGTGCAGTAATGAATGAAAGGGACCGCGATTGCGGTCCCTTTTCACTTAAGCGTCAGGAGTGACAAAACCTCGTCATCCCGGCGAATTTGTCGGAAAAATTCCTTAACTGAACGGCATTGCGCCGGATGTTTGTAGCTGAGTCGTGTTCTTCGTTGCCGCACACATTCATCCTGGCAGATGGTGAGCGGTGGTTATGCCTTTGGCTAACCTACCCAAGGAGTGTTGGCTTGCTCGCTCAGGGCACGATATGCCAAGCAAACACTAGCCAAGCGCACCTTTCAAATCCTTCATCAACAAATACAAGTGGTACGCATCCGTCGGACTCGGATCGAAGTCCATTTGCATATACCACTGACGCGCTGCTTCGTCTTTGGCGTGCACGAGCAGGGCGCGGATGCCTGCTATGTCGGCGGCTTGCAGGGTGCGTAGCAGGGCGTCTTTGAGCAGGGCCTGGCCGAGGCCTTTGCCTTGATGCGCCTGATCAACTGCAAGGCGGGCGAGCAGCATGACGGGGACGGGGTGGGGGGCTTGTCCCTTGGTGATGCGCGCGGGTGTCTGTGCGGGTTCGGCACTGCCGACCGCGAGGCTGTAGTAGCCGACGACCCTGCCATTCTTGTTCCCTTGGCCCGCTTCGCAGCACACGTAGGTTTGTGCGCTGTTGGCTTTCTGGTTGCTGAGTGCGTGGCGTTGCAGGAAGTCGTTAAGGGCGGGCTGGCCGCAGTCGAAGGCGTCGAGTGAATCTGCTGCTTCGAGTTTGCGGACGGTGGTGTAAGCCTTGCGGCTCAATCCAGCACTCCGGGTTCGGTGAGCAGTTTCTTGAGACGAGGTTTGGACTTCACGGGTGCGTCCAGCGCGCGCTGGAAGGCTGTCCACTGTTCTTCGTCCAGCTTGAAGCGGTTGCGATCAGCGAGCGCCTGATTGGCTGCCGAGACTCCCGCTTCGAGCAGGAATTCGCTGACGTTCTTGTGGCAAGCGCGGGCAGCTTCCTGCAGCAATTGCTTGACAGGAATGCTGGCGCGAACGTCGATGCGTTCAGACTTGGTAGGTGGTGAGGCGGGGTTTGTAGAAGCAGCCATGACGGATTCCTTGGGTAACTGAAATGATCATAGCGTCCGGATGATGTCCGTACAATATTTTGTTTTTTGCGGCGCAGAGTTTGAGGTAAGTTGGCGCTGAGGGCGCTAGCCGAAGCGGATTTTCATGATCAGGATGAAGGTCGCCAAGCTCAGCGTAACGGCATTCGCCACGATGATCGGCCAGGCATGCAGGCTGATGCCGTAAAGAAGCCACAGTGCTACACCCGCAACGAAGACGCTGTACATGCCAAGAGACACGCCATGCGCGGAGCGGGTTTTCCAGGTTAGCCAGGCTTGGGGAACGAAGGCAGAGGTAGTCAGGATTGCTGCGAGGTAGCCGATCGGATCGGCAAACTGAAGGACGAACTGCTCAAGCGAAGAGGGCATGTGTTGGTTTGATTCAGTGACTTTTCTGCGCGTTCCTTAGCAACTTCGCCATCGGCTCTGTGCGGGCAGATGGCGTGCGAGGAAATCCATCTGGTCGGCCAGGATGTGGCGGTTGGACAGGATAAGGTACTCGGCCTTGTTTGGCACATAAGGCGCGAACAGCAGCAGCATGCGCGCCTGCTCCGGTGTGCGGCCAGCCTTGCGCTGATTGCAGCTGCGACAAGCCGTCACTACGTTCATCCACGTGTCAGCCCCGCCTTGGGAGACTGGCTTGATGTGGTCGCGTGTGAGACGTTGCGTGCTGAACTCGTCGCCACAATAACCGCAGATTTGACGGTCACGGTGGAACAGTTCGCGGTTGGAAAGAGGTGGAGTCTGGTGGAGTGTCCGCGCTGTCAGCGCCTTGCCCCGGATGGCGATGATGCTGTTGGCGGTGATTGCCGAGCGCTGGCCGGTGATGCGGGAATGGCCCCCGACGAAGGTGAAACATTCTTCACCGGCATCCCAGGCGACGAGGTTCTTGGCGTAGTAGAAGAGGGCATGCTGCCACGTGACCCAGCGATGCGGCTGGCCATACATGTCCAGAGTGAGGATCATGGGGCGCCGGTCGCGATGTAGCGGGCGCAATTCGGTGTGTAGCATATGGATGCCGTTTCCCGTTGGGGTAATGCGTGTCCTGTCGTGGTCCTATTTACTTTGTGTACTTTGTGTCTATAGCGTCGTGGTCCTCAGCTTATACGCTTCCGGGCTTATCTATCAACCTTATTGCCAAGACAAGTAATGTCAGTCCCGTCCGTTCCGAACTGGTGGCGCATGCTTGGCTGGGGCTTGTTGGCTTCGCTTGCGCTGCACTGGATGATGTTTGACCTGATGCGGGCCGCTGCTTGGTTGCCAAGTGCTTCGACGACGCCTGTGCTGCAGGTGAGGCTGGAAGAGCATGGTCCTCGCATAGAGCCTGTATCCGCTGCACCTGCAGTCGTGGGCACGCAAGCGATCAGACCCATCGCTGATACATCACCTCGCGCCGCAGGTTCGGAGTCGCGGCGTGGAGCAGCTTCAGCAAATACGATTGCGACGGCGCCACGGTCAGAGTCTTCACCGGCGGCCATACGGGTCGAAGGCTTGCGTAGCGGCCAGCCGACGGAAGCCATGGTTGCGCTGCGCCTGGCGATCGCGCAGTCGCTGGGCAAGCAGGTGTCATCAGCGGGTGCGATGCCACAATCCCTGCTGCTGTGGTGTGACTTCGACGGAGCAGGGCATCTGCGCGATGTGCGTGGTGCGTCGGGGAGTGTTTCGCCTGCAGTGCAGGCGTGGGTGAAGCACGCCGTGGCGCAGGTGATTACGCCGGAAGCTCTCGTTGGAAGCGCGTTTTCTCTGGACCTGCTGCTGGAGACCGGCGATTAGCCATACCAATGAGTGGCTATCAATAGCCGGTGCGTGGCGCGAGATCGAAGGTGTGAAAACGGTATTCACCTTTGCGACGATCTGCGAAAAATTGCTGCAATGAGAGTGTGATGGAGCGGAAGGCGATCTCGTTCCAGGGAATGTCTGCTTCGTCGAAAAGCGCTACTTCCAGCGACTCGATGCCTGCTGCGAAAACCGGTTCCGGCAAACGGGCGCGGTAGAACATGTGTACCTGACCGATGTGCGAGACATTTACCAGTGTGTAGAGCTCAATCAGTTCAACGCGGGCGCAGGCTTCTTCCAGCGTTTCGCGCAAGGCTGCATCGGCGGTTGTCTCGGCCATTTCCATGAAGCCTGCCGGCAATGTCCACATACCCAGACGTGGTTCGATGGCACGGCGACACAGCAGGATTTTTCCTTCCCACTCAGCCAGCGCACCGACCACCATTTTCGGATTGACATAGTGGATCGTTCCGCATTGATTGCAGACGTCACGGAGAGCAGTGTCGCCTTCGGGGACGCACCGGGTGACGGTCGCGCCGCAATTCGAGCAGTAATTCATGAGGAGAATGCTTCGGCGGAATGGGCAAGGCCTGCAAGCACGGGATTCTAACTGATGCGCCTGTGTCCCGGTGTCGGCGGGCGCCGTGCAAGGGCTCAAGCCCCTGCACGGCACGCCGTTAACCCGGATTGTCGTCATGAAAATGGTTTCACGGGTCTATGGCGGGCCTTCTTGCCCATTGCGCCGATACCCGCTCAGCGCCCGCTCGGCGGGGAACAGGTTGGAGATATGTCACCACCAATGGCACCAATCAATATTGCCAATTTCGAACAGCTCAAGGCCTCTGGCGACCTGCCATCTCCCAAGGGCGTGGCGCTGGCAATCATGCGCCTTACATCTCAGGACGATGTGTCGATGGCCGAGCTGGCGCGCATCATTCGTACCGACCCGGCGTTTGTCGGCCGCCTGATCAAGGCAGCCAATGGCGTGATTGGTTATGGCCGCCGTCCAATCGCTTCGGTGCAGGATGCACTGACCGTGCTGGGCATGCCCGCTATCCGCACTATGGCATTGGGCTTTTCGCTCATGACCAACTACAAGTCCGGTTCCTGCGAAGCTTTCGACTACTCCCGTTACTGGTCTGCCTGTCTGGTGGCTGCGGTGACCACTCAGGCTGTGTGCCTGAGAACGCGCGCTGCTGCGCCGGACGAAACTTATTGCCTGGGTCTGCTGGCTCGCGTGGGGGAGCTGGCACTGGCTACGCTTTACCCAAAGGAATATGCCGACGTACTCCGCGAGATTGAAGCCAGACCAGAACTGCCATTGATCGAGCTTGAGACGCGTCGCTTCGGCATGAATCACGCGGAACTCGGTGCAGCCATGCTGGCTGACTGGGGCGTGCCACGTGTTTTCACGGAGGCTGCGTATCACAGCGATGGACTCGGTGATTGCGAATTTCCGGAAGGTTCGCGCGAACGCATGTTGACCGAGGCCCTGATGTTCGCGCGCACCATGAGCGACTTGTCTCTGACGCCCGACGAGACACGGGCTCCCGTGATGCGCCGATTGCTGCAGCTTGGTTCGCGCCTTTCCCTTGATGAAAAAGCCACCGTCGAGCTGTGTGATGGTGCGGCACGCGAGTGGGTCGATTGGGCCGCCTTGCTGAACGTCAAGGCCGATACCTTGCCGCCATTCGAGCATCTTGCGCGCCGGGCAAGCCAGGATGATGAGAGCTTGCCAGTCCCTGAAATTGAACCTCCGTTCGCCGATATGCCTGAGAGCGCTGACGAGGGCAGAGCAGCGCTCGCTGGACAGTCACGCGATATGTCAGCGGAGGTGCCAGCAACGAAGCCCGGCGTCAATGTCTTGCTGGCATGCGCCGATGAATCTGCAAGCGCCCGGCTCAAGCAGCAGTTGCTCAATGCAGGTTATGACGTTGCCGTAGTGCGTGATGTAAGCATGGCCGCGGAATACGCGCTGGACTACGAACCCGACATTTTCATTGTCGATTGGGCGCTCACCGACAAGGGCGGTGAAGAGAGTATCAGGGCTGTTCGTGAAACGCGTATCGGACGCAGCATGTTCATTGTGGTCCTGAGCGCGAGAAACGATGAAGAATTCATGGTGCGTGCCTATGGCCTGGGCGTCGATGACGTGCTGCCCCAATCCGTTAGCCCGCGTCTGTTGCTGGCCCGTCTTGATGCGGGCAAGCGCGTCACCACGCTGCACAGCGAAATCGAGCGTGACCGCGAAGAGATCCGGCATTTCGCCGCCGAGCTGGCGGTGAGCAATCGCCGCTTGCAGGAAGTGGCGATGATGGACCCGCTCACGAACTTTCCAAACCGGCGATTCATCGTCGATCGTTTGCTTCAGGAATGGGCGGCCTCAACACGCAACAAGCGTCCCTTGTCTTGTGTGATGGTGGATGTGGACAATTTCCGTGCAATCAATGATGCCTATGGTCACGAGGTGGGCGATTCGGTACTGCGACAAGTTTCCGGCGCGATGCGACAGGTATTGCGTGCCCATGATGTCGTGGCGCGCACCGGTGGTGATGAATTCCTCGTGATGTGCCCCGATACGCCACTTGAGGCGGCTCAGGCTTGCGCGGAGCGCCTGCGTCTGGCAGTGGAAGGCGCGCAGATCGTTTCCGGCATGCTGAATCTCAAATTGACGGTAAGCGTGGGGCTTGCTTCACGCGACAGTTCGATTGCCGACACCGATACTTTGGTGCGGCGGGCAGAACAGGGCTTGCAAATGGCCAAGCAGGCCGGCCGCAATCGCGTCTCGGGTTCGCAGCTGCGGCCGCATGCCACCGGGACCTGAATTCAAGGGTTGCCTGCCTTGCAGATGGCACCTGTGTTAATGAAAATTAACATTTATAAACAATACCTTGCAAGTTTTTTTACAGATTCTCTAAAGCGTCGTGCGGTTTCCGCCGTAGTCTTGGCAGACATCTGAAAACCATCTCCCTTCTTGCCGAAATCGGGGCGAGGATAACCCTTGTAGGACAAGTTCCTACACCGGGTTGTCCTCGCCTTGCTACATCATTTTCCGCGGGACCCTGATTGGAGGACATTGTCCTTGAGGGAACAATGCACTCCATGGCGTAACACCTTTACGCCGCTGGATTAGCAGAGGGGTCGAACATGACAGCAACGAACATCAACCACGAGATCAAGGAATTGAATCTCGCGTATCTCATGCTGGCGCAGCAGATGCTGCACGCAGATCGCGAAGGCGCGATGTTGAAGCTCGGCGTTGGCGAAGATGTGGCCGACATGCTCGGCAAGCTCTCGCCAGGCCAGATCATGCGCATGGCTTCGGGCGACATGTTGATCTGTCAGTTCCGCTTCGACGACACCCTCCTGCTCAACCTGCTGTCCAATCATGATCGCGACAATCAGGCTGCCCGTATTCACGCCACCATACTGGCCGCTTCAACGCCAGTTGGCCACATCGCCTGAGGACACCGACATGCGTATGAAAAGCCTCGTTCAGGATGCCCGCGAAACACAGCTGGCCATGGAAATGATTGAACTCGGAGCGCGCATGCAAATGCTCGAATCCGAAACCGGTTTGTCGCGTGAGCGCCTGCTCAAGCTGTACAAGGAAATCCGCCAGGAATCGCCGCCCAAAGGCATGCTGCCTTTCTCTACGGACTGGTTCATTCCGTGGCAGCAGAACGTACACGCATCGCTGTTCATGTCGTTCCGCGGCTTCATCACCAAGAACACCAAGCTGCGCGGTCTCGATGCGACGCTGAAGGCTTTCCGCATGTATCGCGACCATGTCATTGCCAACGACCTAGATCAGGTCCTGAGCCTGACCCGCGCCTGGACGCTGGTGCGCTTTTTCGACGCGAAGATGCTGCAGCTGGCTTGCTGCACCAAATGTACGGGTGGCTTCGTGGCACATGCCTACGACCCCACACAAGGTTACGTCTGCGGTCTGTGCCATATCCCGGCACGTGCGGGCAAAGGCAAACGCGCTGCAGCGCGGGTCGCCGAAGATTTGAAAATTGCCGTCTGACGACGGTAGTAACGCAAGTGTAGTGTCTCTCTCCTGTCTGACCTCCTCCCTGCATTGCAGGGAGTTACAAACCGCCAGTAAATCTGGCGGTTTTTTTTGGATGTTTCATGGCTGCACGCAAGGCTGCAGTGTCCGCCAGCTGAGCCCCTGATCGCTTAAGTTTGCAGATGTGGTGCCGATACCCAACAGGGACAGGGTCAATATTCAAGGGCGCTGCACTCACTCGCCACGGGGTCGAAAAAGATGTTTCTGATTATTGGCTACGTTGTCATTCTCGCAGCCGCGTTAGGTACCTATTCGATCCATGGCAGTCTTGCTGCGTTGTGGGTGCCTGCCGAATACATTGCGATTGTCGGTCTGACCATAGGTGGCTTCATTGCAGGCAACGGCCCCAAGGCCGTCAAGGCGACTGTGGGTGCCTTGCCGAAAGTCTTCAAGGGCTCCGGCAAGAACAAGGCCTTGTATGTCGACCTGCTCGCCATGCTTTTCGAGATTCTTGCCAAGGTGCGCAAGGAAGGTCTGATGTCGATCGAGAACGACATCGAGAATCCGGAAACCAGCACGATCCTTTCGAAATATCCCAAGTTTCTGCACGACCATCACGCGGTGGAGTTCCTTACCGACTATCTGCGCATGATGGTGGGCGGCAATCTCAATGCCTTCGAACTCGAGAACCTGATGGACGTGGAAATCGAGACACACCACCACGAGGCTCACATGGCACCGCACATCGTCGCCAAGATAGGTGATGCGACACCGGCCTTCGGTATCGTTGTAGCGGTGATGGGCGTGGTGAACGTGATGGGCTCGGTGGGTGAGCCCCCCGCGGTACTGGGCAAGATGATCGGGGGCGCGCTGGTTGGCACCTTCCTCGGTATTCTGATTTCATATGGCTTCGTGACCCCGATAGCCACACAGCTGGAGCAGATCTGCGAGGAGGATGGCAAGCTCTTCCAGTGCATGAAGGTCGTGCTGCTCGCCAGCATGAACGGCTACGCACCACAGGTGGCAATCGAGTTCGGACGCAAGGTTCTTTATTCGGGGGACCGCCCCAGCTTCAAGGAGCTGGAAGACGAGATCAAGAGCAGGAAGAACAAGTGAGCGGGTTGAGCGCGATATCTGCGATCACGACCCTTTCCTCACCAGTGGATCACTGACTCCTGAACCATGGCCGATAGCAATCAGCAACCCATTGTCGTAAAGCGCATCAAGAAAGGCGGCGGCGGCGCGCATGGTGGTGCATGGAAGATTGCCTATGCCGACTTCGTGACGGCAATGATGGCGTTCTTTCTGCTCATGTGGCTGCTGGGGTCGACCGCACAAGGTGACCTGAAAGGTATTGCCGATTATTTTCAGAGCCCGCTGAAACTTTCCCTCAACGGCGGGCGTGGTACCGGCGCTTCATCCTCGCCCATCGAGGGTGGTGGTTCGGATCTCACCAAGACGGTGGGCGATACCGCACGCAGCGACTTCAAGCAGAAACGCGCGATGTCCAAGGTCATCGTTACGCCGCCCGAACAACAGCAGAAAGAAAACACCAAGTTCGAGAAAGATCAGGGTGCGGACAAGGGCGTGGCCGAAAAGAATCACGAGAAAGACAAGCGCGAAGGCGAGAAAGCCGAGCGTGGCCGTCTGCAGGAGCTCAAGGAACGGATCGAGACCATCATCGAAGCCAGTACCGAGTTGCGGCAGTTCAAGAAACAACTGCTGCTCGACATGACGCCCGAAGGCTTGCGCGTGCAGATCATCGATGAGCAGAATCGGCCGATGTTCGACAATGCCAGTGCAGACCTGAAGTCCTACACGCGTGTCATTTTGCGCGCACTTGGTCAGGAGTTGAATCGCTTCGGTGGCCGACTCAGCATTTCAGGTCATACCGACGCGGCTCAGTATGTAGGTAGTGCAGCCGGGTTCTCCAATTGGGAGCTGTCTGCAAATCGTGCCAACGCCGCACGGCGGGAGCTCATCGTCGGTGGTCTGGAGAAGGACAAGATCATTCGCGTGCTGGGTCAGGCGTCGATCCTGCCGTTGGACAAGAGCGATCCGTTCAGCGCGGCCAATCGTCGTATCAGTATCGTTGTGCTCAATCATCGAGCCGAGGAAGCGATCCTCAATGAAGGCCGGCAGGCTGATGAGGTCGGTAGTGAAGTGCCGGAAGCTCCCCCCGCATCAACGTCTTCAGCTTCCGCGGCACCGCCGCCGCGATCCCCACCATCGGGCATGCGCATAACGCTTCCCCCGATTGGCAATCTGCCACCAAAGCCCGTGCGGCAAGCAGGACAGTAGGCGAGTTGCACGGACCCGCATGCAAAAGGGCCCTGTATGCTTTTGGCGTACAGGGCCTCTTTTCGCCACTTTCACTTTGCCGAACGACTCAGCCGAGCTGGAAGTAGCGCTCGGCGTTGTTGTAGCAGACGTCCTCGATGATTTTCTTCAGCAGTTTCCAGTCCTGCGGATACTCACCGTTCTCGACCCAGCTACCGATCAGATTGCACAGATGCGCTGGACCGCGACGATTTGCTGCCGAAGACGGTGCTGTACTGCCT
>Ga0075366_10001645_pt1 | contig 11221 bp, 11 predicted proteins | sample EndMethybrTD3031_FD_72351 | JGI IMG/M metagenome (GOLD analysis project Ga0075366, IMG submission 72351) | Populus endosphere microbial communities from Tennessee, USA - Endosphere MetaG P. TD hybrid TD303-1 | ecosystem: Host-associated > Plants > Roots > Endosphere | place: USA: Tennessee... | reverse complement strand
TGTGCCGATTCATTTAGCAATTTTACGGCTTCGGCAAAATCTTCGCCGCTGCTCAGGTGGCTTTCATCTTTACAGCTGAAACTGATCCAGGCTTGTACGCCGGGAAACTCCGCTAACAATTCCTGCAACGCCATGGCCTCATCTATACACGGAATGGTTTCGCAGGCCAACACATCTGCCCCGGTTTCTATCAGCACCTGCATGCGGCGGCGGTGAAACGTTTTTAAATCTTCAATACTTACGCCGTAGTTACCCCGGTACTCCGAGCCGTCGGCTAATGATGCGCCATACGGGCCTATCGATGCCGCCACCAATGGTTGTTGGCGGGCGGGGAAAGCTTTCATAGCCTCATCGCGTGCATCAAAGGCCAGCTGTACACTTAGTTGCATTAAGCCAACGGCTTCTTCGGTTGTATATCCGTGCTTTGCAAATCCCTCAAAACTGGCCTGGTAGCTGGCGGTAGTTAGTACATCGGCGCCCGCAACTAAATAATCATAGTGTACCTGCTTAATCAGGTCCGGGTTCTCGGTTAATAATTTTGCCGACCATAAACTATGGTTAAGATTAGCGCCCCTTGCCTCCAGCTCGGTTGCCATTGCCCCATCAAGAACAACAAAACCCTTTTTTTGAATAAAATTATCGAAGATGTTTTTCATGCGTGAAATTCCCGCACGCAAGGTAGTAATTTAAAAAACGGGAGGTTATTTACCTTTCAATTATAAGAAGGAATTGCGGCCGATGCAATTACAAATGATAAAAAGCGTTACATTGCAGACATCATAGCTATTAACAATAGCTGGACTTTATAAACGTCGATATGAAATACCTAAGCCGTGACAAATATTCGTTTACCACAGATAAAGAGGCTGAAACAATTAAAAGCATTTTACTTGTAAATACTCTAATCAACCCCAAACTGATTATGATACAAACTAATAAAAGGTTTATCGGACAGGTGGGCAACAATAGTTTCAGGATCATCGGTTCGGGAAAATTGAGCGTTTTGTGTATTTTAGAAGGCAAATTTAAACCGGCTGAAGGCGGAAAAACCGCGATTACCATTGAAACAAAGCTTCATAAAGCATTTTTGATATTATTTATAGTTTGGGCGATTTTGATGTTTGGGTTAACGATATCAGCTCCTTTTTTTTCAGATTCCCAAAAGCCATTTTCCCTTTTGATTTTATTTCCCTTTTTTATAGCGGTTTGTTTTTTCAGGCTTATACTGCATGGTGGCTATGCTCTTTCGCGAAACGTTGGCATCAAAGATATAACCAGGCTACTTGAATAATAATACTTGCTTCAACTCATCCGCTTCCGCGCTATTCAATGAGCCGCATCTTTCGATTGGGTTTGGTTCAGGGCCTCCACCGTTCTTAGACGGTATACCATATGCGGAAATTGCATGCCACCGATGGTATTCCACAGGTTGCTGTTTAATTAATTGGGGTAAAGTTTACTCCCTGGTAAATCATAGCTCCAGTTTTAATGCTTTGCTACAGTTAAATTGGAGAACTTCTTTATGACGAATGCGGTACTTACTTGCATATATAATTACGCGATAAGGATTACCTACACATAGAACTTTTAAGTCCCACAATTATTTTACCACCTTTATTTCAGTAACAACGATATAATTATACGCAGCAAAAATGCCCGTATCCTTTTTGTAATTTAAATTAACGTTTATCGGGAACCGCGTACTTTCATTAATTCCTAATTGCGCCAGCGAGGAGTTGATATGATAATAGGAAGGCGGATTTTTTGCGGTATCATTTGTAATGTTGATCAGTAAGCCACCACATAAAGGCGAAGGGCACATACGAAGGTCGTAGCCTGTTAAAATCCCATTGCTTTTATACGGGGTTTCGTTATCCTTTTTACAGGATGCAAATAGCAACCCTAAACAAAGGGTGATAGCAAGCAATTTCATCGTTAGTTTTATCATTATTACGGCTTTAGTATCCCGGGCGATACAGCTTGTTAAAATTAATTCAAAACCAGTACTTTATCTGCAATTTTCGGGTGATTAACGATAAAATAACTTATATTGGTATCTGTTTTTAATTTAGTGCTGTACCAACCTTATTATCTGCAATGACATCTACCCAAACCAATGCAACATGGCCCTTGTGGAGGCGGATAGCCTTCCGCTTTTTTTTTATTTACCTAACCCTGCAGATAGCGCCGCTGGCCTGGCTGGGCGAAATACCGGGAGTCGGTAAGGTATTGTCTTTTTACTATTCTTTTGTCGATTGGGCTGTAACCACATCCAATAAGCTATTTTTTCATGTTCGCGAAGTATTGGTGCAGCCAAATGGCAGCGGTGATACCTCGTGGGCATGGGCACAACTATGGGCGATGTTAAGTGTAACGGTTATTGGCTGCCTTATATGGTCGATGCTCGACCGGAAGCGCAGTAACTACACCCATCTCAATTACTGGCTTTGCCTGGCAGCCCGTTATTACCTGGCCTTTTTTGCCTTAAGCTATGGTATACTTAAAATATACGCCTTGCAAATGTTCTTCCCCAACCTGCATCAGTTGGCAACACCACTGGGCGATTTACTGCCCATGCGCCTATCGTGGATGTTTATTGGTTACTCCAAAACCTACCAGGTATTTTCGGGCGTTATGGAAACATTGGTTGGGCTGTTGCTGCTAAACCGCCGTACAGCTACCCTTGGCGTATTTTTGGCGGCCGGGGTATTTGCCAATGTAATGATGCTAAACCTGAGCTATGATATCCCGGTTAAGCTGTTTTCTATGGAGCTTACTTTTGTAAGTTTGTTTCTGCTGGCTAACGAAGCCAGCCGGCTATATTACTTTTTTGTGCTCAACAAGCCGGCACCTATTGCCGATGCCTATCATTTTAAATATACCCAAAAATGGATGCGCTGTGGTAGGATTGTATTCAAATGTGTATTTATAATACTGGCTGTATTTATGCAGATCATAAACAACTGGCAATACTACCAAACACAATACAAAACACCGGCCCCGCAGGCTTTAGCAAATGGCGTATATGAAGTTGCTGTCTACTCTGTAAATAATAAAGAGGTCCCTTTGGCTATTACAGATACTTTGCGATGGCACGATTTTATTTTGGAGGATGGTTCAGGCAGTATCAAAACCGCCGATACCGCTTTCAGGCAGCGCTATAAACGGGGCTATTTTGCCTACACTACAGATGACACAAAACATGTGTTTAAAATAAAAAAAATGGCCGGTGACAGCTTATGGATGGCGAGTTTCAAATACGAACAACCTGATGATAAAACGATAAAGCTTTGGGGCAAGCTACGTACCGATAGCCTGTATGTAGTACTGAAAAGAACAAATCGCCACTTCCAGCTGGCCGAACGGCAGTTTCATTGGTTGAGCGAGCGTAACAGGTAAATGTGTGGTCTGAGATCGGTGGTGGGAGGTCTGTGGTCTGAATTCTGTGATCGGCGGCGGGAGGTCTGAGGTCGGGCAGGCCTTAACTTTGAGACCTCCTCCGGACGACAGGCTACAGACCCCAGCCCACAGACCACAGACCTCAGAATTCAATTGTAACAACTTTATTGTTTAAATCTATAGCTATCAAACAATTAATGTTATCGATGCTTCTAATGATAAAATAGTTAGCATGCCTAAATGGATTAAAATAGCATTAAAAGTATTAGGATCATTGATAGGCGTTATCATCATCGCTTTTGTAGGCATTTCTATATACATCATTGTGAACAAAGAAAAGGTATTGAAAATGATGACCACCGAACTCAACAAAAACCTTAACGGAACGCTAACCATCGGCAAGCTCGACCCAACGTTTTTCAAAGGCTTTCCCGGCGTTTCGGTAAGCCTTAAGGATGTGGTTATAAAAGATAAGCAATGGCCTGTACACCGCCATACCCTGTTGCAAGCCAAAAACTTTGATGTATCGGTAAACGCCGCCGCGCTGCTTCATGGCAGCGTCGAGATTAATAAAATAAACATCAGCGATGCCAGTATCGATTTGTTTACAGATAGCAGCGGCTACAGCAATACCGCCGTTTTTAAAAGCAAGCCAAAGGATTCTGTCAAAGCTGAAAAAAATACCAGCCCATCTACCCAGATCAAACGCTTCGGTTTAAACAATGTTAATTTTACCGTCGACGACCGCAAGGCTTCCAAGTTATTTAAATTTGAGGTACAGGATGTTGATGGCCGCATGCAGTGGCCTGCAACCGGCTGGCATGCCTATATCAGCCTGAAAACCATGGTTAAAAGCTTTTCTTTTAACACCAGGAAAGGCAGCTTTATGAAAGATAGATTGCTTAACGGCGATTTTGATATCACTTACGATGAACCATCAAAGCAAATTACCGTTGCGCCCAAAGTATTAAATATTGGCGATGACGCATTTACTATAGGCGGCAAGTTTGACCTGGGCAAGCCGAACGTTAATTTTGCGCTCGATATTGTAAACGATAAAATTTTGTGGACAAGTGCAGCTAACCTGCTGGCATCCAACATCACCAAAAGCCTTAAAATGTTTAATATCGATGACCCGATAGCCGTAACCTGCAAAATTGCAGGCAGTTTTGGCGGCGGGGGCGATCCATCCATATTTGTTACTGCCCGGGTAAGCGATAATATTGTTACCATGCCCGGTGTTACTATTGAAAACTGCAGCTTTAGCGGGGTATTTTCTAATAATTATATTAATGGCAAGGGACTTAATGATGATAACTCTGTTATCAAGCTTTATCATTTTAACGGTACTTATAAAAAGGTGCCATTCACTATTGATACGGCTTTTATAAATAACCTGAATACACCGGTGGCCACAGGCATTTTTAAATCAAATTTTGATATTGCAAAACTAAACGGCGCCATTGGCGACGATGACCTGCGCTTTACCAAAGGCTATGCCGATATTAAGCTGGCCTATAAGGCCGACCTGGTTAACTTCCGGCTCTCAAAGCCGCAGTTGGCCGGGACTATTAATATCAAAAATGCAGCTGTAAGCTATGTGCCACGTAACCTTAATTTTAAAAACAGCGCCATTACCATCAAATTTGCAGGTAACGATTTATTGCTGAACAATATTCGCATGCAATCGGGCCAAAGCATTGTTTACATGGATGGCCGGGTGAATAACTTTTTAAACCTGTACTATACAGCCCCCGAAAAAATAGTGCTTGAATGGCAGGTGCATAGCCCGCAATTGTATTTGGCCGAATTTTTGGGATTTTTAAACCGCAACGAACCCGTTAAAAACGTTAAAACCAGGAGCAAAAAAAACAATATGAATGATGCCTTAAGTGTAGCATTTGAAAAAGGCAGGGCTGCGATCCACCTGCGGGTTGACAAAGTTTATTATAAAAACTTTTTGGCTACCGATGCCACTGCCGACTTTTTAATGGCCGATAACAGCATCAAGGTTAACAATTTAAGTGTTAAACATGTGGGCGGCTTATTAAAGCTTAATGGTCTTTTTGTGCAAAACGGCAAGGTTAACGATTTTACCATCAATACAAAAGTTGACAATGTAAATACCAGCAACTTTTTCCTGGCGTTTAATAACTTTGGGATGAACAGCTTTACGTCGAAAAACCTGAGTGGCTTTTTATCAGCGCAGGCCCATCTTACCGGCAAAATTAATGGCGCCGGTAATATTGTGCCGGGCAGCTTGAAAGGCCTAACCACAGTTGATTTAAAAGAAGGCGCTTTACTAAATTTTAAGCCGATTACAAGTGTGGGCAAATTTGCATTTCCGTTCAGGGATTTAAAAAATATCCGTTTTCAAACACTTCATATGACGTTTGACATTGATGGCGATAAAATAAACATCAGCCCGATGCAAATAAATTCAAGTGCCATTAATATGAATGTAGCCGGTGTTTATTCATTCTCGAGCGGCACAAATATTGCGCTGGATATACCCTTGCGTAATCCCAAAGGTGATACCGCTATTGTTGACGCAACCGAACGTAATAAAAAGCGTATGAAGGGAATAGTGTTGCACATTTTGGCGGCCGACGGCGATGATGGCAAAATAAAAATCAAATGGAACAAAAACCGCGATAAAGATAAAAATGATGATAAAAAAAATGATAAAACCGATGATGAAAAAGGCTCCTGACAGTTTTAAAAATGGCACGATATGTGCCTCATTTATAACAAATAAAATAGATGTATTTTTGACACAATAATAGCAATTGAATGCGTATCTTTGTGAATCCATTTAAGAGAGATCACGATTGATTATACACTTACCGGTAACTGCAACATATTTCAATACGGTAAACACCGCGCATCCTACTGCAATAGTATCAAAAAGCCAACCCCTGCATCATCAGTATCCCGGGTTCAGAAAAAATTTAGGAGCACCGTTAAATGATCATATTTTTATAAGCAGGTTAAACCAACCGTGTAAATTCTTATCGGACATATAATTAGCTGAAATAAATCTATTCAATAAAAATGAGACAACTCAAAATATCCCAATCCATTACCAATCGTGAATCTCAGTCACTTGAAAAATACCTTCACGAGATAGGTAAAGTAGATTTAATATCTGCCCAGGAAGAAGTGATCCTGGCGCAAAAGATCCGTGAGGGCGACCAGGCCGCATTAGAGCGTTTGACAAAAACAAACCTTCGTTTTGTGGTATCTGTGGCAAAACAATACCAAAACCAGGGCTTAACCCTGGGCGATTTAATTAACGAAGGTAACCTGGGTTTAATTAAAGCGGCTAAACGTTTTGACGAAACAAAAGGCTTTAAATTCATTTCATACGCAGTATGGTGGATTCGCCAATCTATATTATCTGCCGTTGCCGAGCAATCACGTATTGTGCGTTTACCTTTGAACCAGATAGGTTCATTAAGTAAAATTCATAAAGCGGCCTCAAAATTAGAGCAGGAATTTGAAAGACAACCAACGCCGGAAGAACTGGCCGAAGACCTTGAAATATCTGTTGATAAAATTGCCGATTCATTAAGCAATGCAGGCCGCCAGGTATCTATGGACGCTCCGTTTATACAGGGCGAAGAAAATACCTTGCTTGATGTTTTGCAAAGCACCGATGCAGCAACTGATACCGAGCTGATGATGGATTCATTATCACAGGAAATCAAACGCTCATTAGGTATCCTTGCCGAACGCGACCGTGAGGTTATTATCCTTTTCTTCGGTTTGGGTGGTTATGCCGCTCATTCGTTAGAAGAAATTGGCGAGAAATTTAACCTTACCCGCGAGCGTGTACGCCAGTTAAAAGATAAAGCGTTGATGCGTTTACGCCACAACTCAAAATCAAATCTTTTACAATCGTATTTGAATTAAAGAACGATCTTACAGATTATATCAAAAACGCGAATGATCTTTCATCATTCGCGTTTTTTTGTGGAAACAAAAGCTCCTAAACCCAACGCGGCATTGTTGCTTTTTTCAATCGCCTCCTGTGCCTATAATGGCTTTTTTGTTTCGTGGTTACTAAATCCTACCCTTCCAACCTGTACGCCGCTTCGTGCAAAACCGGGAATTTTACGGAGTTGGCAATAAAGCACAATTTATTGGCCTCGTGATGTAATGTATCGGCTTTAGCCTGCATGGCTGCATCTTTTAAGGTAATGAGCGGTTTTAATATCACCTGGCTAAAATAGCCGCCGCCGTCGGCGGTTTCTACCATGGTACCCTCAGCTTTATCCTCATAAGCGGTTACCACCACACCTGCAGCCGAACATAAATGCAGGTACCATAACATATGGCAGGCTGCTACCGACGATAGCAACAGTTCTTCGGGGTTATAGCGGGTTTTATCACCCCTGAAAGCCGGATCCGACGAGCCTTGAATATCCTGTTTACCATTTACGCTGATGGTGTGGGAACGTTCATATGACCGATAGTCATTTGTTCCGGCGCCGGTATTACCCGTCCAGGTGATGGTGGTTTTATAATGATGATCTTTCATGATCTAATATCTCAATAAAAATAAAACACTGCTTAAAAAATTACAGGTTAGTCATTTTTAGCGATGCCTCGCCGTAACGCTGGCCGGTATCGGGATACTTTTGTAACAGGCCGGTTATTTCCTGTAAATCGGCAGCCGATAATTTCACATCAACCGCACCGGCGTTTTCCTGCAGGTATTTACGCTTTTTGGTGCCGGGGATAGGGATAATATCATCGCCTTGCGCCAGTACCCAGGCCAAAGCCAACTGTGCTGGTGTAACATCCTTTTGCTGTGCCAGGTCGGCAAATGCTTCGGCCAGTTTTTGGTTATTGTCCCAGTTTTCCTCGTTAAAGCGGGGCAGCGTTTTGCGGAAATCGCCATCGGCCAGCCCGTCCTTACTTATTGTATTGGTAACCAAACCACGGGCAAGCGGGCTGTATGGCACCAGCGATATGTTCAGTTCGCGCAATACCGGTAGTATTTCGTTTTCCACATCACGGGTTAGTAATGAGTATTCGCTTTGCAACGCGGCAATCGGATGTACCGCATGTGCTTTCCGGATACTTGCTGCAGATGCTTCTGATAAACCAAGATAGCGTACTTTTCCTTCCTTAACCAATTCAGCCATGGCACCTACCATTTCCTCCACAGGCACATTAGGGTCGATGCGATGCGCGTAGTATAGATCGATGGTATCGATATTTAACCGTTTCAGGCTTTGTTCAACCGCGGTTTTCATATAGGCGGGCGATGCATCAAAATATACATTGGCAGTGCCGCTACCTGCATAAGGCGCGTTTACATCCCTCACCCTGAACCCAAACTTGGTGGCGATAAATACCTTATCGCGGTTTTGCTTCAGCACTTTGGCAATCAGTTCCTCGTTTTTGCCGTTGGCGTACATATCGGCAGTATCCCAAAAGTTAATGCCCAGATCGAGCGCCAGGTTAAGTGTTGCTAATGATTCTTCATTGTCTATCGGGCCGTAAGCGAAACTCATGCCCATGCAGCCTAAGCCAATGGCCGATAGCTTTTCGCCGGTGCTTCCTAAATTTCTGTATTCCATAGGTATTATGTTTTTTGTTGCCACAAATTTAAACAACCTCCAAGGCGATGCGGTTATAAGCATCAAACTAAATATTACGAAATTCAAACAGCGGTTTAAGTCAATAGTCTTTAGTCGGAAGTCTAAAGTCATAATTTGCCTTCCCCATTTAGAGCTTACATTCGACTGAACCGTCATAAGAACGACGCTGCACTCGTTAGAAATCCACACTAAAAAAGAAACGCGACCAGGCAAAGCCCAATCGCGTTTCTTTTTACCGGGAGATAAAAAAATTATTTTTTACCCGAAGCAGCTTCCTGCTCAGCCTGGCGTAATGCACGTGAAGTAGTTACAGATACGATAGTATCTTCCTGTGCATTGGTAATAGTTAAGTTTGGCAATTTAATTTCGGCCACTTTTACTGATTTACCAACTTCCAAAGCTGCAATGCTTACTTCAATAGCATCTAAATGATCTTTAGGTAATGCTTTGATGCGCAGTTTCCTTAGTTTTTGAACTAATTTACCACCCACTTTAACACCTGGCGAAGTTCCGGTTAATTTAACAGGGATCTCGATAGTGATAGGCTTTTTCTCGTCAAGCAATAAAAAGTCTACGTGGATAATTTGTTCAGTTAAAGGGTGAAACTGCAAATCTTTAATAATAGCCTGTGATTTAACACCAGCAACGTCAAGATCGATGAAATGAACAACCGGAGTGTAAACTACGGCCCTCAAATCAGCTGCGGACACTGCAAAGTGGGTTTGGGTTGGCCCACCGTAAAGTACTGCAGGCACTAAGCCTTGATAACGCAGTTCTTTAGCGTCTCTTTTCCCTACGTTCTCTCTTGGAGAACCGCTAATAGCAATTGATTTCATTGTTTTTATTTATTATTTATTGTTAGTTCATGGTTCATAGATCATTGTTCATGGCCTAATCCTCACAAAGTCTTTATTCACTCTTACGGTTAGTTCATGGTTCATAGATCATTGTCTAATCATCATAAACTCATTGTTCCTCATGTGCTGGCTATGAACCATGAGCCATACGCTTCTCAATCTACCCTAAACAACTGGCTTATCGAGCCGTGCTCGTTTACATTGCTTATTGCTTTTGCAAACAATTCGGCTGTTGATAGCACCCTTATTTTAGGGCTTTCATGTTTTAACGGTATGGTATCAGTCACTATCAGTTCGGTTAACACAGAATTTTCGATAGTTTCATAAGCCTTACCTGATAATACCGGGTGGGTACAAACCGCGCGTACGCTGCGTGCACCACGTTCCATAATTAAGCCTGCTGCTTTGGCCAGTGTACCGGCGGTATCGCAAATATCGTCAATCAATACAATGTCCTGGTCGGTTACGTCACCAATCAAGGTCATTGATTCTATTTCGTTGGCGCGTTTACGGCGTTTATCGCAAATTACTACCTCGGCATTAAAAAATTTGGCAAAGCTGCGTGCCCTATATGAGCCACCCATATCCGGCGATGCAATGGTTAAGTTACCAAGGCCAAGGCTTTTGATATAAGGCACAAAAATGATAGAAGCATCCAGGTGATCAACCGGCACATCAAAAAATCCCTGTATCTGCGCTGCGTGCAAATCCATGGTCATGATGCGGTTAATACCTGCTGCCACCAATAAATTGGCTACCAGTTTGGCGCTTATAGCCACACGGGGCTTATCTTTCCTGTCCTGGCGCGCCAACCCAAAATACGGGATAACCGCGTTTACATAATGCGATGATGCACGGCGGGCGGCATCAATCATCATCAGCAATTCCATCAGGTTATCGGTAGGCTGGTGGGTACTTTGTATCAGGAATACATCGCATCCCCTTACAGTTTCATTAAAATGTGGTTGAAATTCGCCATCACTAAAACGTGAAAGTACTACGTCGCCCAGTTCGCGGCCATAGGCTTCAGCAATTTTTTGCGCCAGTGCTTTTGAGCCCGAACCTGCAAATAATTTAACCGGATTAAATTGTAATGGCATTTTTTTGAATTTTGAATTTCGGATGTTGAATTTCGGATTTGGTTAATTTTCAGTTGCTTATCGCCACGTTATAAAATTAACAGCCCCGTCAATAACCCCCTAAAATACAATTCGGACCTCGATTTTCTAAAACGGAATAAATCCGAAATCAAAAATTCGAAATCCGAAATTTCTTGTTGCCCGACCAGGATTCGAACCTAGACAAACGGTACCAAAAACCGTCGTACTACCATTATACTATCAGGCAATCTCC
>Ga0075366_10001644_pt1 | contig 11223 bp, 8 predicted proteins | sample EndMethybrTD3031_FD_72351 | JGI IMG/M metagenome (GOLD analysis project Ga0075366, IMG submission 72351) | Populus endosphere microbial communities from Tennessee, USA - Endosphere MetaG P. TD hybrid TD303-1 | ecosystem: Host-associated > Plants > Roots > Endosphere | place: USA: Tennessee... | reverse complement strand
AAGCCTTTGCTCAAATCTACTAGGTGGCTTCGCAGGTATTCGTGCTGCCATAGGAATCGGAACTCGGAAGCGAAGGCAAAGCGGACTTCGTCGCAATGCTCGGATGCCGGAGAGGCAAAGGTTCTGACAAGGCTGAACGCGGTGCCATACCACTCAAGATGCTCTTCGAGAGTGCGTGGCTCCCAGCCGGTGCCCCGAGAGCGGGCCCCAAACGCGAAGTCATGGGAGGCGCTGAAGTAGCCCGAGCTCAACATCGCCGTGATACCGGCCACTGCCAGTCGCCGATGACCGGGATTGCCATCCACAGCGAGCCTCCTCAGCAACTCGGCTCTCTGCGAAGGCGGAGCAAGCGTGCCCGAGAGCACAACGTGGAAGAGCTCCTTCCAAGCCGCATTGGCGTCATCACGGCGCTGCTCGAGCGTTTCGGCAATGGCGATGGACAGGATGAGCCGGGCAGCACGTTCGAAGTGCGCCACCTCGTAGGCAAGGCTGCGCAGCAGGCCAACCCATCGGTAGTAAGTTGAACTCTGTGCTGCGACAAACGCTTTGCCATCATCGACACTCAATGCGCGCTCGAGGGTGGACAAGGTTTGCTCGGGAATCAGCGGCGCGAGGTTGAAGAAGAGGGCGATTCCCAGTTCATTGAGTCGCGTGGGATCGGCGAGCCATCCTTCATCTTTGAGCCAACGTTCGGCGATCGCACAGGCCTCCTCGCTGTCATGCAGGTAGCCCAGGCGACGGCTGAACGATTTCAATAGTCTTTCTTGTTGTCCAATCGCGTTCAGTACGACGCTTTGCGGGATGCTCTTCAGTGCCGACTTAGCCAGGCGATTCGCGAGTGCATGCGGTAGAAGCGCGCGCCATCGGCCGCGAGATTGCACCAGGTCTCGCTTTTTCAAGGTCGACACGTGTCGGAAGAGTGTGTGCGGGCTGCATTCGGCGATGACCCCAAGTATGGGGAGTTCACCGCTTGCCCCACTGAGATCTTCGCCATCGAACGAGTACACGAGCGAGCAAGCCTCTGCTGCGCGCAGCAGTTCATCATTGTCTGACTGTGTCTGAACGAACAATCTGCGGAACAGATCCGAATCGTTCAGCGTCCCCAACGAAGCACCTTTCTCAATGGTGCCTGCTAGCGCTAGCGCGACCCGTGCATTGCCACCGGAGAACTCCACAATTCGATGCCGATCAATCAACGAGATGTGCGGCAAGACAAGGTGAATGAGATCGTCCACCACGGCATCAGAAGAGGGCGCTAGCATGAAGACGTCGGTGGCTTCAATCTCGTCGTCAGCGACGTCGTACTCGACTGTGATCAAGCTTATGTACTTTGAGGCGGCCCCGACTAGGTCGGTGAGGGTCCGGTGCGTGCCAGGATTGCAGTTATCGACGATGACTATCGCCCGCTGCTCAAGGCTCGCCAAGCGAAGCACCATATCGCGCGCTGTCGGCAGAGGTGAATGTCCGATGTCCGTGTAGATGGCGATCTCAGAGTCGAGCGGAGCCGACTTGCCCACTCCCTTCTCGAACAGGGCCTGAACTAAGCGAGTCTTGCCCGTTCCAGAGAGGCCCACCAAGCGCACGCTGGCACCTGGAGAGCGCAGCTTGTTCCGGATTGCGTCGACTCCCTCGGCAGCTGACATCGCTTCGGCCGAGCCACTTGCCGAGGCCAGCAAGCGCCCTGTCCCATCATGCAAATACCGCGCGCCATTGATCGACGCCAGCCATGCATCGCACGACTGCCAGCCTGCAAGACGGTCATTGACACGCTCTCGGACCCACAACTCCACACCGGGATAGGTGCGAGCCCAACTCGCCACACGTCCGCGGTCGTAGAAGCGCAGTGTTAGGTCCCCAGCTCCCGGCTCGTCTGCCACAGCAAGGCGCATTGCCGTCTGCCGCCGCTGCAATGCGGAGTCGGAGACCGATCCCTTTGAGCTCACGATAACGTAGGCGCCTCGCTCGGTAATCAGTGCTTTGATCGACGGCCTTAGCTGACCGCCAGGCCGCATCTCGTTTACGACCTTGGCTGCTGGAATGTCCTCGCACTTGGACTGGAAGATGGTGTTGGGTCGCGGAATGAAGTCGAGCTTCGCATCCGGTGCCTCCAACTCGACCCTCACATCGGTGCCACCGTCAGGGTCCGTTTGGTTGCCACCAGCCGTGACTCCCGATGTGGGAAGACCGTTTCTGCGCAGCTCTGCCTCCGCCAGTCGAGCGATGAGGATTCGTAGGTCTGTATCGTTCAGGCGCTGAATGTGATCGCCGGTGAGCTCAAGCATTGTTGGTCTCTTGTTCTTTCATGCGCCGGGCCGTACATGCAATCGGTCAAGCGCAGTTGTCTTCTGGATTCCATGACTTTCTCAGGTGCTCGTAGACATGCAAGATCGCGTTCGATGGCACCTCGATTGTCAGTCGCTCTCGATCGACGACGAGATTCAAAGCCGCCCCCTCCATGCGAAGCACAACCTCAGCGAAGACCTTCGCGTCCGACAGTCTCACGCATGAGAATCGGCTGGCGGCGATGGAATAGAGCGGCTCGCAAATCGACCCGAAGACTGGGTCACGTGCGACCATGGGCTTGGCGTCAAGCCAGATGAGGTAGGCCAACCCATACGGCGTTGAATCGCTCCAGTCGTAAGAGGCACGCATTACCTGCCAAAGGATGTCCATGAAGTGCCAGCGAGAGGAGGCTTTCTCTAGCCCCCACCGGGCATTGCGAACGAATTGGCCCGACATGGTGCGCATCTGTAAGCCCCACAGGCCTCTTTCGGCGTTGCTAAGTTCGCCAGGCAAGCACCTGGACTTGTCCAGTTGTTCAGTCGTGAGCGGAAGTGGATCAAGGTTACGCCACAGAGCCATACGCCTGACTTGACCCGTCAGTGGCGTCATCGAATCAAACCACTTGAGTCGATCAATTGCCGGCGCGCTCGGACCTTTCCGGCGTGCCCGCTCCGAGATCGGCGACTTGCCAACCTTCCAACGATCGAAGAGTCTGTTGCGGGTCTGGGACCATTCGGTAGGGGTCGCGTTTGGAGCGTCGCCAAAGCTGAACCGCTGCTCGAGCTGGTAGGCGCCGGAACAGCCGATGCCGTGGCATGCCGCATGGAAGATCGCCCTCGTTCTTAGGCTGTCCAGAGTCGGCAGCAAGCGCGGCGGTGGCGTGTAGTCCCCGAACCGGATCGTCAGCGGCTCAAGCCTTTCAGCGGAAGCTATGGGCGCGATCCAAGGCATAGAAAATCCAATTAGGGCGAGAAGACTCGCTGAAAACAGTCCTAGCGAAAGTTTCCGGTGTCGGGCACCGTCTTGTCCAGACCAGCTGAGTCCGACATGACAAGCGATGACATGCCCGCCCGACACGCCGGCGCAATCCTGAATCCAGTAACAGCCTTGCTGCACGTCGAGCCAGGCCCTTTTGTAGGCAACCCGTCGCTCTGGCGTTATCTGGGCTATCGCTCGGTCGATGCGTTCAGGAAAGCTGTAGAGCGAAACACCGTGCCCATCGAAACATTCACGTTCCCGAATCGCCGAGGTCGTTTCGCTCGACTGGAGGACCTGGTCGCTTGGCTCAGAACAACGGCCGAGCCACGGCAGGCAGGCAAGCAATGAGATCCGTGTGCCTCTCCCGCTGTGCCAGCAGCGGGGAGGCGCCTTAGACCGTGCCCACTCGAGGAAGGAGGTCTGCTGTTCTGGCGGGGAGCTAGAACAAGAAGGGGATGCCACAAAGCAAAACGCCCAAGGCTGCCAGGCCGTGGGCGTTTGGGGTACTGCGACCAATGCAAACCGGTCAAATGCAGTGTCCTGCAGCCTAGTGCCCTTGTCAAGGGTCCCTTATCCGCTCGGGTACTGCGAGTTATGCCGCGGCGCCTGTTCATCCCGGTGGGTCTGAAACGCCAGATGGCGCTCCCCGCCGACTAGAGAGGTTCCAGGACATGTCATTCGATCACCAGGCCCTTGGGGGCCAAGCTGCCGCATGGGTGCAAAAGACCCAAGCCACTATCCAGCCGTTCACCTCGATCACCCAGGGCAAGGTGCACCACCTGCCACTGCCACCCCTGCCTCCGAAGATGGCCGATCTGGTCAGCGGGTTCGGCGGCCGAAAAGAACGCTTCAAGGAGCACCGGCAGCAGATGCTGCGGGCGTGGGATCCGATCGCGCAGACCTACTTGACCTTCTCGCATGAGAGGTACTACCACGCGTTCCTCCTCATGCGCTTCTCGCCGGAGGTGCGCGGTCTCAAGGTGTCGCCGAAGGCGTTGTCATACAAGCGCGGAGACACGACCTTCACGGCCAGGGCTGATCTCATGTGGGTCGACGAGCGGAAAGTTGCGCACTATCTGTGGCTCAACTTCAAGTGGACTACCGAGGAACGTGCTCGCTATGAGCACTTCGCAGTAACCCACAAGGTCGTTGTCCAGCTGATGGCATGGGGCGAACTTGAGCAGTCGCGGCCTTTGCTCGACAACCTGGAATCGGCTCGGCAGCTGATGACGACGACCGCTCACGCCGGAGTCGACCTGACTTGCGCTGCCAAGGCGGTGCATGCGCACATGGCACGGCGCGACCAGTGCACCCGCGGAGAGCTCGGCGCCGAGTTGACCTGCGAGGGCTGTATCGAGTGCGCAGAGCACCTTGATGCAACGCTTTTTCACTTGCACGTGCTCGGCTCGATCCATCTCAGCCTGGCGGAGCAGGATTATGGCGACGACACCGTGATCATGCGCCGTTAGCTCCGAGTTTCATCTCCTAAGACCAACGGAGGGCTTAGCCCCGCTTCAAGTCTGCGGCCCTCGCTGCGACGTTCGCGTGCACTGTGAGACACGCGGCCCTCCATTCCCCCATCGTTGAAAAGGAGTCGTCATGTCCCTCCCTATTAAGTCTCTGGCGGCAGAACGGGCTTTGGCCCGCGTTCCCACCGACTACCGATCATTCGAAGCATGGCCTGCACTAGAGGTCACATTGCTGAGTCCGCCGAACACGGTACGGCACACCAAAATGGCGCGAGCAATCGAAATGAAGCTCGCTGGCCAGTCCAACGCCGACGTTGCGGCCGCTGCCGGCGTCACGATCCGTGAGTTCGGCCGGATCTTTGCCCGCTGTCTCTCTCGGCATCGCGACGGGCGCATCTGGGGCATGCGTGCTGTGCTGAAAGGCGCGCGCATCCGTGCGCCACGTCGCGTGTCTCCGATCCGCGTGAACAGCGACAAACCAGGCTCCGGCTTCTCTGGCGCCTTGGGCAAGGTCTTCGCTGACTTCCCGCGAGTCGAGGAGGAGCTCGTCTACGAACTGACAGTGGCCCGACGCGAGATGCCCAGTGTTAATCGGGCTGGGATGCGCTTCTGCCACCGATTGTTTCTGAAGTTGTGCACGAAGCACGGGATCAAAGACACCGAGTACCCGTTCAACACGCAACACAACGGTCGTCGCGCGTTTAGGCTGTGGATGCTCAACCATTTCCTGCCCCGTCATGCCTCCGCATGGATCCGAGCAGAGCAGGGAGCGTCGGCAGCACAGGCTTTCGACTATCAGGCTGGGGACGGCAGCTCCCAGCCCTTGGCAGGTTGCAACGAGGTCTGGCAGATCGACGAGGTCTGCATTGACCTAGAAGGCCGGTACGAGCTGCCGAATGCCTCCGGCGACTGGGAACAGCTTGAGTTGCGCCGCTGCTCAGCCATTCGCCTGATCGAGACGGGTGCAACCACGACGCTGGCTTGGCGTCTTGTCCTGGCGGCCCAGCCTACCGCTGAGGAGATCCTGATGGTGATCTGGGATGCGATGAACGGGCCGCCAAAGGCCCCGCCGGTGGTTCCTGAGCTGGATTACATGCAAGGCGCGGGCTACCCGGCCAACGTCCATCCCGCGCTACGCTTCGCCGAGCCGAAGGTTATTGAACTGGACAACGCACTGTCGCACCTAGCGACAGCACTGCAACGCCTGCTCGCCGGCGTATGCGGCGCCGTGGTCCGACTCGGCGCCCCACGCACGCCTCAGGCGCGTGCAAACGTGGAAGCCAAGTTCAAACTCCAGGCGCAGCGTGTGGTGCACCAGATGCCGAGCACCACTGGATCGCACCCGAAGGATCCGGTTCGCAAGCGATCCGAGGTTCCGGTCAACCAGCGTGTCCGAGTCGACGAACTGGAACACGTCCTGGATGTGTACATTGCCAATGAGAACGCGACCCCGGCGGCCGGAGCAGGTTACGAGGCTCCGCTTGAGCGACTGCGCCGCCAGCTGTTGGCCGGGGCAATCAAGATCCATTATTTGCCGGTGGCCCGACGCAAGGCGCATTTCTTTAACGGGATGCGTCCAGTACGTCTGAAGGTCGACTTCAAAAACAAGCGCCGTCCCTTCATCAACTTCCTTGGCTCGCGCTACTCGAGCCCGCAGTTGCAGCGCGCCTACTCACTGACTGGGAAGCAGATGTGGGTGCGATTCGACCCGCGTGACCTGAGAACCTTGATCGTCTTCTTGGACGACGGCACCGAGTTTGGCGCTATCACTGCGTTGGGGCAGTGGGGGAAATTTAAGCACGACCTGCGCATCCGAAAGCTATTCCTGCGGCTCAAACGCGACAACGAGCTTGGCGAGCATCCTGAGGATGCACCGCTAGAGGCGTTGTTTGCACACCTGCGCTCCGGTGCCCCGCGTGACCGAACAAAGGCTCTACAGCTTGCGCACTTGCTGAGCAGCCTTGGCCATGTGCCGGACGTCCCCGGACGGATGCAGCAGATGGCAGAAGAGGAGCGTCAGGCGCAGGTTGCCCTCGCGCATTTCGACAGCGTTGCGCTTCTGACGCCTGAAGAATTGCCGGAACTGCCACCTGTTCGGCGTGAGGCGGCCGCCAATGAGCTGGCGCCGATGTCGGAGCGCGTCATGGTGCTGCCTCGCCGTATCCAACGGCGGTGATCTTCTCGTTCTCGCTGATCTGGTGCCTTGCTGGTCAAGGCGTTTCGTCCCTATTGCGCTGTTGAGACTCCGTCTCTATTGCACTGGAGAGCATGCATGGATAGCAATCTGAACCAAACTCCCAATCCACAAAGCCAAACTCAACCATCGCGCGATTCGGGCGCTGGGGAGGTGGACCTGCTGGGCGAGACGCCCATCTGGACGCCAGAGATTCAACGGCTGTCCAGCAGCGTGTGCGCGCAGATCCGTATGGGCTTTCCTGGCATGGCCGTCGATGGCAAACAAAGATGCGGCAAGAGCATGGCATGTGAATATCTGCGCGACACCCTGCCCATGTTGCTGGGCTATCCAGCGGCAACTTTCGTATGGAGCATTCCCGAGTTCTGCAAGACCGAGCGGGACTTTGTCCAAGAGCGCCTACGTGACTCGGATTGTCATGCCATTGCACACCGCGATATCGCCGTACTGCGCAATCGCCTTTACGACCACATGATCGACCATGCAGCGCAAGTCGGTAGTCGTAAGGTTGTAATCATCGTCGACGAGGCGCACTTTCTAACTCGCGACCAGTACTACTACCTCATACATTGCGACAACAGTCTTCGGTTGCGCAAGGTGCGGCCGTTCTTCGTGCTGGTTGGCCAACCCGAGCTTCGCTCGGCTACAAGCAGCTGGATTCAGTCGAGCGGCTATCAGGTAGTGGGTCGATTCTTCTCACGGCAACACTGCTATATGGGCATTGCGTTGGATGATGTGGCGAAGGTTGTTCGCGGCTTCGACGAGCCCGAGGGCGACAGCGACACGGCGACATATGCGAAGGCGTTGCCGGACGCCTATCAGGCCGGGTGGCGTCTCAGTAGAGTTGCGCCACTGTTGGTGCAGGCCATCGACAGCATCGCCCTGAAACAGAACATCTCAAGTGGCGTGCGTGTGCCGATGCAAAGCCTCCGCGCCATGCTGCTGTCAATCCTGTTCCAGTTCATTGACCGCAAGCGCGATCCCGCCACATTTGATATCAAGATGGCGTTGAAGGCGGTCTCAGATGCAGGTTTCCCCAGCGTGATGGAGTACTACGTCCAGCAAGCGGAAAGTGAAACGCAAGAGGCTGCTTGAAATGCAGCGCGCCCCGATCTCTGGCATGGGACGCAGGGCCCATCCGGCGCACCCGTCGAACGGATGGCGATACGCCTCTCTTCACAACATCATTAACCGCAGTGCGTTGTTCCGTCCCGTAAATCACACAGAGGTCATGAGACTGCTCAAAGGTGAGTGCGGCGTTCAAAATCCGCTCCTTTCTTACGAGGGCTTGGTTCGCGGCCGGAACAACGCACTTCTGCGGCTCATGGAGCTGTTGGGCTCTCCTCAGCCCTACACCCTGGACCTCGCTTGCGGCTCGGAGCTCCTGTCCCTTGACGAGCAGCACACACCCGGTGGTGGGGGACACCACGAGATCTTCAGCACCACGCTGCGCTACTGCGAGGTCTGCATGGCATTGGGATATCACAGCATGCTGTTTCAGCACTGGGGTATCGACCGCTGCCCGATACATGGAAAGCCGCTCCTACGTGCGTGCACATCCTGCGGCTTACACATGAAGCCGACCATCGCTGCATGTTTGTCAAAACCGTTTTGTTGCACGCGGTGCGGACATTTGCTGATTAAAACGATCGCGGCCAGTGATGCAGAGGAGATCTGCCGGCGGATCGATGAGAACGTCGGAGATCTATGGCTCGATTTGACTCTCCCTCCCTGGGTTCATCCGCAAGCCCGGGTGACAGTTACGCGGCAACTGCTGCCGGCGGTGTGCGATAGCGACCCGAGTGCACAGCGCACACGGATCTTGCAACGTGCTACGGCTTGGCCATCTCCCCGAAGGACGTGGTGGCCGCGTTTTCGTGAGATCACCCAGGTGATGCGGTTGGACTTTGAGGAGCCCCTGCGAGGAAGTACCACTGCCGCTCACAATGCCGCTGTTCGAGAAGCGACGCGCATGCTGAGGTGGCTGCGAGATGAGTGCAGAGTGCCAGCAGACCAGAGTACGCCGTTGCTGGCAGGGTCCTGGCAGCGGATCCAATACATCACGCCCCAGCATCAGGATGGTCAGGTGTCTGCGGTCGCTGTTGCGTTGCATCTAACGATGACCCGTTACGGCGTGTTCCCCGTTGATCACCGAAGATTGCGCGTGCAACCTGCGTGGGTACAGCCCTACGTCAATGTCCACTGGAACGGTGTGCACGCCTCATCGACGGCCCTGCGGTATGGGTCCGCTAGCGGCGTCTTGGTCGCGATGGAGATCCTTGGCTACTTCGCGCTATCCGTGTTGCACTGTGCCGGCCTGCGACCGCTGGACGGACGCCGACAGGTCAGCACACATGCTTCATTCGACGACTACAGCTATTGCCCGTTCTGGAGGATCGACAAACCATCGCGCTATTGGGAGATGCGCATACGGCCCCGGGCGACAGAGAGAATGATCCGGCGGCTGGTGTGGCGCTACCGCCATGTGTCGCTACAGCGGCTTGTCCAGTGTTCGGCACCGACAGGATCGACACAACCGCTATGCGAAGGTTTTTCACAGGTCAGCGTCCCTCTTGAGCTTCTGCACTTTCCGCATGGCGAGGTTGCTACGTCCACCGAAGAGGGGCTCACGAAGTCGAACAGCATTAGGTCAACTCCTCGAGGTACGAACCACTGGCGAACGTGACGAATTGGTGGTCGCTGGTCAATCACGGACGTCTTGAGGGCTGCTCACCTCTCCGAGTCGCGCCACACTTCTTTTGAGTTGATCTCTTGGCCGAGCGAGGTGCCGTATCCGCTGAGAAGCAAGATGACGCCATCAACATCTACGCGCCAGCAGATGCCATCGCCGTCAGGTTCCTCGCATTGCCATACCTGATTGCATCGCCCAAGAATCGGTTCAGAAAGGCCAGTCACATAGTTTGGGAGGAGTACGTAGAGAACGCGCTCAGAACATTGGAGCAATTGAAAGATTTGCAGCGCTAGCGGAGCGTCACTGACGAAGAACTTCCGGTATCGAGGCGGAGAGACGTCATTGCCACAGTCCAGGACTCTTGCGATCCACAGAGGAAGGTCCATCGTGCTCTCAACAACATGGAAGAGATCGGTCCCGGGACTTACGAGGCCTTCAGGGGCATCTAGCCTGAACTGTTGGTCAACGAGAAACATGTTCCTTGCTTGCGATCTTGGCCGACACTGAATCTTCCCTGGTTGAGAAGCGCGACATGGTGCCTGCCGGTGTGCGAGGCGAGTACGCCTTCCTTGAGTATCAACAGGTGGGCGCGGGCACAGAAGAGTCTTCGAAAAGGCGACCAATATTCCCGTGGTTAAATTCCCATTCCGAATATGAGATGGCCGCTGTCTTGTTGGTCAGGCTCGTGTATCAGTCACGGCAGACACCAGTCGTGAGCAGGATTTAACGCTTGAGAACGAGACGTGGATGCGTGCGAAGTCTCAACGCCGCTGCCGCCGATGTGGCGCCTGCAGCGGCGGAACAGTACACAGACGTGAAGTCGTCTATCCCGACGCCGAGGGCGCTATCGAGGGACATTCATCACGCAGATCCGGATCGTGCGGCAGATGGCTAGGCGATGGCAAAGAGGTCGACGATATCGACCTTCAATGCCGAAGCAAGACGCTCAACATTGTCAAGCGACACGTTTCTCTCCTGTCGCTCAATCGAGCCGACATAAGTGCGATGCAACTGCGCGAGATCGCCAAGTTCCTCTTGGGAAATGCCTTGATTTGCCCGGATGGCACGGAGGTTCCTAGCCAAACGGCTACGAGCTGATTCACGCTGACCTTTGCGCCCCGACATCTCGTCGAGGTTCGCCCGATGATGATTTTGGGTCTACAGACTTAGAGTAGCATCTGGCGCTAGGCGGGACGGTAGACGCCGCAGCCTGTGGCTGACCGGCGCTGAAGTAGGCCCATTGCTGCAGGCGAATTCTTGTTCCGAATACGGCGCGCATACCGCTACGGTGACCGGTGAAAGGTCTCCATGCGCAAGTCCCTCTATCGTCGTCAGAATCAGGTTTTTCTCGACCTGTTAAGAAGGTATCGCGAGCAGGGCAAGTATCGGCAGCGAGACTTGGCGCTGCACCTCGGTAGTGTTCAAGGCACAGTGAGCAAGGCCGAGACAGGCAATCGTCGGCTCGATGTCATCGAGCTGCGCGAATGGCTGTTGGCGATGGGCGTCGACTTTCTGGAGTTCATGACTGAACTTCACGAACAACTCGAATCCGTCAATCACATTGAGCCATGGCTGATCGCGAGGCTTCCTTTGCCTACTGAAGATTC
>Ga0075366_10001643_pt1 | contig 11223 bp, 9 predicted proteins | sample EndMethybrTD3031_FD_72351 | JGI IMG/M metagenome (GOLD analysis project Ga0075366, IMG submission 72351) | Populus endosphere microbial communities from Tennessee, USA - Endosphere MetaG P. TD hybrid TD303-1 | ecosystem: Host-associated > Plants > Roots > Endosphere | place: USA: Tennessee... | reverse complement strand
CGGCCAAGGATGTGATCCATCAGCTCGTCGGCGGCATCAAGGCGGCGATGGGCTACACCGGCTCCGCCACGATCGACGACCTGCGCACCAAGGCGGCGTTCGTGCGCATCACCAACGCCGGCCTGCGCGAGAGCCATGTCCACGACGTGACCATCACGCGCGAAGCGCCCAATTATCCGACGCGCTGAAGCGTCATGACGCCGCAGGCACGCGTCCAGGCGGCGATCGAGATCCTCGACCTCGTCATCGCGGCGGCGCGTTCCGGCGGCGCGCCTGCCGACCGGATCGTCGGTGACTGGTTCCGTTCGCGGCGATTCGCCGGCAGCGGCGATCGGCGCGCGGTGCGCGAACTGGTCTATGGCGCGGTCCGTGCCTGCGGCGAGATCCCGGAGACGGGCCGGGCGGCGATGCTGCGGGTGGCGGCAGGCGATCCCACGCTAACCGCCTTGTTCGACGGCGGCCGTCACGCTCCCGCGCTGATCGCTGGTGATGAGGTCGCCGCTCCCGCCGGCATAGCGCCCGGCTGGCTCGAATCGCGGCTGGCCGAAAGCGGAATCGACGGCGCGGAAGCACAGGCGCTGCTCGGCCGCGCGCCGCTCGACCTGCGCGTCAATGCGCTGAAGGCCGATCGCGACGGCATCGTTTTGCCGATCACCGGCGAGACGACGGTTGCGCCGCATGGCCTGCGGCTGCCGTTCGGCACGCCGGTCGAAGGCTGGGATGTCTATCGCGACGGGCAGATCGAGGTGCAGGACACCGGATCGCAGCTGACCTGCGAGATCGTCGCCGCCCAGCCCGGCGAGACGGTGGTGGATCTCTGCGCGGGTGCCGGAGGCAAGACCTTGGCCCTGGCGGCCGACATGAAAGCGCGCGGTGCGCTCCTGGCCAGCGACACCGACCGCGCGCGGCTGTCGCGCCTCGCGCCGCGGGCGGACCGCGCAGGCGCCGCGTTCATCGAGACCATGCTGCTCGATCCGGGTCGTGAGGCCGAGGGGCTGGCGGAGTGGCAGGGGCGGGCCGACGCGGTGCTGGTCGACGCCCCGTGCTCGGGAACCGGCACCTGGCGGCGCAATCCGGAGGCGCGCTGGCGCCTGACCGAGCGCGAGCTCGCACGGCTTGCGGGCGTGCAGGCGCGGCTGCTGGACCTCGCTTCCGCGCTGGTGCGCCCCGGCGGGCGCCTCGTCTATGTCACTTGCTCGCTGCTCGATGCCGAAGGCGCCGACCAGGCGGCCGCCTTCCTCGCGCGCATGCCTGCCTGGCGCGCCGAGGACATTTCTTTTGCCGGTCTTCGCAAACGGGGCGCCGGAATTCGCCTGACGCCACATCGTGACGGCACCGACGGGTTTTTCGTCGCGCGGTTCCGCGCACCGTGTTAGCAAGCAAGACCATGTCCACGCCGCGTCCGATCGCCTTTCGGGAATTATTGATGCGCTACACCCCTGCCGCCCTTGCACTCTCCCTCGTCCTCGCCGTGACGGCGAGCGTCACTCATTCGGCCCCGCCGCGGCAGTTGGACCCGCGTGTGAACACGCTGTTGACGCAGGGCCGCGCCAATCTCGGTGCCGGCAAGGTCGATGCGGCGGTCGATGCCTTCGAGACCGCGCTGACCATCGAGCCGGGCAGCGCCAAGATCCTGCTTCTGTTGGGCGACGCGACGCGGCGCCAGGATATGCAGGGCAAGGCGCTCCACTATTACCGTATGGCGCTCAGGGCCGAACCCTCGAACCTCGAGGCCATCTCGGGCGAGGGCGCGGCGCTGGCCGAAAAGGGCGCGCTCGAAAAGGCGCGCCGCAACTTGGCGCGGCTCGAGGGGCTTTGCGGCCAGGACTGCGCGCCGGCGAAGACGCTTTCGGCGGTGATCGCCAAGGGGCCGGCGCCCAAGGTCCTCACTGCGGAAGCGGTGACCCCGGCACCCGTGGTGAGCGAGAACTGATCGACAGGGTCCGTGGCGGCCGTCGCGCCGTTCCCCCGCTTCAGATCAACGGTGCGAATTCGTCCAGGACGGCGCGATAGACGTCTTTCTTGAACGGCACGATCAGTTCGGGCAGCAGGGCCGGATCGATCCACTTCCAGTCGCAGAACTCGGGCGGCTGGTGCGCGGAGAGATCGATGTCGCAGTCCGCGCCGGTGAAGCGCGCGAGCAGCCAGATCTGGCGCTGGCCGCGATACTTGCCGCCCCACAGCTTGCCCTTGAGCGCGTCTGGGAGGTCATAGAGCAGTTCGTGCCTCGTCTGCGCGATGATTGTCGCGGTCTCGGCGGTGACGCCGGTTTCCTCCCACAGTTCGCGCAGGCCCGCGGCCAGAACGTCCTCGCCCTTGTCGATGCCGCCTTGCGGCATCTGCCAGAAGTCGCCTTCGCGGTTGTCGATCCGCCTGCCGACGAAGACGAGGCCTTCGGCATTGATCAGCATCACGCCGACACAGGGGCGGTAAGGCAACTTGTCGAAGTCTTTCATGCATGATCTTTCGGGGCAGAAATCGGTAACGCGGGCCATAAGACGCACATAGGCGCTTGACTAGCCGCGCCGGCGGGCCTTTTGCCCCAAGGCAGGTTGTCCGGCTGACAGTTTTTCTGAATTGCGCCGTGACCGCCGAAGCGTAGGGGCGAGCGCATAAAATGATGCGCCGTCAGCAGAGGATGGAAATGGCAACGATCTTGGCCGATGACGATTCCGTGGCGGTGCCCACGGGCGATGGTGTTCCCGAAGCTGTTGTGGTCCGCTTTGCCGGCGATTCCGGCGATGGCATGCAACTGACCGGCGGACAGTTCACGCTGTCGACCGCGCTGTCGGGCAACGACCTGGCGACTTTTCCCGATTTCCCCGCGGAAATTCGCGCCCCTCAGGGCACCCTTTTCGGGGTCTCGGCCTTCCAGATCAACTTTGGCTCGACCGAGATCACCACCGCTGGCGATCAACCCGATGTGCTGATCGCGATGAACCCCGCGGCACTCAAGACCAATGCCCCCGCGCTCAAGGCGGGTGGGCTGATCATCGCCGACACCGGCGAGTTCTCGAAGCGCAATCTCGAGAAGGCCAAGTACGACGTCTCGCCGATCGACGACGGCAGCCTCGCCAAGTGGGACGTGCTCGCCTTCGACATCAGCGCGCTGACGCTGGAATCGGTCAAGCCCTTTGGGCTCGGCAACAAGGAAGCGCTGCGCTGCAAGAACATGTGGACGCTGGGCCTCGCGCTGTGGATGTTCGACCGCGACCGACAGCCGATCGTCGACTGGCTTAACGACAAGTTCAAGAAGAACCCGGTGCTGGCCGAGGCCAACATCGCCGCGCTCAACGCCGGCCACGCCTATGGCGAGACCGCCGAACTGGCCGGGCCGCTCAAGAAGCTGCATCTCGATCCGGTGCCGTCGCCGGCTGGGCTCTATCGGACGGTGACCGGGGCCGAGGCCGTCAGCTACGGCCTCGTGGCGGGCGCACAATTGGCCAACCTGCCGCTGTTCTTCGGCGGCTATCCGATCACGCCCGCCTCGGCGATCCTGCACAACCTGGTCAAGATGAAGGAGTTCGGCGTCACCACCTTCCAGGCCGAGGACGAGATCGCCGCGGTCTGTGCGGCGATCGGGGCGTCCTATGCCGGGCATCTCGGCGTGACGTCGTCCTCCGGTCCGGGCATCGCGCTCAAGGGCGAGGCGATCGGCCTCGGCATCATGACCGAGCTACCGCTGGTAATCGTCAACTCGCAGCGCGGCGGGCCTTCGACCGGGCTGCCGACCAAGACCGAGCAGTCCGACCTCTACCAGGCGGTCTACGGCCGCAACGGCGACGCGCCGTTGCCGGTGATTTCGGCCCGTTCCCCCGCCGATGCCTTCGAATGCGCGATCGAGGCCTGCCGCATCGCCGTGCAGTACATGACGCCGGTGATCCTGCTGACCGACGGCTACATCGCCAATGCCGCCGAGCCGTGGAAGGTGCCCGATCCGACGACCTTCGCGCCGTTTCCCGTGACCTTCCTCGCCGAAAAGAACGGCGATGGCGTGGTCCTGCCGTTCAAGCGCGATGCCAACGGCGTCCGGCCGTGGATCAAGCCCGGCACGCCGGGGCTGATGCACCGCATCGGCGGCATCGAGAAGGCGGTCGATACCGGCAACATCGATTATTCGCCGCTCGCGCACCAGACGCAGACTGACGCGCGCAAGGCCAAGATCGACGGCATCGCCGCGTCGATCCCCGACCAGGACGTCGCGCTCGGTGGCGGCGCGGGCCATCTTGCGGTGGTCGGCTGGGGCTCGACTTTCGGGCCGATCCACCAGGCTGTGCGCCGCCAACGCGCCAAGGGCCGCAGCGTCAGCCACATCCACGTCCGCCACGTCTGGCCGCTGCCCGCCAACCTCGGCGACCTCCTGCAGCAGTTCGACGAGGTGCTCGTTCCCGAGATGAACACCGGGCAATTCAAGACGGTGCTGCGCGATCAGTACCTGGTCGACGCCAAGCCGCTGACCAAGACCAGCGGCCAGCCCTTCACGATCGCAGAGATCGAGGAGGCGATCGATCATTTCTTCGGCCAGCGCGCGAACAACGAAGGCGGCGAAGTCGATGCCGACGACACCCAGCTCCCGAGCATCAAGGCGGTGAACCCATGAACGAGATGACCAAAATCGCGGTCCAGACGACGCTCAAGGACTGGGAGACCGATCAGGAAGTCCGCTGGTGCCCGGGATGCGGCGACTATGCGATCCTCAAGGCGGTGCAGCGCACCTTGCCCGAGATCGGGGCCGATCCGGCCAAGACCGTGTTCGTCTCGGGCATCGGCTGCTCGAGCCGGTTCCCCTACTATGTCGAAAGCTATGGGTTCCACACGATCCACGGCCGCGCGCCGGCCTTCGCCACCGGGATCAAGCTCGCCAATCCCGAGCTCGACGTCTGGCTGGTGACCGGCGACGGCGATGGGCTGTCGATCGGCGGCAATCACACGATGCACGTGCTGCGGCGCAACCTGAACTGCCAGATACTGCTGTTCAACAACGAGATCTACGGGCTGACCAAAGGTCAGTATTCGCCCACCAGCCGCGAGGGTACGCCGTCGCCGTCGTCGCCCGGCGGCTCGGTCGACCGGCCGGCGCAGCCCGCAGCCTTCGCGCTGGGTTCCGGCGCGCGGTTCGTTGCGCGCGGGTTCGACGTGTCGAAGGAACTGGGCGGCGTGCTCAAGGCTGCCCACGCGCACCGAGGCGCAGCCTTCGTCGAGATCTTCCAGAACTGCATCGTCTACAACAAGGACGTGTTCGAAGACTTCGCCGCGCCCAAGGGTGCCGAAAGCTCGCAGCTGTGGCTTAAGAACGGCGAGCCGATGCTGTTCGGCAACGCCAAAACCGGCCCGGTCAGGGGCATCTCGCTCAACCGCGATCATCTGCATCTCGAAGTGGTCGACGTACCGGACGGGGAGTGGGAGAAGGCGGGCGTCATCGTCCACGACGTGACCAACCGGGCGGTGGCGCACATGCTGGTCGAGATGCCGTTCGGGCCGTTTCCGATGGCACTGGGCGTTCTCTACGACGATCCGCGCCCGACCTTCGAGGATACCCTGCTCGGGCAGGACGCCAAGACCAACGAAGGCAAGGTGCCGGACCTGGCGAAACTGCTGGCCAAGGGCCAGACCTGGACGGTCAGCGCGGATGGACCCGAGCTCTAGCGCTCCTCGCGCAGCAGCCTGGGCGCCAGCAGCAGCTTGAACGCGACGAAGGCGATCAGTCCGACCGTCGCCGAGGCGGTGTGCAGCAGCCAGAAGCTCGTCGTCGGCATCGAGCTGTACCACCCGCCGACCTCGCCGACGATCTTGTTTGCGCCGAAAAAGGCGAGGTAATAGATTCCCAGTACCGTGGCGGTGATCGCCTTGGGGGCGAGGCGGGTGAACAGTGCCAGGCTGACCGGCAGGATATGCGCGAAGCCGATCGAGTTGAGCAGGTGGAACATCACCGGCCAGAACAGCCCGATCTTGCCGCCGCCCTGCGTCGCCGCGGCCATCACCAGGCACAGCCCGCCGCCGATCGTGAAGACGCTGCCGATGATCATCTTGCTCAGCTCGTCGGGTTCCTTGCGCCCCGAACCGCCCCACCATTTCCAGAACAGCGCAACCACTACGAGCATCGAGAAACTGAAGGCGGCGTCGACCATGATCATCCAACTGGTGGGTGCGGTGAAGCCGAAAAAGGTGAGCTGGAAGTGTTCGTCGGCCCAGATCAGGTAGGCGTTGAAGATTTCCTGATTGGTCAGCAGCGCGATCGCGAGGATCGGCACCAGAAGCACGACAGCGAGCAGCCGGAGCCAGTCGTTGCCGTGCAGCCTTTCGTGCGGCACGTTTCCGCCACTCCTGTCGGCGCGATCATCCGACGGGAGCCACGGTCGGGCGGCGAGATAGAGCAGCAAGCCTGCCACCATGACCACGCCCGCCGTGCCGAATCCCCAGTGCCAGCCCCACTTTTCGCCGAGCGTCCCGGTGATCGGGGGGGCGATGATCACGCTGACGTTGATCGCGATGTAGAAGATCTGGAAGGCCATCGCGCGGCGGATATCGCTGTCGGAGTACAACTCGCCGACCTGGCTGGCGATGTTGCCCTTGAACAGTCCGACGCCCACCACCAGCGCGAGCAGGGCGAAGAGGAACGCGCCTTCGAAGGCCATCAGGAAGTGGCCCAGGGCCATGACCAGCCCGCCGAGGATCAGCGTCGCGCGGCGGCCCAGCCAGCGATCGGCGATAAGGCCGCCGGCGATCGGCGTCAGGTAGACCAGCGCGGTGTAATCGCCGAAGATCTTCGAGGCGAGCGGCTGGCCGGCAAGGCCGCCGTAATAGTGCGCCTGCAGCCATTCGAGCCCGGCGACCTGGCCGATGTTCTCGGGCAGCAGCAGGTACTTGACCATGTAGAGCACGAGCAGCGTCTGCATCGAATAATACGAGAATCGCTCGCAGCCTTCGACCACGGCAAGATAGCCCAGCCCCTTGGGATGGCCGAGGAAGGCGCGGTCGTGCGCGGGCATTTCGAGTTCGGGAGTCGCTTCGGCTGCTGTCATCGAACCTCTCCGACCTGAATTCGCTTAACCCTCGACCAGTTCGGCCAGTTCCAGCCAGCGCTGTTCCGCCGCGTCCTTGTCGGCGCGCGCCCGGGCGACGGTATCCCCCAGCGTGGCGAACCGCTTGGGATCGCGCGTATAGAGATCGGGATCGGCCATCGCCGCTTCGTCGCGCAGGATCGCCGCTTCGAGCGCTTCGATCTGGGGGGGCAGCAGGTCGTAGTCGCGCTGATCCTTGTAGGAGAGTTTGCCCTTCTTCGGCGGCGGCGGCGGAGCGGCGGGCGCCGCGGCGGCTGGCTTGGCCGCCTTGGCGGGCGCGCCGCGCGCCTTGCGCTGCTTCTCCCAGTCGGCATAGCCACCGGCGACAACGTCGACCTTGCCCGACCCGTCGAGCCCCAGCGTCACCGTCACGGTACGATCCAGAAAATCGCGGTCGTGGCTGACGATCAAGACCGTGCCGTCGTAGTCGGCGATCACCTCCTGCAAGAGGTCGAGCGTTTCGAGGTCGAGGTCGTTGGTCGGCTCGTCGAGCACCAGGAGGTTCGACAGGCGGGCGAATTCGCGCGCCAGCAGCAGCCGCGAACGCTCGCCGCCCGAAAGCGTGCCGACCTTGGCGTCGACCAGGCCGGGATCGAACAGGAAGTCCTTGAGATAGCCCTGGACGTGCTTGCGCGTGCCCCGCACGTCGACCCAGTCGCCACCTTCGGCCAAAACGTCGCGCACGCGCTTATCGGGCGCCATCAGGCTGCGCTGCTGGTCGATGATCACCCCGTCGAGCGTCTTGGCCAGGGTAATCGTGCCCTCGGTGGGCTTGATCTCGCCGGTCATCAGCTTGAGCAGCGTGGTCTTGCCCGAGCCATTGGCGCCGACCAAGCCGATCCGGTCGCCGCGCTGGATCCGGAGCGAGAAATCCTTGATCACGGCGCGTTCGCCGAAGCGCTTGGTCACCTTGTCGGCGACGATGACCGACTTGGTCTTGGTGTCGTCGCTGGCGAGGCCCATCTTCGCGGTGCCCTGCGGTCCCATCATCGCCGCGCGCTGGGCGCGCATTTCCCAGAGCTTGGCGAGACGCCCCTGGTTGCGCTTGCGCCGTGCGGTGACGCCGCGCTCGAGCCAGTGCGCCTCGAGCTTCAGCCGCGCGTCGAGCCGCTCGGCGGCGCGCGCCTCCTCGGCATAGACCTGGTCTTCCCAGGCTTCGTAGCCGCCGAAACCGACCTCCTTGCGGCGGATCGACCCGCGGTCGAGCCACAGCGTCGCCTTGGTCAGCCGGGTAAGAAAGGTGCGGTCGTGGCTGATCACGACGAAAGCGCCATTGTAGCGCTGGAGCCAGCTCTCGAGCCAGTCGATCGCAGCGAGATCGAGGTGGTTGGTCGGCTCGTCGAGCAGGAGTAGGTCGGGCTCGGAGGCGAGCGCGCGGCACAGCGCGGCGCGACGGCGCTCGCCGCCACTGGCGCTGTCGGCCTGGCGCGAAAGATCGATGCCCAACTGGCCGGCGATCGCCTCGACCTCGTGCTGCGGCGGCGCGTCGGTGCCCGACAGCGCAAAGTCGAGCAGCGTGTCGTATCCGGTGAAGAACGGGTCCTGTTCGAGCACGACCACCTTGGTGCCCGGCTGGACCGACCGTTTGCCCTTGTCGGCTTCGATCTGGTTGGCGAGCAGGCGCAGCAGCGTGGTCTTGCCCGCGCCGTTGCGGCCGATCAGCGCCAGACGATCGCGCGGTGCGACGTGGATGTCGAGGTCGCGGAACAGCCACCCGGACCCTTGGATCAGGCCAAGGCCCTCCCAGCTCAATATCGGTGCTGCTGCCATGGCCGCGGCCCTACGAAGGCAGGCGATGGTTGACAAGGCGTAAGCCCCGCATTCACACCGCGTTCAAGGCCAAGGGGGTAGTGCCGCACCGCATATGAGAACGCTTCTTCTCCTCGCGTCTCCGCTTCTCGGGCTGGCGACGCCCGTGGTCCCCGTCGCGGCCGAGCCGGGCCGCGAGCAGGGCCAGGTGCGCCGCGATATGCGCGCCGGCAACGTCCGTTCGCTGCGCGAGATCGAAGGCCGCGTCCTGCCCACGATGCCCGGCATGCAGTACCTGGGTCCCGAGTACGACCCCGGGGCCATGGCCTATCGGCTCAAGTTCATCCGCGACGGCCGCGTGGTCTTCGTCGATGTCGATGCGCGTTCGGGCGCGGTGATCGGTCATCGCCGCTGACGTCTTCGTTCAATTCCGGCAAGGGGTGCCTCGCTTGACGCTTCAGGCGTTTATGCCCATTGCAGCCACCTGCTTTTTGGAAACCTGTTTTATGGGAACCTGTCGATGCGTCTCCTGATCGTCGAGGATGAACCGACGCTGGGCCAGCAGCTCAAGAATACCCTCGAGCAGACCGGCTACGCCGTCGACCTGTCGGTCGATGGCGAGGACGGGCACTTCATGGGCTCGACCGAGGAGTACGATGCGGTCATCCTCGATCTCGGGCTGCCCGAGATCGACGGGCTGACCGTGCTCGGCATGTGGCGCCGCGAGGGCCGCAAGTTTCCCGTGCTGGTGCTCACCGCGCGCGACAGCTGGTCCGACAAGGTCGCCGGGCTTGATGCCGGCGCCGACGACTATCTCGCCAAGCCGTTCCAAACCGAGGAGCTGATCGCCCGCCTCCGCGCGCTGATCCGCCGCGCCTCGGGCAACAGCTCGTCCGAACTGACCGCGGGCGACGTGCGGCTGGACACCCGCTCGGGGCGCGTCACGCTCAACGGCGAGCCGGTCAAGCTCACCGCGCAGGAGTACAAGCTCTTGTCCTACCTGCTGCATCACAAGGGCAAGGTGGTGAGCCGCACCGAACTGATCGAGCACATTTACGACCAGGATTTCGATCGCGATTCGAACACCATCGAAGTGTTCGTCACGCGCATCCGCAAGAAGCTCGGCGCCGACGTGATCACCACGATTCGCGGTTTGGGCTACAGCCTCGACGACCCGGCCGGGCCGCTGCGCGCCTGATATGACCGAGGCCGAAACGGCCGGTCCGGCGACGAATTTCCGCGACGCGCCGCACACCGGATCGCTGCTGCGGCGGATGACCCTGATCGCGGCGGGTTGGATCATCGTGCTGCTGCTGATCGGCGGTGTCGCGCTCGACCGCACGCTCGCCGGGCTCGTCACGCGCAATTTCGACGAGCAGCTCGGCTACATGCTCACCGCGATGGTCGCCTCGGCCGAGGTCGGGCCCGATGGCGAGGTGTTCTTCAACCGCCCGCTCGGCGATCAGCGCTTTCTCGAGCCCAACAGCGGCCTCTACTGGCAGATCAAGGGCAGAGGCCACGAGGATTTCCCCTCGCGTTCGCTGTGGGACCGCAGTCTGCGTGTCGCAGCCGATCACGAAGATTCGGAGCCGCACATCTACGACAGCGGCCAGTTCGCAGGCGAGCCGCTGCGCGTGATCGAGCGGACGATCATCCTGCCCGGCAGCAAGACCAAGTGGTGGTTCACCGTCGCCGCCAGCCGCGAGGAGCTCGACAAGCAGATCCACGAGTTCCGCTCGATCCTGACCTACAGCTTCATCATGCTCGGCTTCGGTCTGTTCTTCATGGCCGGACTGCAGACGCGCTATGGCCTGATTCCCTTGCGCCGCGTTCGCCGCGCGATTCAGAAGATGCGCACGACCGGTGCCAACCGCCTGACCGATCCGCTGCCGCTCGAGGTCCAGCCGATGGTGCAGGAGCTCAACCTGTTGCTCGCCCATTCCGAGCGGCAAGCCGAGGAAGCGCGCACCCACGCGGGCAATCTCGCGCATGCGCTCAAGACCCCGCTGACCGTGGTGATGAACGCGGCGACGGCCAAGGCGCCCGATCTCGCCGACACGGTGATCCGCGAGGCCGCGGTGATGCGCCGGCAGGTCGACCACCACCTCGCGCGCGCGCGCGCCGTAGGCCGGCGGGCGATCGGTCATTCGCGCGCCAGCCCGGCAGAAAGCGTCGAGGCGGTGCTGCGCGCGGTGACGCGTCTCTATGAGCGCACGCGCTTCGACCTCGACGGCAACCGCACCGTGGCGGTCGCGGTCGAACGGCAGGATCTCGACGAGATCCTCGGCAACTTGATCGAGAACGCCGCTAAATACGGTGGCGGTTCGGTCTTCGTGACGATCGACACGCTGCCGGGAGACAAGCGCTTCTGCGAGATCTGGGTCGAAGACGACGGGCTGGGCATTCCCGAGGC
>Ga0075366_10001641_pt1 | contig 11229 bp, 10 predicted proteins | sample EndMethybrTD3031_FD_72351 | JGI IMG/M metagenome (GOLD analysis project Ga0075366, IMG submission 72351) | Populus endosphere microbial communities from Tennessee, USA - Endosphere MetaG P. TD hybrid TD303-1 | ecosystem: Host-associated > Plants > Roots > Endosphere | place: USA: Tennessee... | reverse complement strand
TCGCATATATTACCGGCCTCGGCAAAGTATTCTTCAATACTCTCGCGCAGGCCTTCCTCGTCTTCAATAATCAGTAGCTTCATTAGGTTGTACGTGATACGTTTTAAGTTATACGTTTGCTTGCAGGTTAATTTAATTAGGTAAAGTTAGTACTCCAATTTGTATACATTTTGGATTTCGCCAGATTTGCTACAGCTTTATCAAGCAAATTAGCTTATTAATTGTTGATAATTTGCAAAAACATACAACGTATAACTTTCAACGTACAACTTAAAACCTAAAAAGCTATGTGGTGGATCTACGCTTTATTATCGGCATTGTTTGCTGCGTTAACCGCGATATTCGCAAAAATTGGCATTAAAGGGGTAGATACCGACCTGGCGACAGCCATACGTACAGTAATTATTTTGATACTGGCCTGGGCCATAGTGTTGTTTAAAGGCAGCAACCAGGGCATAAGCGGCTTAACCAAAACTAACTGGACGTTCCTGGTGCTATCGGGTTGTGCTACGGGGCTGTCATGGATCTGTTATTTCAGGGCATTGCAATTGGGCAAGGTATCGCAGGTAGCCCCGGTTGATAAATTAAGTGTGGCATTGGCCATTGTATTGGCCGTAGTATTTTTAGGTGAGCCATTAACGCTAAAGAACGGAATAGGGGCGCTGCTGATTATTGCTGGGACGCTGGTGCTGATATTTTGAGAGGTGCCTTATATAAATATTTTTTGCTTGTTGGTCCAAATTTGTTTGTATCGCTCTTTTTCAGCATTCCCTAAAAATGATGAATCAATTATGTCGTTAACCGCATTGTTCATTGACGAAAATTTAGACATGCTGTTCCACACAGCCTTTTCAGGAATCAGTAGGCTTTTTGCCAGTATTTCAAAATCCTTAATAGTTATTTTTCTTTTTTTTGCGTTTAGTGTTAATGCCATTTCCTCATCATCCATCGGATTTAAAAGGTTAACATTCAGTAGATCATAAGCAGGGCTTAACTGAACGCCTGTGTTGGCATGTAATAGCGAAAAGTTTTTAAGGTGCATGTCGTTATTACCCGTCAGATAACAAAATAAAACCAATTCAAAGTAGTTAAGCGCATCTAAACCGGTATTGGAGCAATACTTTAAAATCAACTTTCCTGCTTTTTCATAAGATCCCTTGTATTTGTTTTCGGTGGGGAATTCAGATAATTGGCAAAAGTCTTCTACATGAATTTTTTTTCCTTTAACACGGTCAAATCTTTTTGCCAGGTATGCCATCTTTCCGTCGGTGCCCTTTAACAAGGTATGTTTGCAAACAGGGATTTTAAATAACGAGGCAAGATGCATCGTCAGGTCTTCTGTTTCCGGCATAAGCCGGTATTGCTCTTGCTGAGGTTTCAGGATATATTCGCCCCAAACACCAACTATAGTTAGCCTTAAACTTTCTCCACTCTTTTGCAGCGAAACGGATAGTTTTGGTTGCACGCCGGTTACAGCAATCCTTTTATTGACTGTTTGTTCAGCCAGTTCGTTTAGTAACTTATTATTTAATTCCAATACCGGGGGATTAGGTGTTCCGAAGAATTTTTTGGAACATCTTTCGTGATAGCCCAAATCTCCCGCATCCTGATAACAAAACCAGCAATTTTCCATATTCTATTCGTTTTCGGGTATAATGGTTACCGCGCCAATGGTATCCCTGCAAGTAAGCAATAGTAATTCAAAACGATCATTCCTTTTAACTTTCCAGTGGTTTATGGCCAGGTTTAATAACCATCCTTCGGGAATAAGGCCATCAAAAAAAGCAAATAACGTTTTATTGGTGTAAGGTTCCCTTGTCAAGGGCAAGGTGAGGCTTACAGGCTTAGCGCCGGCATTAGTCATATAACCGGTATCATAGGTAAACTCGTAGCCTTCATCGGTTTCGGCTATCAACCCGGCAAGTGAGTCCTCGTAATATACCAATCCCCGTTTATTCATTGTCTCTGCGTTTGGTTACCACACCCAATTCCGATCCGAATAATGCAAGCACCTGGTTAACCTTATCCATTCGTAAAGTCGCTTTTCCCTGTTCCATTTCCCTCACCACCCGCAAACCTACGCCAGCTTTTTTAGCTAGGTCTTCTTGTGTAAAATTTAACATTTTGCGTTTTGATTTTAAGAATTCCGATAGCATTTTATACCCTTTAGGGTGTAAATATACATAATTTTACTTGTTTATACCCGATAGGTATTAATTTGTTATTTTTTACTTATTTATACCCTATAGGGTATAAATAAGTATTTTTCATCTAATTTCCACCGCATTTAAACTTAGTCAGCCAATGCCCTTTGTAACAAGTATGTAAATGATTAACGATTTTGTAACAATGGCGAAACAATACAGGATTTATCCAATGTTTCTATTCATTTTCGCCCAAAATCACTGATTTAGCATAATGAAGGCGCGTTATATATTTTTTCTTTTTTTACTGTTTACCATAAATGCCCTGGCCCAGGCACCTGCAAGCCGAGGCAAGATATCCGGCAAGGTTACCGATGCAGCTACAAAACAACCGGTTGATTATGCTACTATAGCCGTTTATAAACAAGGTGTGGCATCGCCGTTTAATGGGATTAGTACAGATCCTAAAGGTAATTTTATTATCGACCAGGTTCCGGCAGGTGAATACCGCATTACCGCCGATTTTTTGGGTTATCAGCGTACCACAATTGATCATGTAACTGTTAAAGCCGGCGGCACTACCAACCTGGGCGAAATTTTGTTATCGCCAAATACGCGCCAGTTAAAAGATGTAACCGTTACTGCTACAACCCCCACGGTGCAAAACAAAATTGATAAAATGGTATACAACCCGCAAAATGACCTGAGCGCGCAGGGCGGGGTTGCTATAGATATACTAAAAAAAGTACCTCAAATAACGGTTGATATTGATGGGAATGTGGAGTTGCAGGGTAATGCCAATATCCGCTTTTTAATAAATGGTAAACCTTCAAGCATCTTTGGCGCCAGCCTTGCAGATGCCTTGGCCAGTATACCGGCCAGCCAGATCAAAAGTATTGAGGTAGTCACCAGTCCCGGCGCTAAGTACGACGCTGCAGGTACAGGCGGTATTATCAATATTATATTAAAGGACAGCAGGGTAGAGGGGGTTAACGGCAGCGTTAACCTGTCCGCCGGTACACGCCGCGAAAACGGATCATTTAACCTGAATATGCGTAAAGGCAATTTTGGAGTGAATGCATTTTTTAGCGGGAACGCGCAAATAAACAGTAACTCGCCCAATACCAACAACCGTACATCAACAGATGATGCGGGCAATACAACTACCTTATTTCAAAAGGGAAGCAATAATTTTAAGCGTAACGGTTATCAGTCAGGCATAAATTTTACCTGGAATATCAGTAAGCACGACGACCTTACCGCATCGTTAGGCTTTAACCATTTTGGCAACCACGGCAACGGGGTAACCAACCAGGACGAAAATAAGGTGGATGCAAACGGACTTGAACTTTCTGATATCAAAACGCTGCGTACATCCAGTAGTAAGTTTAGCGGTACATCAACAGATGTGAGCCTGGCCTATAAAAAAACCTTCGAGAAAGAAGGGCAGGAACTGGATATATTGTATTCATCAAGTTTTGGCAACAATAGTTTCAGTTCATCGCAGCTACTTCAAAACCAGGCGCCTGGTACCCTTCCTACAGGTATAACCAATAACAACCCCGGCAAGGATAGGGAAACAAATATTTCTGTTGATTACACGCACCCGATAAGCAAAAATTTTACAATTGAAACCGGTGGAAAGCTTGATTTTAATCACATTAATAACAATGTAGTTACCGATACTTTATTAAATGGTGCCAACGTGCCCAACCAGAATCAAACGTATGGTTTTACTTACGACCGTAAAATTTACGCTTACTATTTATCGCTAACTACATCGGTATTTAATAACTTTTTGGATATTAAGGCTGGTTTAAGAGATGAGTACACCGTTACCACAGCTGATTTCAAAAATACCAACATCCCCAACTATAATATATTGGTGCCATCGCTGGTATTCTCGCACAAAATAAGTGAATCACAATCTGTCAAACTAAGCTATACCCGCAGGATAGAGCGCCCAGACTATGGCGACCTGAACCCTTTTTTGAACATCAGCGATACCCACAACATCAGCACCGGCGACCCAACCCTGAAACCAGAGCGTGGCGATAATTTTGAATTGGGGTACAATAAATCATTTGACGGCGGAGCAAACATCAATCTAGCGGCCTTTTACCGTAAAAATACCGACGACCTGCAACGCTTCACCACTTTTTACGATACTTTGCGGGTTGATGGCAGTACCTACACCAACGTAGCCTTAACAAAACGCTATAATTTAGGTTCGGAAGAGCGTGCCGGTATCAATATCTATGCATCGCTGCCGGTTACCAAAAATTTTAACCTGCGCACCAACATGATATTTTCCGAACGGACAAATAACAACCCCGGCAGCCCAAGCGTAACCGGCTTTGCCTACCGTTTAAACCTTAACGCCCAGTATAACTTCGGTCATGATTTAAGCGCTGAGTTTTTTGGCAATTATAATTCGTCACAAAAAAATATCCAGGGTACGCAACCTAAATTTGTGTTTTACAACTTTGCCATGCGTAAAATGTTCATGAACAAAAAGGCCAGCATAGGCATTACCGCATCAAATCCATTTGCCAAATACGTAAGCCAAAGCTCAACTACGTATGGTGCCAGCTTTTACCAAACCAACGTGAGGTATATACCCGTACAATCGTTCGGCATAAGCCTGAGCTATAAATTTGGCAAACTGGAGTTTAAAAAGGAACGAGAGCGGGAAAAAGATGACAACAATATTCAACAACCCGAATCCCCAACCGATAAAGGGAAATAAGCTGAAAGCCGAAGGCTTAAAGCGCAAAGCTTTAATAAAAAAAACAGCCCCGGATTTAAAAAATCCGAGGCTGTTTTTTTAGCCTTTAGCCTTTAGCCTTTAGCCTTTAGCCTTTAGCCTTTAGCCTTTAGCCTTTAGCCTTTAGCCTTTAGCCATTCTTTATCAAAATGCTTTCAATAATCAATGTAGCATCTTCGCAGCTATCGGTTGCTGTTTCCATCGCCATAAACACATCGGTGTATTTTATAAGCTGTATGGCGTCGGTTTCGTTGGCCAGTAAATCGGCAAACGCTTCGTTGTATACGGTATCCGCCTTGTACTCCAACTGTTTAATATTGCTGCAAAGTTCGAAAATATGCGCCGAATTGCCCAGGTTATTCATGGCTTTAACCGCGCTTTCGAGCGCCTGGGTAGTTTGCAGGATAAGATCAGCAAGATTAATAATAGGAGGGGTTATTTTAGGCACATCATACAGGTTTATCCTGCGCGATGCCATCGCTATGCTATCGGCTACATCATCAATGGCCGCCGCGAGTTCGCACATATCCTTACGTTGAAAAGGAGATATCAGCGTACGGCCCGATTCGGTAAATACCTGGTGCGTAAGTTCGTAACTTTTTGTTTTTAGTTTATCAATATGTGTAAACTGAAATTTTTGTTCGTAAGTATCGGTGGAGTTCACCGCAGTATTAAGCAGGGTTGCCATTTGAGTGGCATTGTCAACGGCCCGGTTAAATAAATCATAAAAAACCTGGTTTGAGTTGGGGAATATCGACATCGATTGAAATTTTTTATGATACTTTTTAAGTAAAAATCAATTTAACAGCGTGTATACTAACTTGTTAGTAAATGCTGCCCGCGTTTATTAGCGCCGCTAAATGTAACCATTAATTTGCAGCAATAGGTCACCAAATTGTTAATCCAATGTTAATTAAATGTTATCAAATTATTGATGCCGTATCTTGCCGTTAAATAATTTTCACCATAAAAACCTGTAACATTTGCGGATTTTTAAAACAATATGCAAGCATTGCTATTATATTTATATAAGCAAAACCGTTATGAAACCCGCTGATAAACATTATAAATTCATAAACAGTAAAACTGGTTATGCAATTTATTACCACTCCTTAAGCAGTGACCTCAGCGCCATCGAGATCAAAAATCAACTGCAGGAAATAAAAGCCCGTGTGGCTATCCAAAACGGCATTTATCTTGAAACCGTATATTGGGAAGAGATAAAGGAAAATGCTGAAATTCAATAGCGTTAATTATTAAGCTTTAATAAATTAACACCCTGGATTTTTATTTGCTATTGTGCGGTTAATAGCGGTATATTTAATCACCAATTAAATCTCGCTTCTATTTAACCAATCCTGCATGAAAAAGATATTACCTGCACTTTTTTGCGTTTTGTGTTTTTGCGCGCCTGCATTTTCGCAGGATGCCAAAGCGCCGTTATCGTTAGATGGCATAGTATCGCGCCTTCAAACTTTATCTACAACAAAAGCTACCGAAAAAGTTTACTTGCATTTTGACAGAACCACATATAATGCGGGCGATACCGCTTTTTTTAAGGCTTACCTTACACTTGGCGAGCAACACCAGCTATCAAAGCTAAGCGGTGTATTGCACGTTGACCTGGTAAATCCAAACGATTCTTTGGTAAAATATATCATGCTGCAAGTTAATAACGGGCTTGCCAGGGGCGATTTTGCTTTGCCAATCAGCTTACCAAAAGGCGTGTACCGCATAAAGGCTTATACCAAATGGATGCTAAACAGTGCCGATCCTAATATTTTTGAACAACAGGTTATAGTTAATGGTGCTGTATCGCAAACGCGAGGGTTATCAGCCCGTCAAACTAAAATTGCTAATAAATACGATATCCAGTTTTTTCCCGAAGGCGGAACTTTTGTAAATGATATTCCCGCTAAGCTTGCATTTAAGGCTATTGACCATAGTGGAATGGGCGCCGATGTTAAGGGTGTAGTGGTTGATAACCTGAATGCCGAAGTAACAAAATTTGAAGCCAGGCACCTGGGTATGGGCCTTATTAATATTACCCCTGTTGAAGGCAGGACATACAAAGCCAAACTCACCTATGCCGATGGCACCAGGGCTATTGTTGATTTGCCAAAGGCTGACGAAAAAGGTATGGCGCTGCTGGTAAACAACACTAATCCCGATAAGCTGTTAATAGAAATAAACGCCAACCGGGCTTATTACCTGGCCAATAAAAACAAGGAAATCGGTATTGCCATTTATTCGGGCGGAGGGGCTGTAAGATCGGTAAAAACGGCCTTGGACGGGCAGGTGCTTGACCTTAACCTGGCTAAAAAAGATTTCCAGACCGGCATCGTAAGGGTTACTCTGTTTTCACAAGCTGGCGAACCCTTGAACGAACGGCTCACGTTTATCCAGAATGATGATTTGATTGATTTGCAAACTGCGACCGATAAAACATCCTACACAACCAGGAATAAGGTACACTTAACTTTGAATGCCAAAAGGGATGGTAAACCGGTTATCGGCTATTTTTCGGCGTCCGTTGTTGATGCCACTAAAATACCTGTTAATGAAAGCGCCGAAACCACTATTTTGACCAACCTGTTGCTCACGTCGGATTTAAAAGGATTTATTGAGCAGCCAAATTATTATTTTAACCATGTTACCAGCGATACGCGGGCTGATTTAGATGTACTGATGCTTACACAGGGTTACCGCAGGTTTGAGTGGAAGCAACTGCTTGGCAATGATGAAACCGTTACACCTAAATATTCCGCGGAACGGGGCCTGGATATATCAGGTACCGTTAAAACCAACAACGGTACGCCTGTCGCTAATGGAAATATTACGCTGCTTGCCCAAAATGGTGGCAGTATGCTTAGCCAGGTTACCGATGCCAACGGCAGGTTTACGTTCGGCAACCTGGCTTATACGGATAATACGCCTTTTGTAATTCAGGCCAAAACTGGCGAAGGGAAAAGCAATACACAGATTATTATGGATCAACCCAAGGAGCCGGCATTGATTGCTGATAATAACCCCTTAGCAGGCAGCGTTGGTTCCGAAGAGGGCGATGGAAAGCCGGCCCAGGCATCGGTTTATATGGCAGATGCAAGCGGGAAATTGTTAAAGGAAGTAGTGGTAAAAGATAAATTTTTAGACTCGCACGCCAACACTATTACCGAATTTAACGATCAGTCGGGCCTGGCCCGTAGCCTGGAAGGGCGCTTGCCGGGTGTTTCATTAACCAGTGGCATACCTTATTTGCGCGAAAGGATAGGGGTTTCGGGAGCAGGCCCTATGATGGTAATTATCGATGGCGTGCAAGGCGGATCGGTTCCTGATTTAAGTGTATCGGACGTGGAGAGTGTTAAAATGCTGAAAAATATTGATGCGGCAATTTATGGCCTGCAGGGATCAAACGGTGTTTTGTTAATCACAACAAAAAAGAATAAAGGTTTGCCGGTAAATAAAAAGCTATCGCCGGGCATTATTACTTATGCGCCGAAAGGCTTTTATAAAGCCCGTACATTTTATTTGCCTGTTTACGGCACATCGGTTAAGCCGGGTAAAAAAACCGATGACCGGGCTACCATTTATTGGAACCCCGATATAGTTACCGATAAAGAGGGCCTGGCTTCGTTAGATTTTTATAATGCCGATGGCAAAGGCACTTACCGGGTAATAGTTGAAGGTATTGATGATAACGGCAATGTAGGCCGCAGTGTTTATACATATAAAGTTGAATAGTGAATAGGGAGTGGTGAATAGTGAGTGGTGAGTAGCGTGAATGGTGAATTGAGTAGTGAGAGGATGGAAAGGGTTGATTGTCACGCCCGAATGATTCTTAAGATTTTTAGCTTTTATAAAATAAAAACCCTTGCCTTGCGGCAAGGGTCAAAAAAAACCACAACAATTGTTTAACCCTTTGGCTATGTTGGCCTTAAGGTCAATTCCTAACTGCAATGTGGTTATTTAATGATACAACAATTACAATTATTAATGGTTTTTTTAGCATGGTATTTTTGCAACAATATTGGTGTTTATTTAATTATGCATTGCAAGCCAACAAAATTTCCCCCTATATTTATACCAAATAAATTATGAGAAATACTATGAAAACATCTTTTCAACTTAAAGCAGCATTTGTTTTTGCATTTGCCTTATTTTTAAGCAGCCTGGCATTTGCCCAAAACAAACCTGCAAGCCCGACCGATAGCACAAGCGCTACCGTTGCCGGTTCGTTAATTAAAATCAAATACGGCAGTCCGTACGTAAAAGGCCGTAAAATATTAGGCGAATTAGTGCCATTTGATAAAGTATGGCGCGCAGGTGCCGATTCGGCAACAAGCTTTACAACCAGCAAAGCCATTAAGGTTGAAGGTAAAGCACTTCCGGCTGGCAGGTATGCCTTATTTGCTATACCATCGGCAAGCGGCGCATGGACAATTATTTTTGATAAAAATCCTAAGCAATGGGGCGCTTACACCTATAAAGAAGCAAACGACCAGCTACGTGTAACCGTTAAAGGCAAAACAGGGCCAAAAGCCGAAAGCCTTGCTTATACTATAACGCCAAAAGGTTTTACCCTTAAATGGGATACTTTTGTAGTGCCGGTATCTATCAAATAAGCACGTTATAAATTACTAATATCAAAAAGCTCCTTTACAGGGGCTTTTTTTATGCCGGGAAGACAACAATATCAAACTTAAACGTAAAGCTTTATTATCTTGCCGGTGCTAATACCTATAAATACCTGATGCGTAATCAAACCAACATGAAGCCGTTTATTAAAAGGATAATAACCATTTTGGTGTTAGCCCTTACTATCTTTTTGCTCATGTTGTTTGCCGATCATCCGGCCTTAGTCGAGCGCTATTACTCACAGGGATTTTATAAGCTCGTCTGTTGGATTTTTCATCCTGTGTTCAATCTGTTCCCCTTTAGTGTGGGCGATTTAGTTTACAGCCTGGTTATTGTAGCTTTAATTGTGGCTATAGCCAGGATGATAAAGCTGGTGTTTAAAAGGCAATTTAAACAAGCAGGCATGCATTTGCTTGGTTGGATGATAAGCATCCAGGTAGCCATTGTGGCTTTTTATTTGTTTTGGGGGATGAATTACTTCAGGCCATCAGCGGCAGATCGCCTTAATTTAAAGGATACTGCATTTACCACAGCCGATTTAAAAGCGGTAACCAAATTATTGATAGATAGCGCCAACGCCTGCCGTGCCAGGGTTACAGCGGCCGACATGGCCCAAAGCAACAGCGCAATTTATCAAACCGCAGTAAATGCGGTTAATGCGCTTTCTGCCGATTCTGTTAATTTTCGCGCTTTTCATCCTGCTATAAAGCCATCTATGATCACCTTCCTGTTAAATTATATAGGTACATCCGGCTATTATAACCCCTTTACCTCCGAAGCGCAGATAAACTACGCCATGCCTGTATTTAACAGACCCTTTGTAGCCTGTCATGAAATGTCGCACCAAATAGGTTATGGAGCCGAAGATGAAGCTGATTTTGCAGGCTTTATCATCGGTATAAAATCAACCGACCGCCTGTTGCGCTACTCTGCTTATCATTTAGCGGTTGATGAATTTATGCATACCCTTCGCCGGCGCGATACCATAGCCCACAAAGAATTGAAAGCAATGGTATCTAAACAAGTGCACCAGGACTTTGTAACCGAGCGGGCCTACTGGATGGCCTATGAAACCCAACTTAGCTGGATAAGCAGTATTTTTTACGATAATTTCCTGAAAGCCAACAACCAACCCAGCGGCCTTGGAACATATAACCGGATGGTTTTATTGGTAATGGCGTCCGAAAAAAGTCATTGGTCATTAGTCATTAGTCATTAGTGTCCTGTCATTGGTCATTGGTGCTTTTCTTTTTCGAAAATAGTTTGATATATCAAAACACAGAATGTCATCAGCAATTCCCACTAATGACTAATGACTAATGACTAATGACTAATGACTAAAAAAAATGCGTTCCGTATCTCACCCCGGAACGCACTGCAATATCATGTCTCAAGTGATATTGTATCAACTAAACCTCAGATTTCATGTTAAATGAATCATCCAAGCTCTTATATATTTACCGCTATGATAACAGGTAAACAAAAAAATTATTACTTTGTGTAAGTCGTTTAAATAATGTCCTATTTAACTCTTCGCTTTGATAATTGTGAATAATTTAAAGCAAACGAAGTTACAGTATAAATATTGCGTTTAAATAGTCAAATTTAATGTATATTATTAATAAATGTCTATCTAACGTTATTTTATTTTTTTAGATCGCCGGGTAAAATATTTGTTACCAT